>Ga0194133_10008480_pt1 | contig 11974 bp, 9 predicted proteins | sample TA2KigOf40mmetaG_FD_155448 | JGI IMG/M metagenome (GOLD analysis project Ga0194133, IMG submission 155448) | Freshwater microbial communities from Lake Tanganyika, Tanzania - TA2015055 Kigoma Offshore 40m | ecosystem: Environmental > Aquatic > Freshwater > Lake | place: Tanzania: Lake Tanganyika...
GATCGGATCAAGGTGATCGGATCAAGAAATATCGGACCTCTTAGAAGAGGGTAGAATATTGGCGGGAAACTAAAAGTGCGGGAGTGAAAACAGCGGCAGCCTGTTTAGATGAACTTACTACTGATAAGGGAAAAAGGAAGCTAAACATGGCAGCCTGTTTGAAACGACTTTGAGCTTGTAAAGCAAAAAATATCGTAGCGCGAAAAGAGGGTAAAAGAGCGTGTACTACGATAATAATTATAAGCTTGAAATTAACATAACCTTCTACAAAGTATATATAATCTTCCTATATGTTAAAGTCATGCTAGAAAGTGAGCTTTTTAAACCTACTAAAGCTAGTTTTATATCAAATTTCCATTTTGCATAAAAGAATGGAAGCCACTTGAAATGAAGGACAATAATGTGATAAAACCTGTAAATTGCTTGTTTTTGATTGCATAAAACCTGAGCTCGCCAAAAGTTTTCAATGTTGTTCCTTTTGGCAAAAAGGCATGGAAAAAGGAAAAAAAACTACTTTTAACGCTTTATTTTTATTTTTTTCAACGACTTCTACAATGATAGCTACTCAATGAAAATTTTTTTCTGGCAAGAAATTTTTTTGACTTTTATGAGCCTGGGCTATGTTACAAAAAAACATTCTTAACGGTCTAAAACAACAGGATTTGTGTTTTCTTCGACCAAGCAAACCACTATGAGGAAACAGCAAATCCATTATTTTTTTCTTCACAAAAAAATAAAGCAATGATTTTTCAACAGGCAGTTCACAATTTGTCTCTTTTTACCGACAAATGGATTTTAAATCATTTTCTTCCAAAGAACTTAAGGCTTTTTTCACTTAAGGTTTTCCTCTTTGTACAGTTAATAACTATAAGCAATGTTTCTGACAAGCAAGTAGTTCATGATAAAGCAAACTTTTTCAAAAAAGGCATTTGCTTTTTCTTCGAAACAGTGGCATGAAGCATGGCACTTATTCATTGGCTTTATATGTTGGTTTGAGAGGTTTGAGCAACCAGAAATATACTTTGTATAGACACTATCACGAAAAACCAACTAGCAAACTGAAAGAATTCTAGAGGCTGTAAATTTTATATTTTGGACTGGGATCCAAAGTAGTGAGATAAACAATTTTGTAGAAAAACTCTAATTGAGTTTTGTACTCATGTATATATATCATCAAATCTATTACAGGCTCAAAAGCCATGTATTGACCTTTTTAAGTCAAAAGCAGATTGCCAGAATAGAATAAACACTCATTGTGATGTACTATGCTTGAAACAAGATGAAACTGGAATCAATAGTCAACAAAAAGTAACTTAATCTTGAGATTTTTTACCTTTGGTATATTTTTGCTTTCAAAGGAATTTGATTTGATTGAACCCCCAGCCTTGGAGGAAAACTAGTAAATTCTGCAATTTGAGGAAACTTGGCATCATCATCTATGATTCCTACAGGAGAGGATATTCTACTTTTCATGTACTTTTTTGATGAAAGCACTTCAAGAAACTTAAAATCCCTTGAAATTCTGATAAGATCTCTGTTTAAGCAAAAAATTTTTGTTCAAACTCCAAGGTTTTATCAGTTTTTTAAATTATAATTTTTAAGTAAAATATTAAAGCACTATAAACCCCAGATGGAGTTTTATGAGATTTAGTTACTAAATTTCTGCCAAGAATGTTCTCAATCGAAAAGTTTGCACTTACTTCCCAATTTTTCAGCCCACATTTTCTGTTTCATTGAAGCATGAATTTTCGGGGCTTTTGACAATTTACTTTTCTTACACTTTTTAGTTTGCAACTTCAAAAGTTTCACAGGCCAGGCTTTTCTTTAGCACCGCCTATCAATCATGTCTTACATGAATTTTCCAACGCCATTCAACTGGGTGTAAAGAAAGAGCAAATAATGCTACACACAAGTACAAAGCCAAGCCTTGTGCAAAAAAAGGCAGAGCAAATCGATTGCAAAGTTGGTATGTGTAAGCTCTGTGACAATCAAGTGAAAGCCCACCTCATTCATTAGTCACTCTGTTTAATTTGAATTTCAACATAAAGAGTCTCTTTTACATTGTGTATATTAAATACTTGTGTTGCAATTCTTAATCAATGATGATTTTTTTCATAATACATTATCGTTATTTTTTACATTCTTCTTCCTTTCTCTTTTGAGTAAGCCTTTTGTTGAAATTTATATTTTACAAATTGCATAACTTGAACCAGATGAACCGAGGAATTAAATTTTTGTTAACTTGAATGGAAAATTGAAAATCCCCAATTAAAGCAAGATGCTTCTGTTGTGTCGAAATGAAGCAGAAAGTTCTTTTTATTATCAAAATAATTAGTTCATTCATGAAAGGCTTATAGCTGCATCAAAAAAACCACATGTTTTTGTTATACTTTTTCTAGAGTTTTTTTTTACTGAAACCTGCAAGGAAATTCTTTGGGGAATTATTGAATGTCTTCATTTCAATTCCAGCTGACAAGCAGTTTTGGATTTCTTAAATTTGTAGTTAAATCATCACTTTTAGATGATACAAAAGAATGAAAAACAAAACCTGTTGGTTAGAATCTTGCTATTTTCAACTTGATTTAGTCCTTGCAATTCCAGGCCTCAGTTTGCTTCATGTGAATCAAAATATCTTGTGCTGTATTGAGAAATTGTAAACATCTTTACATGATGCTTTTTGAAGAAAAGGTTTCTGATTTTTTTCCAAGGGAGGAGAAAAATCCTCCAAATTTAATATATGATTCTCTCTCTTTAGGTTCCCTTGAGACGAGATTAAGGCCAGAAAATCTTATATGTTGTTGTTGTTTAACCACAATTTTATAAAATAATTAGTGAAAATAGTTCCATTGTGGCTCTACTTCATTCACCATTTGTGTGAGAACAGAATTTGTTCAATCAAACCATGGCCATGCATGTGAGGACATCATGAACAAAATGTGTGGATATTCTTAGAAAAGTAATGGATAGCCGTTTAACACGCTTGGCCATTCTGAATGTTTTTTTTTAGAAGAACAGTTTTTTTGTCATGTATTTGGTCTAAGTAATTTGAACTAAATGTCAAATATCAAAAGTTTTATGCTCACTAATTACAATGTTCTGATTAGCTTCAAAAATCCAACCCAACATTTTCAAGGTCAAAGTAAAAGTTTGCCATCAAGGCTTTTGATTGGTTAGTGGTTTAATTTTTAGCAGAAACAGGAAAACTGCAAGCATTTTTATGATTGAGATTGATAATCTATTGTCTCAATTTCAGGTTTCTTGGCTCCGCCATGATGACACTCACCTACTAACAATTGGAAGGTTGACCTACACCTCTGACTTGAGGTTCAAAGCTATCCACAAGTTGTACTCAGAGGACTGGTTGCTTAGAATAAAGCCTACAACCCACAGAGATGGCGGCCGTTATGAATGCCAAATATCAACTACTCCACCCACTAGCCACATTATCACTCTTACTATAGCTGGTAAACCTTTTCCTAGGCCGAAATTTTCAATAGAAAAGAAATACTTTGCTAACAGAAATGTCTTTTTCCAGAGCCTCGTACTTCTATAATGGGTGGACCAGACATTCATTTAAAGGAAGGCAGCACTATGAACTTGACTTGCATAATCACAGATAGTCCAGAGCCACCATCTTACATTTTCTGGAGACATAATGATGGGGTAATGTTGATAAAAAAAACCAGTAAAAAAGTGAACTCATTTCATTCCTAACTTCTTCAGATCATTTCTTACGATTCCCCTCGTGGCGGAGTCAGCGTTATCACTGAGAAAGGCGACATAACAGCCAGTTTTTTGGTGATTCAACACGCCAAACCCTCCGATTCGGGGACATACTCCTGCTCACCCAGTGTCGGAGAAACTGTCGCAGTCAACGTGCACGTCCTAAGAGGTATAATATATTTCACAATGAATGATAACTTCCAGAATTGTAAGAATGTTATCAGGGGATAATTCTTCGATCAAACTTTCGACAGACTCATTCGTTTTAAATAATAGAAAGACGTTTGCCTGGAAGCTCATAACATGCCTAGCTCCATGACCTTTTCTTCAACATTTTTTCTCGACCTTTTGTCGAGAGTATTTTCTCCCCTGTTGGAAGAAACAAGATTCATTTGATAAGCTCGAAAGTAGAGAGAAACTCTCTAGGAAAGACAAAAGAAGCTGTGGCTGCTCTATGATGACAAAAACAATCAAAGCCTCTCTAAAAGCTGCTCATTCTCAGCCCTAAGAGGGCAAACATATTTTTAATGATCTTGTGGTATGTTAGTCAATAAAAAACGTCTCTGGCATAAAATATCTTTAAAAAGTTAGGAAAACAGAATAATAGAAATCACAAAGAACATCAAATTAACTTGACTATCACTTCCATCATCTAATTGAGAGCTACTCTAAGTGAATATCGAGGACTCCTGAAAGAAAGTCTTGTTTACTTTACACTTATCCGAAGCCATTTATCATCTGAAATGCATTGTGTCTAAGTTAATCAGACCCCTGTTTGTAAATTACAGACCAAAAACAATCCATTGTTACAAGTGTTCCACCTGCTCACAACATTATTAATTTGGTTGAAAGTCTTTTTTTTTCAAAAGACTTTAAAAATTCTTCAATATTCACAATTTGTACAAGCAAAATTAGAGCTGTCAGTGATTTTATTGAAGTGCATTAATTACATTGAAATCATTACGAAATAAGCTTTTAGAGAATGAGAAGGATTTTTCATTTTGATTCTTTTTAAAACTTTCAGGTGAATATATTGCACGACTTGGAACTAATTCAGCCTCCAAAGTGTCAAGCCTAGAACATTTTTTTACTGTGGCTTGTTGTTTGATTTCTGTTCTGGCCCTCCTATCAAAGCATTCCACAGCCATCAGCAGCTCAGATCAACGACATCTTTAACTTAGGCCAAACTTGCTTGAAAAATATCTTTGAAACCATAAATTATATGTACAGGAATATATGAAAAGTTTATTTAAATATCTTAGAAACAATTTAGTCAGTGTTTAGATGATCATTTTCAGAACTTTATTTTCATTAATGTTTCTAAATGTGTTGCAAACTTTATCAGTCTGAGTAGGTGTGTTGTCATCAGACTGACCATTGCAGACTGAACAAACATACCCAAAACAATGGATGAACAAACCAATATTCTATTGCAAACATTTCCGTAGAGAGTAGAGACAAAACACAACTTATTTGTATGTTCTTCATATCCCATCTTGATAATTGGAAAAGGTCGATTTTTATACCACATTTTCTGCTCTACATTTGCCAAAAAGGCACATTCACTCATCTCAAGCAATATTGAAAGAATAACTTGCAAAATGAATAGCTCACAGTCAAAAAATACCCCATTTCCAGTGTGAGTGATCCAACATTTTGCTTTAGCAAAGTGAGGATCGAATAGGCTGTCTCTTTGTGACAGATCCGTGATTCCTAAATTTTTTTCTTTGTTTTAGCAGACAAAAAGAAGTTAAGCTTTCTGCACAGTCAGCAATTCTCATAAAGGTCCGAATTTCAAGGATCTGTGTTTTTGTTAGCCTTCACAAAATTAGAACTTTAAACCGTTCAATCCGTTTTACTGGCTCAAAAAAATGAAGATTCCAGCTCAGTTCTTTTTCTTTTATTTGAATCTCAAAGTGCTTAAATGATGGATTCCAGCCTTTTCAGCCCATTCAGATCTCATTTTACTAATTTCTAATAACACAACCCTTTGATAATGATGTTATCATTGTTCTTTTTGTTGAAAAAGGTACTTACAACAAAGCTTTTTTTTCATAAAACAATTTTTGATTGAAGATCATTTTGAATTTGGCCTGCAGGAATTAATGTTAATGAAAGTACAGATTCTGTGCTTTCACACAAAGGTATCCCCTTCACTCAATCATCCCTTCTGCTCTTAAAATAACTATTCCGCTGACAACTTCAAAAGATGTTTTTGTGAGCCATGTTTTTCTTTTTTTGTAAGCTTATGTTGTTTTATCATTCATAACGTATGTGGCCCACCACCTGTCATCACAAAGTAAGCAAGTTAATTTGTAAACTGCTATAACTAAGTTGAAACCAAACAACATTCTTGACAAGAAATCAAAGGAATTAAGTAACTAATTTAGTTAAATAACCTTACAAGGAAACTTAAAACCCGTAAAGTTTTTTTTCAATGTTTGTGCTTGAGATTTACTAAAAATAATTTTTTGACAGAAATCTGAATGGTTTGTAGACAAACTACTTTTGGCTCTAAATTGTTCAAGAAAATTGAAAATTATATAGCACCAGAAAATTTGACACAGAAAAATACATTTCATCCTTAAGTGAACAAAAAATAAAAAGAATTTGATTTTCATTCATAATCTAGTTCACCTGTCATTTATCCATGATTAACTTTTTCTTAACAAATACAGATAAAAGAAGAATTTTAACCAAAATCGACCACCATTTTTTATTATTCCATGTCAATCACTCATATAAAACTAGCGTTATCTTTTGTTGAAAAAATACATGTTGATTTTTTAAAGAAATAAATATTTCATACAAATGTCGATCTTTTATTTCAGGTTATTAAACTATGAATTATTTTTAAGACACCTCATTCCATGTTTATCAAAGTGTAGAGGGAGGTAATTCAGAATGGATACTGTGTGAAAAAGCACTTTCATCTTTTTAATTGGTGTTAAATAGATATATTGATTTTTATTTATCAAAACTATATAAATTTTCCCCCCAAAAAATATGAAAAGCTAATGATTTTTCATTTTTTGACAAAAAAAAGTCTTTTTTAAAACTTTCATTCGATTCGACCCCAAGCAAGCCAAGTTGGAACTTAATTTCTTTTCCCAAACTAACCTCATTATTGCACAAACATGACCCAAATCCACATCAACAACTTTTGTGAAAAGAAAAAAAAGGTAAATAGAAAGAAATGATCAAGAAAATATTAATTACTCAAGAAACATGCCTCATCATGTTAAATTGAATGGCCAATTAATGTGACCTAGTGCCTTGAACACATCTGACCTCATTACTCTGGCTGAAGTTATGTTTTTGCAGCTGACAGGAGGAGGACTTTTTCTGGTTCTAATAAAAGCTACTAGCTCTCGATCAAGTTTAATTCTCACTTAAAAATAAATAAATCACAAGCTATGCTTTATTCAACCCACTCTTTGCAATCAGCCTTGTATTGCTCTTTACTTTTGCAAAATTGATCAACCATGAAAAAGTTTGTTCACAAGCTAAATCATCTTCTTTGATTCTGAGAAAAAACCTCAGATTTGGATAAACAAGATTTTCACGTTCATCATTTCATCTTTTCAAAGGCAAGTTGAAATGTATTAAAAAATCTCTTGGAAAAGAAATGCTCCGGAACCAGTTTTTTTTCCTTTGTTTAAAGTTTTTAAATTCTATTGTAAGACATAAAATATCACATTTGACCCTGACAAATTACTCGCTACTTTTTTCATACAAAATTGTTAGAAGTTGCAGTTAGTGAGCAAACAGGAAATGCACTAGTAAAACTTGCTTTCTCCCCTTTTTTAGCCATTATTATTGTTTATTTTTTCACTAAAGCTGCAACTTGCTTGAAGTTTTCTGATTGCCAACCCCTCCCGCTTAACGGTTTTGTTATTTTCATGGAAGAAACTTTTATCTATGTTCTTAACTGCATTCAACAAAAGGATTTTGATTGTAATGATGCAGAGTGGTGTGCACCTAAACTCTAAGTCTAAGAAATATTCTTTGATAAAAGATGTTACTTCAAGTTGTTGTTTTGTCCTGTTTTTCTGTTATGGATTGCACTGAAGCACCAAAAGAACGACAATCTGAAAAAAAGAAACCCCTTGGGGAAAAAACGACCAAAATGTTTGAGGAAAAGAACACTAGCATTATTTTTGAGGCATTTCAAGAAATTAGTCTCAAGTTCGATCAATATGATGTCAACAGCTTCTTGGAGCATCTTTATTCTCAAAAATTATTCAATTTGCAATGGCAAATGGGTAATTGGATTAAACCCAAATCTTGCTAGAATTTTATTAGATGAGCATTTTAACCATATTGAAGCTGAGACTTGATTGATGTTGCCTGTTCATCAGTCAGTGGTTAGAAAGGGTTAAGGTGAATCGTTTGTCTCGCATTTAAACCTAAATTTTCTATCCGGGCTCGATGCATCATTTTTGTAACTCATGAGAGTCTTCAAAAGTTAAACGTGAATAGATCCCCAGTCAATTTGAAAAACCTTTGAAACTAAACAAATTTTTTCACTAATCAACTGATCTGATCAATTAACTTACCCAACATTTTTCTTTATTTTTTGGCAAGGGAAGCCAAAGAAACATTTGGTTGTACTGAAACAAATGTATTTTCTTGTTGAATTCTCCATTAGCTCACAAAAATAGTAAGCATTGATTTTGAAAGAATCTGAATAAATCATTCAATTATTCTATTGTTCAATGCACAAACATTTTTTTTTTTGCAAATGAAATGGTTTAGTGTTTCTGACACAATTCTGAGAAATTTTAAGCCTGAAGAAAACCAATAAGAAAAAATAATCTAGAGCACAAGAAAGTTTTTGTAAATCCTTTTGCTTTCTTCAAAACTTTTTATTTGATTCAACCCCAAACATTGAATTCTCTACAGGCTATATGGTTAAATTAGATTTCATAAATCAATTTAAAAAAAGAAAATAAAATAAATTTCAAATTAACTCTGACTTTACTTTTCTTCAAATACTTTCAATTGAGAAAAACCTGTTTTAAAAATGTCTATAAATCAACATCAGAGATAATATTTTTGGGTGAAATCTTCTCAGGCAAAATCTATATAGAAAACTCAAATGCTTATTGTTTGTCTGACTTTTTGTTTTTGCTAGCAGTCAAACTCCTTCCTTGATTTTCTCATCTCCAATTCTGTAGGCAATCAAATCATTTCAGAGCAACTGACCCATCGATTGTGCATCATTTCTCTTTATCTCTTGCATGTGATCAATCTTTGATGATCGACCGACTCACTAATTGCTTCAAACAATTTTCGTAGAGTAGAATGACAAAGGACATATCGTGAGCAATCGAGATCCATCCATCAAACAGAGTCAGATGATGATGAGAGTTCAACTTTAAAAGTAATGGCTGCTGGCTAGAGAGAAAAACTCATTCCCCACCATGAGACCTCAGAGAATGACAAAAAAGTCACAATTGTTTTTCCCCAAACCTTGAATTCTACAAAATCTCACTGATCCATTTGCCTTTTAATGGTGCATCTTTTTCTTGCTGAGAAAAAAGATTTACAGATCTTGCAATCCAAATGAAACATTTCCTAAATCACATCAATTTTGGAGAGTACTTAATCTTAAAATGCAATTGTATCAGAGTTGAGAGAGTATTTATTTGGGAAATTGTACTACGAGTTACAAGTCTATCATTTAACAGAAATTTTTGTCATTTTAAGAGTAAAAAATTATTTCCCTCATGTTTAATTCATCATGGATTTTGAAAGAAGAAAGTGATGAAAAACTTCCATCATTATGTTTAACTTTTGGGAAAGTGTTTGTAGCTGTATGACAAAAAAAATTTGATAGGAAGCCATTCATTTTAAAATTATGTCCAAGTCTTTCCAGAAAAAAAAGTTAATTCTTAAAGAAATTTCGCTGCTGATTAAGGGATCAATGTTTACCAAGGAATTCAGACTTCCAAAATTTCTTTTTTAGACATCAGTAAATCTATTTTTGTGATTTATATGCATTCCACTTCAAAAATATCTTCGAAAATTTTCAGTGGTAAAATCAAAAACATATCCATTTTGTGCAAATAATAGAAATGAAAAAAGTTATCGCCAAAACATGAATCATATTTGAATGGATGGTTGTGTTTTTGTGGATAAAGGAATTTTTTGCAACAGCCTAAAATAACTTTTTGCTGTAAGCGATCACTTCAAAATGAGTGTTGTATTGATGAATTCTAAATATCGTTCCAAAATGGTTTTGTTGCACCATTTCTCACCAGCTTCATTTTTGTTTTTGTTGAGTTACACTGCAAAATTCACACAGAAAAATCCTGACTTCAATCTTGCTTTTTCAGACTTTTGTGTGATGAAATAGATGCGCAAAACATTTGTTTTGAGGAAAAGCTCGGCAAAAACTAATTCAATTACAAAAAGAAACAACCCCTATATGGATATACACAAATACAGAAAGATTTGGCTGAAAGTATTTGTTGCACGTTGACATAAAATTAAAGTTTGAAATGGGACAGGAATTGAAATACCTTCAAACTTTATGCATTCCTTTTCGAAGAAAAACTTTTTGGGAAAAAATATTGAATGCATGTTCAAATGTTCAAGTGTGTTTTTGACGACCAAGTTTGAAAAAAAGTGAATGTGGTTGAATGGCCTATGCATTTTCACAGAGATATATGTGATAAATATAGTGAGTGCTCATGTGCCTGAAGGCTTGACACATGAAATTCAGGGTTGCCCTTCAAGTGTTGAAAGGTTCTCCTCCCATGGCAAAAGATTAAAATGTATTAATTGACTGGAGGTGCTAACTGGCCATCAAATATAAACCAAATAGTCAGTCAGAGAAAAATCAGTCTTTTGCCATGAAATAAATGCATCTGTAGGAGTTTTAATTGCTGAGGTTTCTCATCTCAAAATCGTGCAATTTTGAAACATTCATTCATAGACCAGAACCTCAATGGAGGTAAACCAAGCATTGTTAAAAGCTAGGCAGCATCAGGGTGCGTACAGGGGTCAGTGTTGGGGCCGAGGTTATTTACCCTGTACATGGGAAAACTGCCTAATGCACTACAAGGAAACACACTAATCACATACGCAGACGACTCGTATGTAGTCATATCAGCCGACGAAGTGGAAGATCTGAAAAGAAAAGTGAATGCAGTGAGCACAACCCATTCAAATTTTCTAAGGAAAATAGGCATGATAGTCAATGAAGAAAAAACTGAGCTTGTAATATTCCAAAAAGAACTTATTGAAGAAAATTTTGATTTTGATGGTAAATTGATCAAATCAAAATCATCAATGAAGGCATTAGGAATTACATTTCAACATAACCTAAAATGGGATATACATGTGCAAAATGTAGTGTCAAAAATAAGTCCTAAACTAACAGTATTAAAGAGCTCAAGGAAAAACATGACAACGGATCAATTCCTAACTGTAGCTACATCCCAATTATTTAGTATAATGTAATATGGAAGCCAAGTGTGGATGAACTTGACTCTGACATCAGACCTATGGAAGAAATTAAAAGCTATTCATTATAAGATACTAAGAGTAGCCAATAGAGATTACAGAAACAGAATATCAAAGAGAACCCTTGATCTGAAACACAAAAGGGCAACACCTAAAATGTGGAGTGACTATGCAACATCAAGTCTTGTGATAAAAGTGTTTAGGGATAGATGCCCAGAATACCTATATGAGAACTTAAAAACTACATGTTACCAGACAAGAAGAATGCCGCAGGCAGAACGTTTTTTCAACAACTCGAAGGGCAAAATTGGTAAACATCGCTTGGGAAGTAGACTGGCAATGATGGATGGGCTTCAATGGTACGACAAGAACTGGAACAATGACCAAATCCGAATAAGACTGAAGGAACATTTTGACTTTGACTTCAAAAGAACAATTTTTTAACTAGACAATTGACAAATTTTTTATTTTTAAACTACAGCGAAAATTTTTTTGTGAACAATGCGTATTTTACATGTAATTCTCATTAACATTCTTGAATGGATATCGTTATAATTTTTGTGTAATATGTCTGGTCATCCTGCCCCAAATGGTTGGGGAGGGTGGCCAGACCCACCTCTTGTAAAGTTACTTTACTTGTAAATGTAAAAAAGGAGGGAATAAAAATTTAAGATTGATTGATTGATCAGTTGCAAAAAAATCCACGAGGGAAAATTCTTAACATCTGAATAGCTGAATCTGTGGTGGTACTGCTTCCCCAAGGATCTCAACAGAGCTT
>Ga0194133_10008481_pt1 | contig 11973 bp, 11 predicted proteins | sample TA2KigOf40mmetaG_FD_155448 | JGI IMG/M metagenome (GOLD analysis project Ga0194133, IMG submission 155448) | Freshwater microbial communities from Lake Tanganyika, Tanzania - TA2015055 Kigoma Offshore 40m | ecosystem: Environmental > Aquatic > Freshwater > Lake | place: Tanzania: Lake...
GCCAGGACGGGAACCGTTACCGGCTGGAAAAGCGTTACCGTGGCTACTTCGGTGAGGCGCTCAAGGGAACCGGTTGGGCGTTGAACGGACGCTCGAACTGGAAGCCCCCGGAAGAGTTGGTGCATTTCGAAGAGGCCAAACTGCCTACTCGTCTTGAAAAGATCGCCCGACCCTATCAAAAAGAGGGCATTGGTTGGCTCCAGTATCTTTCCCGGAATCATTTTGGCGGGGTGTTGGCAGACGAGATGGGATTGGGCAAGACCCTGCAGACGCTGGCCTTTCTGGAACTTCGTCGAGCGGAGACAAAATCCAAATTGCCTTGTTTGGTACTTTGCCCAACCAGTCTGGTGATCAACTGGATGGATGAGGGTAAAAAATTTGCGCCCGGACTCAAAATGCTGGCGCTGTACGGAGCGGGCCGGAAGGGACTTTTTGCCAAGATTCCGGACCATGACCTTGTGGTCACCAGCTATGCGCTGCTTCGTCGGGATATCGCGGAGTATGAAAAGCTGGAGTTCGATGCGATCGTCCTAGACGAAGCGCAGAGCATTAAAAACCGAACCAGCCAGACAGCGGTTTCGGTGAAAAAGCTGGTGGGCGAGCACCGAATGGTTTTGACCGGCACCCCGCTGGAGAACTCCCTCCTGGATCTCTGGTCGATCTTCGACTTTCTGATGCCGGGATATTTGGGCACGGCCACCGATTTCCGGGACCGGTATGAAACTCCGGTGGCCAAGCTGGGGGATGAGCGTGCCCAGAACCGTTTGCGCCAGCGGGTCCGTCCGTTTCTGCTGCGACGGACCAAATCGGAAGTGGCCAAGGATCTCCCCGCCAAGATTGAGCAGGTGGCGTGGTGCGAAATGACCGACGAACAGAAAGGGGTTTATCGGCAGATCCTCGAAGAGGGACGCAAGCAGGTCAGCGAGCTTTCGGGCAAGGAGTCGGGCGGGCGAGATCGGATCGCGGTCCTCACCGTTCTCATGCGGTTGCGCCAAGCCTGCTGCCACTTGGGACTGCTGCCCCAGAACGGCAAAACGTGGACCGAGCCTTCCGGGAAAATGGAGTATTTCCTCGATCGTCTCGAAGAGGCCATTTCCGGAGGCCACCGCATGCTGGTCTTCAGCCAGTTTGTTTCCCTGCTCAAGCTGGTGCAGGCGGAGCTCAACCGTCGCAAGATTCCGCATTGCTACCTGGACGGGGCCACGATGGACCGAGCGGGGGAGGTGGACCGTTTCCAGCGCAACCAGGAGATTCCGGTCTTTCTGATCAGCTTGAAGGCGGGAGGGACGGGTCTGAACCTGACCGGGGCGGATACCGTGATCCATTTTGATCCGTGGTGGAATCCGGCGGTCGAAGAACAGGCGACGGCGCGGGCCCACCGCATCGGGCAGAACAAAATCGTCAGCTCCTACAAGCTGATCGCCCGGGACACGGTGGAGGAGAAAATCGTGCGATTACAGGAAAGGAAGAAGGAACTGTTCCGCGGGACGCTGGTGAGCGAGGAGGATTTTGTCCGGGGCCTGAGCTGGCAGGAACTGCAGGAGTTACTCGAGTAGTTTAGGCGATTACGAATTCGAGCGATTCAATTTCACCTTTTCCCTTAACATTTTTCGGAGCACGGCCACAGGTAGCTTTTGGTCGACCGGATTTGGACCGTGCAACTCCCGGTTGGGTATCCCATGGCTGCCAGTTTCCGGCGTCGGTCGGCGGGTAACACCTTTGCCCCCACGCCCAGGCTGATGTGGTGTCGGGCGACGCTAAATCCCACCACCTCACCGTCCTGGTGATAGAAGGGAACGCCGTACCAGATTTTTTCCTCGGCCGAAGGTAGGATCGATCGGATGCACTGGCGCAGTTCACGGAGTTTATCCTGTGCAGCAGGGGCGGCGGTGGCCATGTACGCCTCTACAGTTGGAAAGTTCTTCACGAAGGGGGTCTGCTTTCGAGTTTGGCGGGTTCGGGGACCTGCACCGTAGAGGACTTGAACCTCTGACCTCCACCGTGTCAAGGTGGCGCTCTACCACTAAGCTAACGGTGCGATACGAACGGAAAACGTATCAGATTTTGGGTTTCAGGGGAGCAGGAAAATCCAGCCTGAATTGTCCTGATTCCTCATTTTAGATCCGCGATGGCGGACATGATCTCGTCCGCGAACTTTTGAAAGTCGTCCCGGCTTTTGGGATTACCGGAAAAGCGCAGCGGCTTTCCAAAGACCACGCGGATAGGCCGGAACGGTTTCCAGCCGCCGCCGCGGGGCATGGCCTCACGGGAACCAAAGAGGTGAACGGGAACCACGGGGGTGCCGGACCGGGCGGCGATCATGGCGATGCCGGGCTCCCCCTTGCCCAAGCTGCCGTCAAAAGTCCGGCTGCCTTCGGGAAAAAGAACCAAGGTGCCGTGGTTTTTCAGGATCTCAAAAATCCGCTTCAAGGAAGAGGGGCCGGGGGAGTCCTGATTCACGGGAATCGATCCGACTGACGGCAGGAGCCAAGAGCCGATCGGCGGTTGAAACAGGGTGTGTCGGGCGAGGTAGTGGGTCACCCGTCGAACCAGGCAGCCGACGGCGGGCGGATCGAGGTAGCTGGCGTGGTTGGGCGCCAGGATGAGAGGTCCAGGAGGGAGATCCTCCATGCCGCGGCCGCGGATGAAATGAAAAGTCCGGAAGAAGAAGTAGGAGGTAAGGCGGCAGCAGTGAAACCAGAAGGGGCAGACCTTCATGGAACCGTCGGGGCGGGCTGCAGGGTGGCTTTGACCCGGCTGACGATGAGATCAGCAAGGGACCGGGCATCGGCAGTGCCACTATCCAAAGGAACGGCATCGGCGGCCCGAATGAGGGGCGCGGCGGCGCGGGAGGAGTCCTGCTTGTCTCGGGCCGCGAGATTGTCGCGCTCCCCCTGTTTGTGACGTCGTTCGGCCCGAACCTTGGGACAGGCATCGATGAAAAATTTGTGGGGACTGTCGGAGCAGACGACGGTGCCGATATCCCTTCCCTCCATTACCAGAGGTGCGGAGAGGCGAAGCTTCCGTTGGCCATTGACGAGATACTCGCGGAGCTCGGGGAGCGCGGAAACCGGGGACACGGCGGCGTTCACCTCGGGCAGGCGGGTGAAGGGAGTGAGGTCACGTTTTCCTTCCCGCAGGGTGATTTCCCCATTGCGGATCTCGGCATGGAAATCGACCTTGGCCAGCAGCTGGCGAATCCGTTCCCGGGACGTCGGATCGTGTCCGGCCTCCAGCGTCAGGAAAGTGAAGGCACGGTACATCGCGCCGGTGTCGACATAGACAAAGCCGAGATCCTGGGCGACGAGGCGGGCCACCGTGCTCTTGCCCGAGGCGGCCGGACCGTCGATGCAGATGACCGGGTGGAGCACGGCTAGCGGCCCAGTTCCTGGAGCAGGGCGATCTGTTTGGCGAAGCCGGGGTAGCTGGTTTCGATGCAGTCGGTGTCCTTCACCAAGGTGCGGCCCTTGGCGAGCAGACCGAGGATGGCGCAGGACATGGCGATGCGGTGGTCGCCATGACTTTCCACCTCGGCGCCGACGAGGGAGCGGCCGCCTTCAATGGCCAACCCGTCCGGGCGCTCTTCGACCGGCACGCCGAACAGACGGAGGTTTTTGGCCATTACGGCCAGACGGTCGCTCTCCTTGTGACGGAGCTCCTCCGCCTCGCGGATCTCGGTGATGCCTTTGGCCAAGGCGGCGGCGGCGGCGAGGATGGGGATCTCGTCAATGAGGGCGGGAATTTCCTTTCCGCCGACGGTGGCGGCGCGGAGCTCCTGACCGCCCTCGACGTAGACGGTGCCCATCGGCTCCGGCAGCGGTTCCTCCACCTTTTCCACGATGCCGGCACCCATGCGGAGGAGGGCAGAGAGCAGGGCGGTGCGGGTGGGGTTGAGGCCGAGGCGGCGGAGGGTCAAGCGGGAGCCGGGCAGACCGGCGGCCAGCACGATCCAAAAGGCGCCCGAGGAGAAGTCGCCGGGAACCTCCAGGTCGGTTCCTTCCAGGCGCTGAGGGCCGTGCATGATGAGATGATTTTTTTCTCGGCGGAAGGTGGCGCCGAAGGCGGGCAGAAGCCGCTCCGTGTGATCGCGGGAGAGGGAGGGTTCGGAGAAGTCGGTTTTTCCCTGGGCCTGAAGAGCGGCGAGGAGCACGCAGGATTTCACTTGGGCGCTGGCGACCTTGCTTTTGAAAGTGATGGCCTTGAGTTGCGATCCGCGAATCGTGACGGGAGGGCGGTCTCCGTCGCCTTCGCAGAGGATTTCCGCGCCGAACAGGCGGAGAGGCTCGGCGATCCGGGCCATGGGTCGACGGCTCAGGGAGGCGTCCCCAAACAGCCGCGTGGTGAACGGTTGACCGGCGGCGAGGCCGGCGAGCAGGCGCATGGTGGTGCCGCTGTTGCCGCAGTCGATCGGTTCGGCGGGGGCAAGGAGCTGGCCGTTGCGGCCCTCGATGACCACCTCATCCGGGGCGATGCGGTCGATGCGGGCCCCGAGGGCTTGGAAGGCGTGGAGGGTGGAGAGGCAGTCCTCCCCAGGGAGGAAGCCGCGGATGCGGGTGGTGCCATGGGCGATCCCGCCGAACATGATGCCGCGGTGGGAGATGCTTTTGTCCCCCGGGACGGAGAATTCGGCCTCCAGTTTGCGGAGGGGGCGGATTTCCAGCTGGCTCATGAGGAGGGAAGAGCGCGCCGGATTTTCGCGGCATCCTCCAAAAATTTTGTGAGGGCGGCCGCATCCCGCGTTTCGAGGGCCTTCTCCAGGGCCTGGAGCTCGGTGCGAAACCCATTCAGTCCAGCCAGAATCTCATCCCGGTTTCCGAGAAGAATTTCCGCCCACATGGCCGTGGGGCCGGCGGCGATCCGGGTGGTGTCGCGGTAGCCGGGGCCGGCGAAGGGCAGGCCTTTTGGCCCGGCCGCGCGGACCAGCGTGGCGGCCACGGCGTGGGGAAGGTGACTGACCCGGGCCACCTGCCGGTCGTGTTCCTCGGTGGTGACCTTGACGACGCGGGCACCCAAGGCTTTCCAAAATGTGGAGATGTCCTGCGTGGTTTGGGAGGCGGTGGATAGGGTCGGGGTGAGGATGACGGTGGCGTTTTGGAAAAGATCCGCGCGGGCGGCATGGAAACCAGACTCCTCCGAGCCGGCCATGGGATGAGAGCCAATCCAGCGAGCGCGGCCCCGGAGAAGCGGCGCTAATTCCTTCTCCACGGGACCTTTCACGCTGGCGACATCGGTGACGAGGGTGTGGGCGGAAAGATGAGGAAGAAGAGAGCGGACCAAATCGGCCAACGCCGAGGCGGGGGCGGCGAGCAGAATCAGATCGGATCCGGCGGCGGCGGGGAGATCTGTGCCGGTCTTGGCCTTGGGCAGGGCTTTTTGGATGGGAGCAAGAGACTCTTTCCGGCGTGACCAGATGAATAGTTCGGCGTTGGGGTAGGCCCGGGCGGCGGCCAGGGCCACGGAGCCGCCGATGAGACCCGGAGCAAGAATGGAAATCTTGGCCGGCTTCATTTCCCGACGGCCAAGGCGCGGGGCAGGGCTGCCTCAAGTCGGCTCATCTGTTCGGGGGTGCCGATGGAGATCCGGATCCAGCCAGGCAGCCGGTAGCTGCGCAACGGACGGACGATCAGGCCGCGTTTTTGCAGTTCACGAAACACGGCGTCCCCGTCGCCGACTTCGACCATGACGAAGTTGGCGGTGCCGGGAACAAAACGAAGGCCGAGTTTTTTCAGGAAGTTGTGGAGCCGTTCCAGTCCGAGGTGGGTGAGGGCAACGGTTTTGCGGACGTGCTCGGTGTCGGCCAAGGCAGCCAGGGCGGCAGACTGGGCGGGGGAGGAGGTGTTAAAGGGTTGGCGGGACTTTTGGAGGACGGCGGCGATGTCCGGCCGGGCGAGTCCGTAGCCGATGCGGAGTCCGGCGAGACCCTGGACTTTGGAAAAGGTACGAAGGACCACCACGGGGCGGCCTTCCTTTACCCAGCGAATGGAGGGAGGCGGTTCGGGAATAAACTCGTAGTAGGCTTCATCGAGAACGAGAAGAGGCCCCGCGGGGAATTTTTCGACAAACGCGGTGAGCTCCGCGTTGGGGATGCGGGTGCCCGTGGGGTTGTTAGGCGACGCGAGAAACACGAGACGCACCTCGGGTGAGAGGCGGGCGACGAATCCGGCGAGGTCGTGGTGGAAGTCGCGATCCGGCACCTCCTCGAAAGGGATGCCGAATAGTTTCGCCATCAGTCCGTAGACGGCGAAGGCGTAGGCGGAGGCCAGTACCTTGCCTTCTCCCGGGCGGGTAAAGGCGTGGTAGCAGAACTCGATGATCTCGTTGGAGCCGCAGCTGAGGACGACATGGTCACGGGTGAGGCCGTGGAGTTTGGCGATGGCGTCGCGCAGGGCGAGGCCGCCGCCGTCGGGATAAAGGTGGGTGTGCAGAAGGCCGTCCCGGATGGCCTGCAGGGCGGAGGGGGATGGACCGAGCGGGTTTTCGTTGGAGGCGAGCTTGGCGATCTGGGAGGGATCAAGGCCGTATTCGCGGGCGACATCGGTGATGGGCCGGCCAGGCTCATAGGGGACGAGATCCTCGATGTAGGAGTTGGGGCGGGGAGTCATTTTGGCGGGAGGTGGAAGGGTGGCTTAGGGTTTTAGAGGGACGGAGGAGGTTTGGCGGGAGCGGAAGCGGTCGAGGGCGCGGCGGAGCTTGGGATCGCGGGCGGCGAGGCAGGCGGCGGCAAACAGGGCGGCGTTGATCTGGCCGGCCTTGCCGGCGGCAAAGAAGGGGCCTGAAGCGGTTTCGCCTAGTTTACGGAGAAGGGCCAAGGTACTGCCGGGAGAGGTAGAATCCGGAACAAGGAGCGGGCCCGGCTGATCCGATCGTCCCACTTTCCTAGGAATGTAGGACGATGCGGGGGCGATGGTGAGGGAGCCGTCGACAGAGATGCGCAGGCCGAGACGGCGCAAGGTGCGGGCAGTCTCGGGCAGAGCGCGGGGTGCGCTGAGGCGGACGGTGGCGGACATAGCCTCCTAGCTTAGCGGAAAACCGCCCCCCGCCTCAACTGGAAGCACTCTGATAGCGACGGAGTCCAAACCGGAAGAAAAGGGTGGAAAGGATGGCCACCCCAAGTCCCGAAAGGAGGAAGAGAAAGATCGGGCCAGGGTCGAGTCCCCGAATCAGGGTGGAGGCGGGCACATTGGCCACAAGTAAGAGGGGGATGGCGAAGGTAAAAAAGATCCGGAACCAGCCGGTGGCGGCTTCCCGCGGAATCCGGGCCACGTGGAAGATCGTGTAGTAACCAAGCAAAACCGACTCCGCCTGCACGATCCAGAAGGTCAGGGACACCAGGCCCATGAGGACGGCGTAGTGGACGAGGAGGCCGGCGAAAATCAAACCGAGGTAGGTGAGGACTTCGGGCACGGAGGGATGAAGACCGAGGCCCTGCACGGCGCCGACCAGAACAAAGAGAGCGATGGCGCCGTTGGCCAGCGGCCCGATCTCGAGGTTGGAGGTGCTGACCAGAAAGGCAGGCGGGGCCGGCTTGAGGAGAACGAAATCAAGTTTGCCGGTGCGAACCAGTTCCGGAAGTTTGCTTAGGCCGGGCATGAGGAAAGCGGTGAAGATCTGAATCACCAGCTGGTTGGTGGCGACGAGGATGATCATCTGGTTGCGGTTCCAGCCGGCCACCTCGTCCACGTGGTGGTAGATGACGCCGATAAGGGCGAGCTGAATGATAAACCAGGCGAGCTCGACGCCGACCCAGACGAAGAAGCTGGCCCGAAACATCAGCTCGCGGGTGGCGGCGTAGCGGATTTGGAGGAGCCAGAGGCGCAGGAGTTTCATTCAGCCTCCGGCGGCGGTGTAACGGCGCAGGCCGGCTTTCCAGATGAAATGGGCCAGCACCATGAAGAAAAAGGCCCAGCCGTACTGGAGACAAAGGCCGGCCTTCCAAGCTTCATCGGTGAGATGGCCGCAGAGGGCGGCAGTCGGGAACCAGTACTCGTAGGCAAAAGGGAGGAGACGGACGACGGCAAAGACGGGAGCAGGGAGCAGATCGAGGGGAAAGACGTGGCCCCCGGCGAGATACTCCAGCGCGTAGACGAGAAAGATGAGGGCACTGACCTCGAGGAGCCAGAACGCACAAAGGGAGAGGCAAAGGGTCATACTGAATTGGAGCAGGGCAGATCCGAGCAGGGCGGGGAGACCATGGACCAGGTTGAGAGATCCGAATTCCAGATTCACCACCCGGGAAAGAAGGAAGAGGCAGAGCGAGACGGGAATGAGGGCGGCGACGAGGTAGGCACAGCGACCGGCGGTAAAGAGGGCGGCGCGGTACAGGCCGTAGGGCAGGGGACGGAGAAGGATGGGGTTCAACTGTCCCTCGCGGATTTCGGTGGCGATCTGGAAATCGTCATCGGAAGGCTGGGAGACGGCCTCGACCACGAGAAGAACAGCGTAATAGGTGAGGATGCCGGCGAAGGTGTAGTTCCCTACGTTTTCCCGGTCACCAAACACCGCCCCCCAAAACACAAACGATACCAGCAGGGGCAAGGCGCTGAAGGCGGCCCGCAAGAAGTAGTTCCAGCGGTAGGCGAGCTGGCGCTGTAGGCCGAGCGAGAAAACGGCCGGCAGGGCGCGGAGTGAGGCGGTCACCGTTTCCGCCGAAGATGCGTGGGCAGAATGCCCAACTCGGAACGGTATTTGGCGATGGTGCGACGGGCGACGGGGATGCCGCGTTCCTTGAGGAGTTCCTCAAGGGTGGCGTCCGAGTAGGGCTTCTCTGGATTTTCACGCCCAACGATCTCCGCAAGGATCTCCTTGGCGCTGGTGTTGGCCACCGCCGGGCCTTGGCCATCCTCGCCGCCGACGGCGGTGGCGAAAAAGAAGCGGAGCGGGACGACCCCAAAGGGTGTGCGGACATATTTGTTGGCGACGGCGCGGCTGACGGTGGTTTCGTGGACGCCGATCTCGGCGGCCGCATCGGTCATGGTGAGTGGGCGCAGGGCGGCGGGGCCATCTTCAAAATAGGCGGCTTGGCGACGGCCGATCACCTCGAGGAGTTTTTGCAGGGTCTGCTGGCGGCGTTCAAGGGCCTGCAGAAGAAAGCGGGCGGAGCGGATGCGCTCCTTGAGATACGTGCGGGTCTGTTCGTCGGCGGAGCCGTCTCCGAGCAGGTCCTTGTAGAGATCGCTGATGCGGAGACGGGGAAGAAGATCGCCTTCCAACTGGGGCAGCCAGCGGTCGCCATCGCGGACAAAGGAGGCTTCCGGGCGGACCACGAGATCAGGACGATCCGGGGCAAAGGCGGCGCCAGGCCGGGGCGAGAGCTTGGCAATGGCTTCGGAGGCGGCGAGGACAGAGTCGACCGGGACGGAGAGAAGGGCGGCAATGTCGGTGAACTTCCGTTTGCCGAGCAGGTCGAAGTGTTCGCGCACGATGCGGGCTTCCAACGAGTCGTCCCGGCCGCGGGCGTGAAGCTGAAGAAGCAGGGCTTCGGGCAGGGTGCGGGCGGCGACGCCGGGAGGATGAAAGGATTGAACAAGTTCCAGTGCCTGAGCGGCCGTTTCTGGAGAAACTTTGGCGGCCGACGTTATTTCAGCCAACTCAGTACGGAGGAAGCCGTCCTCGTCCAGGTTTCCGATGATTTCCGCAGCGGCGGCGCGTAGTTCGGGGGAAGCAGCGGCGAGCGCGAGCTGGGATTCGAGATGTTCGGAAAGAGATTCCGGACGGACGGTAGATTCCAGAATCGCCTGTTTGGGATCGAGTTTGGGCCGATCGGGCCGAACCGAGGTGATGGGCCAGTCGGAGTCAGCTTCGGATGAGTCCGCTTCGTCCGTGTCCGGTGGGGAAGCCTCGGTTAGGTCAGCGGGGGGCTCTTCTTCCAGGACGGGGTTGGTTTGAAGCTCGGATTGAAGAAGGTTTTGCAGTTCCAGGGCCGGGGTCTGAAGCAGTTGGAGGGACTGCTGGACCTGGGGGGAGATGGTGGTGGTCTGCCGCAGGCCGGTTTGGAGGGAAATCGACATCGGGGAGGATTTTGGGATTGGGGTCGGGCTGAAAAAAGGCAAAAGACTTCATGGCCGAGGCGATTTTGACGGTGCTGGGAAGCGGGAGCCGGGGGAACTCCTTGCATCTGGAGTACGGCGGGCAGGCGGTATTGGTGGACGCGGGACTGAGCGCGAGGCAGTTGGAGGCGCGGTTGGAGGAGGTGGATGCGGTGCAGGCGGAGTTATTGGGGGTGATTCTAACCCATGAGCATGGGGATCATACGGCCGGGCTGAAGACCTTCCTCAAGAAAAGGAAAATTCCGGTGTACGCATCCCACGGGACGAAGAATGCGTTGGAGCCTCATTTGGCCACGGTGGAGTGGAGATCGTTCGAGGCGGGTACGGAACTGGGGGTGGGGGAGTTCCGGATCGAGACCTTTCCGGTGCCGCACGATGCGGCCGAACCGATCGGGATGCGGGTGACTGCCGGCAAGGTGAGGATCGGGCTGATTTCTGATTTGGGATTTGTGACGAGGCTGGTGGTGGAGAGGTTGAAGGGGTGCCACGCGCTGGTGCTGGAATCGAACTACGATGAGGCGATGTTGCGGGAGGAGGAGAAGAGGCCGTGGTCGGTGAAACAGCGGATCTCAGCCCGGCACGGGCATTTGTCCAACGGGGCGGCGGCGAAGTTGGTGGAAGAGGTGACCGGTCCGGAGCTGCGGGAGCTCTTCCTTGGGCATATCAGCGAGGATTGTAACCGCCCGGAACTCGCCCGGAGAGCGATGGAGGAGGCCTTAAAGAGGGCTGGGCGGACGGGGGTGAGGATTCACGAGACCACTGCGGGCCGGGTGGGGGAAAGGGTGGAGATTCACGCCGGGAAATAGGGTTGATTCAGTCCTCCCGGGAGAGGATGATTTTACCCAATCGCGGGCGTAACTCAGTTGGTAGAGTGCAACCTTGCCAAGGTTGATGTCGAGGGTTCGAATCCCTTCGCCCGCTCAGGCTATTTTCCCCCTGCCGGAGGCGTGATCTGGATGGCGCGGGGGTCGGGTTTTTCGGGGCGCAATCCCTTCGCCCGCTCGAACGAATTTCCTTTGGTAGGGACGACCGTTTCGGTCGTCCGATCGAAAGCCACTCATCTGACCATCGGCTGATCCGGCCTTCTTCGCCAAGGCTTGGCCCCCTCAGACCTGCCCCAGCCCATCCTAACCAGCGCCTCTGGCGGTTTTGGCTGACCGCTTAAGCGGGGGGATTCGAAGGCCATGGAGGATGAGCCCTACCGGGGCTTGAAGGAGGATTTTGGGAAGATAGGGTTAAAGATTCATGAACTTTCTTTGGGGAAATTCCGTGGCGCTCTCCTGGATGTGGGGACTAGGGCTGTTTTTCAGCGTCCAGTTCTCGCTGCAGTACGGTCTTTTTGGGCTGCTGACGTTTGCGATTCCCAACGCCCTCGGTCTGATGATTTTTGGCGGGCTGACCCAGCTGATCGCCAAACGGACCGGCAACGGACCGGATGCCTTGGGTTCCTTTTTTGCCAACTGGTCCCGTCCTTATCGTCTGGTTTTTTTTCTCTATCAGATTCTGGCCATCACGCTGACGATCTTTGCGTTGGTCCGGTACGGCTGGCAACCGCTTGGGCTGGAGCCGGCGGGTCTCTACTTGCTTCTCACCATTCTCGTCATTCTGGCCGCGGCCACCTTGTTTGGGGAGGAGTTCGACATCCGCCGGATCAAGTTCAGCCACGGGGTGCTGGGGTTGATCGGCTTAGCAGCCATCGGTGTGCTTTGGGTGCAACTGCCCTCGATTGGGAAAGGCCAGCCGATCATGACCGGGGCCAACCCTTTCCTGGGGCTGAATTTTTGGGGTTATGCGATCCCAATTTGTGTCGGGCTAACCCTGGGTCCTTGGCTGGACCTGCAGCAGTGGCAGCGGGCTATCCAGATTCAAAGGGAAGGCAAGTCCCCGCTCGTCAGCTATCTGATCGGCGGCTCGATCTTCTTTTTGC
>Ga0194133_10008483_pt1 | contig 11972 bp, 11 predicted proteins | sample TA2KigOf40mmetaG_FD_155448 | JGI IMG/M metagenome (GOLD analysis project Ga0194133, IMG submission 155448) | Freshwater microbial communities from Lake Tanganyika, Tanzania - TA2015055 Kigoma Offshore 40m | ecosystem: Environmental > Aquatic > Freshwater > Lake | place: Tanzania: Lake...
GGTCCCAATGGCGCGGGAAAATCGACCTTGCTGAAAGGCATATCCGGCGCGCTGAAACCGCTGGAAGGGGCAATCCGGCTTGATGGGGTCAAGGCGCGCGATATCGCCTATCTGCCGCAGGCGGCGGAAGTCGACCGCTCGTTCCCGGTCAATGTCTTCGATCTGGTGGCGACCGGCAGCTGGCGGCAGACCGGCCTGTTCGGCGCGATCACCGGCGCCATCGGCAAGCGCGCATTCGAGGCGATTGCCGCAGTCGGTCTCACCGGCTTTGAAGACCGGCACATCGGCGCGCTCTCCGGCGGGCAGGTGCAGCGTGCGCTCTTTGCGCGCGTGCTGCTGCAGGATGCGCCGGTGATCCTGCTTGATGAACCCTTCAACGCCATTGATACGCGCACGGTTGCCGATCTGCTTGATCTCATCGCGCGCTGGCATGGCGAACAGCGCACGGTGATCGCGGTGCTGCATGATCTGGATATTGTGCGCAAACATTTCCCGCGTGCATTGCTGCTGGCGCGTGAAAAAATCGCCTGGGGCGAAACGGGTGAAGTGCTGCGCGCGGACAATCTGCTCGCAGCGCGGCGGATGTGCGAAGCTTTTGATCGCGAAGCCCATGAATGCGAGCGCGCCGCATGATGATCTATGACTGGCTGATCAACCCTTTCGTCGAGTTTGAATTCATGCGCCGCGCGCTGGTGGGTGTGTTTGCATTGGCGATTTCAGGCAGCCCGCTCGGCATATTCCTCATCCTGCGGCGCATGTCGCTGACGGGCGATGCGATGGCCCATGCGATTTTGCCCGGCGCAGCGCTGGGCTATCTGATTGCCGGATTTTCGCTGCCTGCGATGACGGCGGGCGGCATGGCGGCCGGTCTGGCCGTGGCCTTGCTCGCAGGCGTTGTCGCGCGCCTCACCAGCCTGCGCGAAGACGCCTCGCTGGCTGGCTTCTATCTGGTTTCGCTCGCGCTTGGCGTCACCATTGTTTCGCTGCGTGGCTCAAACATTGATCTGCTGCATGTGCTCTTTGGTAGCGTGCTTGCGCTCGACAACGCGACCATGCTGCTGCTGGCGGGCATTTCCTCGTTGACGCTTGTCACATTGGCGTTGATCTATCGCGCGCTGGCGCTGGAGACGCTTGATCCCGGCTTTCTCTCATCGGTGAGCGCGCTGGGCGCGCCGGTGCAGGCGATATTCCTGGGGCTTGTCGTGCTGAATCTCGTCGGCGGATTTCATGCGCTTGGCACATTGCTGGCTGTGGGCATCATCATCCTGCCGGCAGCATCGGCAAGATTGTGGAGCGCCAATATCACCCGCATGACCGGCCTCTCCATTGTGTTCGGCATGATCAGCGGATTTGCCGGCCTGCTGATTTCCTATCACTATGGCCTGCCGAGCGGACCTATCATCATTCTGATGACCGGCGTCATCTATGCCGTTTCACTGCTCTTTGGCCGCGCTGGCGGCATGCTGCGCCATTCACTTTCAACGCGGCGGCATCTGGAAGCCTGAACCCCGGACGAATTCTGTGTGTTGCGAAGGAGAACTGTGATGATCAACCGGCGTCATATTATAACATCATTGATTGCTGCGCCACTACTCTGGTCCAGCGCAGCCGCAGTTGCGCAAGATGGCGGCAAGCTGCCGGTTGTCGCATCCTTCTCGATTGTCGGCGATTTCGTTCGTGAAATTGGCGGCGAGCGTATCGCCTTGATGGTCATCGTCGGCCCGGGCGGCGACGGCCATGTCTATTCGCCAACGCCGCAAGACGCCAAGACACTGGCTGCGGCAAAGCTGATCGTCATCAATGGCCTGAAATTCGAAGGCTGGATGGACCGGCTGATCAAGGCGTCCGGCGCAAAAGGCCAGGTCATCGCCGCGACCCAGGGAATCAAAACACGCAATGTGCCGCACCGCCACGGCCACCGCGATCACCACGGGCATAACCATTCCGGACAGGCCGATCCTCACGCATGGCAATCGGTTGCCAACGCCAAGCGCTATGCCGCCAATATCCGCAATGGATTGATAGCTGCCGATCCTGCCGGCAAGGCGGAATATGAGAAGAACGCCGCCGCCTATCTCGCGCGGCTGGATGCGCTCGACAAGGATATCAAGTCGGTTTTCGAAACCATTCCCAAAGAACGCCGCACGCTGATTACCTCGCATGACGCTTTCGGTTACTTCGGCCCTGCCTATGGCTTCCGCCTGATTTCACCGGTCGGCGTTTCAACCGAGAGCGAAGCCTCCGCCAAGGACATTGCGCTGATCATCCGCGAAATCAAACGCCGCAAGGCCTCTGCTGTGTTCATGGAAAATGTCAGCGATCCACGCCTTGTCAAGCGCATTGCCGATGAAACCGGCGCGAAAATCGGCGGCACACTCTATTCTGACGCGCTGACAACAAAGGATGGCGCAGCGCCCGATTATATTACGATGATGCGGCACAATGCCAAAACCATCGCGGATGCGCTGAAATAGCGCCTAATCGAAATAACGCTCTGTACGGCCCGGGGCGATGGTGCGCACGGCTGCGGCAATCGCGCGCGCATCAATGCCATTGTAACTGTAAAGATCGGCGATCGTTCCGGTCTGTCCAAATTGCGTGACGCCAAGCGCATGCACACGATGCCCGCACACGCTTCCCAGCCATGCAAGCGCGCTGGGATGACCATCGATCACCGTGACAAGCGTGCAATCGCGCGGCGCACGCGCCAGCAAGGCCGCCGCATGGCTGGAAGAGGTTTCACCGCGCCGGCGCGCCGCCTGTTCGCCATGCCAGCCGTGATACAAACGGCTTGCAGAGGTGATGGCAAGAACGCCAACGCCGCGCAAGTCTTCGCCCAGCAAGCCGGCAGCTTCAATGGCTTCAGGCGCAACCGCGCCGCTATAGGCGATGATGGCGCGCGCAGCGCCGCCTGGTTCACGCAGCCAGTATCCGCCGGATGCAATATCTTCCGCACGGCCGGGCAGCATTTCGCCAGGAGGCTGTTCGAGCGGCCGTGTTGACAGCCGCAGATAGACCGAACCGCCATCATCCTGTTGCATGAAATTGAAACCCCAGCGCATGATGACTGCAAGCTCATGCGCAAAGGCTGGCTCGAAACTCACCAGACCGGGCTGGCCCATGCCAATCAAGGGTGTTGAAATGGACTGATGCGCGCCACCTTCCGGCGCAAGCGTGATACCGGAGGGCGTCGCCGCCAGCATGAAGCGGGCATCCTGATAGCAGGCGTAATTCAGGGCATCGAGGCCGCGCTGGATAAATGGATCATACAGCGTTCCCACCGGCAGCAGGCGCTCGCCATTCAACGGCGCAGACAGGCCAAGGGCTGACAGCAGCAAGAACAGATTCATTTCTGCAATGCCGAGTTCGATGTGCTGGCCGCGCGGCGAAGCCTCCCATGTATAGGCGGAGGGAATCTTCTCGTGACGGAAGAGATCAGCGACCTGATGGCGTGAGAACAGGCCGCGCCTGTTCACCCATGGGCCAAGATTTGTGGAAACCGTCACATCCGGAGAACAGGTGACAATGCGTTGCGCCAGCGCACTATCGCCACGCGCCAGCTCATTGAGAATGAGACCGAAGGCCTGCTGCGTGGAGATGGATGAGGCGGAAGGAATTGCGAGCCGTTCAGGAACCTCAACGCGCGGCGCGTGCAACTGCCGCCCGGCGCCTTGAACAAAAGGCACAGTCTTGAGAAAGGATTCAAGACTGCTGCGGGATACATCAAGCCCTTCAAATGCGTTCCATTCAAAACCCTCGCGCACATTCTGCGCCTTGCGCCATTGTTCCATCTGCGTCTGCGTCATCAAGCCTGCATGATTGTCCTTGTGTCCCTGAAACGGCAGGCCTGCACCCTTGATTGTATAGGCGATAAAGCAAACCGGGCGGTCATGATCGATGGCTTCAAAAGCATCCAGCAGGCTTTCAACGTCATGACCGCCAAGATTGAGCATCAATGCGATCAGTTCATCATCGCTGCGCCTGCCGATGAGATCACACAGATCATTGTGCTGCCCCATATCCGCAATCAGTTTCTTGCGGAATGCTGCGCCACCCTGAAAACACAATGCTGAATATAGCGGATTGGGACAGGTATCGATCCAGCTCTTCAAATAGCCGCCGCCAGGTTCAGCAAAGGCTTGCTGCATCAGCCTGCCATATTTGATGATGACAACGTCCCAGCCGAAGTTGCGGAACATGACCTCGAATTTCGACCACAGGTCTTCGTGAATAACGGCATCCAGCGATTGACGGTTATAGTCGATCACCCACCAGACATTGCGGATGTTATGCTTCCATCCTTCAATCAGGGCTTCATAGACATTGCCTTCATCAAGCTCTGCATCGCCGGCAAGCGCGATATAGCGGCCTTCGGGACGCGATGCGCCCCAGCCATGCGCGCGCACATAATCCTGCACCAGCGAACCAAAGATGGTCTGGGCGACACCCAGCCCGACCGATCCAGTTGAAAAATCAACATCGCCGCCATCCTTGGTGCGTGAAGGATAAGATTGCGCGCCGCCAAAGCCGCGGAAATTCTCGAGCTTCGCACGCGTCTGCCGGCCCAGAAGATACTGGATGGCGTGATAGACAGGGCTGGCGTGCGGCTTGACCGCGACGCGATCCTGCGGCCGCAGGATACGGAAATAGAGTGCGCACAAAATGGTTGCGAGCGACGCCGAAGAAGCCTGATGCCCGCCAACCTTCAATCCATCGCGGCTCTCGCGCAGATTATTGGCGTTGTGGATCATCCAGGTTGAAAGCCACAAGGCCTTGCGCTCAAGCGCGCGCAGCGTTGAAATCTGCCCGCTCCGTCCTGCGCCTGTGTCCCGCATCCCGGTTTTGCCTGCGCCGCCCGCCATCGTCCGCCACCTGTTTTAAACAGGACTGCAGGTTACACATCACGGCGGGAAAACCTTTTCCAAAAATTCCCTTTCTTTCCACCCAGATTGGATTATTTTTCTAATAATCATATCAAAAGAGGTCATTTATGCCAAAATCACAGATCGATTCGATTGACCGGAAAATTCTCGCCTTGTTGCAGCAGGACAGCCGCCTGACTGTGCAGGAGATATCAGAACGCGCCGGCCTGTCGCCATCGCCGTGCCACCGGCGCATCAAGCAGATGGAGCAAAGCGGCCTGATTTCGCGCTATATTGCATTGGTGGATCAGAAAGCGGCTGGATTGCCGGTCAGCGTATTTGTCTCGATCAAACTTGAACGGCAGAAAGAGGCTGATCTCGCACGCTTCGCCAAGGCGATTTCTGGCTGGAGTGAAGTCCTCGAATGCTATCTGATGACCGGGCCGCGCGACTATCTCTTGCGCGTGGTCGTCTCCGATCTTGCCGCTTACGAGCAATTTATCAAACGCAAGCTGACACGGCTCGATGGTATTTCCTCCATTGAATCATCTTTCGCGCTCGACCAGATCAAATACACCAATGCGCTGCCGGTTTGAATGTGCTTGCGCAAAGCCGCGTGGCGGGCTTTTATGCCTGTCAAGACATGGAACATAACCGGGAGGCGGCGCGCCCATGCGCGAGCAGACATTTGACTATGTAATTGTGGGCGCAGGTTCAGCCGGTTGTGTTTTAGCCAACCGGCTGAGCGAAGATGGTTCGGCGTCAGTGCTGCTGCTGGAAGCAGGCCCGCGCGACAACAATCCACTGATCTCGATCCCGCTCGGCATGGGCAAGATGCATCAATACCAGATGCATGACTGGGGATATGAAACAGAGCCGGAGCCCGCGCTCAACAATCGCAAGCTCGAAGCCATGCGCGGCAAGGTGCTGGGCGGTTCCTCCTCCATTAATGTCATGGCTTACACACGCGGCCACGCCAATGACTACAACCGCTGGGCGCGTGAAGGTGCGCCGGGCTGGTCATATGCTGATGTGCTGACCTATTTTCGCCGCTGCGAAACATTCGAGGGCGGTGAAAGTCAATATCGTGGTGCGCATGGTCCGCTCGGCACGCAATGGGCGAGAACGCCTGATCCACTTTATGATGCCTGGGTGCAAGCAGGTGTATCCTGCGGTTACAAGGCCAATGATGATTACAATGGCGCTGAGCAGGAAGGTTTCGGCAAGGGCCAGTATACAATCCGCGATGGACGGCGTTCATCGACTTCACGCGCTTTTCTGCGACCCGCGCGTGGCAGGAAAAATCTTCAGGTGGAAACCGGCGCGCTGACGCAGCGCATTTTACTGAAAGGAACAACCGCAAAAGGCGTTGAATATATCAAGGACGGTATGAGCTTTACCGCGCATGCCTCACGCGAAACCATTCTGGCGGCAGGCGCATTCAATTCGCCGCAATTGCTGATGCTCTCTGGCATTGGACCTGCCGCACAATTGCGCGAACTCAACATTCCATGCGTGGCTGACCTTCCGGTGGGCAAGAGCCTGCAGGATCATCTTGGCATATGGATCACCTTTGCACGCACAGAACCGGGTGCATTTCACAATGAAATGCGCTTTGACCGCATGGCGCTTTCCATGCTGCGCGCCTATTTTTTTGGAACTGGTCCAGGGACAGTTGTACCAGGCGGCCTGCATGCTTTCATCAAGACCGATTCTTCGCTTGAAGTTCCTGATATCGAATTCATGTTTCATTCAGTCTCGCCCAAGGCGCGATTGTGGTTTCCCGGCATTGTTGCATCCTATGAAGATGCTTATGGCATCCGCCCGACCCTGCTGCATCCCTATAGCCGTGGCGAAATTCTGCTGCGCTCGAACAACCCGGCTGATCCACCGCGTATCAAATACAATTTCTTCTCTGATCCGCGTGACCTGCCGCGCCTGCGTGAAGGTTTCAAACGCGCGCGCGAAGTCGCATTTGCGCAGGCGATGACGCCTTATCGCGCCCGCGAAATGTCGCCGGGAGAAAACATTCGCAGCGATGATGAGATTGATGCTTTCATCCGCCGCACAGCGCTGACCGCGCATCATCCTTCAAGCACTTGCAAGATGGGAACAGGCGCCGATTGCGTGCTTGATCCTGCCATGCAGGTGAAGGGTGTTGAAAATCTACGCGTGGTTGACGCATCCGCCATGCCTGATCTTGTTTCCGCGCATATCAACGCCTGCGTCATCATGATGGCAGACAAGGCGTCCGACATGATCCGCGCCTCACATTGAGCACATCCATGCCACGCATCGCCATTCTTGATGATTATAATCATGCCGCCCTGTCGATGGCGGACTGGAGCGCTGTGCAGGCGCGCTGCCAGGTTGATGTAATTGATCGCGCGCTTGCTGTGCCCGATGAAGCCGCACGTATTCTCGCGCCTTATGATGCGCTGTGCCATTTGCGCGAACGCACCGCCATGCCTGCCGGGCTGATTGACGTCTTGCCCGATCTGAAAATGATGACCATCACCGGCGCGTCGCACCGGACGCTGGATGTGAATGCTGCGACACAACGCGGCATATTGATTTGCGGCGCCGTGGATCGTCCGGGCGGTGGCAATGGCACGCCAGAGCTTGCCTTCGGCCTGATGCTGGCGCTGGCGCGCAAGATTGTCAAAGAAGACGGGAATATCCGCGCCGGGCGCTGGCAATCTTCCATTGGCACGGTGCTGCATGGCAAAACGCTTGGCATTGCCGGCCTTGGCAAACTCGGAACGCGCGTGGCGCGCATTGCCGCCGCCTTTGGCATGAAGGTGATCGCCTGGAGCCCCAATCTCAATGCAGAGCGCGCTGCTGCAGGCGGCGCCCTTCTTGTGACGAAAGACGAGCTGTTCGCGCAAAGCGATTATATATCTATGCACATTGTGTTGAGCGAGCGCACACGCCATCTCGTTGGCGCGCGTGAATTGAATCTGATGAAGCCAACAGCCCATCTGATCAATACCTCGCGCGGACCCTTGATCGAAGAACAGGCCTTGCTCGACTGCCTGCGTGAAAAGCGCATCGCAGGCGCAGGGCTCGACGTCTATCATCAAGAGCCGATGGGCAAGGATCATCCGCTTTACAAGCTCGAGAACACAGTCCTCACACCCCATCTCGGTTATGTGGTGGAGGAAAGTTTCCGGCCCTATTACGAGGATACGGTCGAAGCCATTCTCGCCTGGCTGGATCGCAAACCCGTGCGGGTCATCAATCCGCAGGCGCTTGAGCGCGCGCGTTATACGTCATAGGAACAGGTCATGAGCCGTTTGCCGGAGCTTGAATATGACAGGCTCGATTCCGCGCAAAAAGCAATGTGGGACAGGCTTGTTTCCGGTCCGCGCGGACGTGTTGCCGGGCCATATCATGCGTGGTTGCGTATTCCGCAGTTTGCGGCGATCGCAGAACAATATGGCCGCTATGTTCGCTATGAAACATCATTGCCCGCGCGATTGACGGAGATGGCGATCCTCATTGTTGCGCGGCATTGGAACGCGCAGGTGGAATGGTGGGCGCATCACCCCCTGGCGCTGAAGGCGGGCCTTGATCCGGCGATTGCTGACGCCATTGCGCACCGCAAGGAGCCGCATTTCGTCAATGAAGACGAAGCCCTTGTCTATGCCCTGACACGCGAGCTCATTGATACAAAAAAGGTCAGCGATCCAACCTATGCGCGCGCGAAAGATCTGTTTGGCGAGACGGGTCTGATCGATCTCATCGCTGTTCTGGGAAATTATTTCGCGGTGGCGCTGGTGCTCAATACCTTTGAAATCATGCCGCCGGATGGTTCAACGCCGCTGCCGCCATGAAACCGGCATCAACAGGGAGATGATGATGAGCATTACACTCGAACAGGCAACGAAGATCGCCGATGCCGCGCTGGCGAAGGGCCGTGCGGCCAATATGAAGCCGCTCACTGTTGCGATTGTCGATGATGGCGGCAATCTGAAAGTGCTCAAACGCGAAGACGGCCCGGGCGCACCGATGCGTCCGCAGATCGCCATTGGCAAGGCTTTCGCCAGCGTTGGCATGGGCCGCTCCACCCGCGCCCTGCAGGATATGGCGCAGCAGCGGCCATGGTTTTCTGCTTCACTGGTGAGTGTCGCCAATGGCGGCTATGTGCCTGTGCCGGGCGGCGTTCTCATCTGCGATGCGAGCGGCGCAATTCTCGGCGCGATTGGCGTGACGGGCGATACAGCAGACAATGATGAGATCGCTGCAGTTGCGGGTGTTGAAGCAGCAGGCCTCAAGGCGCAGGTTTAGAAAAAGCTGGCGGCGCGTCACGCACCGCCACGCTGCACTGTGATCTCGATTTCCAGCAATTTTGCCGGCGCTGAAAATCCTGAAACGCTGTGCAGGTTCAACGCGCAGGATGCATCCGCGAAATGTTCGTGGATGCGTTCAGCGGCAGCGGCGATATCGACAGACTTCGCGACGTAGGCGTCGAACATGATTGTATCACGCAGCGCAACGCCGGCGGCTTTCAAACCGGTTTCAACATAGTCGCGCACATGCGCAACCTGCGTGTGGAAATGCGGCGCTTCATCGGTGATGCCGGACAAGAACACCAGATCGCCCAGGCTGGCGAACATGGGCGGCGCAATCGGCGGGTCATATTCACGGATGATCTTGCGCGAACCATTGCGGTCTGAATTCACGGCCAGCAGATCAAAACGAACATTGGAACCTGCGGGCATGCGCCCGGCGTCAATGAAACTCGCGCTTGAGGCGCGCAAATTTTCAACAAGCGCGGCGCGGCGGATGTCGCTGGCCTCGCGGCGGGCTGTGGCGTCGCGGCACCAAAGGCGCGAGCGCATGATGTGGCCAGGGTCAAATCCTGCAACATTCATTTCATGCAAGGCAGCGGCGATCAGGCCGCGCGTTTCATCTTCAACAGATGTAGCGGAGGCCCCGGTGATTGAAACTTCGAAATAGAGGCGGCCAGACAGGCTTCGCCACTGTCGCTGGATTTCCGGCATGAAATCTCCACATTGCATGCTATGTTGAACTTGCGTCTTTTGAACCGGGCGCGGGCGTCCTGCAAGGCGCTGCCTGCCTGTCCACCGCAGCGAGCAAAGCACGAATGACCCTCACGCGCCAGAAGTCGCCTTCAACGGCCCGCAATCGCGAACCTATCGCCGCTGTGCTGGAAGGCGTCTTGCCCGCCAGCGGTCTCGTGCTGGAAATCGCAAGTGGTGCGGGAGAGCATGCGATTTATTTTGCCGAGCGATTTCCCGGCCTCACTTTCCAGCCAAGCGATCCCTCCCCTGCTGCGCGCGCGAGCATATCGGCCTGGATTGCCCATGACGCGCTGGCAAATATCCGCGCACCGCTGATGATCGATGCGTCAACAGATAATTGGCCGCTGGAGCGCGCGGATGCGATCATCTGCATCAACATGATCCACATTTCGCCCTGGAGCACCACGCAGGGTTTGCTGCGCAATGCGGGCCGTCTGCTCGCGCCGGGCGCGCCGCTTTATCTTTACGGACCTTACCGGCGCGCAGGCGTTGAGACCGCACCCAGCAATGAAGCTTTTGATGAAGACCTCAAGCGCCGTAATTCTGCATGGGGCCTGCGCGATCTGGAAACTGTCGCAGCGCTGGCGCGCGAGCAGGGTTTTGGCGCGCCTGAGGTGACTGAAATGCCGGCCCACAACCTCGCCGTGGTGTTCCGCAAGCTGGTCTGATCGCCAGCTTCACTTCAACGGCGGCAGTTTCAGCTCGCGCCGCAGGTCGCTTATCGGGGCGTTGGCCGACAGGAAACGGTAATTGGCGATCACCCATTTGCCGTCCACGATGCGAAAATCGAAAACGGAATGCTTGCTTTGCCCAAGGTTGACAAAGCGCACCTCCACCGCCGCAGCATCGCTTGTGCGCGAGATCTGACCCACGTTGAAGCTTTTGATATCGAAGTCCTGGGCGCTGAGAATCGGGTCTGCGCCCAGATCAGCGCGGCGCAGACGCGCCGCCATAGCGGGCGACCACGGCGGTTTGGGAATCTTGTCGGCGCGATAGGTCTCAAAAATCTGCCGCACGATGGCGGCGGGTTCCGGGCCGGTTGTGGCGCGCGGCGCAGCCGGGCCGCCACCAAGGTTGTTTCCATCGGCGCTGTTGCCGCTGGCGCTGCCGGAGCGACCACCCTGCACCAGATCGCGCATTTGTGCGGCCACTGTCAGCGGCAAAACCAGCGCGGCGGCCATCAGGCCCAGAAACATCCGCCGGTCCTTGTACAGTCCAATGGCCAGTATCCTCATGCGCTTGGTACGAAACCTGTGCGCAAGGCTATCCCCCCAGCCGCCAAGCTGCAACTGGCGCCGTGCTGCAGCCCCGCGCCCCTTTCCCCGGGGCGTCTGCGCTGCTATTTGCTGCGCCATGACAACGCATGCTTTCGACAATATCCGCAATTTCTCGATTGTGGCCCATATCGACCACGGCAAATCGACGCTGGCGGACCGGTTGATCCAGCAGACGGGCACGGTCGCCGCGCGCGATATGGAAGAGCAGATGCTCGATTCCATGGATATCGAGCGTGAGCGCGGCATCACCATCAAGGCCCAGACCGTGCGGCTTGAATACCAGGCGCTGGACGGCAAAACCTATATTCTCAACCTGATGGACACGCCCGGCCATGTGGACTTCGCCTATGAAGTCTCGCGCTCGCTGGCGGCCTGCGAGGGCTCGCTGCTGGTGGTGGACGCCTCGCAGGGCGTGGAAGCCCAGACGCTCGCCAATGTCTATCAGGCGCTCGATGCGGGCCATGAAATTGTGCCGGTTCTCAACAAGATCGATCTGCCTGCCGCTGAACCTGATCGCGTGAAGGAGCAGATCGAGGATGTGATCGGACTTGACGCATCAGAAGCTGTGCCAATTTCCGCCAAGACCGGCATTGGCATTGATCTCGTGCTGGAAGCCATCGTCAAGCGGCTGCCGCCGCCCAAGGGCGATGAAAATGCGCCGCTGAAAGCCATGCTGGTGGACAGCTGGTATGATCCCTATCTCGGCGTTGTCGTTCTCGTGCGCATCATTGATGGCGTGTTGAAGCGCCACCAGAAAATCAAGATGATGGGAACCGACGCCCATT
>Ga0194133_10008484_pt1 | contig 11971 bp, 6 predicted proteins | sample TA2KigOf40mmetaG_FD_155448 | JGI IMG/M metagenome (GOLD analysis project Ga0194133, IMG submission 155448) | Freshwater microbial communities from Lake Tanganyika, Tanzania - TA2015055 Kigoma Offshore 40m | ecosystem: Environmental > Aquatic > Freshwater > Lake | place: Tanzania: Lake Tanganyika...
TTGGTATGAGCTCCACAGTTTGTGGGTTGATGCACTTGAGGAAAAGAGAATTGTGGATCCCTTTGCACAGTGGTGGGTTTGTTAGGCTGAGAGGTTGAAGGCTTGAGAGTTGGTACAGGTAAGGTTTGGCCACTTGGTTTGTGAATCGACTTGGTATTTTCATCTTTTGACAGCTCAAAAGGGTTCACTGCCACGAGAGACGTTTTAGGAGGATCTGGGCAAAACGAAGGACGACTTTGGACTCTTGATTGGGTGCTTTGAATTCCTTTGTTGCTCAAGGCAATTATCGGTTGCGTAAAAGGAGATCTTGTTGATGATCCAGCATGAGGTTGACCTGACATAATTTTAGTACATTTAAGGAATGAGATAAAAAGTTACTTAAAAGTAAAAAGAATTACTCATCATTTGGTTGTGAAAAGCAAAATGGAACGACTCATTAGTTAAGTTTGAGCTAATATGAGATATTTGTGATCTTTGTTGATCCTGAGAAAACGGAAACCTAGGGTATCCATGTACAGATTGGTGGAGGCGCCCTACATACGGACCTCCCTCAGGCCCTTCTTGATGAATAACAACGCTTGAATGACTTGTTGGTAAAATCAGAACAGGTTGCTTTGGCGGAGTAAAATGTTGTTGTACATGAATTCTAGGTTGAGTGTGTAACCCTTGATTTGCAGGTGCCATCCTTTGAATGGTTCTGTGTTGAGGAAGAAATTGTCCATTGTAAATCTGAGCTGATTGGGAACTGGGTATTTGATTCCATAACATCTAAACATAAAATAAGCTCAATTGAAAATAATATTGCAGACGAGAACTTAAATTTTTTGATAACCTGATTTTCTCCAAGAACACCCTGTGATTTTTGATTTGTACTGTTTGGATATTTTTGTTGTTGAAAATATTCTGAACTTTGAAAAAAATCTGGAGACTTTCGTTTTCTTCCTTTCAGTGTGTTTTCGCATTGAGAAGGATACTGGGATTGTACCCCATGATGGCCATAACTCAAGATACCAGGATTAAGAAAGCGGTCGTTACGAACACCTTGAAAGTTTAGAGCAATAATATCTTCAATTTCAAACTTTTTAGCTAAATTTATTCTCGACAAAGTAAGCGAAAGCTAACCTATGAATAACGGCACTTTTTTGATGGGTCAAAATCAATGAGCAAATTCTTTTAGCAAATTTTACCAAACAAAAAACAAGACGAAACACAAATTCTTCAAAAAATTCAAACACCAATAAATTGTTACCCTTAACGACTCTACTATAATGATTTTTCAGCTCAAATACATACCTTTGATTTTATGAGCTCCAGCAATATGAGAAATTTTTACAGGCTCGGGGACTATCAGGAATTCACTTCCTAATTTCGAGATGAATTGAGGTGAAAATATGAACTTTATTTTTAAGCATAACTACTTTTCTATTGTGAGGTCAATAATACATTAAAATTGGGCAATTTCAATAAGTTTTGCTTAATGACAGGAGGTAAAATTTTGTCATCAATATTTTAAAGAAAATTCATTTTTTGCTCAATTACAATGGATATTTACCCTCATTTTGGACTTTGTTTGGAACATGTAAGTCTGATGAATCAGTTAGAGGGGAAATGGCACGAAGGTGACATACAATGTCTTGAAAGAGAAAAAAATTCTTCGGGTATTTTTAAAAGTAAAGATTTTGTAAATGTATTGTGGGAACTTTTCTCCCCTCTTGCCTATTTATTTATTAAAAATGGCTAGAGCACATTCATTACACGTAAAATTATGGATTCCACATACAAGTCTACTTATTATTTTCTAAAGAGGTTGTAAGATCACAGTATTCGAAATATATGACAGAGATTTATTTGAATTAATTGTTAAAAAAGCTTTAATATCAAAAGAGTGCAATTCTAAATAGGTATGTTTGCTTACCATCTTTCCTTTTAACTTTTGTGAACGCAGATGGCGAAGAATAGATAGGTTTTTCTGTTGAGCTCATTTTGATTTTTCCTAGTAAAGGATATAAAGTATCTTGAACTTTTTGATTAAATTATTATATGAGTTGAAAATTTTTGGCCTCTGTTGAAAAAAGAAAATGGTTTTCACCTTGCATAACGTCTTTTATATTTTCATCAGAGGAAGGTGCTGGTTGAAGGAAATTCTCTCTTGAAGTTACTTGATTGCAAAGGCCTTTAACATTTCAAATGAAATTTTTCAGTGCTTTCACTTTTATTTATGATATTTCCATTATTAAGAAGATGCAGTTTTTCTTTTCAATGATTCAATAATATTTTTGTGCAGTGATAATAGGATACCACCTATATTACAGAATACCTGGGATAGGTTTTTGCATAGACAGCCAATTTTTACATGCAGTGCAATCCATATTCGCATGCACTTCACAAAAACACTTTTTAGAGTCACCTCTCAAGCATGGCCCTACACTTTACATACTTCCCTATAATCCCTCCCATTTTAATGCACAATCCATGGACAACACGCTGCTCTTACTCAAACGGTTGCTCAAGAGGCACTTAGAGTCATTTTGATTTTTATCTTGCTATGCCCAGGATTTGAAAAGCATTGAAATAGTAACTAAGGTAGGTAGCCAGAAAACTTTTTTATTATACTGTCAATATTACAAATCCTTGTTATGATGAGACATTGCATAAATATTAAAAATAAACTAAAAACTTACTTTGACTTGTTAACTTAGGCCTGGAATCAAAATCAGCTCCTAGTGGGAGGTGCATACGGAGATCCTCTGCTTGTTCCTCGTGAATTATCAAATCACAGGGACTTACTAAACTCGTAGGCAGAAAGAAATGTTATTTTGCAATAGGTACATATTTCATTCAAATTTTTCAAACTTTCAATTTAGAAACAAAAAGATATTTGTTAATTTAAATAAAACTGTATAAATCGATCATAAAAGAACTGATTTTACAATAAAGCAATTAAATCCCACACTTAAAGAACAAAAGTTGAAAAATTCACTTTACTTGAAATTCTGTTAAATTTATCGTCATTAACTTCCATCCCGTACGTATTCTCAGTTGAACGACAACCTGGAAGAGTTTCATGGTTTAAAATACATATCCATTTACTTAAAAATAACATTAGTTTACATAAAATTTATTAGATTTTTAAAAACTTATACTTGATTCAGAATTGGCCTCTATAGCTCTTCTTTTAATGTTACAACTTTCCCTTCTAGGTCCTTTGCATAGAGCTTCAAAGTGGGGAGGACCTAAACATTACTTTACTTAGTTAATCAGTTAACCCTTCAAATGTAAATAATTTTTCTTTGGAAAATTTTTATTTTGAAATCTGGCAAACAAAGTGATGAGCTTACTTGGCAACAAAATATGATCGTCATTTAGGTTTTGATGTCGAATCCGATTGACAGTTCTGAGATCTTCAGCATCCCAATCTGAAAGAACATAAAAACATACTATGTGTGACTCTGATTCAGTTGATATTATTCATATAATATGTCTGAGTCCGAACTATAAATAAAGCAAATACTCACAGGCTGAAAGGTACAAATAATCAATGTACCAATTTTTGCAAACCTACTAAAATTTTCAAAATTTAAAAGTACACTACGTAGATCAAGGCTATATCTACAAACAAAAAGCTTTTTTACGAAACCAATAAAATATATTCCAATCACCTGAGCCTTCTTCGTCTTGAATCGACTCCCCTGAGCTTCCTCTAACTGGCTCTACCAGAGCCCCCTCGTTATAAAAACCTTCAAGTTTAATCAAAGCATCAAGTACAAATATTGCAATACAACAAAACAACACATCTTTTTCAAACAGGTGTTTTATTTTCAACTTCAAATGGTACCTCTTATTGATGTTCGATCGCTTCCAGGGGATGGTAGACTTCCCATAGTTTGTAAATCTTGAGGGCTTTCGGCTGAAAATCAAGATTCTTTTTTGTGTACGAGTTATAACCAAATTGTATGCAAAATATTTACCAAATCCTGACAAGTTTCGCTCTTTGGGTCTCGTTGTCAAAGATTCATCAACTCTTCCAAAATTTCTCATAAAACCTAAGCAATAAAAATAAAAATAAAAATAAAACTTATCTTAAGATTTATTGCAAGCAGCACCAGTTTCCTCAGTTCTTGAGTCATAGAACCCTTCAGACCTCGAAAGATTTTCTTGAGCTACAACATACTCGTGTCTATTTATCTTAGGAAATTCTATCAAAATAAATTCGAAAATGTAAAGCATTCTAAGCCAATTCAAAAGATCAATTACCAGAATCAATTAGTGGTTTTGAGATTCCTCTTGTTAGTCTGGTTCCGTCAGAGCAAGTGTTTTCAAACGATCTTATTCTAGGTTGTGCTTTAGGGAAATGAAATTTGTTTAAATCTTTTTGTCAATTATTTTTTCATTTTCTCCGTTCATAATTTTGAACATTTCTTTTCTTTTGCCAATTTAAAGGGTCGATACATTTTTTACAATTATATAAATTTAAATTTTTACCCGAAGCTTGTTGGCATTTTTTACCTTCAGGTAATAAGAATACTGAGTGAGGCCTTCCTCGGTTTCGACTTTCCTCGCAATAGTCTTGGTCTTTGTCTGTTCCAACTTAAATTTATATCAATACTTTAAAGTGCAGATTTTATACTAAAGTGTTGACACTTTTTGAGTTCAAATAAAGAAAGATACAAACAAACCGCAATGAGAGAAAGAAAAATCTGGCAATTTACCTGGTTTTCCGGTGAATCCAACATCTTTGAGTTCTTTTGTCTTGATAGTGCCTGTAATCAAAAATAGTTTTATTAGACCTGGACATAAAACTCAGGCAAACTTTAGCAACTTTCTTAAACTAATGCATTTGTTTGCATTTTTTCTGGGCTATTCTGTCCATTCCTCATGATTAGGTAGTGTAGGACTGGAAAGATCTTGAATAAAAAGTTGGACTTAATTTCTTATCTATATAAAAGACCTTCATAAAAGTGTTTCAAAGGTTGCTTAAAATCTTGGGAGTCATGAATCCTTTAATCAGGTGGTCACCTCTGACTGACCTTTTGGAGTCGATTCTAGAGTCGAAAGTGTTTTCAATGTGGTTCTAACAGATATTAAAAAGGGTGAATCAAGCTAATGTTTTAATAAACTGAGTGGTGTTATTGAATCTGTCTGGGAATCCAACAAAATAAAATAAAGAAATCAAACCCCAGTGTCAGAAACATGTGACCCTGAGTTGTAACAAAAAATAAAAATATAAAAAAATTCATTGCACTCAAAAGTGTAAAATTGTACAAAAATGAATGTTTGATAAATTGACAGATTAAAGAAAACAATTTTTAGAAACTTCCATTTGACCCAAATTGATTTCAGGCTCTGTGCTCTCTATTCGACAATTCAGATTAGAAATCAGAATAAGCATCTCTGGAAGGTAGTTAAAATTATTCCTTAAAAATAAATTCAGTCAAATTTTAAGTTAGTAAAGAAAGTAAAGAGAGCGTTTTTGAGAGGTTATAATTCTGCCACTAACTCTGATGAATAAAAATAGTGTTGACTTTTCAAAAATTCCATAACAATCTGTGGAGATTTTTTAAGAGGCGATGAACTTCAAACATTTGACATAATGGCTAAACCAAGAATCGAGTGATGAGAGGATCAGAATAATGCATGAACAGACGTTACTTCAATTAAACATAGAATTATAGGAATAATTTGTCTGCATATTGATTCTGTAACAAAACAATATCAATAATTCGGTGCAGAATAGACTCCAAGAATTACTCAAGGTACTTTATAGAAGTCACTAAAGAATACAATTACCCTGGCTGAGGGTGCCTTGTTGATTTTTTTGCAATCTGGGGTTGAAAAATTGCTGGCATAGCCGGGGATTGAAGCCACAACCTTAGATATTTGTTCCCAGTCAGGTTCATTTGACCATTCGCGGCCAAACAAAAACTCTCTTAAAAAGCTTACTATGTGTTTTGTGAGCAAAAGAGAGGAAAACAATAATAATACATCATCTTTTTTCATTAAAGAGAGGAAATATAAAATAGCTGCTGCTTTTCTAGATAGATAAGATTCTTGGCTACTCTAGTGAAAAAAAAGGTTGTTTTTGAAATAAAATCAACTTTTTGAACTTGCCTTTTTCCAATTCGTTTTTGTGGTCAATATCGTTATCATCAATACAAATCACATCAGGTTCTATTATTTCACAAGGTAAAAAATTGACGTTAGTTCAAGAAACTGTTTTCAAAAATTAGAAAATTCCTTCTTTTGTTACCAAATTTTGATTGATCACTTTTCCGAAAAGTCTCTAATTTTTCGTTGGTGACTAAAAAGAATAGAAATAAAACAGTTGATGAGATAAGCTGCTAAGATTTAAAAGAGAAAAACAAATTAATTTTTGCTTTTCAATTTGATAAAATCTGCTATCTTTAGGTGCCTGAAACACAAAATACTTTTTCCTAATATTCAAATCTTTACCACGTTTTCCGTGATGCGATTTTTCTGTCGTTTTTGTGAGAAATTCATCGAGGGCAGTCTTATGTGCAACAGAACCTGAATATTTAGTTGTTTAGTTGTACTTTAAAAAAAATCTTTTTTAGAAAAACTTCAACTTTAATAAAAATATTTTATGGTGAACAAGTCTGAACTTCAAAAATTTGATTGCTCTAAACAAAAGTATCTCGTCATTTTCATGATTCTTTTATCTTTGACTTGTCAAAAATACCTGACATTTCGCGATTGCAATGTCTGAAGATACAGCCAAAATTTAACTGGGGGCAACAGTTATCAAAAATGGACTCAAATAAATCATTGTTCAAGGAAAAGTAAATGAAAAAATGTTTAAAGTTGTGTACCTTTTGTTTGAACGGTAGGCTCAACTTGTGAATTTTCAACGGCGTCACCTTTAGAGAGAATGCTATTGTTTAATTTAAAATTAAGATCTAAACATTGGTCGAGTGTTACCTTCAGAGGACTTTTTTGGGATCGCCCGATCTGAAACCTGGGAGCTTTTCGGAGTATCTAAAATAAAAAAATGGAAGAAAATAATACCGCAAAGAATTTCAATTTTTTTCGCATCACTTAAGGCACTGTCAAAAATATTGAATGAACCAACTCTTTTCAAATCTACAAAGGCAAACATAACATTTGATAAAAAATTATTTTAATTTTTTTAAAAGATAATTATTGATCAAAAATAACCCATGAATGTAAAGTTCCAGCAAGGTTAATCATAAAGCTCATAGAAAATAAAATAAGAAATTGGAAACACTAAAAATATGATAATATCAAACTTAAAAATCTTTTTTTAAAGGGGTTTTAGACGTTTCTCCTTAACTGTAAAAACATTCGCAAATACTTGAAAGATTTGGTTCCTCTCTGTTTGCAACTCCTGGTTGAAACAACCTTATGTTGCTTTTGAGAAATGCTAAATTTAGCTCTAAACAAAAGTCAACAAAATAATAAAAACTGACAATAGAAAACCTCAAAATGTTGAAAGTTTATTTGAAAGCTCACCGTTTGGCATCGATGGTCTTTTGAAAATATTGCAGCTGTTGAAGGGGGCAGACTGACCTAAAAAAAAGATGGAAACTGGATTCTGAAGCTTTGAATTGACAAACAGATTGACAGGTTTTATGAAGCTTTATGGTTATCTTACTCTTTTTCAAGCTGACCATAGGCAGCGCCTCCTGTCATTCAAAGTTATATCTTACTAATAATCATAATTTGTGACTAATCATCAATCTCTGCAGATAAAGCAATCTTGTGTGATGGCTATTTAAGGTCAATTCAGGGGTCATGATTTTCTCAGACTAGAATGTTTCCCAATATGCTAATGCTCAGCCAGTGATAAAATTTAGGTCATGGAGAAAGCTATTTTTTAAACAAAATATATACATTGAATGGGTCATCCAATGTCTCAATCAAATTGAGTTTTCTTTCCAACAACAGAAGTTTTTTTGCTGCTACTTTAATATTATCTCCTAAAACAATTTGCATAATAAACAAATATAAACAATACAAAACATATTTTTACTTTCAATCTTCTTTTCAGACTTGGATTGATTTTCTGAAAATTCAGATGTTTTCTTTACATCGCTCGAACAACTCAATTCTGGAAAGAAAAAAAAGCAATTAATTTCTTTAACTTTTGTTATTCAGTTTTAAATTGGTAGCTAGAAGATGATATATCTATCGAGAATTGGTGCTTTTTATCATGCATGATATATAGTTCAGAATGTTGTTGCTAAAGATTGGCAGTTACTGTAATGCAAAGTGTGACTTTAAAATTCTTACCCTCCTTCAGTACTGATGTCTTGCTTTGATTAGATTTTCTAGCTTTGATTTTGGATTCTTTTGTTCTACGATGTTGACTTCTTAGTGCGTTATTTGTCAAAGACAGTTTGAATCTAAGAGGCAATCGTTCCCTAAGAAAGAGAAATGTAGATAAAATTAAAATATCTCATTGTTTATCGAACGAAAAATGTCATCTTCAAATCAAGAATTTGCTCAAGAAAAATTACAGGTATAATTTGTGAAAAAGATGAAATTAGAAAATCAATTTTTCCATTTTGACGTAACAAATTTTTGAATAGAGCCAATCAAATTTCGTTCAAGGTCTAATTTGGCCTCGAGAACTAACAAAAATAAAAATCATTTTTCATAAATAATCTTAAATATTGCTACTCAAAAACAACAAAAAGTAAAAGTTTTCTCGTAAGTATATTTCAAAAACTAAAATGGCGATGAATACATTTCTGTTTCAATTTAGTTTTTCAAATGAATTTCGAATAATATTTAGTTCATCTCTCAAAATTCTTGTTTGATGAGTCACCCTGATAGTTCGATATGTGTACCAAATTATTGCATTGAAAAAACTCGTTATTTACTTATCAATTGGAACATCGTAACATCCCTTCAACAAGAGTGTTTGATTTCTTCCAATCAGTATTGTCTGAGGCCGATGAAACACGTGTATTTAAAAAACCTCCCTTTAATAGTAATTAAAAAATCTTTAATCCTTACCCACTGTGTTCTGAAAGTATTTTTTCTTCAAGCCAATTGAGATTGACAAACTCTTGTGAAAGACGGTTGTAGGTATTGAGTTGAGTTTCACTTTGCAAGTATTCTGGAACAAATTCGTCTGAAAAAAAGATTACAACATCATATGATTAGTCTTCGATAATTTTAAATAAAAATAAAAATGCCTGATTTCTCAAACATACAGAAGGTTTCAGTACAAAATTGAAGTTGGGTTAATAATCTGTTCTCAAGACTTTTTTTCATTGGATTTTTCATTTATTCTTTATTTAGCTTTTTTAGTCATCGATACAAAGAAATAAATCTCTTCCGGTTAAAGATGCTTTTTGTGCACTTACTCTCCTATAAGACACCTTTAAACTAAAATCGTTTCCAATCGTTGTAATTAACATCTCTTAGAGTGCCAACAGATGCAGACAATTTACTTAAGTTATTCCGAACAACAAAGAAAATCTGTACTTTAAAGGCTGAGCTAATTAATTTCACAAAATATTTCAAAACATTTTCAGTAGGCTTTGATTAAATTTTTTTTGTAAAAAATCTGTTTCTAAATCCTTGTTAGCTAATTCCTGCTATAACATTTTTCTCAGATTTATGTCAATCTATACAACACATATCCCGGAAATTTAGATATTTGTGAGAGAAAGTCAATTAAATGTTTGTTAGCAACACTTGTTTGAGTTACCATAAAAGACAAAACATTCTTCAAAACATTTGTTAAAAAATACCAAACAAAAAACGATTTTATTTATTGTCGTCAAATCGTTTTCTTGAACTTTCTTACTTTTAAGCTGATGAGTTGTAACTCCTCGGAAAATTTTACTTTTGACACTAGTTTTAAAGAATGAATATGTCCCTAAAACCATTTCATCGATAAAAATTTAATTTTCATGTTTCATTGAAATTCTTCTTGTAACAGGAAAGTTGGATTTAAGACTTCTTTTAAAGCTAGAATGATATTTCAAGAACTATTCTGAACCTGTTTATTTTATTAGATTAATCTACATTTGAATGCTCTCTCATGTAGCAAAACTCGAATTTCTAATGCTGCAACATCAAAATTGTACATAATTACAAATCAAGGCACTTCATGGAGCGAGCAATCATTTTCTACGCTTTACCAAGAAGAAAACTATTTTTAGTTAGATTTTTGCAGATGGAATATCAATGAACAAAGCTTAGTTTTGCTTAAAATCAGAGCAGAGGTTTTTTTCAAAAAGAATATAGATTTTATTTAAAGGTGAAAAATCAGAAAAAGTTAGCATCTTTAATGAGGTTTTATTTTTTCAAATATTTTAGATCATTCTATTCTATTAATTGTTTTGCTGAGAAACCCACTTTCCAAAACATTTCCTGCAGCTTTTAAGAAAAGAAAGTACAACAATTTGTAATAAGGTTTCATTTTCTTTATCGTTTTTTGAATTTTTCAGAAAACCTTGAAAAGTCAACGTGTACTTTTAAAAACCGTTATAAATTTCTAAATAAATACTGTTTTTGATATTTTTGTAGAGAATAAAATAAGCTGAACAATTAAGCCTTTCATGAATTCTGTTTTTGAAAATTTACATGTTCTCTATATTTCAACGATAGAAAATATTAAAAATTCATGTAACCTCTTGAGAAATAAGTGGAATCTGATTTGTTTTCAAAATTCCTTCTCTAAAATGGGTTAACAAAAACAGATAGATTTAATTCAACAAACATGTAGCCATCATTTTGATTCTAGCAAGATGACAGCTGTTGTGAAAATATTTTTATAAAAAGCTAGAAAATGAGTCTTCAATGATTGACCCCTTGATTTAACACATCCCAAATTGAAACATCCCAGTTTTTTTACTTCAAGTCAGTTGTCATGGCTTTCCTGCCCGTCCGTCCAAACCCCCCAACAAAAACACACGAATATTGAATTTTTTTGGTCGTGTAAACGTACACCTCAGGCTATAGACATTGTAAAAAATTCGGCTTCCATCCTACACCTTAATATAGCTCACACAATTTTAAAGCTAGATATATATGCCTTGACTACACTTATGCAAAATTTCAGCTCTCTAGTTATAAAATTGAAGGAGCAGTGAGGGTTTCTAAGATAAAAAATTCAGATTTCTAAATCACTCGCTGGGCTTTTTGTTGTTATTGAACAAAATCAGAAGTTTGACTCACCCGAACACCAACACCTTATTGCCTTACCCATAAATTGATAGGATAGGTGCAAATTTTTTGTGACCCACTAACACTGACCTCTTTAGGGTACCCCATTACATCTTGCTCAAAAATGTGTCGATCCCTCAAAAAAATTTATAGAATGTAAAATAGTTGTTTGAGTGCCTTTTTTAGGATCTTCAAACCTGAGCCCTTTAGGATACCGAAATAACACAAAAGCAAGGGATAGAGTTATCTTATAAACAATAAGGAGCAAGCGAGAGAGTGTAGAAATCTGGTGAAGATTTTTGTAAACCCAATAATGACCTTCTCGTAATCAAGAAAAGAATCAATACTGTCCTGTTTATTGATCTGACATGCAAGAGATTTTAAAGGAATTTTAGGAAGGAGACGTTTTATGGAAGTTTCCATTGTAAGCATTATCGCTTGCTGTTATTGACTAAAATCAGAAGTTTGACTCACCCAACCACCAACACCTTATTGCCTTACCCATTAGCTCACAAAATAGGGGGGAGTTTTATTAGAGCATTCCTTCTTAGCTCTTAGCGCTTTCGAGGGGATAGTGTTGCTTGTGTGGTTTTTTTTCTTGAGTGTCGAGCAAATTTAATCATGACAGACACTTTTAAAGTCCTGGCTGGAAATCATTTTTTTTTATTATTTATTTTTTTTTGTTCATTTTTGTGGCAACCCAGGGTCAAAGGTTGCCAGAGGTGTCAGGGTTTATAAACCCTGCCGGGATTCGAACCCCCGACCCTCAGATCTCCAGCCAGATGCCATGACCATTAGGCCACGGCGACCC
>Ga0194133_10008487_pt1 | contig 11969 bp, 7 predicted proteins | sample TA2KigOf40mmetaG_FD_155448 | JGI IMG/M metagenome (GOLD analysis project Ga0194133, IMG submission 155448) | Freshwater microbial communities from Lake Tanganyika, Tanzania - TA2015055 Kigoma Offshore 40m | ecosystem: Environmental > Aquatic > Freshwater > Lake | place: Tanzania: Lake Tanganyika...
AGGATTTTGATTTTTTTGATACTTGAATGTACAGTTGGCTAAAGTTTTTTGAAAGTCCTCAAATTAAAATTAGGTCGAATATGTATGGAAAAAGTTAACCTGAAAATATCATTGTGACAAAAGGGCATAGGCCCAGATGATTTGCCTAGTAGGATTTGGCCCCCATGATAAGCCATGAAGGGTCAGGCCCAGAAGGTTTTTTAGGTTAGGTGGGGAGCCCACTCCCCCACTCCGACCCTTCCCCTCCTTTCCTTTCCCTTCGAGAGTGTCTTGCTGGCTGCAGGCCAACCGGAAACAGCATAAGGTGGTCTGGCTGCAGGCCACCTACCTAGTCTTTATCTTTATATATAAGAATCTAACACAAATTCTGTCTGTGAATTTGCGTTAATTTTAAGTCAAATTAATTGAATTATGTAAAGAGAATATTGCATTATAAACCTCTACCCCCCCTGCACGAGCGGCCTGTCCTGTTGGAAGGTTTTTTCCCCCTGGTGGTGCAGTCATATGTGTGAGTGAGTGTGGGAATGAAAATCCAGGTTTTTCCTTCCAGTATCAGGCAGACAGGTTAAGCCCCTTCTCTCCACCCATCCCCGCAAGACCAATATTCTTCAATTAAATTTGGTTATGTAAATAATGAATTTATGAGAATATGAATTTAAAATCTAAAATATATTTGTATTTACAAGCCTTGGCTCCATCTTACAACACAGACAATGAATCTATATCATATTGTGTGTTTGTCTATCTGTCAGGTTGGCTTGGGTATACAAAAACAAAAAAACAAATACCCTGCCTGGCCAAAAAAAGAACATTTCAAAATTGTTATATGAATTGCGACATATACGCAAAAAAATACAATTTTATGAAGTAGTTACAGTTTTTTCATGTTAAAATTGCACAATTTTTTATGTGTGTCCCAAAATATCTATCAATTGCACAATTTTTACCAAATTCGTGTCTCACTTTTCCGTCCGGGTGTCATTGTGGACTCGGCAAACTTTTTCCAGACAAGGCATATGGCCCAGTTAGCTAGTGGTAAGTTAAATACTAAAATGGACACAGTCATCTTAATTTTTATGAAATTGTAATTTTTCAAAAGCAAAAAACCTGCTAAAATAAAAACAATACTTTACATTTTATTGTAATAACTTAAGCATGACTACTGATATAAATATTAGAAAAAAATTTAAAGCAATCTTCTTCCACTTCCAGATCCTGATCCCCCTTGACCACCATTCCCTAAGAGAAAAAAGAGATTCTTGAAGTTTGATGGTCTATATTGAGGAATTATCCTAAAAGTAATTTATTACCTGATCCTTGTCTAAAAGCAGCAGCTATTTGTTCTTGATAACTTTTAGAACCTCCCAAGTTTTTATTAGCCTTCTTTGGTTGCACAATCAATTCAATCTTCTTCCTTGCAAGGTCATAAAAAGATGATTTTATGAGATCTGAAAGTGAAAGGTGATAAATTTCTACAAGCTTATAAATAAGTAAAAAAGAAAAAACCTACTTTTTGTTTGGATATCAGAACAAACATTTGTTATGAGAGCTAAAATTATTAATATGATAATAATTTTTGGAGACATTATTTAACAAAAATGCCCAACACTGACTATTTTTCAACTGATTTCTTTTAGAGAAACCGAAACGAACAAATGCGGTCAAAAAACATCTGAATGATACATCAAAAAAGTTTTTCATCTACCAGTTTAGATTGACTTTTGAAAAAAAGGACACAAAAAATTGTAATTCCTTCTTATGGAAAATCCACCTTCCGGACACTTGAACAGACTGGATGCTGTTTTGTGATACAATCTCAATTTTTTGTTGAATATTTATATTTTTTTGATAGTTACAAATTTAGTTATTTATCTGGCTGAAATTTTGAATTTCCTATTTTGCATTTTTTGCCTAGTAGATTCAATCACAAACAATTGATGGGTAACCATAAAAAAATGCAGGATTCCTGGAGCTTCTCTGAAAGTAAATGAATTAATGCAGCTTTTTTCTAGGGAATGTCTATTTATTTGCCATCATCATGAAAGATCCATTGAACCAGACTTCACTAAATTTGACATGGACCTTGCCGGATACTAAAAGAATGTTTTAAGCCCAGTTTGAGTCCTAATGCACCTTTTATTATGGGCAATATTTAAAGCTAGGATCTGTCCAACTTATTTGTAGTTAAATGGAAAAGGGGTCACTGCAGCCTTTGGGTCCTTGTCCTAAGACATTATTACCATCTTTAGATATACACAAGAATGGCCTACCAGCTTACATGTTAGCTGTGGTCCCTCACACCCAATTTACCTTTATCTCCTTGGGCAAATAAATGATAACTCTCACAAGATCAGAAAAAAAGTTTGATTATAGGGTGGATCACATAAGCCAATTTCCTCATATGATACCAAAACACAGTGGACTCATAAAAATTGTCCTCAAACATGGATAGCCTATATAGCCTGGGACCACAACCATCATGAATTTAGTAAAACCCCTAGTGAAAAATTGGCATTTTTATTGTACTGTTGACCACCAATTCAGCCTGGACAAATAGAGCACAACCCTGCCTTACCACTGGGGTTTACCAAATTGCTGCATCAGTTTGACCACTAGGCAGACCAATAAAAATGGAATCCTAAAACCCAAAACTTAAATTAAAAGTCAAACACAAATCTCTCCCCTTCATTGCTGATGGCAAAACTTATTAAACCAGGGAAACTTTTTTGCGGCAGGCGTGGATCAATAACAAACTATTATAAACAAAAATTGTGGGAGGCATTAATGTCTACAAATAAGTATTTAATACTGATCGCAACGTGTTTACATTTATCTAATATCTAAATTCATAATTTATTTACATCATTCTTTAATGTTTTTCTTCAAGTCACTTAAATTAGAGTGAGCCTGCATTTGATAGAGAAAAACCTGAATTCTAGATCAAAAGTTTAATAGCTCTAAGACAATGAACAACATGTCACACCAGCCCACGTGTTTAGATGTTGCCAAAGAGTCTTTTTTAACGCTTCTTGGAGAGCTCCCAGATGATTGTGTCCGTAAGGGCTTACTTCAATGGATACATACTGATTTGATTAACAATCTTGCTCAAGATACTAATTCCAGGTTAGACCTTAAAGGGTGATGGAAAAAGGCTCTTTTACTTATTTTTAAATTATGATTTTTCAGCGAGGCTGTAATTGATGGAAGAAAGAGGCTAAAGCTTATTTCTCAGCATGCAAAAGAACTCATGCCTTTTCGAGGTAAGCTTTTGGTGATGTTTAGGCTTAAAGCTTTTACAATCTTAGACCGAAAATGTTTTTTTAGATGGAGTATTTCCCTCAGAGGCCATGGTCCCACCCCCTTCGATCGATCCAAATGTTTTTGTCTCATTAGATGCATTCTTGTATGATCCTGATGATGAACAGACACTCATAAAAAACGGACAATTTTCCTCGTACTAGCTTTTATCAATTTTTAAGAAAAGCGACGTACAAAGATAGTGATTTATTGAAAACTTTCAAGTATTTAGGTACTACTGTCGTGATTGTGGGTCCAAAAATACAGCAGAATTAGAAGTAGTGACACATTCTTACGCACACGATGACCTTGAGTTCATTTTTCGTTCACTGCTTCCACCACTGCACGGAAAAACTCTTTTAGACATTGGATCAAGATTTGGGGCTGTTTTGTTTGGTATTCAAATTATTTTAATTCCTTAAATTTTTCGACTCACTTTTATATTCTTCTAGGGAGTTATTTCTTTTCGGATGCTGCAAAAATTACAGGGATCGAAATGAATCCAGACCTATGTAAGGTACAACAAACTCTCGTTAGCCGCTTCATGCTAAGCGATCGCATACAGGTCATAGAGGGTGAGCTGTCAACGAGACCTGATCTTTTGGTATGCATTCAAAGTATGGGTACTCTGTATTGTGTCGAATCACGAAAATGTGATGGTTTCAAAATTGTAGGAATCGGCTGACGTGATTGTGATGAATAATGTCTTTGAGTGGTTCTCTCCAAACTTGCAATTTCAAGGAAGCCTCTGGCAGTTTGCCATTCGGCATATCAAACCTGGTACTCTCCTGGTCACAACTCCAGATTTGGCTACGTCTTTAGAAAAAATTAACGTAAGCTCATTCAGAAATGTTACTTTTTCCATGCCTCTAAAAAAACCTTTTTTTTCGCTGAAGGCATCAACAAATGAAATACTCTCAAAATGGGTCAGGGAACTTAACCCAACCTTCCCTGAAAGGGTTTCGCCATCTGAACTTGAAGAAGCATCTGAAAATATTAAGCTGTATCAAGTACTGCCCAATAACCTTTTCAAGTAACTGAGTCATGAAAATTTTGGTTCGTTACAAAAAAATGATGTAATCAAAGAAATCTCACTATATTCATTTGAATGAAGTAGTAGCTTTGATTTTTTAAAGTTGAAAAACAATGAGTTTCTCTACTTTTTCAAATATATTTTCTGAATTCTTAAAGGCTTGTTAATGATTCCAGGATAAATTGATTTCAAGTTACAACTTGTTTGCTTAATTACAGGACTGTAATTGGATGTTGGATAGATTAGCAGCGACCTAAACATTCACTTTGAGTTTGAGGTATCTCAGAAAAAACTTATCTATCAATGAAGCACTTATTCTGATAGTTTTTCGCATGGTATTTGTTATAAAGGGCTAAGATGAGGATTCTAATTCTAATTCCTTTATTAAACTCAGGCAGCTTACATGTGAAATATAAACCTATTTAAAGTTTGTTCAATTAGTAATAACATTGCTGTTGCTTACCTTAATAGCCTTCAGATTAGCGAGAGATACCTGGCGAATGAAAGAACCCCAGTTTTGAGTGGGACTAATTCATACCAGTCAAGCTAAGATTGACTTACGCACTCTTTGTCATGGAAATATAGGAAAAATCAAAGGATCGGGGTTAGGGTACTCAAGTAGGTTACACGCCGGATTTTAATATGAATTGTCTAGTTTGAGATTTGTATAAAATATAGGATTTCTTAGAGAGGTTGCTGTTTTCCAAAATTTACCCTCCCGCCGACTAGTATTTTTTAATAACAATCAAAGATATCTAAGAGTTTTTGTTGAACTTTGTTTTCAATTTTATTGAAAAAATTCCAGATTTGACGTTTTCAAAATTCACCACTTCCAAATGCACTTATTTTTTTTAGATAAGAATGACGTTTTTTCAGTGGAGGAGATTTAACTTTTTTGATAGCCAAAGAGACGTGGATGGTGGTGTACTATTTTCAACACTGCAGGTAATGAAGCTACAAGTCATGCACAAAGTGGGAGTATTTTTATATGGTTTAATTCCTCACTTGTGATGCTTCTATTATAGAAATTCAATTCAAACTTAACTGAAGTTGTAAGTGGTCGTGGCTATATTATTTGTGGCGATGACCAAGGAAACATTCACATACTCAATCGACAATTTACGGTTCAATCATTCAAGATTTATGAAGGATCCATTTTGGCTTTGAACCAAATCAGGCTAACAGGTTTTGTTAATCCTTTATTGGTAAGATTTACTGTACCCCCAAAAAAGAAATTCTCATAGGTCTATTAGCTTGTATCGGAAAGGATGACGAATATCTGTTGAAAATATATGACCTGGTAAAGAAAACTTTTAAATATGTGAGGTTAATGAACACATGCTATTTGTTGATTTCAGGACAAACCGGATAAAAATGAGAGTCCAAATTTAGTCAGATCAAGCAGGTTAAGCATCAAAGGTATTTTTGCACATCAACACTGTTGAGTTTTTAAAATATTTAGCCAATTTTATGGTATTTCATCTTATAAGGTCTGGGTCAAAGTGTTCCTACAACTATCGCAGTTAGCGAGGGGCTAAACCTCATTAGCATAGGGTTTAACAATGGTGCAGTTCTCCTAATACGTGGAGATATAACGAAAGAAAGGGGATCAAAAATGAAACTTATCATAGAGCCTGACCAAGTGCCAACCATCACTGGTCTTTCTTTCAAATTGGTTTGTGTTTGCTTTTCCTACATTACGAACTGGCTTTATCACTGACTTTCGCTTCTTCATTTAGGTTGCTCGGAATGTCTGGCTCTATGTGGCAACAACAACAAAAATTTTCTTAATAGACGTATCTTTGAAAGACAAAGAGTCGAAAACTGAATTAGACAGCCTCGGTTCAAAAAAAGGTATTTTTATTTGAAAAAGATTCTGTTATGCACAGAGATGATTTACAAAGCAATAGTCACAAACCTTTGATCCTTGCTTTCCTAATTCTTACTAAAATAAGGTCTCTCAATTGGAGTCGACGGTCTTCGAGATGCTCACTTTGTTGTTGCAAGAAATGATGCCATCTATTTCTACTCAGCAGATGGAAGAGGACAGTGTTATGCTATTGAAGGTCTCAAAAGATAGCTTGATTAAATTTACCAATATGCAAGAAACTTTTATTGGAAATAGGTGAAAAGACGGCCATTCATTCATTCAGAAATTATCTGGTAATCGTCTCAAACGATACTTCACAAAATACCAGGTACTTTTTCCACGAATCCTTTTCTTTTACCTGAAAAAAAATTGTTACGAATTATTTCAGGGCCATACGCACCAAAGAAGTCATCAGTGAAAAATCACGAAGCATCTTATCTATATTCGACCTTCACAACAAATTCATTGCATACACAGCCCCAGTTCGTACTATCCAAGCCGTATTCTCAGAATGGGGAAGCCTTTTCACAGTCTCATCAGATGCTAAAATGGCACAACTTACAGAAAAAGACATACAATCGAAGTTGGAATTATTGTTTAAGAAAAATTTTTACGATGTAGCGATCAAGTAATTATTTATTTTGGCTTTGCAATTCATTTCTTTTTCCATAAAGATTTCAATTCTTCAAATTAATACGATGAAACTTCTGACAAAGGGAAACCTTATATGAAAAGTTTTTTCAGTTTTAGTTCGAATCGAATTTTTGATTCTCTATTTAGGATTGCAAAATCTCAGCATTACGACGAAGAGGGCCTTATTGATATTTTTCGTCAATATGGCGATCACCTTTATTCAAAAGGTGATCTCTCGGGAGCAATAGACAATTACATAAAAACTATAGGCCACTTGGAGCCTTCCTACGTCATTCGAAGATTTCTGGATGCGTAAGTGAAAAAATGGTCTTTTCTTTTACAATACACCTACTTCCTCAGAAAGTTTGATTTTTTAATCCTTAGATTTCGTATTCACAACTTAACTGCATACCTGCAGGCTCTTCACAAAGAAGGCCTTGCCAACAATGACCATACGATTCTTCTTCTGAATTGCTACACAAAGCTAAAGGTGAATATAATTTGACACTTAAAATTGGTTGATTTTTTTTCAATTAAAATTTGACATTTTAGGATCACAATAAACTGGACGAATTTATATTTAAAGACAGAGACTCTGTGGATTTTGATCTCGAGGTTGCTATCAAAGTTTGTAGACAAGCAGGTAAAAATTTTTAACCCTACATTCTGGAATAGCTCACAATTGGCTCTTCTGTGGCAGGTTACCTCGATCATGCCTTAAGTTTGGCAGAAACTCACCATATGCATTCAGTCTACCTTGAAATACAATTAGAGGATCGTAAAAATTACGATGGAGCTTTAGATTATATGGAAAAGTAAATCTGGCATGGTCTTTGAAACCTTTCCATTCCTACTTGAGGATTAATTGTGTTTTTTAGAATTGATTTTCAATCTGCTCAAGAAAATACGGAAAAGTATGGTGCAACTTTGATGAAACACTTACCTAGAAAGACAACCACATTTTTAAAAAGGCTTTGCACCGAGTTCAGGCCTAGCAATCAGTTACTAGTTGACGAGAAGGGCAATGCTGTTCCAGCTGATGCGGCTAGGCCTGGTAAATATTTTATTTTTGACAAATTCAAGAGATGTTTTAGGCTTTTATTTTTGCTATTTGATTGAGAGCTTCAGAAAGAGAAGTTTTGGCTAATTAAAATTTTTGTAATTTTTTATATGAATAACAATTTTCAGAGCATTTCCTTCACCTTTTCGTGAAAAACTCCGAGTGTGCAGTTGATTTCTTGGAATCGATGACGAAACAGAGGCCACGTGAAACTGGTGATGTTTTGTATAATGCTTTGTTGGAGCACCTTTTTCACCTTTATCAAGTAATCGAAATGAGTTTAAAGTTTAGAACAAATAGATCAATGATTTTTCTTTAGTTCTGCAGTGACAAGAATGTCAAAAGTGGTGACAAAGAACAACTCGAGAATAAAATACTCTCAATAATGAAAGATTCCAAAGTTAGCTTTGACCCTGACCATGCTCTTATTTTGTCCCAAATGCATGGTTTTAGTAGGGGTTGCCTATTTTTGTATGAGAAAAAAGAGCTCCACGACCAAATTCTAAAGCACCACATAGACAAAGGGCAAGTAAGTGAGGCACTCAACACATGCAGAAGATTTGGATCTCAGGTTTGAGAAGCCTTTAACAAATTTATCATCTTAATCAAAGTCTTTTTTTACCAACCTAGAATCCTAATCTTTGGGTTCAGGCATTACAGTGGATTTCTGACCAGGTACTTATATTTAAATTTTCATCAAATATCTTAAACCTTCATCTGTTTATTTCCTTGTAGAGCGACGACGTAAAAGCTTCAGATATTTCTGAAATTTTGGAGATGATTGAGCGTCACCATCTGATGTCTCCTCTGTTGGTTGTCAGAACATTGGCAGGATCTAAGAATTCGACACTGGGTTTGGTAGCTAAACCTTATCACTCTTTCATTTTGAAACAAGTGATGCTTATGACTGACTTCTCTCAAAGGTTCGCGATTTCCTTCTCAACGTTCTCAGAACCGAAAATAGTAAGCTTGCAGAGGATGAGGAGATCATAGAACAATATAAAGTTGAAACGAAGAGAGTACAGGACAGAATAGCTGAGTTAAAATCAAGTGCTGTGACATTTCAGGTTGGTTTCTTCGGACGAACTAAAATATCTCTTAGAGGTAAAGTTAAGATTTATCAAAATCTGCTTACATTTTAGGTCAGCCAATGCGCAGCTTGCCACCATTTATTGGAAGTACCCACTGTTCACTTTCTTTGTCAGCATTCGTACCATCAGGTATCCAGAGTAGTTTAGTTAACCACTTTGCATTCATTCTGAGAGATTGAGGGAAATTTTTTAAGCACTGTTTCGAAAGCTGCTCAGAATCTGACTATGAATGTCCTACATGTGCGCCCGAAAATAAAAAGATTATGGCCATTGTCACCTCACAGCAAAACAACAGAGATCAGGTATGGCAAACCAAAATTTTAAAAAATCAGACATATTTTATCATTTTTTTTTAATTTTTCCTCAGCACGATTCTTTTCACGGACAGTTAGAGAAAGCAGACGATGGTTTTTCTGTCGTAGCTGATTATTTTGGAAGAGGTCTGTTCAGACCTCAGATTGATTTGAGAACTTTAAGGGTGGTCGAGGATCAAGAGACCTCCCGACCGCAGACGCCGACCATTTCTACTTCCATTCTTGTGCAAGGTGAGCCGGTCATTTTCTCAAGACGAAACTTTTTGAAATCTACACCTCTTTGTGATTTCTTAATTAGAGGATGGATCTCGAAAACTGCAAGCTCCCATACCTGCCAGAACTTTTGCGACAGCTCCCAGAGGTGTCGGCGAGGAATCTTTATCGGGTAAGGTGGGAACCCCTTCTTTTCCGAGCAATCTGTCTAGCCAAACCAGGAATCAAACTTCGCAACCTGCTACGATCGGACTGCCTCAAAGTCAATTAGGATCTAGTCGACCATCACCTTCAGGCAGTACATCCAAAGCGTCACATCCTTTGCCCGCTCAACCGCTGTCCAAAGTCAAAGGCCCAGGTTTTTTGATACGTTTTATCAAAACCTTTTCAAATTGGTTGACACTGTTCTTTCCCACAACAGTTCAGAGAGGGAAGCCCGAATTCGACCGGCTAAACCCGTTTGGCGATAACGATGACCAGTCAAAAAATCCTTTTGGAGACCCCGACGAAGATTATGATGATAGTTTAAATCCTTTTTCTTGATTCTTTTATAGCGTTGATCGTTGCATACATTTTTAAATACTCTTGCCAAACTCTTCTTTGGTGGGGTAGTTTTTGCAAATATCGGCGAAAGAGTAAGAGAGGAAATTGAAACTTTTTATATATAGTTATGTGTGCAAAGAAGGCTTCTCAAACTTTTTTTTGTCAGCTCGAATAGTTTTTATTTTATATTTTTAACTGTAGAAAAAATTAACAAAGCTGTTAAAAAAAATTAACTCAACTGGTTCAAAATTGTTTGGCTCGACTCGATCAGCTCGAAGCAAGCCCTGCTTGACTGGCTAAGGAGAATATATTGTTGACTCTTTGAAGTGCTGAACCTGCATTAAAAATGGGTGAATCTTAAGCAGATTGAGATTTAGCAAGATCTATTTGTTGCAACTTTTTACTCCAATTGTAAGATTTGCTGAGAGTGGCCAGGGGGCTAGGATCTCCTGAACCTTTGAAGCTTCCCACTTCATTTCACTCGGTCGAAAGAATGCAGATAAATTCCATAAGCAGGAAACTCCAAAGTTGGAAAGGATATGGCTTCATTTTGTCAAAGGTTCAAAGCCAGGGTCACCCTGGAGAAAGTGCACTGTCTCGAAAATAATTTCCAATAAATTTAATTTTCCAAATTACACTGAATGTTTTGAAGAATCACAACAAACGTTATCCTATTCATGACAACGTCATTCGGAAATGGGGAAGAGTTAAATCAAAAAGCTCAGGTGAGTTCTTGTTTCTCAGAGCTATGTCTTTGGCAGTATCTTGCTGGCAGTTCTTAACGTCAGGTTGAATGTAGGGGTGCATTAGCAAAAGTTCAAGGGTGCTCCTTGAATTTCCGCTAAAAGCTGCTAGGTGCAGAGGGGTTTGGCATCCACGGGTCTGGGCATTGACATTTGCTCCCTGATTTAAAAGTATCTCAACACACGAGGATGCATTCCAGCGGCAGGCAGAATGCAAAGGGTGCCATTCTAAGAAAAATAATTGCTTTTTTTCAACAAATGCAGACAACATCGATCACCTAACTAATTACCCTCATCAGTTAAAGCGTGAATATCTGCGCCCCTTCTGAGCAAAATGATGAGAGTTTCAGCTTGGTTACTGTATGCAGCTCTACGTGCAAAACAAATGTATTTGAATGTCTTAGGCAGGAAGTCAAAAATACTCCACCTGTGCAAAGCCGAATATCCATCATTGTCCTTGAAGGAGATGAGGTCTGGTTGATCTTCCAAAATGGCCTCAAGTTCTTCAACACGGCCGTGTTGTGCGAGCCACAGCAACCGATTTCCTGGTATTGGCCTGGTTATACGTGAATCCCTAAATTATAATTGCAATCCTCACCTTTGTCATCAAGTGAGGGCTCTTTTTCCTCCTCTGATTCTGAACTGCTACCTCCGTACGACTGATTATCTGTTTGGTATTTTTTCGTACGGCCTTCTTGAATTGCTTTATGTAGGTCACCAAAGTCTTCCTCGTTGCCGTCGTCCCAAGGAACTTGGACAGACATCTGACTCGAGGCTTTGGGGGGAAAAAGGGGAGTAAATTAGAGTTTCGACTCTCGCTTGTAAGGTTCAAACTTTTAAGATTCTTACCGTTTTCCAGAATTTCTGGCGAATCCATAACTATTAACTTTATCAATTAAGAACTCACGTTGGCGAAAAATACGCCGCTCCCGCTGTTTGACCAAAAGATTTGTTTACAAATTTTCTTTACATATATGCATTTTCAAAGGGAACAGAAACGAAACTATTTGAACCTATTTTTCATTTGCATTAGTATTAAAATAAAAGAAATATTTTTCTTTTTTTTATCTTCAAAGAAATCAGGCTATATGTAAATCAAAGATTTCATTTTTTGTTCAAAAGTATCGATCATATTCAAATTCAAATTCAATTTATTGATTCTTTCTGGTCTA
>Ga0194133_10008490_pt1 | contig 11964 bp, 9 predicted proteins | sample TA2KigOf40mmetaG_FD_155448 | JGI IMG/M metagenome (GOLD analysis project Ga0194133, IMG submission 155448) | Freshwater microbial communities from Lake Tanganyika, Tanzania - TA2015055 Kigoma Offshore 40m | ecosystem: Environmental > Aquatic > Freshwater > Lake | place: Tanzania: Lake Tanganyika...
ATCGGTATTACAGGTGCTACTGGTGCTACTGGTGCTACAGGTGCCATCGGTATTACAGGTGCTACTGGTTCTATCGGTATTACAGGTGCTACTGGTAATGACGGAGATACTGGTGCTAGAGGTGTTACTGGTGCTACAGGTGCTACAGGTGCCACTGGCGCTAGAGGTGTTACTGGTGCTACAGGTGCTACTGGTGCTACTGGTGCTATTGGTGCTACTGGTGCTACTGGTGCTATTGGTGCTACTGGTGCTACTGGTAATGACGGAGATACCGGTGCTAGAGGTGTTACTGGTGCTACTGGTGCTACTGGTGCTACTGGTTCTATAGGCGTCACAGGTGCTACAGGTGCTACGGGTGCTACAGGTGCTATCGGTATTACTGGTGCTACGGGTGCCAGAGGTGCTACGGGTGCTACGGGTAATGACGGAGATACTGGTTCTACAGGTGCCATCGGTATTACAGGTGCTACTGGTGCTACAGGTGCCATCGGTATTACAGGTGCTACTGGTGCTACGGGTGCTACGGGTGCCAGAGGTGCTACGGGTGCTACAGGTGCCAGAGGTGCTACTGGTGCTACTGGAAATGATGGAGATACTGGTGCTATTGGTGCTACTGGTGCTACAGGTTCTCAAGGTGGACAAGGTGCTACTGGTGTTACTGGACAATCAGGTAAAATTGGAGTTACTGGTGCTACTGGTACTACTGGTCCTCAAGGTGTTGGTGGTAATCAAGGTGTTCGTGGTGCTACTGGTGCTACTGGTGCTACTGGTGCCATCGGTATTACAGGTGCTACTGGTTCTCAAGGTGCTACTGGTGCTACTGGAAATGATGGAGATACTGGTGCTATTGGTGCTATTGGTGCTACTGGTTCTCAAGGTAGACAAGGAGCTACTGGTGCTACTGGTGCTACTGGTTCTCAAGGTGGACAAGGTGCTACTGGGGCTACTGGTGCTACTGGGGCTACTGGTTCTCAAGGTAGACAAGGTGCTACTGGTGCTACCGGTTCTCAAGGTGCTATTGGTGCTGCCGGTTTTCAAGGTGTTCGTGGTGCTACTGGAGTTACTGGTAATGACGGAGATACTGGTGCTACTGGTTCTCAGGGTGGACAAGGTGCTCTAGGTGCTCAAGGTGTAACAGGTGTTACTGGTGTTACTGGTGCTACCGGTTCTCAAGGTACTCCTGGTGCTCAAGGTAGAACAGGTGCTACTGGTGTTACTGGACCCACAGGTGCTATAGGTGCTGCTGGTGCTATAGGTGCTCAAGGTAGAACAGGTGCTACTGGTGCTCAAGGTGCTGTTGGTTTTACAGGTCCTCAAGGTGGTCCTGGTGGAATCGGCTATCCTGGTGCTCAAGGTGTTACTGGACCCACAGGTTTTACTGGATCCGCAGGTACTGCTGGCGCTCAAGGTAGAACAGGTGCTACTGGCGCTATAGGTGTTACTGGACCCACAGGTGCTATAGGTGCTGCTGGCGCTCAAGGTGTTACTGGTGTTACTGGTGTTACTGGACCCACAGGTGCTATAGGTGCTGCTGGCGCTCAAGGTGCTACTGGTGTTACGGGAGAGAGAGGCGCGCCAGGAGGCGGTGGAGCACAAGGACCAGATGGATACAGGGGTACTCAAGGAGAAACAGGTGCTCAAGGGTTTACTGGAATTACTGGTGCTACTGGTGTTCAAGGACGAACTGGCTCTCAAGGACAAACTGGGGCTACAGGTGCTCAAGGACAAACTGGAGCTACAGGTGCTCAAGGTGCTGCTGGAGGAAAAATACTGGTAAATACCACAGCTGCTTCGACAAATTATTATTTTGTTGGGACAAATCCTCCAATAACAACAACAGCTGTTACTAGCGATTTGTATGGTAATTCATTTGCTTATTTCACAACTACTTCAGGTATAATTACAGCTACAGGATTCAATGCTACTTCTGATTATCGCATAAAAGAAAACATAGAAACAATAGATTTAAATAAATACAATGTCGATAAATTAAATCCAGTAGTTTATAAAAATAAAATTTTAAATAAGTTAAGTATTGGGTTTATAGCTCATGAAATGCAAGAAACATATGATTGTTTAGTAACTGGAATAAAAGATGGACCTGAAATTCAAAGTGTTAATTATATTGGATTGATTGCTGTTTTAACAAAAGAAATTCAGCAATTAAAACAAGAAAATGTGGATTTGAAGCAAAGGTTAGAAAGAATAGAGTTAATGCTTGGAATATAAATAAAATTGTAAAATGAAATAAAATTGTAAAATGAAATAATAAAAAGATAATAATGAAAAGATAATAAAATTGAATTAATAAACAGAATAAAGAAAATGTAGTATAATATAGTATAATAACGTAGTATAATGCAGTTTTCAGAAGAACAAATAATAGCAAATAATAAATATATTCAAGGCAATAATATATTTATTACAGGCCCGGGTGGCACAGGTAAAACGTTATTAATAAAACATATTCGCCAAGATGCTGTCAGGAAGGGATTTAATATACAAGTTTGTGCGTTAACTGGTTGTGCTGCCATTTTATTAGATTGTAAAGCAAAGACGCTTCATTCTTGGGCAGGTATAGGACTTGGAAACGGAACAGTAGAACAGTTAATAAAAAAAATTTCAAGAAATCATTTTGCCAAATCAAATTGGAAGACCACGGATATTTTGGTTGTTGATGAGGTTTCTATGATGTCACAAAAATTATTCGAATTATTAGACGCAATAGGTAAAGCAATGCGAAAAAACACAAGGCCATTTGGTGGGATTCAATTAATATTTTCAGGGGATTTTTATCAGTTGCCGCCAGTTGGCGATAAAGATGAACCAGAAACATTGAATTTCTGTTTTGAATCGCCATTATGGTCGGAAACATTTTCCCAAGAAAATCATATACAGCTGACAAAAATATTCAGACAAAGTGACGAGACATATCAAAAAATATTGAATCAGATACGAGAAGGACGTTTGAAAAGGTCGTCGAATGAGTTATTATTAAAACATGTAGACAAGGGATTACCGGAAGATTTACAGATAACGCCAACAAAGTTATTCCCAACGAGAAACAAGGTAGATAATATAAATATAACAGAAATGGATAAACTCAAAACAGAGATAATAGAGTATAAGATAAAATATCATTCTGATTTGGAAATGACCGCAAAAGAGTTACTCCAAAGGTCACAATATACAAAGGAGCAAATACAAACAGAGTTATTATATTTAAAGGGTAATTTACGATGTGATGAAGTAGTTAGATTAAAAATAGGGGCACAAGTAATGTGTATAGTGAATATAGATTTAGAAAATGGTTCAACTGTGTGTAATGGGAGTCAAGGAATAGTGACAAGAATTTCCGAATTAGGATTGCCGGTAGTAAGGTTCAAAAGGATGAATGATAAAGGTTCATACGAAATGACAATGAATTATCATATGTGGCCGAGTGAGAACATTCCAGGAATAGGTGTATCGCAAATACCGTTAATTTTGGCGTGGGCGTTAACGATACATAAGTCGCAAGGTGCTACATTAGATATAGCAGAGATAGATGCGGGGTCAAATATATTTGAATGTGGTCAAACATATGTAGCGTTATCTAGGGTAAAAAGTCTAGAAGGATTGTATTTATCATCATTTGATGCGTCAAAAATAAAAATAAACAGAAAGGTTCAAGAATTTTATCAGAATCTGTCGATTCCAAACCAAAATCCGGTAATAAAATCACAAGGGCAAGCGTCGGAAGGGCAAGCTGTTACAGTGTTACAAAAAGAAAAAGAAAAAGAGACAAAAAGTTCGGATATAAAAATCGTGAAAATAAATTTATAATATAAACGAAAGGAATATAAACAAAAGGAATAAAATGTATAAAATTTTTAGTTATTTATTTTTTATATAAAATAAATAAAAAATTGAAATACTTTTTTACAGGTTATAAAGAGTAAGACGTATAAAGAATACTTTATAAAAGTGATTAATAAAGGCGAATTAATAAGTGAATTTAATAAGTGAATTTAAAGAAGCGATTAAAATGAATACTGTCATTGGCCAAGAAGTTTACACACTTGATTATCAAGAGTATGAGTATCATGAGCAACGAGCAGCTCTTGCTAATAAAGTTGTATGTGAAACTAGTATGGAAATGGATGTAGTAGAGAGATATGCTTGGGTTGATGAGCGTTTAGAGCAAATGTGTGAAGAGCATTGTGAATCAGCTTCAGATATTTATGATTTGGGTAAAATAGAAGCAGATATTTCAATGGATGTAGTTGATGAAGATACGGATGATGTAATAGTGTTAAACAAGAATGAGTATACATTATTAAACAAAAAACAATATCCGAACGATAATTATTACGATTATATAAGTTATTGTGAAGAGGAAGAAGATGTGATTCCAATGGATATTGATGATGAGCCACCATTACCAGTTTGTCGAAAGTTGTTTTATATTGACGACGACGATTATGACGATTTTGATGAATTTGATAGTGAAAGTGATTTATTAAGTGTCTTATCGGATGTTCATATTTATCCATTGGACGAACATGACGAACTAATGTTGCCGATGTCGCCGGAAATGGTGCGTTCTAATACAATAATAGCTGTATTAGAAGATGGAACAAATATTTACAATGGAAATCCAAATGGAAGCAGATTTTACGACAATGGTGATGATGAGTTAGAAATAATAACTTAAAATAAAAAAATAAAAAGTAGTTAGCTGTAGTTAGAATTAAATGTAGTTAGAATTAAATTAAATATATCATTAAAAGGTTTAAATCCCTTTTTTTATTTTTTCATAAAATTGAAATTTATTTGCCGAATATAATATATTGTAAAACAACTTAAAGAAGCGACTTAAATCCGAATATAATATATTGTAAAACAACTTAAAGAAGCGACTTAAAGGCGAATATAATATATTGTAAAACAACTTAAAGAAGCGACTTAAAGGCGAATATAATATATTGTAAAACAACTTAAAGCCGAAGAACGATGAAAAAATCATTCGCAGAACATTACAAAAATATTATGAATCAGCATGATAGAAATGTAAATACTATATTATTAGATTCAATTACTAGGGATAACTTTAATACCAATAATTTTAATACCAATAACTTTAATGCCAATAATATTAAACGAGGATACAAACGAAAATATATACAAATTAGTGAGAGTGACTCAGAAGAACAAGAGAGAAAGGACGAAAAAATAATAACCGAAAAATAATAAAATAAAATGTATTTATGCGTTGACCAGATATATAAATATTATAGCAAAATATAATATTTATTTTTTATTTTTGTTTTTGTTTTACCTTATTTTTCTGTATTTGGTATGACGCAATCTTTGACAATATTTTTGACAATTTTTTCGTAATTTTTGTGTGATTCTTCAACTGTGGAACCAGACATAGCTTCAAATACAATTTTCATATATTTATCATTTACTTTGGAATCTGGGTCCGAATATTCTCTATTATTTTTTTGCCATTCGCTGATTTGTCTAATATTTTTATTAGCAACATCTTTGATTGCTTTTGTTAAAATAGTTTTGTTATCATTATCTTTTATCCATTCATTTTCGTCATTTTTGATATACACGGTTTCCCTTTTTGCGTCACTACAGTGTAGAGGTCTCTTATAAAGGTCTAAGTCTTTAAGACCATTTATGAAAATTTTGCTAATACCCTTCGCAAAACCAAGACGTCCTGTTTCCTCCAAATCGTCGTTATCTATCTGAAGTTGGTCAACAAAATCTTTTATAGTTAACGCATCTTTACATTTCTCATCCAAGAAAAAGTTAATATTGAATTTATTTGTGTTGTTGCTATTAATATTGTTATTACATGTTCCTATTTTTGCCGCCATTTCCTGTATCTGTTTGTTCTGGTCTAAAACCAAATCTTTAAAATCGTTATTTTGCTTGACTAATTCGACCACCAAATTTGTCAAAATTTTGAATTCGTTTGAAGACACCTCATTGGTCTGCGTTGTAGGCTCCTTATTTGTGACACTGTTTGTATGCGTTGTAGGCTCTTTTACACAATGTTTTATATGATACCAAAGTCCAACCCTTGATTTATAATGCTTTTTACAATTAATACAAGCAAATTTTTTATCAGGGTCATCCTCCTTTTCCACTTCTTTTTCTATCTGATTTTCTTTTTCCTTAATTATCGCAACTTTTTTAACATTGTTAAATTTGTTAAAGATTTCTGAGTTTTTATGTTTTGCTGTCAAAATATGTTTGTCATAACTACTTTTTCTATTCGTATTATAGTCACAACTTTCGCATATAAAAATTGGCGCAACTTTTTCGCAACTTTTTGTTAACAACATTGTTAATAAATAATGATAAAAAACTTTAAATACTTTTTCCGCAAAAAAATATAAAAATTTTATCGTAACACTTTTTTTCACTGTAAAAACGAAATTGAGAGCATTATGCTCACAACGAGCAAAAAAAACCGTGTTTTTCAAAAGTCTTTTCCGTTTTTCAAAAATGGACATAAAAAAGTATGTCCAATTTTCAAAACCAAAACACTTTTTGAAACAAGAGGTTGTTACTGAAAAATATTCTTAAAATATATCGAATCATTTTGTTACCATTTATGGTCTTAAAATGAAAATTATGAAAAAACACGTTTTTTTTAAATAAAATATAAAAATACAAAAATAGGAAACAATAAAATACAAAAATATGAAAAAAGTTTGTTACTAATTTGTTTCTATTTTGGCGGCATATTTTGACCACGAATGCTAAATTAATTTGTGACGATATATGGTCTCATAAATTAATAATGAAATGAATATTTACAGACGACGGCGTCTGGCTAAATAACCGGCAGAGGTGGTTCCAACCATGCCGTAACTAGAATGAGGCTTGCTGATAAATGTTCCCTTACTAGACGTGTAACATAAGGTATTTGAACAATTATTAAACGGTTTGTTGTAAGGTAAAATGGTAGTGTCAAACATAGTTCTATAATAAGAAGAACGATGTAACAAATTTTGAGGATATATAGTTATATTGCTTGTATCAGAAGAGGACATTATACTATTAATGGATATAATATTACGAATTTACTATGATTTTACGATTGTTGATGAATTGTTTGAGTTATAATGTTCTTAATATTTGTATTTTGATTAGACCACCATTCTAAAATTTTATCCTGTTTTTCCTGTAGCAATTCAGGTTCATGTAATAAATTGTTACAAACAGCAACCGCGTTTTCCCAAGTATCCGAATAAACAAACGGAGGTTTATACCCACCGTAATAAAAAGTAGTATTAATTTCCATTTCCTCTCCTACTATAACTGGAATAGCCCCAGCAACAACTGCTTCATAAATTCGGAAACAATCTAAACTGCTATTTCCTCTGCCAATAATTATAAAAATAGAATTATTATACAAAGTAAACAATTTATTAGGAACAACTGGCAATTTTTCTATATCCCAATTATTATTTACAAAAACGATTATAGTGTTATCCATATTTTTTTCAAAAACGTTACACATATGCTCTCTATCTGATTTTTTAGCTCCTATAAATGAACAATTTATTTTGCGTTCATTAATTGGTTTTATATCAGTAACATTATTATTGTTGTTATTAGGCAAAAAATTACTTACATATCCTAGTGGAATTTGAATATTATGACTCGAATAATTATAACTTTTATGATTATATTGACGTAAAAATAATTTTGTATACTTTTCTAAATCATTGTATTTTTGAAATATGCCATGTTCATCTGATAAACACAATATAACTAATGGTTTAATTTTTTTAACAATTTCTTCAATATTGTAATACGAAATTGTCATAACAAATAAACAATTTGAAACTATATCTTCTCTCTCTAGTAATAAGTTACAATTGTTTATATTATATTTTTCTATTTCTAAATCACTGTTACAGTTACACCCAGTAATGTCTTTTATATATTCTAGTTCCCACATACATTCTTCAGGATACAGTATTTTCATATGGTATAATATACAAAATATAAATATAATATAACATAACGGAATTGTAAGCCTTTTTAAGATATAAAATAAATGTTTACATAACTTTTTTTCCGCAGGCACTGCATCCAGGTTTCGCATTATGAACCCTTGCTATCATTGGTGAATTTAAAGAAAAATTCCTAAATGACATTGTTGTAGATTGAGCAGTTGCAGCAGCCGCTAATTTTGCTTGTTGGTCCCCATTAGGATATAATATATTCATTCCAATGCGACGATACATATATTTATTACAAATATTTTAATTTTGATTTTGCGCCTTTTTTCTTGTTCTTTTTATTCATAAGATTATAAATTATGTTCCTGGATTAAAAAAACTGTTTCGGTCGTTCGAGTAAATGGATTGCGAATTAGTATAGTTAACTGTATATAAACTCGTCAATGTAGCATTTGAAGTTATGTTTTCTTCACAATCCTTCGTTCTAGCTGTTCCAGGAGATGATTCAATGTTTTGATATGTAAAAATAACATCGTTAATCTTATCTTGAATATTACTATCCTTAATAAGCTGATTTGTTAGTGTTTCATTCTCAGAACAATTACAATCATTTACTATCGACATTTTCATCACCTTTCCACCATATACTGGGTTTACAAGTGTAAATGGTATTTCAGGCACACCAAAATTCTGTGGCGCAACCCCACGTCTTAATGGAGCCTTTCCTTTTAAACGATTTAAATATCTTTCGTAAGAATTATGTTTAATATCAACCCCACTACCTCCGGGAGTTAAAGCACCAGGACCCGTTTTTCGCCACACACGGCTAGAATTGGAACCAGACCTAAATTGTTGAACATGGGGTTCTCTTCGGTCACTCATCTGATTCCAATTTACACCAGGACTGACAACATAAGTATTTCCAGAAACATCGACTAGTCCATAAAGACTCTTGGGTTTTTGATATGTAGACAGAGCACCTAAATTCATTGTATACAAAGACGACTTTACTCTTACGGTGTTCTGTATTATTTTTTGACGGTAGTATTGAGTGGCAGGGTCGTTCGATGCCATATTTTTATAGCATCCAGAACACCTATACAATGTTTCAGTTGTTATTTGATTACCACATGAATTGCTTAATGTAGCCATTTATATTATATAATATATAAACTTTATTATTTACATAAAATTGAATTTTTTATACTTCTATAAGTAACAATCAATAATAATAATAGTTAACATAACAACAATAATGTATAATATTGAAATAAACCCTAGTAAATACAGCTGTATAGTATGTAAAAAAGAGTATATAAGAAAATCATCTTTGGATAAACATAAACTATTATGTGATTTTAGAACGAAAACAAGAACAGAATTAATTGTTGAAGAAGAGGAACTAGGAGACAAACCAACATATGACCAGTTAGTTAGAATAGTTCAGGAATTATCCATTAAATACAATAAAATGGAAACAAAAGTAGAGGAACTACAACAATGGATAAATAGGAAAAAGAAAAAACAAGATGTTGTTAGTTGGTTGAATGTAAATGTAAACGCTACAATTGGTTTCTTGGAATGGATTACGATGTCTATTGAAGTTAACAAGACACATTTTGAATATTTAATGGAAAACAATATATTTCAAACATATCATTTTATACTGGAATACAATCTAAGAGACATATCCGGATTTGTATATCCACTTAGCTGTTTTAAAGATAAACCAAATACGTTTTATATTTGTGAAAAAGGGGAACAAAATAGTATATCAATATGGCGACAAATGGAGCCGACTGAATTTATACAAATACTGAAAAAAATACATAATTTGCTACTTAAAGAATTAACTAAATGGAAAACTGAAAACAAGACAAAAATGGAAGATAATGATAAATTATCAGAATTATTTAACAAAGCAGTTATTAAATTAATGGGACTAACTTTTACACAAGATGGGGTAACAAATGTAAATAAAATACGAAATATTATGTATAATATGCCTCAACTTTTGAAGAATATTTATTAAATTTATTAACATAAAATAATTATTATACTCAAACCTTATTAGACACCAATATTTTTTATTGTTTTTATAGCGCAATCGGGTGTCACAGATATACTGTCTATTTTTTCTAATATCAAAAAATTACAAAATTCAGCACTATCTGACGGCTGTTGGCCACAAAATCCAACCTTTACTCCATATGATTTATATGATTTTATAGCCATGCTAATCATTCTTCTGTAACTTATATTTGTATCATCCGTTAAATACGTAATTTTTTCACTGTCTCTATCAACCCCTATTGTTAACTGTAATAAATCATTTCCGCCAATTGAAACTCCGTCTACCATTGGACTAAATAAATCCGCTTCAATTACGTTTGACGGGATTTCACACATTAAATATACTTGAAGACCATTTTCTCCTCTTGTTAATCCATATTTTGACATGGTCTCAAGGACCTTTCTACATTCGTCGGGACTTCGACAAAACGGAATCATTACAATTATATTTGTCATTCCCATATTTTCTCTAGCATATTTAATTGCTTGACATTCTAAACCAAACGCAACTTCATATTCTTCTGAATAATAACGAGACGCTCCTCTCCATCCAATCATAGGATTCTCTTCATTTGGCTCATATAATTCTCCACCGATTAAATTTTTATATTCATTTGATTTAAAATCGGATAAACGAACTATCACTTCGTTTGGATAGAATGCGGAAGCTATTTTAGAAATTCCTCTAGCCAAATGCTGCTTAAAATATGTTTTACCATCACAATTTCCAATAATACTGTTTACTTTTTTTGCTACCGTCTCAGGTAATTTACTGTGGTTGTATAATGCCAACGGATGTATTTTAATGTAATTATTAATAATAAACTCTATCCTAGCAAGTCCTACTCCACTATTTGGTAATATTGAGCTATGAAAACTACTTTCAGGATTACCAACATTTAACATCAATTTAACAGGTAATACAAGATTATTGCTTACTTCAATATCTTCCACGTGGTGCTTTAGTATTCCATTATATATATACCCTGTTTCGCCGGAATCACAAGAAATAGTAGCAGTTTCTACATTTTGTAGCACTGTGGTAGCATTTCCAGTTCCAACAACAGCAGTTAATCCTAACTCACGTGCGACAATTGCGGCATGACAAGTTCGACCCCCTTTATTTGTAATAATACCGGAAGCAATTTTCATTATGGGTTCCCAATCCGGTGTTGTCATATCTGTCACCAAAATATCTCCTGATGTAAATAATTTATATTCGGATATATTTTGTAAAACCTTTATTTTTCCTGAGCTAATTTTGTCCCCAACCGCTACCCCTGTAACTAATATTTCGCTCTTTTCTAATAAAGAATATTTACGTATTTTTAAACAAGTGGATTTATGGCTGTGAACAGTTTCCGGTCTAGTTTGTAAAATATATATTTTATTATTTATACCATCTAATGCCCATTCTATATCTACACCTATTTCTGAATTAAACATATTCGAGTATTCTTTTTCGATATTTAAAACATGTTTTCCTAGCGTAATAATTTGCTCATCTGTTAAACTCTGTTTTTCCTGTTCTTCCAATGATGTTTCTACTTCTTTTACACCTTTTTCATTTACACCCTTACTATTACCATTATCATTGTTGTAAATCATTTTACTATTTTTGTTGCCAAGTGTTTTGCTAATAACTGGGTCGGAAAAAATATTCAATACACGCTTGTCTAATATATATTCATCTGGTTTGACGCCACCTGATACCACTAATTCTCCTAATCCAAAAGCAGAATTAATTACGATAGCCTTAGAATATCCAGTTTCAGGGTCTAAAGAAAATGCCACACCAGCTGAACCTAAATCAGAACGAACCATTTTTTGTATAGCAACTGATATCTTAACATCACTAATTTGAATGTTATATGTTTTTCTGTATGAAATAGCTCTGCTATTAAATAAAGAAGCA
>Ga0194133_10008491_pt1 | contig 11963 bp, 10 predicted proteins | sample TA2KigOf40mmetaG_FD_155448 | JGI IMG/M metagenome (GOLD analysis project Ga0194133, IMG submission 155448) | Freshwater microbial communities from Lake Tanganyika, Tanzania - TA2015055 Kigoma Offshore 40m | ecosystem: Environmental > Aquatic > Freshwater > Lake | place: Tanzania: Lake...
CCGTTCTTTGTTGAACCGCCACCCTTTGTCTTTGACATGATTCAGCCTTTCGCGATGCTGGTGATCTTGACGACGCTGTAGCGCTGACGATGGCCGAAGCGACGACGCTGGTTGGTGCGACGCTTGTAGGTGAAGCCGTCGATCTTGTCGCCGGCGTCTTCGCCGACGATGGTGCCCTTCACGCTGGCCTTGGCCAGTTCCTTCGGGGTGGAAAGCACGGTGCCGCCGTCGACGACGAGCACCGGACGGAATGAGACCTCAGAACCGGTGGCGCCGCCGAGCAGTTCGACGCGCAGGGTTTGCCCGCTCATCACTTTTTCTTGCTTGCCACCTGTGGCGATTACTGCGTACATAACGGCTTCGTACTCTATCGGGTGTTCTTGGGCAGGTCGGCACCGGCCTCGACTGCCGCTTCGTCTTCCAGCAACTTGGTGTCGACGATGACCCCACGACCATGACACGACTGACAAGTATCGGCGAATGCGGTGAGCAAGCCCTCACCGATGCGCTTGCGGGTCATCTGCACGAGGCCCAGTTCGGAGATATCGAACACCTGGGTACGGGTCTTGTCGCGCGACAGCGCCTTGCGGAATGCCTCCACTACTCGGCGGCGGTTCTCCTTGACCTCCATGTCGATGAAGTCGATCACGATGATGCCGCCGATGTCGCGCAAGCGAAGTTGATGGGCGATTTCCTCAGCGGCCTCGAGGTTGTTGCCGAGCACCGTTTCTTCGAGATTGTTCTTGCCGACGTTCTTGCCGGTGTTCACGTCGATGACGGTGAGCGCCTCGGTGTGCTCGATGACGAGCGAACCTCCGGACGGTAGCCACACCTTGCGATCAAGCGCCTTGCGCAACTGTTCCACCACACGGTGCTGCTCAAAGAGCGGGAAGCCCTGCTCCTTTTCGCTCCAATACTCGACGCGATCGACGAACTCCGGGTTGAAATCACCGATGTAGTCGCGTACCTCTTCGAACAATGCACGGTCATCGATGACGATGCCCCGATAGTCGCTGCTGAACTCCTCGCGGATCACCCGCACCGCGAGCGACGGCTCGCGATAGAGCAGCGTCGGCGATGAGGCCTTCTCCGCCTGTTGCTTGATGCGATCCCAACGCTCCACCAATTGCTTCATGTCGGTGGTGAGCTCGTGCTCGGTGGCGTTTTCGGCGGCAGTGCGCACGATCAGCCCGTGCTCCTTCGGCTTGATGCGATCCAACACGGTGCGCAAGCGACGACGCTCGCCTTCGGGCAATCGCTTCGAGATGCCGTACGTCTTTGAATCTGGGATGAGCACGACGAATCGACCTGGCAGCGACACTTCTTGCGTGAGGCGGGCGCCCTTTTCACCGATTGGATTCTTCGTCACCTGACAAAGGATGAGCTGGCCACGCTTCAGCACGTGTTCGATGCGTGGCTCGGGTCCTTGCTCGACGACGTCTTCTTTGTCGAATTGCACGTCGCCCCGGTAGAGCACGGCGTTCTTTGGCGTCGCAATGTCGACGAACGCTGCCTCCATCCCCGGCAGCACGTTTTGCACCTTGCCGAGGTAGATGTTGCCGTGGATTTGGTACACGTCATCGGCCGGGCGACTCACATAGTGCTCGATCAGACTGCGGCCCTCGAGCACGGCCACTTGCGTCAGGTCGTTGTGCACGTGCACGCACATGAGGTATCGACCGAGCGGCCGTCCGTCGCGTTCCTTGCCACGTCGGCGGGCGATGAGTTCGGCGTCGATCTCTTCTGGCGAGCGATGTGAGCGGCGGTCGGAAGTGCGGTCGGCGCGGTCGGTGTTGCGATCGCGGCCACCACGATTGCGGTTGCGGCCACCCCGGCGACGGCGCCGGTTGCGACCGCCACCCTCGCGGCCCCCGTCGCGGCTCCTTCCCTCGCGGGCCTCACCGTTATCTCGGGAGCCGTTGTCTCGAGGGGCATTGTCACGCCTGGCGCGTTCACGGGTATCGCCATCGCGGGTGTCGCCATCACGCGAGTCATCGTCAGGCGATTCCGCAGCACGCGTCTCGGCGGCACGAAAGGCCCGACCAGGCGGCGGTGGGATCGATGGGCGACCTTCGCGAGGCGGGTCGGGCAACTCCACGGGTGAGCGTTCGCTCTCGCCGGATTCGTTCGTCATGTCAAAAACCTTTCCTGTGGCGGCAACTCCGCGCCAGATGCGCCGGACTGCCGTGCCGTAGCGCGGTGCGCACTTCTCCCCTTGCGCTCGCACGCTCGTGCGTATGTCGAAATCTGTTGTCGGGATGTTTCCCAACTCCACCTTCCATGCTACCGAGGGGTAGCCAGCAGTTGGCGGACTGCTACGCCGAGCGCCGCATTTCCACGCTCTGCACCAACCCGATCATCAACGCCCACGCCACGAGGTGAGAACCGCCGTAGGAGATGAAGGGCAGCGGCAGACCCGACACCGGGGTGATGCCGATCGTCATCCCGATGTTCTGGAACACCTGCCACGCCAGTGTGGTGAAGACCCCCGCCACGATGAACCGTCCGAATGGCGAGTTGGCATTGCGGCCGACGATCCAGACACGCAAGAGAATGAAGGCGAACAGTGCGAGCACGATCACACAGCCCACGAGCCCAAATTGTTCACCGAGTGCCGAAAACGGGAAGTCCGTCGATTGCACGGGGATGAATCGCCCGTTCGTCAACTCCCCTTGCAGATACCCCTTGCCGAAGTAGCCGCCAGCTGCGACGGCGCGTTTGGCGTACCGCACTTGCAACACGAGTTCCTGCAGGCTCGAGTCGGTGGTGTTGTTCTGATTCCACAACGCAGTAAAGCGCTCAAGTTGGTAGTCGCGCACCAGACCAGACCAGATTGACGCGATAAAACTGCCGATCGCCAAAATCGTCGCGCCGATGAAATGGCGACGCTGGGTGCCCGCAACAACCAACACACCGACGACACCGGCCGCAAGCGTCATGGCCGAACCGAGGTCGGGTTGAAAGAGAATGAGACCGAACGGGATTCCTGCCAAGATGCCGGCGCGCACGATTTCGTCGTACGGCAGCGATCGCGTGGCGGCCTCGGCGAACCACGCTGCCAACACCAACACGATGATTGGCTTCATGATCTCCGCCGGCTGCACGGCGATCGGCCCCAAGTCGAAGGAGAGTTTCGTTTCTCCGCTGGTGCGGCTCCACAACAAGAGGATGAGCAAGGAGAACGTGGCTGGCGCATAGAACCACATGGCCTTGCCGCGTAGCCATTCGTGTCCGACGAACATCACACCGAACAATGCAGCGGCGGCCACGATGAGGAAGATCACTTGTCGCTGGGTGAAGTAATACGGGTCGGCGCCACGTAGTACGAGTCGTGGGCTGGTTGTCGCAAAGATGTTGAAGACGCCAATCACCAACAACGTGGCAACTGCGATGATCATCGACCAGTCGATGTTGCGCCACGGGTCGAGCACACTGGCCGAACCACGCGGATCGGTCGGACGTTGACGAACACGAAAGGCAATTGACATGTCAGTCCCTGGCGTCCAACGAACTGCTCACGAGGCACATCGGATTGCGCAACCGCGCGGTTGGGGCGGCGATGTTCGATGCAGTATCAAGCGGATCCGCGGGCACGATGTCGTCAATCCGCCATTGCTTGCTGAGGGCGAGAAAGACGCACTTCACCACGGGCGCCGCGGCAACCGCACCGTAACCCGCCTTTTCAAGATAGGCAAATGCGCTGTACGGCTGCGTCGAGTCGAGGCTGAAGGCCCCGAACGCCGATGAGTCGTTCCACGGCAGGTTCTTGAAGCCCTGAGCCGTGCCGGTCTTACCGGCAATCGGCATCCCGGTGTAATTGCGGAAGAGGTTCTCGCCGGTCGTCTTGTGGTAATAGTCGAAGTTGACGCCGGGCCCCGTTATCACACGCCGCAAACCATCGACGACCGGTTGACGCACATCCGGTCGCATCGGGATCGTTGTCTTCTTTGTTTCTGCCGACACCCGCCGTGCCACCGATGCGTTCGGCAGATCGGCCAAGCCCGCTGCCTTGTTGCGGGTGCCCGGTGTCAGGACCGACCGCACGACACGCGGCTCGAACACCTTGCCACCGTTGGCGAGGGCAGAGTAAGCGTTCGTCATTTGTAGTGGCGTTGCCGAAAGCAGTCCCTGCCCGATGGAGAACAACACGTTGTCGCCGACGTAGTAGGCACGACCAGCATCTTCGGCAATTACGCCGAGACTTGCGAGATACTTCTTGTAGGCGGCGTTTGGAATCGTGCCAGCGAACTCAAAGGGCAGGTCGACGTTGGTCGGCGAGCCGAAACCGAATCGACGAACTTCTGTTTCCAGCACCGGCTGATACCCGCGTTCGGTGAGGATCTGCTCACCGATTTTGTAGAAAAAGGTATCGCTCGACACCGCGAGCGCTGCCTGCACATCTACTTCGCCATAGCGGCACGGGGCACCAGTTGCGCGGCAGATGGCATTGCGAAACACACACTTCACGCCCTGGTCACAGCGTTCTTTCGGGATGCTCTCCAGTTTGTAGGTGCCGCGGTCGTCAAATTCGTATGCGGCACCTCCGGGTAACTGACCAGAGTTCAGCGCGGCGTACGCCACGAACGGTTTGAAGGAACTACCGAGGTTGTAACGCCCCGAAACTGCGCGATTCACGAGGATCGATCTGTCGGGGTCGTCGGTTTGCGGAAACACCTGCGCGAACTTCTGGCCGTCGACGTTTGCCGTGAACCACCGTGCATCAAAACGCGGGTAGGAGGCCATCGCCACGACTTCGCCGGTGTTGTGGTTCATCACGACCACCGAGCCAGCCGGTGCCTTGTAGTAGTTCACCTCTTCGTATTGCGGGTCGGGAATCCCCTCAGGCAACATCACTTTCGGTGCTTCGTTGCGTTGGCGCACGAGCAACTGCGACTCCAGCGCCTGCTCGGCGAACTGCTGCATGCGGAAGTCGATCGTCAACTGCACATCGTTGCCCGACTGTGGTTCGACACGCTCGAGCACACTCTTGATGCGGCCCACCGCGTCGACTTCGTAGCGCACGAACCCTGGTATTCCGCGCAGATCCACCTCGTAGGTCAGTTCGACGCCATACAGACCAACACGCTCGTTCGGGTCGTAGCCCAGGGACTTGTAGTAGGCGGCGGAGTCCTTCTGGATTGCCCCGAGAAAGCCGAGCACATGGCTACCGACTGCGCCATAGGGATAGATGCGACGCCACTCCTCTTTGATCACTACTCCCGGATAATCCTCGATGCGTTCCATAAGGAACGCCGCCTGTTCTTCGGAGATGTCGAAGGCGAGCGGCATCTCCGACAGTTCGTTGTAGCGCTTGTCTTCCGCACGGGTATAGAGACGTTCGATCGGCGTATTGAGCGGGCCCGACAGTCGCTTGAACATCTCCAGGCGGTCTTGCGGGTCGAGGATCACGCGTCGATCTATCGTCGCGATGAGTACTCGTTTGTTATCGGCAACGATGCGGCCGTTCACATCGAAGATTCGCCCGCGCTCAGGAATCAACTTCACAACCCGCGATTGCACCGTGCGGATGATTTGCTCGGTCTCTTCCTTCGTTACTGCCTGCAAGAACCAGATGCGCGCCAGCAGCAACACGAGCAAGGCCATGGCGAAGCCGCCCATCCAACTCCAGCGGCGTTGCTGTGCGTCAGTTGCCATGCTGCATCCGCGCGAGGTTAGGCGTCACGACCGAGACGTTCCCGCAAAGTCCAACGTGATACAGGGATGAGTGGTGACGCGACAATCAGCGCTGCTACGAACGTCACCAGAGAAGCACCAATGATGCGTGCGTCGAGCCAACCACTCAGCCCCACAACCGACTTCATCACCGGCATGAGCACTTCGCCGAAACCGGCGACGACACTGACAGCAAGCAGGCGCAACCACCAAGTGGGTTCACGAAAGGGCTGCATCAGCAACGCTGCGAGCGCTCCGAGTGCACCAAAGACGATTGCCGACACACCAAGTGGCGTCGCCAGCACGGCGTCGTACATGAAACCACTGATCAATCCGACGACCGCACCGGTTTGGATGTCGTGCGTGCAGCCGACGCAGGCAACGAACACCGCCACGATTTGTACGGCGTATCCGAATGGCCGAATCTCGCTGAAGAGAGTCGTCTGCAGTGACAGCACCACCAAGACCACGAGCACCAGGCGAAACCATCGGCTCGCGATCGCGCGTAACAGCCGTTCGAACATGCGCTACTTCCCTGACTCGGTGATCGGCTGATACAGCAACACCCGCAAGAACGACAGGCTCGACAAGTCGGCGACGAGATCAATCTCCAACACCGGTCCAGCGGTTCCGAGCCGCTCCACCACTCGCGACACGACGCCAATCACGATGTCGGGCGGCGCCAAGCTCCGTGAGCCACCAGCGGACACGATTGGTGCACCCACCTCGATGGCCGAGGTGCGGGTGCTCGCATCGAGGAATCGCACGATGGGGCGGGTACCCGGGCCACGACCCTCGAGAATGCCCGTCTCGCGCACGGCAAGCTGGCTGGCGAGCGGCACCGTGATGTTCGAGCCTCCACCGGCACCGGCGATTACTTCTGCGGGGATCGTGGTGGTACCCGGAGTGAACCCGAGAATCGTCGTCGTGGTCGACGACGTCGAAGAGGTCGAACTTGTGTCGGTGGTTTCCAACACGGAGTCGACGGTCGGCGCATCTTCGGTAGGTAGTGGCGGCAGCGTCACGGGCGTGCGACTCGACTTCGTCACCACCTTCACGGAGAGTGCGTAATCGGGGTCGGAGATCAGCATCACGAGCGCTCGGTCGGCGAACACTTCGGTCACCTTGCCGATGAGCCCGGCGGCGTTCAAGACGGGCATGCCGACTTTGATTCCCGAGTTTGCGCCCTGGTTGATTTCCACCGTTTGCGAGAAGTTCGTCGGCGTCTCACCGATTACCTGCGCGGTCACCGAATTGATGCCGGCGAGCGTCGGCAGACCGTTCAACGCCAACAACTCTTGTGACAAACGCACCGAAGCAGCGGCGGCGACCGCCGCACCTTCTTGTAGCGCTACCTGTTCACGAAGACGATCGTTCTCTTCGACCACGTCGCCGTAGTCGCGAACTGCATTCCAGGCGTTGCTGACAGGACGTGTGACCACACGCGTGACACCCTCGATCGGCGAGAAGATGGTGTCGAAGGCCCGGCGCACCCGAGATGTGGAGTCGGAGTCGGCGAGATCCAGCGTGATGAAGAACACGGCCGCCAACCCGAGCAACAGGATTGCCCTGGTGAGTTGTGTTCGTGTGCGTGCCACGCCCTAGTCGCCCGCTGCTACTCGTCGTCCGACTGTGCAGTGAGACCCTTCATCGCGTCGAGGTTCTCCAGCGTGAGACCTCCACCAAGCACAACCGACAACAGTGGGTCGGGCGCAATCACCGTATTGATGCCCGTCTCGTGGATGATTCTCTCGGTAAGGCCCGTGAGCAGCGCACCTCCGCCCGAGAGTGTGATGCCGTTGCTGATGACGTCGGCGGCGAGTTCTGGTGGCGTTCGCTCGAGTGTGCTCTTCACCACGTCGATGATCGCGGTGACCGGCACATCAATGGCAGCCCGAATTTCGGTGGTTGTCACTTCCTGCGTGCGGGGCAAACCGGTGGTGATATCTCGTCCACCGACATCGGCGGTGAGTTCTTGCTCCAGTGGCCAGGCAGAACCAAGCTGAATCTTCACGTCCTCAGCCGTGTTGTCGCCGATGTCAAGGTTGAACTCTTTCTTGAACATCGCGACGATCGAGTCATTGATCTCATCACCCGCCACACGGCACGAACTTGCCGTCACGATGCCACCCAGTGAGATCACGGCGACCTCGGTGGTGCCACCCCCGATGTCGACGATCAAGTTGGCGCTTGGCTCGCCGACGGGCAAACCAGCCCCAATGGCGGCGGCCATCGGCTCTTCGATCACGTAAACGGGGCGCCGTGCCCCGGCAAATTCGGCGGCATCCTGCACAGCACGACGCTCGACACCCGTAATCTCCGACGGTACGCACACGATCATGCGCGGCTTGCTGAACCGGCTCGTGTGCACTTGACGGATGAACTCCTTCAACATCTGCTCGCAAAGATCGAAATCGGCGATGACACCGTCTTTCAGCGGTCGTACCACGCGAATATTGCGCGGCGCACGACCCCACATACGTTTGGCATCGTGACCAACCGCCACGACCTGGCCCGTTGAGGTATCGAGTGCGACCGTGCTCGGCTCGTCGAGCACGATGCCCTCGCCGCGGATGTAGATGAGCGTGTTCGCTGTGCCGAGGTCAATCGCAATATCGCGCGAGAGCGAGATCGGATTCGTGCCGGCCACGTTGGGTCGCCTTACAGCCCCGGAAAGAAGATTTGAATTTCCCTCTCGGCCGATGCCGCAGAGTCACTGCCGTGGATGAGATTCTCCGTGAAGATCGTGCCGAGATCACCACGAATGGTGCCCGGCGCGGCAGCCCGCGGATTCGTTGCCCCCATCATCGAGCGAACGATTTCCCAGGTGTCGTCGGGGCCAGCAACCACCATCGCCACCACCGGGCCGCGCGACATGAACTCAACGAGATCGTTGTAGAACGGCTTGCCTTGATGCTCTTCGTAGTGACGTGCCAGCGTTGCTTTGTCGAGCGTGCGCAGTTGCATGGCTGCAACCGTCAGCCCCTTGCGCTCGAAACGGCCGACGATTTCGCCGATAAGGCGGCGCTCAACGGCGTCGGGTTTGAGCAGGACGAGGGTTCGACGGGTTCCAGATGCCTGTGCCACACGACAAGGCTATCCCTAGGCGATGATTGTGCGTAGTACAGGTCGCGCCGCGCCGACGACGTACAGCGAACCGGCGACCAGCAAAGCGTCTTCGCCGCGCAACTGTCGATAGGCCTGCACGAGGGCTGCATCGATGTCGTCAACGGCAAACACGTCATCGCATCCCACTTCACGCGCGGCAGCAGCCACCACGCTGGCAGCAGTGCCGCGTGGGGTCGGTGCGGTGCAGCAGATGATCCCGTCGAACTCGTCGGCACGCAAGGCACCAAGCAACTCGTGCGGTTCGCGGCTCTTCAACATGCCGACGACGAGCAACCGACGGCCTTCGACTTGGAAGTCGTTGAAGAAGACATCGGAGCACACCTCCGCACCACCCACGTTGTGCGCACCGTCAACGATGACGAGGGGCTGGTGCCCCATTACTTCGAAGCGACCCGGCATCGTTACGTTGGCGAACGCTTCGTCGAGCACCTCCCGGTTGATCGCGTGGTCAAAAAACTCCTCAACCGTCACCACGGCGACGAGTGCATTGTCACCTTGATGGCCGCCGTGCAGTGGCACGAATACATCGTCGTAGCTTGCGCGCGTCGTACGCATGGTGACGAGACGGCCTCCGACCGCCAGGTCGTTGGCACTCAACTCGAAGTGGCGATTGCGAATCACGCGGCGTACACACGCGGCACCCGCAAAGATCGGTTCCAAATCGGGGCGCGTCTCTCCTTGCACGAAAACGCTCGTCGGTTTGACGATGCCCACCTTCTCCCGCGCGATATGGGCATGTGTCGGCCCGGCAAACTCGGTGTGGTCGAGCGACACATTCGTCAGTGCGGCGACGTCGCTTTGCACAACGTTGGTCGCGTCCCATCGCCCGAGCAAACCGACCTCGATCACGCCGACGTCGACCGCACTGTTGGCGAACCAGCGGAACGCCACAGCGGTCATGATGTCGAAGTAACTCAAGCGCCCCTCGACGAGCAGCTCCAGTTCTGCTATCGCGAGCACGTTTTCCGCCAACTCGTCGTCGCTGATGGCTTCCCCGTTGATCATCATCCGCTCGTTGACGCGCTCGAGATGCGGGCTGCTGTAGGTACCGACCCGTAGACCATGAGCCATCAGCAATTTGGTGACCATCTGGCTGGTTGAGCCCTTGCCGTTGGTGCCCGTGATGTGAACGGTGCGGTATGCCAGATGCGGATCGCCCATGAGTTGAACCAGCCGTTCGATGTTGGCAGTGCTCGGGGAATCGATACGTCCCGACTTCTCGTAGACCGAGTGTTCGTCGAGAAACGCAAATGCGCGCGCGACCGGCGACTCACTCATGCCGAGAACGGTAGTTCAGTACCGCGTCAGGACGCGGTGCGCTTTTGTTTGGCGACCCGTGGCGCGCGGGTAACCAACTTCGGCGCCGACTTCTGCGTCACGCAGCCGGCATCAATCACGACCTTGGCGACGTCGGTGCGGCCGGGCAGGTCGTACATCGTCTCCAGCAACACATCTTCAAGGATTGCCCGTAGGCCACGCGCACCAGTGCCGCGCACGAGTGCGGCATCCGCGATGGCCTCGAGCGCGTCAGCGGTGATGTCGAGGTCGACATCCTCGAATTGGAAGAACTTCTGGTACTGCTTGACGAGGGCGTTCTTTGGCTCGGTGAGGATTTGAACGAGCGCATCCTTCTTCAGCGCATGGACGGCCCCAATCATCGGGAGACGCCCGACGAATTCGGGAATCATGCCGAACTTGAGGAGGTCTTCCGGCAGCACCTGCGCGAACAGGTCGCCCGGGTCGCGATCCTTCTTCGACTTCACCGTGGCATGGAAGCCAACACCCTTGTCACCGAGCCGCGAGCCGATGATCTGGTCGAGGCCTGCAAAGGCGCCGCCGACGATGAACAGCACGTTCGTCGTATCGATCTGAATGAACTCCTGGTGCGGGTGCTTGCGGCCACCCTGTGGTGGCACCGACGCGACGGTGCCCTCAAGAATCTTGAGCAGTGCCTGCTGAACGCCTTCACCCGATACGTCGCGGGTGATCGACGGGTTCTCGCTCTTGCGCGCAATCTTGTCGATCTCGTCGATGTATACGATTCCCATCTCGGCGCGTTTCACATCGAAATCGGCCGCCTGCAACAACTTGAGCAGGATGTTCTCGACGTCTTCACCGACGTAGCCGGCCTCGGTGAGCGCAGTTGCATCGGCAATCGCGAACGGCACGTTGAGCATGCGCGCCAATGTCTGTGCCATGTGCGTCTTGCCGCAGCCGGTCGGCCCGAGCAACAAGATGTTGCTCTTCTGTAGTTCGACGTCGTCGCGGCGCAGTTTCTTGCCCTGTGAATACTTGAGGCGTCGGTAATGATTGAACACCGCAACGGCGAGCACCTTCTTCGCCGAATCCTGCCCGACGACGAAGTCATCGAGAAAAGCGCGGATCTCGCGGGGTGTCGGAACGTTGTCGAGCCCGAGGCTCTGCGATTCGTCGACCTCGTCGTCGATGATTTCGTTGCACAGGTCGATGCACTCGTTGCAGATGTACACCGACGGGCCGGCGATGAGCTTCTTGACCTGCTTCTGCGTCTTCGAGCAGAACGAACACTTGACGAGTTCCGCGGTGTCACCGAACTTGGCCATGTGCCTTCCCCTGCGTGACTACTTGATTGGTCCGGTTCGGTCGACAGCCTGACGAGTGGAGATGACCTCATCGATGACGCCGTAGGCCTTCGCCTCATCGGCTTCCATCACGAAGTCGCGGTCGGTGTCATTGTGCACGCGCTCGATGCTTTGACCGGTGTGCGTGGAGAGGATCTGCTCGAGCAGGTCGCGCATGCGCAAGATTTCTTTTGCGGCGATCTCAAGATCGGTGACTTGGCCGTAACCGACCTGGCCATACGGCTGGTGCAACAAAATTCGTGCGTGCGGCAACGCGAGTCGCTTGCCCTTCGTGCCGGCGGCGAGCAGCACGGCTGCCGCAGATGCCGCCTGACCGAGGCAGATCGTGGCGATGTCATTCTTGATGAACTGCATCGTGTCGTAGATCGCGAACAGCGCCGTGATGTCGCCACCAGGGCTGTTGATGTAGATGTTGATGTCTTTGTCCGGATTCTCGCTCTCCAAGTGGATGAGCTGCGCGCACACGAGGTTGGCGATGGTGTCATCGATCGGTGTGCCGAGGAAGATGATGTTTTCCTTCAGCAAGCGGCTGTACAGGTC
>Ga0194133_10008492_pt1 | contig 11962 bp, 3 predicted proteins | sample TA2KigOf40mmetaG_FD_155448 | JGI IMG/M metagenome (GOLD analysis project Ga0194133, IMG submission 155448) | Freshwater microbial communities from Lake Tanganyika, Tanzania - TA2015055 Kigoma Offshore 40m | ecosystem: Environmental > Aquatic > Freshwater > Lake | place: Tanzania: Lake Tanganyika...
AATTTGATTAGCAACAGTGTCTTGAAAATCAGAGCCTGCTGACGATGAAAGAAATTTTCAATGTAAAATAAAATAATTTCGAAGCTGTGGTAAAAGTGGCTACTTAAGCCCATCTTGATAACCGCGTCGTGGGTCTATCTAGGTACATAGACAACAGTTATTTCAAGACATCGTCAGTTGGGATGAAGATGGTAAATAATGATGGATCTTTGAGATTCTGAAAATTGTAAAAAAGGTGAAATTAATAAAATCTCTGAACCGAGGAGAAAGTTTAAAGTCTGAATGAACAAAAACCATCCCGTTACGATAAATTTAAGATGACGTGTTGGGCGGATTATATTTCACATATTTCATAAAAATAAACTTGTGGGTTTTTTAATTAGAACTCATCCTTGTTTACCCAATGAGAAAATTTTTCTAGCATGTTTTGACAAACAGGGTATCTTTTTTGTGAAGTAGGATATCTTAGAATTGTAACCAATACTCAAGTAGAAGGGTTCACAAACTTGCCTTTTCAAATTGGTTTTTCAAAATTAGTCTTTACTTTGAGTTGACTAAACTTTAAGTCCCCGTGGAGATTTCAACGCTAGCATGTCCAAATTTTGACTTTCTTTTCAGTTCATGTGTTTAAGCTTTCTAGCTTTATTGTGATTAAGCATTTAAGTTCTTCAGTCTTAATAAGTAAATGATTTGTCGGTTGGTTGGGCATTAAGCTTGTTTAATTGATGGTCCTCACGCAAGTCTGCGTCAACTTGACAAATTGCAAACCAGTTTTTTCATCACCGGGCCAATAAATAATTTTTTGCATTTACTTAGGTTGGAATTTGTGTTGAAATTTACCTTTGTTACAAATTGCACTGCACAACTCACAAATCGATCTTCTCACACCTAACTTGAAGTTTATTGCCACCAACTCAAACAGCAAAGCTCGTTGCTATCTCGTTATCTACATATCTTCAAGCAGCATTGTTCTAAAAAATATCTTTTCCCTTCTTTCTCCTATTGTTAGGATGAAAAAAATGTTAATTGTTCTTAAAGGTAATAAATAGTTGCTCTACGAATCTCACCTAACGAGACATTTTCTCCCCAGATCTCTCTGTGTTTGTTTTATTTCGCCTAGTCAAAAAAACATCTTTGAAGATTAACCTCATAAAATGTGCGAACAACATCTCCTAGGTATCTCACGATAGCATGAAAGTATTTATGAACTAGCAATACTGTAAGATACTGAAAAAAAATTCACATGAAAACAAGTATAAGTTCTACATTATTAAGTAATTGCTTTGTTGTTAGCAAAATCACCATCCTATTTTATTTTTTGGGTGGTGAAATTCTCATTTTTGATTTAGATGATACCGCTTTTAAGGCGTAGAATAGGTACAAAACTTTATCTAACGAGACAGACTTCACAAGTGTGAATAAATACCGCTAGAATGTGAAAAGATTTTTACGAGTTCATAATTTTCTCCCTTTATTTGCATATTCTCTAAAAGGTTTCACATTGTTGAGCAATTAGTTTTGATATTTATGATGTCATCGGTCCTTAAAAGTGCAGCTGATTTAGTGCCCCAGCCAGAAAGTGAGAATTCTATGAAAATTTACTTTCGAGTTTCAAACAATGTTAATCAATTTTATTGTGTCTCCTCATTCTGAAGCTATTCAGAAACATTTAACGTATGGGTTTGAGAGTTCAACAGGAAAACTGAATTAGTTTATTCCCATGGCAAGATGAGATAACTTAGAGATTCGATTTAATAACTTGGAAAAAGTTATCAAAAGAATAAGTTTGCGGATGTAACTTTTTTATTTTGGCTCAATCTTTTTGAGCACTTTGTCAAAATAAACGCTATCCACGGACGCTGCATCAACGTAGCAATGAAAAGTAAAAAAATACTTCAAGGAAAAACCCTCAAAATGCGCATTCGTCAGTGGCTCAATCTTAATAAATCAGATTAACCTTGCCTATTTTAGACATTCTCGTAGTATGCATCGCATTTGCCGAACAAAAAAAATTGACAAATATTATGTTTTAGTCTTCCGGACTTGCTGACCTTTGATATTCATTCTTCTCATGCAAGAAACGTGTTTGAGTTGAAGTAAATTCTTGTTTGTGTAACAAGTTCGTAGTCTTTTAAAATAAAGATTATCTTTTGAGAGGGTGTTAAGTTTCACTTTGATTACAAAAACCGCCTACGACATATACTGTGACATGATTTCAATCGTTAAAAAATCTTTTCAAAAGATCTTGGGATTTAATATTCATCGTAATTCAATGCCAATAGTTAAGCTTATCTTTGTAAACTTGGCTGCAGGAAATATGGCTCTTATAATTCCAGGAGTTCATTGCTGACCATGCTTCATTATTATCATTTTTCTTTGACAGTTGAACAAATTTTGAATTTTGATTCAAGTCCAACCGTTTAACATTTCCGTTGTTCTGCTACTCAAAGTCCAACTAAAAACTGCCAAGTGTCACATGTTCCGGTACGACAGTCTGAAAGTAAAATACTTGGAAAATGAGCCACGATTTCGTTTCAATTTTGAAAATGAATCAAGTCCAAAATAGAAAAGCTGATCGGCAGGTAAAGCAGGAATTCAAAAAAGAAATCTGTTGACTTTTTGACCTGAAGAACTCTGTCTGTAACTTATTAAACATGATATCTTCAATAAAGTGTTGAAATTAACTCCAGCAGTTAAATTTTCATGGTATGGATCGATCTGACACTACCCACTGATTTAATATTCTTGAAATTTCTTAAGATCTTTTATGAGTGGCTTTAACGATTTTATGTGCTGAAGTTTTGTACTTGAAACAGACTCATTCCCTTCCTCACGTCTGTATGATTTAAAATTTACGTCCCGAGGAGTAATCTGCATTCAAACATGGTCTCTTACTTTTACGAGATGCACATGATTCGTTTAAATGATCGTTAAATTCCTCATAAAACTTGATATCTCTTTGTCATTTTATTTTTCTTATCTAAAAGTAAGATTTCTTTAACTTGTAATGAAATCAAAGACATTTCGATTAGCCAGAACACTTTCAACATGTAGTTGAAATAGAAAATTTGTTTGATAAAATTCTTATCTTCTATACCCAATTAAAATTCAAACTAGTATAGATATTAACATTGGGTTATCGGAGATATTCATTGGAGGCGAGATCCCAATTAGTTATAGAAAATTGAAGTCTTGTATGGCTAGACAAAAGAGGCCCATTATTAACAGAGTAAGTAAGATAGGAAAAATTATGATACATTCATGCATCCAAACAGTTAGGTAAAGCAGCCACTTTTTCAAAAAAAACCTTTAACTGCATATATATTTTGAAAGTTCAGTATAAACGAAGCTCAGCTTTGATCCCAAAGTAGAGAGAAAATAATTTCTACAAAAAAGGCATCACATTGTGTGAGATAGAGAGACCCACAATTGTTGTTCAAAAATGGAGCGATCGAATCATATTAGCAGACCTTTTCATCAAAAACTTTATCAAACACAAACAAATATTTATATGGTGGGCCTTGGAAGGAAAAAAAAGTTTCTCTGCATAGATTGTTTTTCCTTTAGGCCATTTGATATCCAATCCTGGAAATTATCTTCTATGAAATATATATAAGGAAGTAACGATCTACATCAACAGAGCACTTTCGCAACGCTTATCAACGTTGATTCAATATGCTATTTCTCATAAATGTCAGTCATGATATCAAAGATTTGGGTCCTTTGAAACGTGAATTTATAACGACATTTATGAGCCCGAGAAAGAACTTGGTAATTGTAATTTACACGGTGTCGTTTAAAGACGAGGGGTTATACCAAAATAACGACGAGTGTCATGTCTGTCACACAGGCCCTTTTTTCATGCCGACATTCCTGGATAAAGAAAGGATAAAAATTCATAATAAACGTTTGAACTTATCCCTGCTGCAACATAACAAAACTGCAAAAAAATTGAGAAGCAAAGTCGTTTATCTTAAACTTTCACATCTTGATATTTTTGCACTGCTTCTTTTTCACTTGACATTTCAGACATACTTTTTTCTTCATAAAATAGTTGGACTTGAATTATAGCGTTCAACTGTCTTTTTGTATTTGGTTTGATGTCTATCAAAAGTGCAGAATTGAATTGCATTTTGCTTCCTACTCTTTTGTTTTTGTCTTAAAATAAAATGCTATTCCTCTATCTTAATTCTAGGTAAGATAAAAATCATCCGTATTTCTTTGATGGCAAGTCACGTCGAAGACCATCAATACTCGTAAGGACATCTCAAGATCGATATGGTAAAACTAATGATACTGAAATTCGACAAGAAGGACACGTAAACCCAGAAATGCTTTTTTTCTCGAGAAAAAAATTGCTCCCTTCAAAAAAAGATGAAAAGAATGTTGAAAAATTATTGCATCGATTGCATAAAGTTAATATCTGTTCACAGTCATTCAAAACATCTCTTTGGATGGAGACTTTTATTGTTGTTAGTGAGTCATAATCCTCTCATTGTGAGATGAAAAAGGCTGTTCTATTTATGATGGCCTTCACTCTATAGAATACAGTTTAGTTCGAAAACGATAGCATTACAGGCAGGATACAGCTGATCCCACTTCAAAATTTTGCAACAAAAACAGGCAAGTCCAAAAAAGGATCTGAAGCTTATTTTGAAAGATGATTTGCAGGTTTTAGAATAGAAACATGCCCAAACATTTTCTTAGGAAGGAAATTTTTTACATTGATTCAACTACTTCCAAAAAAATATAGAATTCGGTCTAAGGTCAGACATTCTTATCACAGGCAAACAAAGGCTCTGTAATATTTTGACTGGTTTCTTTTACAAAGAATGTATAAGACAAGCTTTTGTTTGGTCGAGAGGTTTTATTTTAAATAACAACCTCATGCAGAGCAACAAATCGAAAGGCATTGACACTGGCGATTGGTGAAATGAAGTCTTGAAGTTTTGTAACTCGTGCTTGGTGAAAAATGGAAAAGAAATAATTACCAAAAAAAATTGAAACTCACATTTGTGAAGGCTTTTTGAGTTAATTACTAATAGTTTTAACTCGGGGAATGAAGGTTCAGGGTTAAGATAAACACCATTATTCCTATTGAGAAATTTCTATAATTACACCCTAAATACATTGCAAAGCGCCAAAAAAAGACTTTGCTACTCAAAAAAAATTTTTACCTTGAGACAGCATAATGAATGGTGCCTTTTCAAAAGTTGCTAAGACTGAGCTTTACATTGTAAATTGCTCTTAAGGGGAAATATTTTCTTAAGTTCTGACCTTGATATTTAAAGCCATAGGTATGCAAAGAGCATCGCAACTTGAAAATTACAGAAACTTGTAACAATTCAATAATTTCTGAAAAAAAACATGAAGTCGAAATTGTTCCCCTTCTTTTGTAGCCTTGGTGAAAACCCTACCAGGAAAAATACCTTCCTTCCCTTTGTTGCATGTTGCATTTTTTAAAATCGATCAACCTCAATGGCCGGAAGGAGTTTGATGTGACCTGCATCACGAAGAATTACATCTGAAAAAACGAATCATAATTGCAAAACCAAATTTAAACTGCTAGTAAATTATAAATCTTTTTCATCGAAACATTTTTCCATTTTGTATTGAGTTGGCCTTAAAAAAATCCTCTCTATCAGGGTGCAACCGTGTAATTCGAAAAGAGTAAAAGTAGATCTCTTTGATACGATAAGTCATTTAAGGCAAGCTTGAAATTAAAGTCATATAAAGATAAAGTATGTAGGAACTGTAAATAATTTTATCACCAAATGCATAGATTTTTCACCAGATGTCGAAAGGATTTGCTGCTCTATCCCTACTTTTCAATGGGGTTTCATTCTATGGTCTCTTTTTATCATTTAAATAAGTATAAGAAGATGGTGAAATCACGTTTCTCCATTTTGGATTTTATTAAGAAATTTTAGGCAGCATTTCAAGTGAGCTTTAAAGATGGTATAAAGTGTTCTATTCAACTGACACATTTGATTTGAAGCTAAAAAAGTGTAAGAAGTCTGTGATGGGCAATAACAATGGGACAACATTGGCTCAAAACGTAGGAAGTAGAACGAGGGAACATTTTTTTGCATTGAAAGGAACGATAAATCACTTAAGGTCTCCAAAGGATCTGATGTTTTTCTCCTTTTCAAGATAGTTCAGGCATAAACAGAGACATATTTTTCATCGATTTAAATTGTAGCTCCCAGGTGTTAGGAAAAATATACAATTAGCAGCCAGATTTAAGAATCGAATCATTTTTAGGTACGTCGGTTTAATTTAGGTTGAATGTTGGATCGAGCATATTTGCTTCTCGACAAGATGCTTCAAATTACATGCAATCGGAATGACCTGGATGTTCGGCATTATTTGAATTTCTTGCAGACGATCCTTTCTTTTTAGAGCTGCATTCCTACCCGTCCGAAAGGTAGTTGAGGACACATTCCTGGGGATTTTTTCGCAATCTGACAACCATCAAGCGTTGAACTCTAGAGTAGAAAAGAAATTGTTCAACGACCACCTTTGAGGAAGGATGTGAATTGTGGGTCAACAACAACTTGGTTTTTATACATCTGTGATTTTTGGATGGCCATTTTTCTAAACTAATGGTTTTCACTTGATTTAACCTCAAATAGTTTTCTCGTTTGGTCATGTCAACACTATTGAAAAAAAGTTTAAAAGTCTAAAGATATCAAACTTCAGTTCAAGAAAAGATGTTTTTGCTGGCTTTTTTCTGAACATTCGATTTCGTTGTAAAGAAAAATTGCTAGACGTCCTTTTGTTTGCTTTGAAATTCAAATAACGTCATCTAAGGCCAAACAATCTGATTCGGTAACTTTCAAAGCAAACAGCAGACCTTTTACAAACCAAGATGGGTCCAGCAATTGTATAACGAGAGAATAAGCACAAAAAATGTTCTTTGAAGTACTGAAAAAACCTTGTAAGATATTTGTGGAATAAATTTAAGTTGCATGATTAAACCCATGGCTTACGCTCAACAAACAAACCCAGCGGCACGTTGACTTTTTAATGACAAAAGCATTATAAAAACTTTATCAACTAGTGGTTTGTAATTTACTTTGAAAAACAGCTCTCAAAACTTAATGCTTTTTGTTCAAGTCTCAAAGCATCTAATAGAATTTTTGATGGGACAAGTGCGTACCTTTCCATATTTCCATTCTTTAACCTGTTGCATTCTTTTGATGTATGTAAAAAAAGGCTTTTTTCATGATTAACACGCAAGCGACATTTCGAAGTGAAGCCTCCAGACAATCACGCAAACGTGTTGTGTTGTGTTTTTGATCCATAGAGGTTTGCTCGAGACAAGAAAATTTTGCTTTGAGATTTCCAGCTCAGTACAATACTGGGATAGAGAGAGAAAGTTTAGTTTCAGTTAATTTCTCACATCGATAATTTGTAGAATCGAAATAAAATTTTCCGATGGATAGGAAATTGATTTCAGCTCTCGAGCATGTGATCGGTGGAAAAATGTGGGTCTTACCCAATTCAATGATTTTTAATCGCGTGCATGTCAAAAGATGAAACATATCAAAGATTTTTTTAGAAACCTTCCAAGGTGTCTCAACATTATTGAACTTTGTTTGAATTCTTAAGCTTCCTATGGTTATCTTTTTTCATCAAGAAGTCTAACTGAAATATCCTTAAGCGTTTTATTCAACCACATGTGATATTTAATTTTATCTTTTATCATACAAGTAGCCCCTACAACGACATATGTTATCACAATTCCTGACAATGACTCTTTTCTTGCAACTTTAAATCTTGGCTAAAATTTGAATTGCATCTGATAAAAGCATCTGTTGCTGAGTCATCAATATTTTTTGTGAGCAACTCTGAAAGGCTCTTGAAGGTTTAGAACTTATTCTCATTAAACACATGGAAGCTTCAAGTGTGTTTTACTAGAGGAAAAATGAGTTAAAGTGGCTGTACACTATGAATCGGCCATCTACAAACTTCCCTAAAAGTTTAAGGTTTCAAAGAATTTGCGAATTGCTTTATTTTTAGAATTTTTCTCTTCAAATACTTTTTTTCAAGAGATGGAAACTGCCGAATCACCTTCGAGCTGAATAACATCGAAATTGAACCTTTTTTCAGATCGGAAATTGTTGCAGTGTTGCTTGAATGGACACTTTTGAGGTTCTCAAATGACGTTTGAAACGATTTTTCAATAAGGCAAAAAAACTGTCACCTCAACCTTTTTTATCTGCTGAAGTGAAAAACTATTTGATAATCATTTGATGTTTTGCTGCAATGAATACGCTGAGGGTCTCGTTCAAGTTTCACACGTTCAAAAATATTTAGATTAAAACCAGGCCTCCTGGTTGCTGATTTAACAGATCTAAAATTCCATGTCACCATGAGGAAAAAATGCCAAGTTTTTTTGCAAATCTTGACAAGCTGTTGGAATTTTCTGTGGAAATGATCTATTCTGTTTTACAACATGTTGACTTTAGACACCGACTCGTATGACATCACAAGAATTTGTGGCTGATGATGCTTAAAGTAAAACAGAGGATTCTTGAAAATGTCGTCAGAACAGAGAATTTTTCCCAGAGCAATAACAAACTAACAGAGACCGAGATTTTCACAACAACTTTTTCTCACTTGACTATTTTTCGAGAAACATTTTCTGATCACGAGGATTTATTCTCTTGAGCCCAGATGTTACCTTGCATCAAAAATGATTGGAAAAATTATTTTCTTTTGTTAACATTTACAAATCATCGCTTAATATTAATAAAACATTCGGAAATCTGTTATCCTCTTTTAAGGATTTTTGTATGAGTCGAGTGGAATGAACATCTGCTCTTCAACATTTGATAACAAATTATGCTCTAGTTTATGTGGTTGGAATTGCATCGCTTTCAAATGTCAGGCTAAGCAAGAAAAAATTTCTCGGTTGAAAAAGTTAAACAATCTGTTATGAGAATCAGGTTAAATATAATAAAAATTCGAATTGTAAATCCTCTCTTTTTATTTCAACCATCTAGACTGATTTTCAAACCAGCATATTTTTATTTGAGAAAACATGACCGAATGTAATGAATAAAGGGCAAATTTCTTTCCTGATATAATAAAGCTGAGGGGCTTAGATCAGCAATTTTTTCATTCCCACTTTAGATGGAATGGGTGATAACACTCAAAAACGTCAGGCGAACATTGATTTAGAGTTATTGGAAAGAAGTTGGGCACTAAAAAGTTGTTTTTTTACAATTATTCAGGCGTCCTCTCCACTGCCTCTGCTATACAAAATTGTCCGATCATGTTAAGCATTCACAATGACTCGATCATGGTCATAATAAACTACGTTTTCTACATGGAAGTTTAACAACATAACATGGTTAGAGTCAGTCAGATGGAAGTTGTAAAAGTTCTGAAGCGCCAGATTGGTGAGCTTCTTAATTGAAAATTTAAGAAAAATGATTTTTTACGATAATAATAAAACTACTGGAAAAGAAAAATTGGGAAAATCTTTCAAGATGTTTTCACACAAAACTTGTTTTCTTGAGCTCTGAACCGAATTTCTGTGGAAGTTATTTGGAAATCCAGCCTGAGGAGACATGGCTCTCCTAATCCTTTTCAATTTTATTCAACGTGGCTGACTGGCCACGTAAGGATTTGTAACATGGGGCGATAATAGAGCCACCTTAACAGCTAGGACATTGATGGAGGGTCTACATCAAATTGTAGAGAGATCCAAATTAGATTTCGTCTGCTGCATAGTTTACAAAGAAGACCAATTACTCTGACTGGCTGATAAAACGGACTGGAACTAATTCCAAGTTTTTAACAAAGATTGCTTTATCTTTGTGTGGAAAGATGTTAAAGAAATCGATCAATCACAATTTATCTTTGTTAACCTGATTAAAAATTTACAGCTGCGATGAAAACGCATCAATTATGAAAAGTACCAACTTGAAAAATTCCAGAAGAAACTCAAATTCTTGAGAATTTTCAAGGCAAAAAAAGCTATGAAATTTGTTGAAAAGTTATTTTATAAATTGAAAGTCTGATAAGCTTACAAGGCAGGTTTTTGTTTCTAGCTTTTGCACATCTAGACTCTTTAAGACTCTCTGGTAGTTGAAAATGCAGAAAAATTCAATCTTTCTAAATGTTCTTTTCAAAATTATGACTTGAAAGATTTGCAAAAGACGTCTAAGGAACATATATTTCACACGAAGTTTTTCTAACTAGGTCAAACGTTAGACATACTTGAGCTGATCTGATTTGCAAAAAATCATTGCAATTACCATCTGAAAGCTTAAATAATCCAAACTGAACCTTGACGCTGAAATATTCGTCTTCCTACGTGAAACAAAGCAAAATGTAATTTAGAGTCTCAACAGATTGCAGACTGAAACGATTGTGACTGTTTAAACTAATTCACTTGTATTGTTCAAAAGGTTTTTTACCCACGAATCATCCCTCTCAGTTTAAAGCTAATTGTTGGCCTTTGTAATGACACCGACTAAAAAGCATATGGCCCATTTTTTGTTGACTCCTACAAATTGGTTTTGAGATTTGAAGCAAAAATGTTGACAAGGACATTCTCGCCTAAACCGTAGAGAAGTTTTAAACAACATTTATAATAAAATATTCTGTTGCTTTCTTACTCATGGTCTTGTCGATTTTCAATTTGAACAAGCTCCAATAAGTTTCTCTTAAAAGTCATTCACTTTTGTTTCCATCAAAGAAAATCAAAGTGAACATTTCTCTGACAAAAATGTTCAGGCTTCCTTGTCACTCTAAACATTTCAGTTCAGCCCAATTTTATTACTCTACAAAGTTCTCCCAATTATCTTGTCAGCTCGAACTTCCAAAAGTGCAACTTGCAAGGACATCCATCAGTTCTCAAGAATTGTAATTACATTTTTATCAAGGACCTTTCCAACAAGCAAACAAAAAGTCAGCAACTTGTAGATAGGTCAAAACCCTATTCTTGAAAAATAACAAAGTTTTGAGTTTGAGAATCATCCAATAGTTAAACCACAAATTCTCATTTCTAAAGCGATTTTTGTTGCCACAAATGCAGAACTTGGTATTGGTTAAGAACCCAAAAGAAAAAATTAAAACACCAAAAAGCAAACTTCAGAAAATTATCTAAAAAAATTACCTTTAAAAATCTTTGTACACAGAAATGGATAGCGGAGTTTTTTTCTTCACAATTATGATTTCGTGCTTATGTCAGCTCTCAAAAAGTACAGTAAACATTCAAATTTACTCTAAAGTCCCCGAGTCTTCATGCCATGAATCAATTGTGGTTTTCCTCTACAACGTCAGAATCATCTTTAGGTCGATTAAGATCCTTGGTTCGAAGAAATGATCCACTTTTTGTGGGTAGGTCGGCAACATCGTTAATGGTTCTGTAATCGACAAGAACAGATATTGAAGATATCAGAGCCCAAGTCAAATTTTTTGGGGTACTTAATATTGGATCAGTTTCCTGAATCACAATATCAGCTCAATTTATCTGCACAAGATGGAAATATTTTCAGAAGTAAATCACAAGTTCATGCTTGGATATTCAAAGCTGTAGCTTTAAAACAAACTGCTTTTAAGAAGTTGACATAAAATGGGATGAGCCCATCTTCATATTGATCTTCACACTAACACAGGTATTTGAAAAAAAAAATTAGGGCAACAAAATGATTTTTTTTGGTCTTTTGTTTAAAATTTAAATAGTAAATCAGTTGATTAGTTTCTGACTTTTGATCAAATAGAAAAAATATGAAAGTGAAAAAAATCTTGAAGAGTTTGGATGACCTAATAGATTGGTAAATCAAATCAATAGATGAATTCAAGAGAAGAAAATTAACTTCAACAGGATAGAGTGTTTTGCTCAGTTAGTTGGATGCAGGTAAAAGAATCCTTCAACATGTGTTGGTTGTTGGAAATTTACAAAGCACCTAGTCAACCGATGAGATTCTTAATTGCAAAGGCT
>Ga0194133_10008493_pt1 | contig 11962 bp, 11 predicted proteins | sample TA2KigOf40mmetaG_FD_155448 | JGI IMG/M metagenome (GOLD analysis project Ga0194133, IMG submission 155448) | Freshwater microbial communities from Lake Tanganyika, Tanzania - TA2015055 Kigoma Offshore 40m | ecosystem: Environmental > Aquatic > Freshwater > Lake | place: Tanzania: Lake...
TTGAACAGGCCGATGTGGGCCGGCGTGAGGCCCCGGCCCCCCAGCGAGGCCACCACCGCCTCCCGCAGGCCGTCGTACTCGGGATAGATGGCGTAGTGATCGGCCGGGATGGCGCGGATCGCCTCCACCACCCGCGGGCTGGGCCCGATGGTGTTCTCGTTGAAGTCGAGCCGCAGCAGGCCACGGCGCCCCTCCAGGGGGGCGCTGTAGGCCGTGAGGGTTTCCACCTCGGGACGGGCCAGGGGGCCTGGGGAAACGGCCGGGCTCTCGCCGGGGGTCGGGCTGCTCAAGGCGCCGGAGTCGGATCGCTACGGAAGCCATCCTGCAGCGCAGCCCTACCGTTTGATCTCCTGCGGGTGAAATCCGGTGGCGAAGGCGGAGCTGGCCCTGCAGGCGCTGGAGCGGGACGACCTGCGGTTCATTCACGACCAGCTGAACAACAGGAGCGTGATGGCCTACTGGTTCGAAGAACCCTATGAGTCCTTCGACGAACTGGAAGAGCTCTACATGCGCCATATCCACGACAACGCCGAGCGTCGCTTTGTCGTCGAGAACAAGGACAAGGAACTGATCGGCCTGGTGGAGTTGATCGAGATTGATTACATTCATCGCCGGGCGGAGTTTCAGATCATCGTGGCCCCTGCCCACCAGGGCAAAGGCTTCGCACGCTTCTGCATCCACAAAGCTCTCGACTACTCCTTCACCATCCTGAACCTGCACAAGATCTACCTGTCCTGCGCTGTCGACAACGAAAAGGCCCTGCACCTCTATCAGGAGTGCGGCTTCGCCGAAGAAGGCCACCTGGTGGGCGAGTTCTTCATCGAAGGCCGCTATCGCGACGTCAAACGCATGTACATCCTTCAGGAGGATTATCTGGCCAGATCAGCCGGCATCACATCCGCTCCAGGGTGGGGATTCCCAGCAGACTAAGACCCTGCTTGAGGATGTCGGCGGTGAGGCGGCAGAGCGCCAGCCGCGATCCACGGGCGGGCTCCTCGGCCTTCAGCACGGGCACCTGATCGTAGAAGCGGTTGAACACCTGGGAGAGCTCGAAGAGGTAGCTGCACAGCCGGTTGGGCAGCAGCTCCTGCTCCACCTCCAGGATCACGGCGTCGAACTGCAGCAGCTGGCGAACCAGCGCCCACTCCTGGGGTTCGCCGAACACCAGGGGCGAGGGGAAGGCGACGCCGGCGGCACCGGCACCGCCCTTGCGGGCAATCCCGGCAATCCGCACCACCGCATAGAGCAGATAGGGGGCGGTGTTGCCGCTGAGGGCCAGCATGCGATCGAAGCTGAACTGGTAGTTGGTGATCCGGTTGGTGGACAGGTCGGCGTACTTCACCGCCGCCAGGCCCACGGTGGTGGCCACCTCGCCGATGAAGCTCTCCTCCTCCCGGCGTCCCTCCTCCGCCAGACGGCGGCGCAGGTCGGCGTCGCAGCGCTCCACCGCCTCATCCAGCAGTTCCTTGAGCCGCACCGTGTCGCCGGCGCGGGTCTTGAGCTTCTTGCCGTCCTCCCCCTGCACCAGGCCGAAGGGCACGTGCTCCAGCCGGCCGCCCTCGGGAACCCAGCCGGCTCGGCGGGCCACCTGGAACACCCCGGCGAAGTGGCTGGCCTGGCCGGCATCGGTGACGTAGATCACCCGGCGGGCGCCGTCGCCTGCGGGGGGCGCGGCAAAGCGGTAGCGGATGGCCGCCAGGTCGGTGGTGGCGTAGTTGAAGCCGCCGTCGCTCTTGCGCACGATCACCGGCGGCGCCTGGCTGACCGTGCCGTCCTGGCCCTCCAGAAACACGCACTGGGCGCCACCATCGCTGACCAGCAGGCCCTCGGCGGCCAGGTCGGCCACCACCGCCTCCAGATAGGGGTTGTAGAAGGATTCGCCGCGCTCGTCGAGGCGGATGTCGAGGCAGTCGTAGAGGCGCTGGAACTCGCGGCGCGACTGGTCGCACAGCAGCTGCCAGGCCCTGCGCGACACCGGATCGCCGCTCTGCAGCTTCACCACCTCCTCGCGGGAGGTGGTCTGGAAGGCTTCATCGCTGTCGAAGCGGGCCTTGGCCTGGCGGTAGAAGGCCACCAGGTCGCCCAGATCGACCGCATCGGCGGTGTCGAGCGCCTCGGGCGCCACCTGCTTGAGGTGGGTGATCAGCATCCCGAACTGGGTGCCCCAGTCGCCCACATGGTTGAGCCGCAGCACCGGATGGCCGCGGAACTCCAGCACCCGCGCCAGGCAGTCGCCGATGATCGTGGAGCGCAGATGCCCCACGTGCATCTCCTTGGCGATGTTGGGGCTGGAGAAATCCACCACCACCGGCGCGCCGCCGGGGGGGACGGGCTCCACCCCCAGGCGCGGATCGGCCAGCCGGCGGGCCACCTCGGCGGCCAGCAGCTCGGGCCGCAGGGTGAGGTTGATGAAGCCAGGCCCGGCGATCTGCGGCGGCAGGCAGAGGGCCCCGAAATCCGGGTCGGCCTGCAGCTGCTCAACGATCGCTGTGGCGATCTGCCGGGGTGCCTGCTTCAGGGGACGGGCCAGGGCGAGGGCGCCATTGGCCTGGAAATCCCCGAACTCCGGCTTGCTGGCCGGCCCGAGCTGGGGATCAAGGGGCGCGCCGGCCTCACGGGCAGTGGCGGCAGCAACGGGGAACGCACGCTCCAGGGCCTCCAGCAGACAGCTGTTCAGGGCGTGGGCAATGCGCAGCATGGGGCGAAGCCGGTCGGACGGCAGGCGGGGGCACGATCATCCTCCCCGGCGGGAGGGGAGCGTCACAGCGCTTCGAGGAGCTCCAGCAACCAGGCGGTGAACTGATCCAGATCGCTGCTCACCTCGGGCCAGAGGCCGAGCACCTTCCCCAGAAGCCGCTCCACCGGCTCGGCCTCCAGTTCGTAGGCGTAGAGGTGACGAACGACATGGCGAAAGCGAAGCAGTTCGCCAAGGCTCTGCGCCGTGTCGGCGCGGAGTACGGCGGGCCGAGCCGGGCTGGCGACCGTCATGCGGTCCAGCAGCCGGCGATGCCAATCGGCGCCGTCAGGGGGTGCGCCGTTGATGGCGCGAACGATGAGCACGAAGCAGCGCTCGATGCCGGTGTAGAAGCTCTGAAGGCGTAGAGCGACCGCGTCCACCCAGAGGGGCGGCAGAGGGTCCTGATCCAGAGCGCGGGAGGCGACCCGAAGACTCTCCACCAGCGTCTCCAGCTTCGAACGCTCCACGCGGAGATCCATCAGCAGATCATCCAGCTTCCGCCTGGAAGAACCGTCGGATGTCACGGCAGGCGCCGACCGCGTTCGCGGATCCGCTGCTGCCAGTGGGGATGCAGGCTTTCCATGCGTACAAGGTCCACGGGGATCCCGCCGGCGCTGGACTCCGCTTCCGCCATGGCCTCAAGGAGATCGAGTTTCGGCAAGCCTTCCACGGCGATGTCGATATCGGAAGCCATCCCAAATGTCCCGTCGATGGCCGAACCGAACAGCCACACGCCTTCAAGGACCGGCCAACGGCGCTTCAGGGCCTCAGCGCAGCAACTGGCCGCCTGCAGCGCCGCGAGACGACGACTCTCACAAGCCTGGCGCTCTCGGGCCTGGCACTCCTGCCAGTGGCGACGGTGGGCACTGGAAACCCGCATCAGGACAACCTAAGCGGAGGGGACAGGCCAGGGCGAGGGCCCCATGGGCCTGGACATCACCGAATTCCGGCTTGCTGGCGGGCCCGGGCTGGGGATCCAGGGGCGTGCCGGCCGCCTCGGGGAACGCGCTCTCTAGGGCCTCCACCAGCTGGCTGTTCAGGGCGTGGGCGATGCGCAGCATGGAGCGAAGCCGGTCGAACGGGAAGCGTGGGCTCAATCGTCCTCCCCTGTGGGGCGGCGGGGCTGGCAGGGCAGGGGGGCCTGGGGCCCTTGCCGCCGAGCACGCGGCTCGCGCCCGAAGGTCGGGCAGCAAAGCCGTTCACCTGCCGACGGCGGCGAGGAAGATCGTCATCTCCCCTGTGCGGCCCCATCCATCACCGCAACCATTGCAGAGCGCCGGGTCTTTGAACACGGGAGTGAGTCCGGAGGTGGACAAAGAATGAGGCCATGCGCGGATTGGCCCTGAAGGGGTGCATTCCATTAACATTCAGCGCTGTCGATCCGCACCACGATTGCAGCAGATCGGGATCGTCCGGTTCTCCCATCAACAGGTCCGATCGACGACCTCTTCGCCACAGGTCGGCAGGAAACGGTATCCCCGGTCAAGGGAGATCGACTGGGAGGCAAGGGCTTTCAGACATTCACACAGCAAGCTGACGCGGGCGTCCCGGCGGGGGAAGCGATACGGGCCCCCGGGGAAACCGATCAGGCCCTCTGACATCAGGCAGCAGGAAATCCGATACCTTGCAATCGGATGAGATTTGACTGCATGACGCCCTTCAAGCGAAGCAATTTCTTCACCATGGCTGAACATGCCTGGGCAGGAGACAACAGCTCAGCACGCCACGCTGTCAACATGTTGTCATCCATGAAGACACTGAACCTGCGGAAGCTCTTGATGACTCAAGGAAAGACTTCGCTTCTGGCGGGCGCGCTCATTGGCAGCCACCTGTGGCCAACACCTTCCTTTGCTGCAGTGGGAGACTCCGCTGAATTCTTCTACACTCACCAGCAGAATGGTGGCGTGGCGCTGCCATCCAGCCAAGGCTGGTGGCTGAAGGGTTTGGCGACGGAAACCACTTCCGGCCTCGAATTCACCTTCACAACGGCAGCATCGGGGAACACGAATCAGTTCTTCAACGACTTTGTCTTCAACGTTAAGGAAGGACCAGCCTCAGTTCTGATCAATTGCTTCGGCAATGCCCAGGCAGCCTGCCAGAGCACCGGGGGGAATTCTGGCGACGGCAATTATGTCCAGTCTGGTTCAGCCCCGTTGGGCAATTTCATTGCCACAACAGGATGGGAACTGACATTGCTCAATGCGCCTCCTCCAGGCGGCACCAGCAATGTGTTGAACGAGGTAGCCAGCAACCAACCTGGAGAAACGATCATGTTCAGCGTTTCAGGCCTCACGATTGCTCACTTGACTACCAATGCCAACAACGGCTACTTCTCCTGCACCCACCACCAGGGTCTTGGAAGCAATGCCGAGGGCAGTTCCAGGCTCTGTGCAAAGTTCGGTGGCCAAGCGCCCAACGAGGTCCCTGGTCCTCTGCCGATTCTCGGGACTGCAGCCGCCTTCGGCTTCAGCCGCAGACTTCGAGGGCGGATCAGAGCCAACGCTTGACTTTCAATCGGCTGGCAAGCCACGTCTCCCGCTCAGGAATTCGAGGGCTCTGCACCTGCTGCGGGAGAAGGGATCGGCCGACGATCGCTGGAGCCCCGCCTGACTCGCCCGTCACCTTTCCGCGTCCGAAGCAACAGCCCACCCACCCATGAGCGAGAACCCATCCACCAGGAGCCTGGAGACCGCTATCGTCGCCGATCGCCTGGCCCTGGTGGCCATGGTGCTGTTCGGGATCTACCTGGTATCCGTCCTGGTCTCCGTCCTGCCGCCGAAGTTGCTGGATCCCATCTGGCAACTGGCCAGTACAAAGGTCGCCGTTGAAGCCGCACCCCTGCCCCTGCTCGGCCTGATCCTGTTCCATCTGGCCGCCCATCTCCGTCCGGGCGGCCTCCAGCTCCAGCGACAAGGTCGGTGGCCTTCCCAGAAGGCCACCCAACGCTCCCGGCGATCCGGTCCCCGGCCCCCTGCCCGTGCTGGGTGCCGCCACGGCCTTTGCCTTCAGCCGCAGGTTGCGCCGCAGGATCGCCACCGCCGCCACTCAGCTTGATTCCGCCGCCTGAACGGCTCTGAAGCTTCTGGCTTCAGGGCATACCCTGAACCGGACATGCTCTCCACCTGATCGAGGACACCACACCGCGGGCAACGATCTCCCATGGAGGCTGATTGCCACGCCAGGCCCCTTGAGGGTGCGCTCCTGGCCCGCCGCCTCTCGGTCTTCGCCGCAGCCCTCTTCATCATCTACGCCGTGCGGATCGTCGCCACGGCCATTCCCCTGCGGCCGCTCGACACCCTCTGGCAGCTGAGCGTCAGCTCCGCCCTGATCAGCGCCGCCGCCATCCCCCTGCTGGGCCTGGGGTTGCTGCATCTGGCGGCCTACCTGGATCCGGCCAATGCCGCCCTGGAACAACGCCGGAACGCCATGGCTCGCTGGGCGATCCTGGCGGTGCTGGGGTTTCTGCTGCTGATCCCTGTGCAGGCCTATGCCTCCTGGAGCACCGTCGCCACGGCCAGGGCCAGGCTGACCACCCAGCTGACCAGCGCCAACCGCAACTTCGCCCTGATCCGCGAGGCGATCAACGCCGCCACCAGCCTGGAGGATCTCCAATCCCGGCTGAACGCTCTGGAGTCTCCCGAGCTGGGCGTCCGCTTCGAGAACCTGGGCCTGCCGTTGCCGGAGACCCAGCGCCAGATGCTGATCCGCCTCAACGAGATCGAAGAGCAGGTGAAGACCCGGATCAAGGCGCCGCCGCCGGAGGCCATCGAGAACGTGGCGACGAACGCCCTGCGGGTGAGCGCCACCAGCGTCGTCTATGCGCTGGCCTTCGCGATCGCGGCCCAGCGCCGCGGCCGGGAGGTGCCGCTGCTGGTTGAGGTGCTGACGATCTGGAGCCTGCGGCGGCAGGGCCGACAGCCCCGGCGCGGCTCCCCCGGCGCCATCGAGGAGGACTATTTCGCCCAGCTCGTCCCGCCGGAGGACGATCCGCCCGCCTCCCCCTGAATCGAGCAGGAGAAAACTGTGAGCAGGGTGAGAGACTCCCTGCTATGGTGAGCGTGGATTAAGGAAGCGTTCATGCGCGCCACAGCCAAGACCCCCCTCGGGCTGCTCGGTGGCCTCGCCGGCGTGAGCCTCGCTGCCCTGATCGGGCCGGTGGGCCTCGCCAGCCCCGCCATGGCCAAGACCGCCTTCGATGTGGTGTTCGACAGCGGCATCGCCGGCACCAGCTTCTACAACACCGGCGTCAAGGGCCGGATGAGCTTCGACTTCCGCAAGGACCCGGGCAACGGCAACACCTACACCCTCGATCTCGGCATCACCAACACCTCCCCGGCGTCGGGCCCCTCCTCCGGCACCCTGGTGGGGTTCGCCTTCAACGAGCCGCTGCGCAGCAACGGCAGCGAGGCCATCTCCCTGCTGAGCTACAACCCGCTGGATTCCGGCTTCGGCAGGGTCTTCGGCGGCGTCAACAACACCACCTCGCAACAGCGCAGCCGTGGTGTCCGTGTCAACGAAGACGAATGGCTGACGATCACAGGCTCGGCCACCGCCCCCTACGCCCCCTTCGCCAACTTTGATTTCTGCGCCCGCATGAGCAGCAGCAATGGCTGCCATGGCGGATCCGGCAGCACGGGCATCGGCGGAGGCAGCACCGTCAAGGTTCAGTTCAAGCTGAAATCCAACGACTCCGCCATCGCCACCGCCGACCAGGTGGCGGAGCGTTTCTACAACCTCTTCAACGCCTTCGAACCGGGAGATCGCTGGAGCAAGGCCCAGATTGCCCTGCGCTTCCAGAACGTCAAAAAAGCCAACGGACGAACCGAAAGCGGCGGCGAGAAGGTAACGGGGGCAGCGTTATGGCGCATTCCTGACGAAGGTCCCACCGATGCAGTTCCGGGTCCTCTTCCCGTTCTTGGGGCTGCGGCCGCCTTCGGATGGAGCCGCAGAATGCGGCGCCGGATCAAACTGTCTGCAGCCAGGAATACCGTCAGATCGTGATCTCCAACGCTCTCAATCATTGATATCGAAGCCCCGATCCATCCTCGGGTCTGGTCATAACCAGTCACACATTGATTGCCCGGTCGGTTGGCAGACTGGCAACTTCCAGCCTCGGTGATTGAAGTCGCTGCGAGAAAGTTCTGCGGCCTGAATGCTTCCGATCCCGTGGCGCTCGCATCCCATCCCATCGACATCCACGCAGGGAAACCGGCAGGCCACCCAGCGTCCCGAACCGGGACCCGGCTCTCCTGATGGCCGGCACCAAGGAATTCAGGGCCTTCGATTCGGCGATCCTGGCCGATCGGCTCGCCTTCATGGCGATCGCCCTGTTCGTCACCTACCTCATCACCCTGCTGTCCAGCATCCTTCCCGTTCGCCTGCTGGACACCGACTGGCAGCTGCGCTTCATCTCGGCCTGCCTTGACTCGGCCACCATCCCCCTGGTGGCCCTCGGGCTGCTTCATCTGGCGGCCTACCTCGACCCCGAGAATCCAGCCCTGCAGAAACGGCGCGACGCCCTCGCCCGTCTGGCCGTCGGGGCGGTCATCGGCTTCCTGCTGATCGTCCCCCTGCAGGCCTTTGCCGGCTGGAACAGCGTGGTGGCGGCCAGGGCCAACGTGGCCCGCCAGCTCTCCGTCGCCAACGGCACCTTCGATCTCCTCCAGGAGACCATCACCACAGCCACCAGCCTCGACAACCTCCAGGCCCGCCTTCAGGCCATCCAGACCCCAAGCCTCGGGATCCGGTTCGAGACCATGGGGCTGCCGCTGCCGGAAACCAAGCGCAGGATGCTGGCTCGCCTCCAGGAGGTGAGGCAGGAGGTGGCGGCCAGGATCCAGGCCCCTACTCCCAAGGCCATCGAGGCCGTGGTCAGGGACAGCCTGCGGGTGATGCTCTCCTCCTTCGCCCTGGCCATCGCCTTCGCCATGGGCGCCCAGCGCAAGGGGCAGGAGGTACCCCTGCTGGTGGAGTGGCACACGGCGATCAGCCTGCGGGGTGGGCCCCTCCCCGGCCTGTCTTCCGGCGCCAGTGAGGAGGAGTACTTCTCCCGACTGGTCCCCGAGGAGGACGACAGCTCGGAGCCCGGCGTCCCCCCACCCCCCTGAGGCCTGCCACCCGGTGCTCGGGATGGCACCATCCCGGCAAAAGAGGGCCACAGCAGAGAGCAGCGCCGAGGCTGCGGACCCGTTATGAATCTGCACCAAATGCTTAAAGGCGCTTAGGGCGTTAAAGCTCTGACGCTCAGGCTTCGGGAAGGGTTCTTCCAAGGTGCGCCAGGCCGGGCAGCAGTCAGCCAAAAGCACTGGCACGACTGGGATCCTGCCTCCTTCAACCCCTTCGGTAAGCCCCCCGCACCGTTCGGCAACGCCGTTCGGACAGCCTTCGCCCGACCTCCCGGGCAAGGCCGCAGCGGTCGCCCTACAGCAATTTTTGAATCCGAACCCACAGGGTTGGTGGTGCAATACCAAGGAAATCCTCAGCGTCGATCACGCAACTCTCCCCGTGAATTGGCCTGTGCATAAAGACAGCAAAGCTGCTGCAGAACGATGATGAGTGCGGGGGAAAAAGGTCCCTTCCATCAGCTCCCCCCGGAAACAAAGTCGATCCCTCCAGATCTCTGGGCGCAACGACTTTGAAGATCTCCTGAAGCATCCGCCTGTCCATGGCTGGAGGCTGCAGGTGCTGATGGATCTCGCTGGTCATTTACCCCTCTCTTCGCCATGACTACCACCGAATTCACAGGGGCCCAACCATCTCTTTCCCCCCTGTTCCCTGAACTTCCGAGCCCAGCAAGACGCTCCTCCGATACAACCCTCAGCCTGTTGGTGGACGCGGCCCCGGCCGCCGCCGAAGCGCCCGCCAACCTGATCAACGCCGTTCTGGCCACGACCAAGGCCTCAACGCCCGCCAACGGCTCAGGCCACAGCCTGGAGAGCCTCGAAGCCAGCTTTTCGGCTCCGGCCGCCCAGGCCGCCGCTGGGGAACCCGTCTTCCAGAACGGTGTCACCCTCGCCGCCACCCCGACGGTGGCCACCAGCAGCCACCAGGCGCTGAACGATCCCTGGCCCGGAGAAGCGTCCGGCACGGCCGCCGCTTCCATGGCACCCACCTGCCGCTGCCGGGCCTGCAGCGTGCTGGCCGTCACCACCGGTGACGGTGCCGCCGCCTGGGACACCACCACCGACCAGGCGCCCCTGGTCCTCAACAGCCTGGTCACCCTGGGCACGGGCGTGGACCTGAGCAATGTGTTCCGGCTGCACAGCAACCCGACCGCCACGAAAACGATCTATCTCGACTTCGACGGCTACCAGATCAACAACAGCCCCTGGGAGAACGGCGGCAACCTCAGCCTGAAGGGCTTCTACAGCACCCTCGATTCCACCGCCCTCACGGAAATCCAGCGCATCTGGCAACGGGTGGCCGAGGACTTCGCCCCCTTCAACGTCAACGTCACCACCCAGGACCCGGGCACCGAAGCCCTGCGCAACTTCGGGACTGGCGATGACCGCTGGGGCATCCGGGTGGCCTTCACCAGCAACCTCAACCTGCTCACCGGCAAGGCGATCACCAACGCCGCTGGTGGCGGCACCGCCTACTACAACAGCTTCAACTGGAGCACCGACGACGTGGCCCTGGTATTCAACCGGGGTGAATACACCGCCGCTGAGACAGCCAGCCACGAAGTCGGCCACACTCTCGGCCTACGCCACGACGGCGCCGGCACCACCACCGAGTACTACGGCGGCCACGGCGGCATCGGTCCCACCAGCTGGGGCACGATCATGGGGGCCTCCTGGCTGGGCAACGACGAGGCCCTCACCCAGTGGAGCAAGGGTGAGTACGCCGGCGCCAACAACACCCAGGACGACCTTGCCACAATCACCACCGGCAACGGCTTCACCTACCGGGCCGATGACCACGGCAACGCCTTCAGCACCGCCACGGCCCTCACCGGCTTGAGCTTCAGCAGCTTCGGCATCATCGAGCGGAACACCGATGTGGACATGTTCCGCTTCGACACCGGCGCCGGCCTGGTCTCCTTCAACATCGTCAACGCCTCGCGGGCCTTCGTCGGCAGCGCCGGCACTTACACCACTGAGTACCTCACCGCCCGCGGCGCCAACCTGGACATCGCCGCGACCCTCTACCGGGCCGACGGCAGCGTCGTCCAGACCTTCAACCCGGCCGATCAGACCACGGCCAGCTTCTCCACCACCCTCGCCGCCGGCACCTACTACCTCGGCCTCGACGGCGTCGGCTTCGGCACCCCCCTGGCCAGCACCCCCACTGGCTACACCGACTACGGCAGCCTCGGCCAGTACATGGTGAGCGGCACCGTCCAGCCCACCGGTGGCACCAGCACCACGACCAACACCACCTCAACCACCACCCCGACGACGACCACCAGCAGCACCCTGCAGGTGATCGATCCCAACGGTGCCGTTCAGCTGCTCCGCGACACCACCAACAACCGGGTCTCCGTTCGCGTCAACGGCATCACCTCCGCCGTCCGCTTCCAGGGCAGGCAGATCAGGACCACCCAGTTCGCCGACCGCCAGATCCTCGCCGCGGAAACCAACGCCTCCGGCCAGAACCAGATCCTCTGGAAGGTGGTCTCCACCGGTCAGATCCGCACCTGGACGCTCAATGGCAACTGGAACTTCCTCACCTCCGACAACAACCTGACCACACCCACCAGCAGCGCCGGCCTGCTGCTCCAGCAGCAGTTCATGGTCGATGCCAACGGCACCCCGCTGACCGGCACCAGCACCACGACCAACACCACCTCAACCACCACACCAACGACCACCACCCCGACGACGACCACCAGCAGCACCCTGCAGGTGATCGATCCCAACGGTGCCGTTCAGCTGCTCCGCGACACCACCAACAACCGGGTCTCCGTTCGCGTCAACGGCATCACCTCCGCCGTCCGCTTCCAGGGCAGGCAGATCACGACCACCCAGTTCGCCGACCGCCAGATCCTCGCCGCGGAAACCAACGCCTCCGGCCAGAACCAGATCCTCTGGAAGGTGGTCTCCACCGGTCAGATCCGCACCTGGACGCTCAATGGCAACTGGAACTTCCGCACCTCCTACAACAACCTGACCACACCCACCAGCAGCGCCGGCCTGCTGCTCCAGCAGCAGTTCATGGTCGATGCCAACGGCTCTCCGCTCACCGGCAGGGCTCTGAACGCCGCCCTGGAAACGGGCGAACCTG
>Ga0194133_10008494_pt1 | contig 11961 bp, 14 predicted proteins | sample TA2KigOf40mmetaG_FD_155448 | JGI IMG/M metagenome (GOLD analysis project Ga0194133, IMG submission 155448) | Freshwater microbial communities from Lake Tanganyika, Tanzania - TA2015055 Kigoma Offshore 40m | ecosystem: Environmental > Aquatic > Freshwater > Lake | place: Tanzania: Lake...
CTTACGGGCAAAATCATTATTCGACCCGGCGCGCAGTGATCGTTTTGATCGATTGGGCGCGAACCGGTAGCAGCCTATGCCGCTGATGAAATGTAAAGCCGACAGGGTCGCGCATGCCGTTTGATCACTGCGCCGAATGCCGTCGATGCTGCTATATCGAGCAGGGTTATCCCTCCCTCGAGATATCGCTGACCTCGAAAGAACAACAAAGATTTGGCAGCATCTGCATCGAGACCAATTGCCCGCACCTTGGTGCCACCGGTTGCACGCTCGGCGAAGACAAGCCGTTCAGTTGCAAGCTGTACCCGCTTTCTTACGACCCCGGTCGCAAACAGATTTACTACGACACCGATTGCCCGCTGATGCCGGAGTACATCCGGCAGCTGAAGGATGAGCAAAGCGAGGCGTCGAGCCACCTGGCGCGCTGCAAACAAGAAATCGCCAGACTGGAAAAATCGGATTCGGCTTTTCTGAAAGGTAATTTCGACATCGATAGGGATTATTTCGAGTTGAAACGCCTGCCGGTACCAAGTCATGTGAAGGGAGGAAGACGATGAATGGATCTCTGGTTCACCTATACCAGACCCAACGATCGAAACGCGGACTGGACGTCCATCGAGTCGGTCACCAGAGCTGGACCGCCGACAACTTGTACGTTGAGAGCTACCACGAGGAGATTGTGTATTACACCTCGCGCTGGGACGCTCTGTGTCCGTATATCGAGGTCAATGAAGAAATGATCGCAAAGGCGCCACGCCCCTTTGTCGTTTATGCAATTCCGCCGGATAGCCGCTTTGGCGTTCCGATCAACGACAAATACGGCATGGTTGATACCGCCTCGGAAGCGTTCTGGAACGATGAGCGCCGCGCAAGGAAATTCCGCGAGTTTGACAAGCAGTACAAGGAGTTTACTTACTCGGAGCAGGTCATCCCGGGCAAAGACCTCAACTTCGACGACATGATCGAGTTGGGCGGAGATCACTTTGAAAAATACTGGATCGACGACCGCGAGGTCGAGGGCTTTGTCGATTACGTGCAAGACCTTGACGTACTGGTGCTGCAGATGCATGCACCCGACGGCACTCTGGTGCTGACGGACGTCTCGATTGTTTTGCCCAAATACGACCAGCTTTACGGCAGCTTCTGCCAGTGGAATCGTGACTTCAAAAACAAGTCGCCGGGCAACTACGCCTGTCTGCTGGCGTCGCGCTGGGCGGCCAAACACGGTCTGCGTTGGTACAACTTGGGCCCGGTCGACGATTACGGCTACAAGTCATTGTTTGTGACCGACTATGAGCCGATCTACGCGATGGCACTGGTCGATCCCGAGCATCCGCTGGCGACCGATCCAACCTCGCCGCTGAAAATTGACTTCCGGCCTGAGGATTTGAACCGGGTTTATCGCAATGAGGAAGCGCTGAGCGACTGCGCCGCCTGATTGATTCAGGCGCCGCCGCCGCTCGGCGGGGCACCCCGCAGTTCATTGGGCCCGTCATCATCGGCGGCAAGCTCTTTGTCGCCAAAAACATGCTCGTCGCCGAAGCTGACATCGTAGTCGATCGTTAGCTCCTCGCCGCGAGTGATATCGCGCAGGGCCTCGAGTACTTCCTGTTTGTTGAAAAACAGGTTGGGCGTTTTCGAGTGATTCAGATAGACCGAGATATTGACCGCGTTCATGCCGATCTCGGGCACAAACACGCGCCCGCTCTCGATCAGACAAAAATCAGCCAAATGCTTGCGCACGCTGCCGGGAATTTCTTTCAGCTCGGCCCGCGAAAACTTCTTTTCCTTGCGCGACGCCATGCTCTGCAGCGGGTGTATGCCTTTGGGTATGTCGCGCAAAGCGAATACACCAACACCATGGATAGTTGATACTCCAAGCTTGCAATACACCTCATGTTTCAGGTGCTGATGCAGACGCTGCTTCAAGTTACCGCGTTGCTCGGGCTCGTCGTGGCTGGCATCGCTACTGTCAGCGTTTGAGGCTGTTGGGAGGTTGTCGTGCTTCATGCTTCTGGCCGGTGATGAGGGGCGCTGTTACGGCTTTGCCGAAGCGCCGCATTGTGCCACCAAACACGCCAGACACCTAGGGTTGCGCGCCGCGAGTGGCGAATTTCGCCCGGCATCAATCGCGTGGCCGTGTACCAGCGCAGCAGTGCAGCATTGCTTCATGCAGCCACCGCATTGATCCGCGCCCTGACCATCGCGATATGCTCGCGCAGCACATACTGCTGATCAGCAAACGCAAGTGGCAGGTGCAGACGGTTGACCGAGTCTTCGATATCTTCCAGCTGCCTGATCAATTCGCTGCGCTCGGCCTGATCCGGGTTGGAGAGCATGGCGCGTTCCAGCGTCATCAGCGCGCCGTACCAGCGGTAAATTCGCGACCGCATACGCCACTGATAGAGCGGCGCCACCATACGGGTCGCGGGCACCACCACAATCAGCAGCGGCAGAAGCACGATGGCGATTCTATCCACCAGACTGGCCAGCCAAAACGGTAAGCGTTTATAGAGAAACGGCGCGCCCGAGGTGTAGTAGCGTTTTGCTTCTTCACTGATCGGAATGTCATGCTCTATCGGCGACGGAAACTCCCCCGCCTTACGGTACATGCCCGCTTTACCGTGCACTTCGCGCGCGGCGGCGATCAGCAGGTCGGAGATGGCCGGGTGCAGTCCCTCACGCGCGATCAGCTCGACGGGCGTCCCGAACAATTGAATATCCTGCGGTGGCAGGTTCTGGCCCAGATCAAAGCTGCCTTCGGGCGCCACCAAGCGCGATAAAAAATGCAGGCGGCGCAGGTATCCGTCGGCTTGCTGAAAGCTCATCATCTTGATACCCGGCTTTTTTACCAGCTCCCGTACTTTTTTACCGCGGAGCTGCTCGCCCGTGACGAAAACTGCATCGATCTTGCGCGCCAACAGCGCTGCGATCGCGTCGTCGCTATCGAGCTCCAGCAGCTCGGCGCTTTTCGCGTTCATGCCATTTTCTGCCAGCATCTTGTTGGCTACCACCGCCGTGCCACTACCATCGGGGCCAATCGCAATTCGTTTGCCTTTCAGTTGCGTAAGCCGGTCGATACGCTGCTCGCCACGATAAAACACCATGATGGGCTGCACATAGATCGTGCCGAGCGAAACCAAACCCGGCGCTTGATCATCATCCGCCAAACCGGTCTGCACAAAGCCCACGTCGACGGTTTGGGCAGAATCGAGCAGACGCTGAAGATTTTCTACCGACCCATCGGTCTCTTTTACCTCGACGCGGATGCCGTGGGTACCAATGATTTTTGCGTAGCGCTGAGCGGTGGTGTGGAAGCTGCCATCTGCCGGGCCGGCGAGCAGTACGACGCGATCGGGGGGTGCTGGCCGAATCAGCTTCACGGTCAGCCAACCCAGTACGGTGGTGATCGCTAGAGTTGGCAGTAGCACCGTCATCAGGTCGCGCCACGAGATGGTGCTTAGCTTTACAAGTGGCTGCCTGAGGTAACGTTTGACGGTGTCGGGGCGAGGGGCTTGCATTGGCGGTGGGTGTTACGGCCGTGACGGATTGAAATCGACCTCGCCATGATAGACCAGCTATGATCGTACGATGAGCACACCCAAGCCAGTCAAACCGGCCGCAGCCAGCACCTCGGTGCTGGATAAGGCGCTCGCGTTCCGTGGTCGCCACGGTGCCGAGCGGCCAATTGCGCCCGAGGCCGGTATGCACTGTATTCTCAATACAGCCGACGTCGCGCAGATGCTGCAAGAAGCTGGCGAGTCCGACCCGTTTTTGCTGGCAGCGGCCATGCTGCATGACTTGCTGCAGTTTGGGTCAGTTACCGAACCCGACATTGCGTCAGTGTTTGGCAGTGAGGTGGGCTGTATCGTGGCTGAGGTAACCGACAACCCGCGCCTATCGCGCAGTACCCGCAAAGCACTGCGAATCACGATCGCGCCCAATATGTCGCGACGCGCAAAATTACTCAAACTAGCGCAGCTGGTGGCCAGCGTTCGCAACTTGGCGACCCCAACCCCGCCATCGCCATGGGATGAAAAGCAGCGCTTTGATTTTTTCGATTGGGTAGAAAAATTTTCTGCGGCGACCGGCGTTCAAAACCCCACGCTACAAGCGATCATGCTGGCCGAACTGGAGCGCGCCCGTCTGGAAACTACCGCTTCTGGCCGCTAGCGGTGCTGGCGGTCTCCGGCTAGTCAACCTACCAGACCGCTGTTGATGATTGCTTCGCGTTGAAAATAAAAACAATGGGTAATTGCGCGATTCTGCTGTTGACCAGAGCACAGAAACAATCAACACTGCACGCCTGCATCACCATTCAACAATAAATTAATAAATAAATAACCTAGCCCGGCACCCAGACCGGAGCGGGAGATGAGGTCGAGGAGGGCATGGGCGATTACACCAATATGTCGGCGTACTACGATTTGATCATGACGTCCGGCTATTACGATTACCAAAAAATCGTCGACAACATTGTCAACCACGGCGACTTTGACAAGGTATTGGAACTAGGCTGCGGCACCGGCTTGATTTTGCAGGAACTGGTGACCCGTCATCCCGCTATTCCAAAAGTTACGGGCATTGATTTAACCTCGGCCATGCTGAATATCGCTTCTGAGCGTTTGCATCCTTACCCGAACGTTTCATTACAGCGGCAAAACGTGACGCAGTTTGATCTGGAGACTACCTACGATCTCGCATTTTCATATGGCGGTGTCTGGTACTTTGTGGTCGATGGTGATAATGAACCATTCATGGTGAGTCACTTGTCAGAGCATGAAGATAATCGCCGGGGCATAGCACGCGTGGCGGGTCATGTGCATAGCGGTGGTCGATTACTGCTGGGTATTCAAGGTCCGCACTTCGACTACCAGCGCCCGATAAAAAACGGCTATGTCTATTCTCAAAAAATCGAACCGGCGGATCATGGCTTTACCAAGCACTATTACCTGACTGATCACGGCGAGACGCTGATGGCGCAAACCATTCGCTACCGCGTCTATCCGCTGGATGAAGCACTGGCACTCTTGGCAGACCATGGCTTTCAGTTTGATCGTCAAAATGGGATTGGCTCGCATTTTTTCGAGTTTCATAAAACATGACACGTTCGCTTCTGTTCATCGGTATCGGCAACATGGGTCGGCCGATGGCAGTCAATCTTGCGCGGCATGGCTATGCGCTGTCAGTGCATGATGCGCGGCCCGGACTTCCCGACGAGCTAGCGGCTTTAGGGGCGCAATGGTCCGACGACCCTGTTAATGCCGCTTCGCAGGCCGATATCGTACTGCTATCGCTGCCAGGGCCGCCGCAGGTGCGCGAGGTGCTACTGGGTGAACATGGCGTGCTGCATGCGATGCGACCGGGTAGCGTGCTGATTGATACCTCGACCAGTTCAGTTGACTTGGCGCGCGAAATTGCCACCGCAGCCGCTCAGCAAGGGATTGATTATCTGGAGGCGCCGGTCACCAACGCGATTGATGGCGCCGCAGAGGGAAGACTCTCTATTTTTGTGGGCGCTGAAGCTGACGTATTCGCGCGTTGGCGTCACGTGCTGGACGTGCTCGGCAATCGGGTACTGCATGTGGGCCCGCACGGTAATGGCGCGACCGTCAAGCTGCTGACCAATTTGATGTGGTTCGTCAACGCAGCCGCGATCGGTGAGGCCTTGATGTTAGGTGCCAAAGCCGGCGTGCCGTTAGATGTGGTGCGCGAGGCGCTGATGCATAGCGCTGGCAGCAGCTGGGTGGTTGAGCACGATATTCCTTCGATATTCGCGGGTCACTACGACCCCAGTTTCTCGCTTGCCTTGTGCTGTAAAGATCTGTCACTGGTGAATCAAATCGCCGAGCAGCAGGGCTACACACTCACCATGGGACGCCACGCACAGGCCGTGTTCGAGCGCGCGCGTCAGGTCTACGGCGACGATGCCGCAGAACTGCATGTAGTGCGCCTGCTCGAGCAGCAGGTTGGGCTGTACTTGCGCCCGCCGCACGGACAGACGGGCGGTGACGAGAAGGCTGCCTGAGATGCGTCGTCAACCCGAGTTAATGCGTGAAGCGCATCGGCATATGCCGCAGGGCGTTGCTGAGAACTATCGCTATTGGGGCGACGATAAAACCGTATTCGTCAGCAGCGCTAAAGGATGTCGACTAACCGATTGCGACGGCAAGCAGTATGTTGATTTCCGACTTGGTTACGGCCCGATTATTCTTGGCTACCGCGATGAGCGGGTGGATGCCGCCGTTGTTGAGCAAATTACGCAGCGCGGCACTTTGTCGGGCTTTGCCACCGAGCTTGATACCGAGGTGGTGCAACAAGTCAAAGCGCTGTGCCCGAATGTGCAGAAAATGCGTTTTGCGAACTCTGGTACCGAGGCGGTGATGGGTGCCGTGCGTACCGCACGCGGTTTCACCGGGCGTGATCGTGTTGCTATTGTCGAGGGCGCATTCCATGGTCTGTACGACGAGATGATGTGGAAATCCGATATCGAAGCCTGGGATCCAGCCAGTGGCACGCAGCCTGAGGTGATACCGTTTGGTGCAGGCATACCGCAGCGCGCACGTGAACTACTCGACCTGATACAGATGAATGATGCTGAGGGTTTGGAGCGTTTGTTTCAAACCCGTGGCGAACAACTCGCCTGCGTCATTCTCGAGCCCATCATCGGTAACGCGGGCAGTATCTCTGCGACCCCGACATGGCTGTCGCGCTTGCGCGAACTTTGCACGCACTACGGCACCTTGTTGCTGATTGATGAAGTCAAAACCGGGTTCAGAGTTGCGGCCGGTGGTGCGCAGCAGTTGTATGGCATTTACGCTGATTTATCGACGTACGCCAAGGCGATGGGTAATGGGTACCCGGTGGCGGGCTTTGGTGGTCGTGCGGATGTCATGGATAAGGTTGGTTCGCATCGCGGTGGTGTGGTGCATGGCGGTACCTATACCGCCAACCTGATTGCGCTCTCGGGTGCAAACGCAACGCTATCGATTCTGACGAACACCGACGCACTGAAAACGATTAATTCAGTCGGTGAAAAAATTCAGGCGGCGCTGGGTAGAGTATTTACTGCGGCCGGCATCGCGCATGCTTTTGCGGGCCCGGCGGCGATGTTCGGTGTGCATTTCACTGAAACCGTACCGACCAGTTATCGCGACTGGCGCAAAACCGATAGCCGTCTCTATCGCGAATTCGCCTGGAACCTGATTGATCGCGGCATCATGCTCGAACCAGATTCACGCGAGCCCTGGTTTATCTGCGAGGCGCACCAAGCGCTTGATATCGGTTGGTTGGAGAACGTGGCGACCGAAGCGCTGGCGGATGCGCTGCAGTCGCATGTCTGACAGACTAGCTCGCCCGAGTTAATTTGATCAACCCCGGCTCAATGCTTCACCTCGTCCAGCAACCCCTGCTTGCGGATGAATGACACGACTTCATCAACCCCTTCGCCTTTTCTTAAGTTCGTGAAAATAAACGGTCGCTCGCCTCGCTGTTTTTTTGCATCGGTTGCCATGATATCCAGATTAGCGCCGACATGCGGCGCCAAGTCGGTTTTATTGATGATCAACAGATCTGATCGGGTGATACCTGGCCCGCCCTTGCGAGGAATTTTTTCGCCACCCGCCACATCAATGACATAGATCGTCAAGTCGGAGAGCTCGGGGCTGAAAGTGGCAGCCAGATTATCACCACCCGACTCAACAAGAATAAGATCAAGACTCGGAAAGTCTGCGCTCATGCGAGCGATAGCTTCAAGATTTATTGAGGCATCTTCACGAATGGCTGTGTGCGGGCAGCCGCCGGTTTCAACACCCATCAACCGTTCTGCTGGAAGCGCATCAGCACGCAGCAGAATTTCCATATCCTCTTTAGTATAAATATCATTGGTAATAACAGCCATCTCATATTGACTGCGCATTTGCTTGCACAGCATCTCGCACAGTGCCGTTTTACCCGAGCCTACTGGACCGCCGATGCCAACGCGTAGGGGATTCGAAGTATTCATGGGACTCTCAGTGATTAAATAAAAATATTAGGAACGATACAGCCTTGAGTACTGCACCTCATGCTGCATCGATAGTAGTGACAGGCCCGGCGTCCAGTTGGATAAGGCATCATCTGGCAGTTGTCGCGCGGTTTCCGCAGCGTGCGCAATCGGTTCCCCCAGCGAGAGAAGCAAACGCTGACCCGCCACTTGACCCAGCGGGACAGATTTTACACAGGCCAGTACCTGATTCTCGGCCCACGAGAACAGCATACCGAGCAGCGCATCATCATCATTCACCTGCAGTGCAACCGCGGCCGCTGCAAGCGCCGTCGGGAACGGCAATTCCGAGAGCGGTGGTAGCAATTCAGTCAGCGCTGCTTGATCAGGTACCAGCTCAGGTAATAATTTCCCCATTGAGTAACCCATTTGCAGGGTTTCTGCACGAAACTCTGCGCTATCGCGCGCGGCGATAAAAAAATCAGTCCAGTAACGCACACGGCGCGCGTCTCGCTCGGTGAACGCGGCGATCAGGCGCAACATAATCGGTGCTTCGAAACGCGCCACGACCTGATCCAGCGCCTGAATGATCCAGTCGCGCGCAGTCACTTCATCATGGACCCAACCTGCGTGCATCGCCGCTTCGAGCCCTTGCGAGTAGCTATAAGCACCTACTGGTAATGACGGGCTGCAAAGCTGCAGCAAGTGCAGCAACGGCGCTGCAGGGCGGGGCGCAGACACAGTCACTGCGAATCGCCCGGACGATGAATTTTCTGTCGAACCGGAATAGGCGCGAGCGCATGATGATGGTGATGATGACGATGGTGCCCATGATCACCGTGATGATGATGCCCGCCGCCGTAGGCTCCGGCTTCCGGTTCGAACGGTGCTTGTTCATCAGCGACCTTGGCGCCCAGGCCGATCAGCATCTCGCGTAGTACCGCATCTTTGCGGATACGCAGCCATCCATCGCCGACTTGTGCTTGCGTGTGACGATTCCCCAAGTGAAAAGCGCAACGCAGCAGCACATGCGGTGAATCACAGCTCACGCGATAGGTGGCTTCATCTGCAGCACGAATTCGAACGATACGACCATCGTCGCCTTTTAATAAATCGCCATCGCGCAGCACGGTGCCACGTACGGTCAGTACAGCAACTTCTTCGCCGCTAGTGAGTACGGCACGCTGACGGCTTTTCTCTCGCAGCTCATAGGGAAGCACGAGTTCGCCGTCGATTTTTTCGGCACTGTCGACCTTCGTATGGAGAGTCAGCATATCTACAAGGTTCAAATTCGCATAAAAATTCAGAGTGATTTAGTCTTAGCCTTCGACTTCAAAACAGAAAGTATCGCTGCGCCATGGGTAAAACAGTCGCGGGTTCACACACCAGCAGTTCACCATCAGCGCGCACTTCATAGGTCTCGGGGTCGACTTCCATTACCGGCGCATAGCCGTTATGAATCATGTTCGCCTTGCGCAGCTTGCGCATACCTTTCACACCCTCCACTGATTTATTTAATTTAAGTTCATCCGCAATACCTGCTTTCAATGCGGCCTGTGAGACAAACGTGAATGAGGTTTTGAGCCCGCCACCGAAGGCACCGAACATCAGCCGGTAATGCACGGGTTGTGGGGTAGGAATCGAGGCATTGGGGTCACCCATTGGCGCCGCAGCGATCATTCCACTCTTCAGGATCATCGATGGCTTCACACCGAAGAAGGCGGGCTTCCACAGCACTAAATCTGCCAGCTTGCCGGTGTCAATCGAACCCACTACATGTGAAACGCCATGCGTGATAGCAGGATTAATGGTGTACTTTGCGACATAGCGCTTGGCGCGGAAGTTGTCGTTGCGGTTACTGTCTTCTTTTAAAGCACCGCGTTGCACCTTCATCTTGTGCGCAGTTTGCCAGGTACGCATAATCACTTCACCCACTCGACCCATGGCTTGCGAGTCGGACGACATCATCGAGATCGCTCCCAGATCATGCAAGATGTCTTCTGCAGCAATCGTCTCACGACGAATGCGTGATTCGGCAAAGGCGATATCTTCTGTAATAGCCGAGTCAAGGTGATGACACACCATCAGCATATCGAGATGCTCGTCGAGTGTATTGACCGTATAGGGACGCGTAGGGTTGGTGGACGAGGGCAGCACATTACCCTGACCCACCGCCGCAATAATGTCAGGTGCATGCCCACCGCCCGCGCCCTCGGTATGGAAGGTGTGAATAGTTCTGTCTTTGAAGGCGTCGAGTGTATGTTCCAGAAAGCCACCCTCATTCAAGGTATCGGTGTGAATCGCGACCTGAATATCCATTTTATCGGCCACCGATAAACAGTTATCGATAGCCGCCGGCGTGGTGCCCCAGTCCTCATGCAGCTTCAAGCCAATCGCACCAGCACGAATCTGTTCTTCTAGTGGTAACGGCAAGCTGACATTGCCTTTACCAAGAAACCCTAAATTCATCGGGAATGCATCGGCCGCGCTCAGCATAGAATGAATATGCCAAGGCCCTGGCGTGCACGTTGTCGCAGCAGTACCTACTGCTGGGCCGGTACCACCACCAATCATGGTGGTCACACCGGACATCAGCGCTTCTTCGATTTGTTGCGGGCAAATAAAATGAATATGGGTATCGACACCACCCGCCGTCACGATCATGCCTTCACCGGCAATAATCTCGGTGGCACCACCGATCGCCATCGTGACATCCGGTTGAATATCCGGATTGCCCGCTTTACCTACTCCCGCAATACGCCCAGCCTTGATACCGATATCCGCTTTGACGATACCCCAGTGATCCAGGATGATGGCGTTGGTGATGACGGTATCCATCACATCTTTATGCGCGCGCTGTGACTGGCCCATACCGTCACGAATCACCTTGCCGCCGCCGAACTTCACTTCTTCACCAAAGGTGGTGTGGTCATGCTCGATCTCGATGAACAGCTCGGTATCAGCCAGGCGCAAGCGGTCGCGGGTAGTGGGGCCGAACATCTCGGCGTACGCTTGTCGAGAGATTGTGCTCATCGGTTTATCCCTTTAAGTTTGCCCATAACCTTGCCGTTAAAGCCGTACACCCTACGATCACCTGCGAGATCAACCAATTCAACCGTGCGTTCTTGCCCCGGTTCGAAACGCACCGCAGTGCCAGCCGCGATATTCAGCCGCATGCCATAAGCAACAGAGCGATCAAACTGCAAGGCCGGATTGGTTTCATAGAAATGAAAATGTGAGCCGACTTGAATCGGTCGGTCTCCGCTATTGGCAACTTTGATGGTCGCTGTATGTCGACCCACATTGAGGGCGATCTCACCTGCCTCAATCAACATTTCACCGGGAATCATGGGTTGCTCCTTACGCTTTAATACCAATATTAAGAACCAGATTGACGAGTCAGACAAAAAACTGCCACGATGATTCGCTGACTCATCAAATCAGCATTTAAGGAATCGGGTTGTGCACGGTGACCAGCTTGGTACCGTCGGGGAAAGTCGCTTCGACCTGTACATCGGGAATCATCTCTGGCACGCCTTCCATCACATCCTCACGCGTGAGTACTTGCGCGCCTTCAGACATTAACTGAGCAACTGTCTTACCATCGCGAGCGCCCTCCATAATGGCCGCCGAAATCAGCGCAACTGCTTCCGGATAATTCAGCTTGAGTCCGCGCGCCTTTCTGCGTTCGGCCAGCAAGGCGGCAGTAAAAATCAACAGCTTGTCTTTTTCACGCGGTGTCAACTCCATTGACGCTCCTTCATTATTCGCCTGCGTGTATTCGCCTACGTGTATTCACCTACGTGTTCCAAATGCGCAGCTCAGTAGATGCTCGATCCAGCATCGCCGGCCGTAAAACACGCCAAGCGGATAGCATGACCTGACGCGCATTTTCACTAGCGTTGCCCAGATACCGGACCATTAACAAAGATTTCATGTGGGTTGCGCCAAACTTGGCTTGCGGCTCGGCCCACGGC
>Ga0194133_10008495_pt1 | contig 11960 bp, 9 predicted proteins | sample TA2KigOf40mmetaG_FD_155448 | JGI IMG/M metagenome (GOLD analysis project Ga0194133, IMG submission 155448) | Freshwater microbial communities from Lake Tanganyika, Tanzania - TA2015055 Kigoma Offshore 40m | ecosystem: Environmental > Aquatic > Freshwater > Lake | place: Tanzania: Lake Tanganyika...
TCTACAAAAGAGGGTGTCACACAGACCTTTTTAGAGGGATATTCCAAATCGCTCAGGGAGAATCAAATTCCTAACTAGCGTTGCTTTCCTTTTGCCTTAATTGATATATCAAACATTTTTAACATTAGTAGTTATCCGCTACCGAATTCGCAATCAGGAAAAAATATCGAGGTCCGATGGGAGAGCTGGGATTCTATATTTTTTCTCGCATAGGTAATTGAGTAGAATTCAATTTCGGCACATTCTAGTTAGATTTTTGCTCTAATGATGGGCTGTGAAACGAAATTTTTGTCGATAAAGAAAATGGAAATGGAAATGGGAAGCGGTGGCCTCTTCAATAGGAAATCTTTTTCTGTAATCGAATACGTTTATTGGTATAATGACTAATCCTAAAAGCTCTTTAGTGTCAGAAGAAAACAATCTAGGCCGGCCGACGGCTAAGAAAAGCCTTAGATGCAATTATCTTGCTCCAATGTCTTGAGAAAAGAAAACACAAAGAAAATGAGGAAGAGATGGAAAAAACAGTTGGAAAAATCATTGGAATTGACAGGGAAAGCATTAAAAGGAGCGGCTGTCGATGCAATTTTTGGGTGACGTCTCTGAGCTTACAAAAGGGAATTTTTTCAAGTAAACCCACAGAATATTCAATCAAAGAATGACATGATCTTCTTCCGATTGAAACGTAAAATGATGGCTTCAGAAGCAAGTATCCAGACTAATTTTCTTCTTATTCACACGGGGCCTTAAGGGATTCTAGGCGAATCTTTTTCTTGTTTCAAAATTTATCTATGAAGTAACTGTTTCCTTCTGCTCCTCAAACTTTTGTTGAGTTGATCTTGATCAAGCAACTCGACTTCACTAAATCAAGCGATTGTTGTCAAGATTCTTTAGGAGTTACAAGATGAACGAAAAACGATCCAGAGACACCAATGAAATAAAAGAATTAAAGGGGAAAGATAGTTAAGGAATAATTTGTTTTTGTTGCTTCAGATACTGAAACAGCCTATATTTTTTAAAAGAAAAAATTTACAATTTTGGGGTCAAATTTGTGCTTTTTTCCACCAAGAAGCTTCAAAAGGCTGATTTTTTGAATGAAGCTTTAAAAATATTGTTGTCATTTTTTCAAACTTGGAACAATTTTTTCCGAGTAAGAAATTGAGCATATATTTTTAATAGTTTTTCAAATTTTCAGCGAGGTTGAAAAGTCTTTTTTTCCATTGAAAGATGAAATTGTTCCCTCAGCCATCATTCTTATTAGTACCATGTTTGATAAGAAGGTGAAAACCTGAGTCCTGAAAGGGCTTGTCATCTATAAAATTACAGTCTGACCCTAAATTGTTTCACCGTTTTCCTTGTGACACGTGTATTTCAATTTGACAAGGCATGTTTACCTTGTAAGAGAATCTCTGTGGTAAAAAAATTAGTTTCAACGAGAGGATTGAGTAACTTTTAATCTTTGGTGAGAAAATAAGTCTCGTTTCAGTTTTCCCTGAGCAAATAGTGTCGACATTGAGATTCTTAATTGCGACGCCCAAACACCAAATTCCTCTTCCGAGATCCAATTTTTGAAATGTGTTTGTTTTGTCTTTAAAATTTGCTGAATATAATTGAAATAGCTCACTTGGATTCCAAAGAACCCCTTTAAATTGTCCGTCCAAGGGATCATTTTTCCATTATTGAGCATTTGTGGCATAAACAGTAAGAGGTGACAGCATCGAAAATCACAAACAGAATACTAATGCAAAAACGTTTCGACGACAAACAAGATATTGAAACACTTAATTGTTTTAAGAAAGGGTTTTAGACTATGGATTGAGAAAGATGATCTCTGCACGTCCAAACAAATAGCCATAAATATAATCTCCAAGATCATCTCCCTCCGTTCATTCTGATTCATGACATAAAACTAATTTAGAATAATGATAAAAAAAATTCTATATTTAAATTAAAAATTGAAAGACGTCATTTTTCGTCACGTTAGTGAATGTAGAATGTGGCATGTTGTTCTAAAACATTTGGATCTGCCCAAGGCTGTCTACTGGGGTACGTGAGATCCATCCAACGCCCAAATTTGTTTTGCCCTTTTTGTGTGCATTAATTGAGTTAAAGCAGCTGGTAAATCAATAGAGTCACGTGACTTAGGAATCATTCAGAGGATTTTCAACAAATAAATGGATTTCTTTGAAAAGGAAAAATTATTTTCAACATGATCTTTTTTCTTATGTTTCTTTTTGTATTTCTCCCTTGTATATCTCATGCTATTCTTTAATGAAATTTCTTTAGTTTAAATCAGCGTCTGGAATTCGAATCAGTGACAATCGTTAAGAAGCGAGACTTTAACGGTTGGAGCCCTGGAATTTAACCATTTAGCGTGGAAAAAATGTTTGAATTAAGTGTTTCGGCATTAACTTCACTACCTCGTTATCGATTCACAAAACATCCGTAGTTTTTTTAATCCAACTTTTCGTCAAACCTAACTCTTTTAAAATGAAAAGAATATATATAGTCTTGAAACTTTTCGTGGAGAAGCTTCTCTTTTAGATCTAAGTATTTCAACAATCTCTTTTTTCACTCTGATATTTGCCAATGGTCTTTCCTCAGAATTTATGAAGCTATGGTATGCAATAATCAAGGCAGGGTGGGGTTTGGGATTTAATCTGTGGGTGTAACTTGTGTCCCGCTAGAAAAAAAAATTTCCGTTAAAGCAGCCAAAAAAAATCTTAACGTTAGATGATAGCAGAAAATGTCATTAAATAATTTAATGAAAGAAAAAAAACCTATTTGATGAAAGTAAAGAAAAGGGACTTTTCATTTCAGATCACTCGTAATCTATTTTGTTTGAGTCTAACAAGAATCAAATGAGTTCCATAAAATAATGATGAAATTTTTACTGTCGCATACGTTGAATTCCAGACTGGAGCACAAAACTGTGGCAAATGAAGGGAACAAACGTTTCACATAAAGGACCAAAAATCGTACTTCTCCTTCTATACTTTGACTTGTCAACTTGATTTATTTGGATATTTGGACTCATCAGCAAAAGAAAGCTCCACAGTTATTCCCCAAGGTTTTCATAGATAAATATCTCTCATTCTCAAATGCATCGTTCTGTCATCAGTCATTAAGCAGTAGATATGTTCGCCAATTTGGAAGTTTAATCAGAAAAGTAGATAAACTTAGAGTAATTCAATTAGCGGGGAAGGGATTTTAAAGAGAAGTGCTCTGATAAATAAAAGTTAGAAGTTGTTTCGTTCAACTCAAATCTAGCTCTTATCACTATATAAAGACATGTGAATAGTTCACTAAAGTCAAAACTATTTTTTTGGATTGCGGTTTGTTTTGTTTTCATTATCTATTTTATTTCCAAATGAAACTGTTCAGTGTTCCCTAAATACGATTGTTGCTCCTTTTGTTTTTCTTCTTTTTTTCCCTTTCATCCGTTCTTGATTTGTTCAGGACACGGTTCCATATGCTTCATTACATCACAAAAAGATAAACACAGACACATGGACAATCACTACAAATGCCTGAAAGATCACTAAATTATTTTTCAAAAAAAAGAGAATTTTTGACCAGTGAGAATTTCATTTTATTTGAAAATATTCAATCATTTGATGATTATATATTTGTTACAATTACAATTGCCTTGCTGATTAGGTTCAGAAATACAGCAAAAAGTAAGACATTCATTTGAAACAAGCTAGAATTGGTTCTGGTCTCATCGCCTATCTTTGTCATTTAGTGATTTACTGTCTAAACTTTGATTGTCCTTTTCTGCGAATCCATCCAACCATGCAACGATTACTTCCAAACAACAAAATTTACAGAATCGCATCTCGTCGAACAGAATGAATTTAGTCATGGTTTTCAGGAAGATTATCCTTGTAGTAAAGTTAGTTATCTGTTCCAATAGTCACAAAAAAGGTTAAATAATTTTTGAACTCTCAGCTATGTTATTTTGATTTTCGGTCTCCACTTTCCCTTCCACAAGCAAAAAATGTGCCAATCATGCAGAACCGTGTCGTAAAGAAATGCAAAAACATAAGTCTCAGTCTAACATTTGATTTTCTTTTTATCTCTCTTTTAGAAAATTGATCTTTGCTTCTTCGATTGATATTTCATGTCTGCTAATCTTTTTTGATATGTAAGGGTGAATACCAGTTGTTTCTTCCCGCTCAAATGAATAAATTTGTTCCACAATATCACCTTGAACATAAACGATTGAGAGTCCCAATGGACAAAGTTCCCTCACTTTCAATAATACGTTTTGAATCTGCAGTTTTGAAACTGAACTAAAGGGGGTAAAAAAGGAGTTATTTCAATTTTCTTCATTCGACCACGCTCATTTTACGCCAAATGGTGAGGCAGGGAAGAGCGGCGTCGTTCACTAAATGTTGAACTTTTATTAGGTTATATGGATGAAGGGGGACGGACGCCACCTTCACAGTTGTTCATTGATTCCATCCATGGGCGGGTAGACCCGAAGGTGTGTGAGTACGTCTCTCATTCTACTTGTTGGTACGTCATCGACTTTTGTCATATAATTACCCCATCGGGATTTCAACAAGATGGAGTGGATTCCCCCACCCCGGACGATTTCTTTTCCGCCCACACTGACGATGTTTCAACATTTAAAGATTTTTAGGGGAAATTTTCGCTTTTGTCTTTGAGAGGCATGCAATGGAGTAAGTTGCATCTTTCATCAGAATGCTGTGGTTTGATATTTGATATAGCATAACAGAGTTCCAAACCACCCGTTTTGTTCACCGCTGTAGTCATTAATTTATTTTTATGAGTAGAAAAGATGCAGCCGAACTGAAGATCATCGTCTGGATTCTGCAATCTGATTTAGAGATTACCAGATAGTTCAAAGCACTGTGAAAGAACAAAACCAATAGAATTCATTCACACAAACACGTTTCAATAAAATTGTCACCTTATGTTCAAACAATTTACTTTTAAGTCATGTCCTCAAGACATGAGATAATTTTTTACATCATCAAAGTTAACAAACACACTTTTGGTATATATACAGTGTATAAAAAATTGCTATCAAATATCAATATGAGTGTTCTGTTTTTTTGCCATCCCAAACTTGTCCTGTTTTTCTTTCTAGCTGAGCGTAATCTGGTTTTGATCTTTCGCCGCGGATATCTGTGAACAAAAAACAGATGAGCCTTTTCACTAAAAAGCATAAATTTTGGCCAAACATAATGCATTCATGTCAGCTAAAAATCTCCTTTTCGAAACGATTTAACAATCATTGGTGAGTCTACCTTGTCTTGCATTGTAAACTTGGTCTGATGAAGCTGTTCCTCAAATGACAGTTTTAAAGGGAAAAAATTTATTGATTTTGGGTGACAAGAAAGCCAAGCTTGTTGGTTTCAAATCTGTAAAGAAAATATGAAATTTATTTCACTTCTCCTGTTTTCATACTAGTTGCAAGTTTTTATCTGAAACATTAAACTGCAAAAGATTTTCCCTTTTTTACTCTTTGAAAAGTCTATTTATATTCTGACATCTTCCTTCTTTTAGTACCTCTTTGGTGTGCAAATCAAGTCTTGTAGAGTTCGTATGGCTTGTCTGTCTGTTATCTCTGTGTATTTTTTCGCTGTGAAAGATTGTGAGTAGAGAAAGCTGGTGGGAAGGTGCCATGTGTCGAAGAAATCTATTGCTCGATTCTTGACACACTGGATTAGAGTTCTTCACCACCGCAAACCAAAGGATAAAAAGAAGAAAGAGAAAAAACTTTTAAATTAGTTACAAATACTTTATACTTTTACATGGACACAACAAACCGTTGCAAAGATTCAAGGCAAAAAAAGGGCTAAACCTCAGATGGGCATTAACGGTTTTTACAAAGTGAAAGCAGACAAGAAGAAAATTGAAGTTGAAAAATCTTCATCAACCACTTTCTGACGAAAAAAACAATTTTCCAATGTGTTGGGATTCGTTCCAGTTGATCTGATGCGCTTTGAGATAAAAAAGCTTGTTTTTTTTGAAAAGCAAAGAATTGACGAAAAGACCATCTTGGTATTATTAACTACAACAAATTAGAGGGACTAGAAATAATCTATAGTTTGGTAGAAAAATTTAAAATATGATGGCTGAGAGTAGAAGGCATTTTATAGTATCTATTTTGGTTAAATCAATTCCAAATTGTCGCATTTTTTCTCCAACGTTATTTCTGCTTGTGTTCACAATTTCACTCATAACCATCTGAATAAAAAAATCATCTCCCATGAGGATTTTCAGTGGCACAGCTTGTTCATTTTTGTTGCAAAAACTTTGCTTTCATAACACTTATGAAAAAAATCTGCTGCTTTCTCTACATGTTAATAAAGAAATGTACTTTTTTCTTGCAAAATATCAACTATTCTTAACTTTGCCATGAGTAAAACTTAGAAAAAAGATTTAAAACTCAATCTAAACCATATTTAATTTTTATTCTTCTTTTAAGTGAATTTTTAAGTTTTTGACGAAAACTTGAAACAATTTTTTTTCAAATCTTTCCAAAGCTTATATTTAGGAAGTAAAATTTTGATTTTCTAACTTTTAATCATTGATCGGACTACTTTCAAACATTTGCTCTAAAATTAGAATTCTCACAAGAATCAAATTATGGAAATATAGAAAAGGGGGAAATATTGTCGTTTTAATGCGAAACCTAAGGGGAATTCTACATCTAGGGTGGCCGAATGCTGGCCTCTTTTTTTCTTTATAGTGAGGAAAAACTCTAGGGTTAAATCGATTGATAAAAGAAACTTTTCATAGCTGAGCAAATTGTTGTTGATATCTATTACAACCGTTAAGTTAAACACTTGGAAAAAGTCATACTGAATGTTATAGAAATATTATTATTGTTCCTGTTTGATTTTCAACTTTTGGCCACCCTTCCCTATTCTAAAGTCTTATGTCGGAGTGTGATCACCTAATAAGATTAGAACTCAATTGGTCGGATATGCGTTGGGCGGGTAGAAACCAGAGGCTTCTTTAAAAACCTTTGTCGAAAAATGAATAATAATTCTCACAACAAGATTATGGAAACTTTGATGCTTTGTAGCACTAAAAAAATAGAAGAGAAAAGTTTTTTGAAAATCGGGTAGGGCAAGGGCTTAACAGAATCTCAACGTGTTTTTCGATCTGACAAAAGATTCCTGGATTGTTTTTCGTTTGTCAAGTGAAAAATAATATTTGGATTGGGTCAAAAATAAAAAATGAGAATTTCCTTTTTGCCAAGTGACGTCAATACACTTTGATAAGACTAATTAAAGTTCTTAATTCAGTGCGGCAGGAAACGTAATTTTAAAACTTTCCACCAGTTGGGTCAATTGTTGCTTTCTCCTTTCCTATGTTCTTTTTTAATTTCATTCTCAATCTCTCAATGTATTTTTAATCATCTTCTTTTGACATTGATTCAATTATAATAAAATGGATGGAGAACGGGCAATCTGTAAAGTGTCAACAGAGGGAAAAATATAGATGAAACAAAATGGAGTTTGGTACAGATTCTAAAATCTTTATCAAAAAGCATCTTTGAAAATAAAGTGAATTAATTTTTTCAATCGATTAACTTTCAAACATCTTCGCGTGTTTGCATTAGCTTTCTGAATGAGCTCGTATTTCAAGTTTCTCATAGATAGGATTTATGAATTGAAAATGAAAAGATTGTTAAAAATATTGTCGTAAAGCAAATTTGTATCTGATGTCTAACCTGTAGAATTTCCATTCCCCTTCTTCAACGTTGCGATATCTAAGAGTAACAAAAACTTTGTGTTTCAATCATACAAAGCAAAAGAGAAGAGCATTCAAATATTTCTTTGAAAGGTTTTTGAAGCTGAAAAAGGCAGGCCAAAAGTTTACAGCAAAAAAAACTTTTCATCAATTTCTTGTGTTTGTCAACACTATGCTATGAAAAAGTTTTGAAAAGAAAAATTCATGGTTGATAGATTGAAACGCATTGAATTCAACTTTCTGAATATGTTGAGAACCATTAAAGTTGGAATTGATAAACGTTATTATGCTTTTAGATTGTTTCAAAACCTCATTCCTTCAAGTTAAGATTCTCATGAAAACGAAGAAGCGAGAAACACCAACCCTTTCTAATGAAAATGGACATCAAACATGGGGGAAGAAGAAATGATTATGGATAAAGAAAGCGCCCACTTTTATGAAATTTTCTGAATTTATTCGTAATCAGAATTACGTTGATTTTGCATTATTCGATAGTGAAAGGTAGACAGACGCCTTTTTATTCCTTTTAACAAAGCCAAAGATTATATGAAGCCTTTCTTTTCTTTCCTTTTTCTGCCTTCTTTACACATCTGAAGGATTTTTCAGATTAAGTCCCTTGGCATAGTTTGTTGGTAAGATTCATGACCCATCTGCGTCAACTGCTTTCTCACTTCTAATATCACGTTGCATAGATGCTAGTCAGATGCCATAATCTTCAAACGTATCCACGAATGGGTGCAGAAGCTCCAAGGAATATGGAAATCAAAACTACACAGATCGTCACGAATCCAAGATCAGAATACTAACTAAAAAATATGCAACATAGAATGAAAGTCCGTAGAGTCTATTTGACTTAACTTAACTTATTTAAAATGAAACTGTGTTTTTTGACATGTTCGTTTTCCTCCCCCCATTTTTCTTCTTTTATTAATTTTTTAACTGAATGTCTGGAAATCCCATCTCGCAATCACCTTTGATGGACATGTTTCAAAACTCTGGCCAGTTCCTGAAAGAAGTCCCAAAGGTTTTTTTACTACCAGATGACGAAGAAAAGTTAAAGCGATTTGGAAGTGCAGTAAAGTTTGTCAATGAATGCTTCAGTTTTAAAGATTAAAAAAGAAAACCAAGTGGAAAAAATATCTTATTTAAACTGTTTGTGAGCAAGATTAAATGAGCTGAATGGCAATCATAACAGTAATACATTTGAAATAAAAAACCTGGTTTTTTCAAACCCTTTCCAGGATCTTTTCCTGTATAATGTTTGTCTGGAAAAATATATCTCCAAAAATCATAATCAAAGCGTCTTTTTTCAGCAAGAATTACGATCAATTGGGGTCACTCTGGTTCTCCCTTTCCCAACCAGGTAACACGTTTACATAGATCTATACATTTTTTGTTGTTTTTGTGTTAAAGTTGATGTTTGTGCCAAGAAACTTTTCTTTTTTGAAGGGCCTGCAATAGTTTTCTGCAAAAGCTCCAAATCTGACACCAAACGAGGATGGGTCATGATTTAAATGCACAAATCTGCGGTTTTCATATCAAGATTTTTTTGAGTGGCACTCAAGGCATTTCTTAATCCTCTGAATGTGCCTCTTTTTTGTGAATCCATTACACAGATTGGAACCTTGCGCCAGATTCGCTGGCTAAACTGCACTCGGAGGAGATCTAACTATTCGAACGGTCGAAATTTCAAGAGAAAAAGTACCTGTTTCTGTATGAAATCTTTTTACATCTGGAAGAAAATTTACGCATCTCATTTAAAGATTTTTCTACCATTCTTTCTACGATATTTAGATTTATGGCCACCTCAAAGCAAAGTGCAGGGCTTAACTGTGAGCCACATCTTACAACTTCAATCATCAACCAAATCTTGAAAAAAAGATGAAAAAAGGACTTTGATGAAAAAGCTAGCCATCTTTCGAAAGGATTTGGTTGTGAAAGAAATCTCAAAATCTCTCACGCCCATCCGAGGTCTCCCACCTCTGTTGGCTATGGTGGTCCTCCTCCTCCTCCACTGGATAGAAACTCTCCTGAAGTGAAAGTCAGAGTCGTTCACTCTTTTTGCCTATCGTGCCTTTTTAGAATACAAGAAAAGATTTTTTCTCTCTGAGAATAAATTCAATAGTGAATTTTTATGACAATAAGCAAGCTAGGATTTGTCCTGCCAAGAAAAACAATTTACTTCAAAAGTGGTAAATAAGGAAATAGTAATGAAATAATTTGGTTTTCATATTTTTCAAAAGTGTGACACAAAAAGGTTCCCTTAAAAACTTTCAATAAAGGTGAGATTAATAATGCAAAGTTGGTTTTGCATAAGTAAGAGCTGATTGTCACCTGTATTCTCCTGAGATATTTTTGGGCAAAATTTGAAAATGAGTTTAGAAGTTGCTGAAATTGGATCTGGTAGGGTATCTAAGGGTTGTACGTTTAATCCCCGATATCTCTGGCAGCCTTTGACTTCAGGTTGCTCCTCAGCCAGGATCTAGCGTCGCTCTTGATTAATTTTGCACGAAAATTAAAATATAAAAAAAATTTATATCCATAATAGTTTTTGAGACACAGCTTACAAAAAATCGTAAATGAAATGCTTGATTATTATTTTATCAGCCATAAACATTTCTGTTAAAAAGACCCTATATTTTATACTCCAAACATGTCCAGAAAATCTTTATGTCTGCTCTGAAACTTTTGTTGTTACGATATCTCTTTTCTGGATATTTATGTAGAAATCATTAGATCCGGAAATCCATATCACACTCAGAAAAACGACCCCGTCACGCCCAAGTCTCGTGCTATGAATGTCCCTTTGGAGCTGATCTGCTTTTTAATCATCATGATTTTATGATGCTCATTTTTGTAGGGGAAAACAATTTTTGCCATACGTATAAACGATTGATGAGCAAAAAGATGGGTCAATTGTGTTTTAGCAGACAAACAATCTCTAGAAATAGATCGTTCCGAGCTAAAATTACTTACATTTTTGCTTCAGAAGAATGAATTTCAAAGCTTGTTGAACGCATAAATGTGAATATTGATTTCTAAGATGGTTCTCATCTATCACTCTAAATTGACGCTTTAACTTTCCCACTGATGATGGCGGTGAAATCGAGATCTGTTTTTAAGAAGTTGTAACGAATACTAAAATGTTTTTTTTGCCGTCTGAAAAAGCTTTTATCTTATCATGTCAAATAAATTGAATTATCGGGAGAGATCTGAATCAAGGCTCCATTTGCAGAGTTTTATACTCTCTTGTGTAACTTTTTTTGGTCGTGACTTTCTTCATCCGGAACGTTTTTGATTTTTTTTCTTAGAAATTTTTTCAGACCTACAGGTTTTCAACTTGCAGTCATGTAATTTCGTTGAGAAAAATCAAATTGTCTCAGTATATATCAATGTTAGTATGGATGTTAGTTTGAGAGAGGGAGATATTGCGAAATTTTTCAATAGAGGTTTATAATGAATCGTATAGTTTATGACCACTGGATCACATTCCTGATAAAGGTATTTTACAAATGGATTTTGGATTGGAGGATGACAAAGAAGACCTGAAAGTCAATGAATGATTTGATGAGAACAAGATTCCATAAAGCAGGGCATTGTCAGACTATTAGGGAAATATTATTACACAAAGCTGAATTCCATTCCACACAGAAATGTAGAAAAATGAATGTGATTCTTCAAGTGAAATATAGAAAAAGCAGATCAGCCAAGTTGAACTTGCTCCTTTTTTTCAAACTTACTCGATCAAACAGTTCCATTTTCGCAACCCTCAAATTCTCTTTTTCAAAACCATTGAATATGATTTGAAGAAGATCGAGGCTCTGAGTGGTTCAAAGGAATATGCAAATCTTGTCGTCCTATGCTAACGTAAAACTTTTGCTCAACTTCGGAGGACATGGATTGCCACGGGCGTATCAGGATTAAAAAATCCTTTCGTATTCTTTCAGTGGAATCTTAACGTTAAACGAAAACAAAAAATAGAATCGCTGTTCTTTGACTGGTCATGCTGAAAAAAAGAACTTCTAAAGATTGGTCATTCAAACGGCAATAATTTTTATCCTCATGTTAATTTATCAACTAAATAATTTTTTATTTTTCTATCAATTTCTTATATAAAAATATGTTCGTTTTCAAAAATCATCATATTGGTGTTTAGTTGAAAATAAAGTCCCATGGGCTTTCTTCAATCCAACTCTTTATGGTTATTGGAACAAAGTTAACTGCGA
>Ga0194133_10008496_pt1 | contig 11958 bp, 11 predicted proteins | sample TA2KigOf40mmetaG_FD_155448 | JGI IMG/M metagenome (GOLD analysis project Ga0194133, IMG submission 155448) | Freshwater microbial communities from Lake Tanganyika, Tanzania - TA2015055 Kigoma Offshore 40m | ecosystem: Environmental > Aquatic > Freshwater > Lake | place: Tanzania: Lake...
TCGGATGCAGGCCCGGCGCCCGTGTGGCAACCGCTGCCATGAGCGGTGCAAGGCAAGAGGCGGCCAGATCCTTGAAAATGGCCAGTCGCACCGTTTCACCGGCAAGACGCGCCGGATCGGCCAAAGTTCCAAGCCGCTCCAGCACGTTCTCGGCAAGGTTCAGCCAGTGCTGGCTAAAACTTGTCAGGATCAGCCGCCCGCCGGGGCGGCGCAGGAAAAGCGGCTGGCCCAAATGGGCCTCAAGCTGGCCAAGAGCGACCGACAGCGCAGGCTGGCTGACATGCAGCGCCGCGGCGGCCGCACTCATGCCCGCCATGGCGACCAACGGCCACGGCATATTCGATCTGGCGCAGGGTTAGGGATAACACAGAATTATGGCCGCTATTTAAAGGTATGATTTGCGTAAATGATATGGCGCGTCGATAGCTTTGGCAATTGCAGTGCAGAGGAGGGCGGCAGATGGCAACTTTGGTCACCGACCAGATGGTCGAGCCGTTTCAGCGCGATGGTGCGGTCCTTGTCAAAGGTCTTTGGAAAGACTGGGTCGAGCCGCTGCGTGTCGGCATCGCGCGCAACATGGCCGAACCCGGTCCCTATGCGGCCGAGAACCTGAAGCCAGGCGAGGGCGGGCGCTTCTTTGACGATTACTGCAACTGGACGCGGATCCCCGAATTTGAACAGGTTATCCGGGGGTCGGACGTGGCACAGGTGGGGGCACGGCTGATGGGGTCTTCGCGCGTGCAGATGTTCCACGACCATGTGCTGGTCAAGGAACCCGGCACCTCGAAGCCCACGCCATGGCATCAGGACGGGCCCTACTACTTTGTGCAGGGCCGCCAGACCATCTCGTTCTGGTCGCCGATGGATCCGGTAAAGGAGGCGTCCTTGCGCTGCGTGGCCGGGTCGCATCGCTGGGAAAAGGAAGTTCTGCCGACGCGCTGGCTGGCCGAGACCAATTTCTATCCCGACAGTGACAAGTACATGCCGGTGCCCGACCCGGACGCCGAAGGCATGACGGTGCTGGAATGGGAAATGGAGCCCGGCGACGCGGTGGCCTTTGACTATCGCACGCTGCACGGGGCGCGGGGAAACACGACGACCGCGCGGCGCCGCGTGTTTTCCTTGCGGCTTTTGGGGGATGATGCGCGCTATGTGACGCGACCGGGGCGCACCTCGCCGCCGTTTCCGGGCCACGACATGGTGGAAGGCCAGGTCCTGCGTCAGGACTGGTTTCCCTTCCTGATGTAAAGGGCGGGCCGATCGCCGGGGGCATCGAGCCCCCGCCGATCGGGCGTGCCCGCCCCCTGCGGCCGCGCGCCCGCTTGCCCCGGTGCGGAATTTGCGGTCAAGTCGGCGGGCAAAGGAGCTGCCCGATGACCGAGACCGTGAAAGACCGCCGACCGCCAAGCTACCCTGCGCCCGAGTTTCCGCCACGCAAGCCAAGGCTTTTTGCCCGCACGCCTCCGGCGATCTTTCCGGTGCTGCTTGGGCTTTTGGGTTTGGGACTGGCGGCCCGGCAGGCTGCGGCGGTGCTGGGCCAATCCGGTTCGCCACTGGGCGGGGTCGTTGAAACCGCACTTGGCGCCTTCATGATCCTGTGGCTTTTTGCCATCGCCGCCCTTGCGGGAAAGATCCTTCGGCGACCGGCCGTTCTGGTTGAGGACATGCGAGTCCTGCCCGGACGTGCGGGGCTTGCGGCAGCCACCATGTCAGCAATGGCGGCGGCGACGGTGCTGGTGCCCTATGCGCCGGGCCTTACCCTCTGGTTTGCCATGGCCGCGCTGGCGCTGCATGGGCTTTTGCTCCTGGTCCTCGTCCAGACCCTGATGCGTCTCGCCCCCGAGGCCCGCAGTATCAGCCCGGCCTTTCATCTTGCATTTGTCGGCTTCATCGTCGGGGCGGTGCCGCTGGCCCGGCTGGGCCTCGAAGGCTGGGCGGTGGCGATCTTTTGGGCGACGCTTCTTCCTGCCGTCGTGATCTGGTCGGTGTCGCTGTGGCAACTGCGCAGCCTGGTGCCCCCAGCGCCCCAGCGCCCGCTCTTGGCCATTCACCTTGCTCCGGCCGCGCTCCTGTCGCTGGTGGCGGGGCAGATCGGACAGCCGGCGCTGGCGATGGGCTTTGCCGTCCTTGGCGCCGTGATCCTTCTGGCGCTGATGTCGGCTGCGCGCTGGATCACGGTCGCCGGGTTCTCGCCGCTTTGGGGGGCCTTCACCTTTCCGCTCGCGGCCTATGCCAATGCGCTTTTGAGCCTCGGTGGCACCTGGCATTACCCGGGGATGGTTCTTCTTGCGCTGGCACTGGCGGTCATCCCCGCGATCGCCTGGCAAGTGCTGAAGCTCTGGCCTGGCAATCGGCTTGCGCTCAAGACCAATGCCGCCGAGGCCTGAGAGAACGGATTTCGGTTCATCTTGGCCCAAATACCCCCGCCGGAGGCACCGCGCTTGGCCCCGAGCGCGCGGTTTGCCAGATCGCCGCGGCAGCGCCGTCGCGTGGGGGCTCGATGCCCCCCAAGACGGCCTCCCTTTTCCCGTCAGCAGTTTGGGACGTTGACGGCAAGGCCACCCAGCGAGGTTTCCTTGTACTTTTCGTGCATGTCATGGCCGGTCTGGCGCAAGGTCTCGATACAGGCGTCGAGGCTGACCAGATGCACCCCGTCGCCGCGCAGGGCAAGGCTCGCGGCCGACACCGCCTTGATCGCGCCGAGGCCGTTCCGTTCGATGCAAGGCACCTGCACCAGCCCGTTGACCGGGTCGCAGGTCATGCCGAGGTGGTGTTCCAGCGCAATCTCGGCGGCGTTTTCCACCTGCATCGGCGTGCCTCCCATCACCGCGCAGAGCCCTGCCGCCGACATGGCGGCGGCCGAGCCCACCTCGGCCTGACAGCCGCATTCGGCGCCAGAGATCGAGGCATTGTGCTTGCACAAGCCCCCGATCGCCGCCGCCGTCAGCAAGAATTCGCCCACCTGCGCGGTGCTTGCCCCCGGCACATGGTCCAGCCAATAGCGGATCGTCGCGGGCAGGACCCCGGCCGCGCCATTGGTCGGCGCGGTCACCACCTGGCCCCCGGCGGCGTTCTCCTCGTTGACCGCCATGGCGTAAAGGCTCATCCAGTCGTTGATCGTATGGGGCGCGGTCATGTTCAACCCGCGTTCGGCCATCAGCGCCTCATGGATGCCCTTGGCGCGGCGGCGCACCTTGAGCCCCCCCGGCAGGATGCCATCGGTCTGCATGCCGCGGGTGATGCAGTTGTTCATCACCTCCCAAAGCCGCGCGATGCCTTTGTCGATCTCGGCCTTGGAGCGGAATTTCAGCTCATTGGCCAGTTTCATCTGGGCGATGGCGAGGCCGGACCTCGCTGCCATCTCCAGCATTTCCGACGCTGTTTCAAAGGGGTAGGGCACATCGGCCCGCGCCTTGGCCTTGGCGCCCCCGGCCTCGGCCATTTCGCCTGCGGTCAGCACAAAGCCGCCGCCGATGGAGTAATAGGTTTCCTCCATGATCACATCGCCCTGCGCGTCGGTCGCCTTCAGGATCATGCCATTGGCATGTCCCGGCAGGGACGGGCCATAGTCGAAGATCAGGTCCTTCTTCGGGTCAAAGGCCAGCGTGCCGATCCCCGGCGCCTCGATCTGGTGGGTCTCTTCGATCTGCTTCAGCGCGGCCTCGGCCTTGGCCGCGTCGTAGCTGGCCGGTTCAAACCCCGCGAGGCCAAGGATTGTGGCGCGGTCGGTGGCATGGCCCACGCCGGTAAAGGCCAGCGAGCCATGCAGCGAGGCGCGCAGCCCGTGGAAATGGAAGGGGCTGGCGCGCATCTTGTCGAGAAACCGCGCGGCGGCGACCATGGGGCCCATGGTATGGCTTGAGGAGGGGCCGACGCCCACCTTGAACATGTCGAAGACGGAAAGGAACATGGGCGGTCTTTCAGGCGAGGGGAGCGGTAAAGGGGGTGGGGCCAAGGCCTTCATCATCCGAGATGGCTTGGGTCGCGTGCTGGGCTTCCAGCATGGTCAGAACCTTGAAAAGGCTGAGATAATCTGCGGCATTGATCTGCAGCGGATGGCCCGCGCCATAGCCGCCGAGCCAGTGCAACTGCATGGCGATGTAATAGCCCAGCACCGTTGGCCGGTCTTGCGACAGCCAGCCGGGGTTCGGCTCGGCCGCCTTGTCGAGAAGCGACAGGTAGAGCTTCATCTTCGGCAGCGCCTGGTCCAGCACCTGCGGCACGCAATCCGGCCCCGCCGTGCGTTCGGGATAGAAAAGCTGCAACAGCGTGGTGTGGACATTGGTCGAGGTGAAGAAGAGCCATTTCAGGAAATCGCCCCGGTCGGCCGCGTCGGGGGCGGGGGCAAGGCCGGGGTGCCGGTCGGCCAGGTAAAGCAGGATTGCGGCGGTTTCGAAGATCGGGCCATCGGGGGTTTCCATCGCCGGGATCAGCCCCAGCGGCTGCATGGCGCGGTAGGCCGGGCTGTTCAGCACGCCCGCCGCGCGGTCGATCAACTGGCAGCGGTGCTGCACGCCGAGTTCCGCCAGCACCATGCGCGGGGCAAGCGAGGCGGTATCGGGATAACAGTGCAGAACATACATGTCGCGTGCTCCTTTCACCGCACTATGGCAGGGTGACCGCGAATTGGCAGGCAAAAAGCGACATTCCGGGGCATGGTGCGCCGTGAGGGGGCGGCGTGAGGGGACGGCCTCAGGGGAGACAGCGTTAGGGGGGCGGCGTCGGGGCCGCAGCGGTCAATCGGCGGTTTCGCAGTCGGGGTTCGAAAACACTGGGCCGGACAGACCCTCTGCCGCAAGAACCTGTTGAATGGCGGGCCGGGTTTCGATGCCCTTGGCCATGCGGTGCAGGGCAGGGTAATCCTGCGATGCGATGGAATGGTCGGCATAGGCCGGAAAGGCCTTGATCCAGCGCAGCAGCATGACAACGTAGAGCGACAGGATCGAGGGGCGGTCGGGCGACAGCCACCAGTGGCCCGTGGCGGCCACAGCCTCCAAGGCGGCAAGCTGGCCTTGCAGCAGGCCATGGGTCTCGTCGGCCACTGCACGCTGCGCCGCCTCACCACCCGGCCGTTCGGGATGCAAAAGCGTCATCGCCGCCGGGTGCAGGCCATTCGTCACAAAGATGAACCAGATCAGGAACCTGGCCCGGTCCGAATCCTCAAGCTTCGGGGCAAGCCCGCCATGGCGTTCGCCCAGATAAAGCAGGATCGCGGCGGTCTCGAAGATCGCGCCATCGGGGGTTTCCAGCACCGGCACGCGGCCAAAAGGGTTCAGCGCGCGAAAGCTCGGGGCATCAAGATCGCCGGCCTGAAAATCCAGCGCGTTGAAATGGAACGGGACGCCCAACTCGGCCAGCGCCATATGGATGACCTGCGAGCCCCAATCGTGAACACCATGCAAGACGTACATGCGCTTCTCCCTGGTTTTGCCGCCATGCTGACCGATGCGGCGCGCGGGTCTCGCCAGATTGCGACATCCGGGCAGGTGAAAACCGTGCACGGCTGGCCGCGGGCGGGCGGTGAGAAACCCCCTCGCCGCCTTCGGGCCAAAGTCCTATAAGCGGGGCAAGCCGTGTAAAGGAATCTGCCATGCCCGCCGATCTTTCGCCCATCGACAAGGCCAAATTCGCCGCCGCCAAACGCGCGGTGGAATTCGTCGAGGATGGCATGAAACTTGGCCTTGGCACGGGGTCAACGGCGGCCTGGATGGTGCGCTGCCTGGCCGAACGCATCAAGGACGAGGGCCTGCGGGTCACAGGCGTGCCCACCTCCACCCGCACCGCCGAACTCGCGCGGCAACTGGGCGTGCCGGTCACCAGCCTAGATGAGGCCAAATGGCTCGACCTGACCATCGACGGCGCCGATGAATTCGACCCCAACCTGACGCTGATCAAGGGCGGCGGCGCGGCGCTTTTGCAAGAAAAGATCGTGGCCACCGCCTCAGACCAGATGATCGTCATCACCGATGCGGCCAAAGAGGTTGCCCAGCTGGGCGCCTTTCCCCTGCCGGTGGAAATCATTCCCTTCGGCTGGCAGACCACCAAGGCGCTGATCGAAGAGATGCTGGTGTCGATGGATGTTCTGGACCGCGATGTCAGCCTGAGGATGAACGGCGACACGCCGCTCTTGACCGATGAGGCCAATTACATCGTCGATTTGCACCTTAAGCGCATTGGCAACCCGCGGCAATTGTGTTTGGTTCTCAACCAGATACCGGGTGTTGTCGAAAACGGGCTCTTCATCGACATCTGTGACATCGTCATCATCGGCCATGGCGATGGTCACGTTCAGGTGCGCGACATCAACAATGGCACGCAGACCGATGACCGCATCCAGTTCGCCCCCACAGACAATATCTTCGCCGATCTCGGGGATTGAAGGGGGCGCGGGGCTGCATCCTTTTGATTTCATCTGTTCTGAAATATCCCGGGGTGCGATTGAGGTTGCGCCATCGGTTCAAGAAACCTCAGGCGCGGGGGGCTGGCCCTCGGTCCGCCGCCAACATAAGGCGCTGCCATGACCCAATTCGACTATGATCTTTTCGTCATCGGTGGTGGCTCGGGCGGCGTGCGGGCAGCACGGATCGCAGCGGCCGAGGGCGGTGCGCGGGTGGGGCTGGCCGAGGAATCGCGCATGGGCGGCACCTGCGTGATCCGCGGCTGCGTGCCGAAAAAGCTGATGGTCTATGCCAGTGAATTCCCCGGCCAGATCGAGGATGCCCGCGCCTATGGTTGGGACGTTCAGGCGCGCGGCTTTGACTGGGACCGGTTCCGCACCACCCTTGAGGCCGAGTTGATGCGGCTGGAAACCGCCTATCGCTCCACGCTGAAAAATGCCGGTGTCACCATTCACGACGCCCGCGCGACGGTGCTGGATCCCCATACCGTGCAGCTTGCCAGCGGACAGCGGTTCACCACCAAACATATCCTGATTGCCACCGGCGGGCGGCCCTTCGTGCCCGATGTGCCGGGGGCCGATCTGGCCATCACCTCGAACGAGATATTCCATCTGCCCGCGCTTCCCAAGCGCGCGCTTGTCGTGGGCGGCGGCTATATCGCGTCGGAATTTGCTTGCATCCTGAATGGCTTGGGGGTGGAGACTACGCAGTACTATCGCGGCGCGCAGATCCTGCGCGGCTTTGATGACGAGGCGTGCGGCCATGTCGCCAATGCGATGCTGGCGGCGGGAATTGAGATTCATTGCGGCACCGATGTGCTGCGGCTGGAACGCGCCGGGGCCGCTATTCGCGCCGTGGCGACCGATGGGTTGGAGGCCAGTTTCGATCTGGTGCTTTATGCCACGGGGCGCATGCCCAACAGTGCGGGGTTGGGGCTTGAAGCCTTGGGCGTGGCGCTGGGGCAGAATGGCGAGGTCAAGGTGAATGACTGGTCGCAGACCGCCGTCCCCTCGATCTATGCGGTGGGTGATGTGACCGACCGGGTGAACCTGACCCCGGTTGCCATCCGCGAGGGCCATGCCTTTGCCGATACCGTGTTTCGCGGCGTGCCGACCCGGTTTGAACATGTCAATATCGCCAGCGCCGTCTTTACCCAGCCCGAACTGGGCGCCATGGGCCTGACCGAGGAAGAGGCCCGTGCGCTGGGCCCGACCGAGGTTTATGTCGCCAGTTTCCGCCCCATGAAAACCCTCTTCGCCGGGCGGCAGGACCGGGTCTTGATGAAGCTTCTGGTCAGTGTCGAAAGCCGCCGGGTCCTGGGGTGCCATGTCGTCGGTGCGGGCGCGGGCGAGATGATCCAGCTCGTGGCCATTGCCATCGGCATGGGGGCGACGAAAGAGGATTTCGACCGCACCGTCGCCGTGCATCCGACCATGGCCGAAGAGCTGGTCACGCTGCGAAAGCCGACCCGCGTCATCTGACCCTTTATCCGCGCCAAATCGCGGCTTGATTTCTGGTCCCATCCGCCCCAAGTCAGGGGGGTAAGGAAATGCAAGTGAGGTTCTCCTAATGGCGGGAAGCGGTGGGCCCTGGGGCGGCGGTGGCGGCAATCAGGATGACGACGGGCGCGAGGGCCGGGACGAGGGGCGCAAGGGCGGCCCGCGGCGTCCTGGTGAGGGTCCGCAGATCCCCGAGATCGACGAGCTGGTGCGCAAGGGGCAAGAGCAGCTGCGCGTGCTGATGGGCGGCGGCAGCGGCAAGCGTCCGCAGGGTCCGGGCGGCAGCGGGGGCGGCGCGGGCGGGCAGGGCCCCAACTTTTTTTCCAAGCAGGGCGTGGTGCTGGGTGCCTTTGTGGCGCTGGCGCTTTGGGGCTATGCCTCGTTCTACACGGTCAAGCCGGAAGAACAGTCGGTTGAGCTGTTCCTTGGCGAATTCAGCGCCATCGGTGATCCGGGTCTGAATTTTGCGCCCTGGCCTTTGGTGTCGGCCGAGATCGTGCAGGTCACTGGCGAACGCACGACCGAGGTGGGGTCGGGTGCGGGCGGCGAGATGGACACCGGCCTGATGCTGACGCGCGACCAGAACATCGTGGACATGGAGTTTCAGGTGGTCTGGAACATCGAGGATGCCTCGAAGTACCTGTTCAACCTGGCTGATCCGAATGACACGATCCGCGCGGTTTCGGAAAGTGCGATGCGCGACATCATTGCGCGCAGCGAACTGGCGCCGGTTCTGAACCGCGACCGGGGCCGGATTTCATCCGACCTTCTGGCGCAGGTGCAAAGCACGCTGGATACCTATGATGCGGGCATCAATGTGGTGCGGGTGAACCTGGCCAAGGCCGACCCCCCGCGCGATGTGATCGACGCCTTCCGCGAGGTGCAGGCCGCCCAGCAAGAGCGTGACCGGCTGGAGAAAGAGGCCGATGCCTATGCCAACCGGGTGACGGCGGGCGCGCGCGGTCAGGCCGCGCAGCTTCTGGAAGAGGCCGAAGCCTATCGGGCGCAGGTGGTCAACACCGCGCAGGGTGAGGCGAGCCGCTTCCTGTCGGTCTATGCCGAATATGTGAAGGCCCCCGATGTCACGCGCAAGCGGATGTATCTGGAAACCATGGAGCGGGTTCTGGGGGGCATGAACAAGGTCATTCTGGATGGGGTGACGTCAGGTGAAGGCGGGCAGGGTGTGGTGCCCTTCCTGCCGTTGAACGAATTGGGCCGCATGAATACCGGTGCGGCCGCGACCGAGGGGACCAATTGATGCGTGCGGCTGTCATTCTTCCGGCGATCTTTGTGCTTGGCGTGGTGGTTGTGTCCTCGGTGTTCATCGTCGATGAACGCAAGCAGGCGCTTGTCTTGCAATTCGGTCAGGTTAAGCAAGAGGTCCGCGAACCGGGTCTGGGCTTCAAGATCCCCTTCATTCAGGACGTGGTTTATTACGAGGACCGCATCCTTGGCCTGCCGACCAACCCGATCGAAGTCACCCCAGCCGATGACCGGCGTCTGGTGGTCGATGCCTTTGCGCGCTGGCGCATCGTTGATCTGGTGCAGTTCCGTCAGGCCGTGGGCGCGGGTGGTGAGGACACCGCACGCCAGCGGCTGGACCGCATCATCAATGCCGCCATACGCGAGGTCATGGGGGGCGTGCCGTCAACGGCCGTTTTGTCCGAGGACCGCACCTCCCTGATGAACCGCATCCGCGATCTGGCGCGGCGCGAGTCGGTCAGCCTTGGGGTCGAGGTGATCGACGTGCGTCTGACGCGCACCGATCTGCCCGAGCAGAACCTGGAAGCCACCTTTGCCCGGATGCGCGCCGAGCGTCAGCGCGAGGCTGCCGACGAGATTGCGCGCGGTAACGAGGCGGCGCAGCGCGTGCGTGCCGCCGCCGACCGCGAGGTGGTGGAAGTCACCTCCGAGGCGCGCAAGACCGCTGAGATCGTGCGCGGTGAGGCGGATGCCGAACGCAACGCCATCTATGCCGAGGCCTTCGGGCAAGACCCGGAATTCTTTGCCTTTACCCGCTCGCTCACCTCGTATGAGCGGTCGTTGCAGGCGGGGAATTCGTCGATTGTCATGTCGCCGGATTCAGAGTTTTTTGACTATATGAACAGCGATCAGCCGACGGCCCCAGTGGCGCCTGTGGCGGGGCAATGACGACGGTTCTCCTGGGCCTTGGCCTGGTTCTGGTCATCGAGGGGCTGGTGCTTGCACTGGCCCCTTTGCGTCTGGAGCAACTCTTGCAGGCGCTGGCCGCCCTGAGCCGCGATCAACGGCGCCTGATCGGTCTTGTGGCCGTGGCGCTGGGCGTTGGCCTTGTCCTTTTGGCCGGGCACTTTGGCGCTTGATGCCGGGTGCGGCGGGTGACATGGTTTTCACAAGCCGTTGAGCCGCGCGATCTGGCATTGCATTACGCGCATGGCTAACTACCTGATGGAACGACTGAGGCCCGATGGGACCGGCCGTTCCGGCGTTCCCGTAGAAGGAGTTCGATCCGTGCTTGATCTTTATCCGCCCTTTCGCATGATCCGTCTGAAACCGCTGCGGCTGGTGGCGGCGCTGGGGCTTGGCCTGACGCTGGCCCTCGCGCCGATGGCGCCGGCCTTTGCCCGCGGCGCGCCGGAAAGCTTTGCCGAACTGGCCGAGCAGGTCAGCCCCTCGGTGGTGAACATCACCACATCCGCCGTGGTGGCCGCGCCGACCGGGGGCGGGCCCATCGTGCCCGAGGGCTCACCCTTTGAGGATTTCTTCCGCGATTTCATGATGCCCGAGGGCGAGGGCGGCAATGAACCGCAACGCCAGCAGGCGCTGGGCTCGGGCTTTGTGATTTCGGCCGATGGTTTCATCGTCACCAACAACCATGTGATCGAGGGGGCCGACGAGATCAAGATCGAGTTCTTTGACGGCAAGCGGCTTTCGGCGACGCTGGTCGGCCGCGACCCCAAGACCGACATTGCGCTGTTGAAGGTGGAAAGCGACACGGACCTGCCCTTTGTCAGCTTTGGCGACAGCGACACCATGCGGGTGGGCGATTGGGTCATGGCGGTGGGCAACCCGCTGGGCCAGGGCTTTTCGGTTTCGGCCGGGATCGTTTCGGCGCGCGGGCGGGAATTGTCGGGCAGCTATGACGATTTCCTGCAGACCGACGCGGCCATCAACAAGGGCAACTCGGGCGGGCCCTTGTTCAACATGGAAGGCGAAGTGGTCGGCGTGAACACCGCCATCCTGTCACCGACCGGCGGTTCGATCGGGATCGGGTTCTCGATGGCCTCGAATGTGGTGACCAAGGTGGTAGCGCAGCTGAAAGAGTTCGGCGAGACGCGGCGCGGCTGGCTGGGCGTGCGGATTCAGGATGTGACGCCCGATGTGGCCGAGGCGATGAACCTTGCCGTGGCCGAGGGCGCGCTGATCACCGATGTGCCGGACGGCCCGGCCAAGGATGCCGGACTTTTGGCGGGCGATGTCATCACCACCTTCAACGGCAAGCCGATTGCCGATGTGCGCGATCTGACCCGCACGGTGGCCGACAGCCCGATTGGCGAGGCGGTGCCGGTTGTCGTGCAGCGCGAGGGGTCCGAGATGACGATCGACGTCACGCTGGGCCGCCGCGAGGTGGCCGAGGGTGAGGCGGTTGCAGAGGGCGGTTCGGACGCCGCGCCCGAGGCGCCGGTGCAAAGCGAGCTGCTGGGCATGACTCTCAAGCCGCTGGATGCGGCTGCTGCCGAAGAGCTGGGCCTGCCAGCGGGCAGCGAGGGGCTGGCGGTGGTCAAGGTTGACGCCGCCGCGGAAGCGGCGGCCAAGGGCCTGTCGCGCGGCGATATCATCGTCGAAGCCGGTCAGCGGCCGGTGGCCAGCCTCAAGGACCTGAGCGACCGCATCGAGGAGGCCAAGGCGGGGGGGCGCAAGTCGCTGCTCTTGCTGGTGCGCCGCAATGGCGACCCGCGCTTTGTGGCGTTGTCGGTCGAATAAGGCGGGCAGCCAAGGCAAATACAGGGCGGCGAGGGGGCCTGCCGCCCTTTTGGTTTGGGGGGGGCACGGCATTTTGTCTGTCCCCCCTCCCCCGCCCA
>Ga0194133_10008497_pt1 | contig 11958 bp, 5 predicted proteins | sample TA2KigOf40mmetaG_FD_155448 | JGI IMG/M metagenome (GOLD analysis project Ga0194133, IMG submission 155448) | Freshwater microbial communities from Lake Tanganyika, Tanzania - TA2015055 Kigoma Offshore 40m | ecosystem: Environmental > Aquatic > Freshwater > Lake | place: Tanzania: Lake Tanganyika...
TTTTTTTTTTGAATAGTATATTTCCTTTGACATAAATATGCATTAATAGGAATATTTCGCGACACTGAACGTACATCTTACAAATATATTTTGAATAATAAAAAGAAAAAGAACAAGCCTGAAGACTTCCCACAGTGACCCTTATTTTTTCTTGGAGGAAAAAACCCGGATTTCATTTCCTATAATGCCAGAATAATTTTTCTTATAATCTTTTCATGCTTCTGTAGAAAAAGTTCTCAAATTTTTCAATTGTATGTCGATTTTGGTATTTGCCTGTATAAATCTAATTTTCTTTTCAGTTTTGCTTGAACCTTCCATATACGTAAGGGAAATTTTATTCTTGAAAATGAACTTACTAGCACATAGGGGTTGAGGGATTCCAAAGAATTTAAGTTGCCCTCGAGTATGTGAAGGTCGATGATAAGAAGTAACAAACATTTTGGTGCAAGTTTAATGACTTTTGGTAAATGAGTGAGCTTATGTAATTCTCTTTTGTTCATTCATTCATTATATTTATTAGCTCAGACTTTATACACATACATTGAATGCATGCATATTTTTTTAAAGATATATATTGTTGCTGTGGCCTTATTAGAGAATGGGGGTGCTATCCCTGGTCTGGGCAAAATCTTACCCACGAATTTAATTAGTCTTAACTAATCATTTCAAAAAGATGATTGACTGCTGACTCAAAATTTAGAACCTGCAATAGATTGGTGATAGAAAGTACTATTCATCCTTATTTTTGTATTCTGATATAGAAATTGAAAATGAAAATCAATGTTAAACGTTTGATTGTCTCAATTCTTTTAAAAAAGAACTGAGAAAAAATTTGGAAATCAATTACTTTTTTAACAGAACTAGTTGGCAGACAATATTTAAAAATTAACATAGGTAACAGTAAGGATCAGCCTGGCAATATTGGGAACTAAGAAGGGACTAATAATCTTCTACCTAAGGATACAATAGAACCTGTCTGAAATTGAAGAATCATTTTCTTTTTCTTTTATTTAGTAAAAAGAAGGCATTATTAAAGAATCTGAAGAAGAGTGCTTGCAGTTAAAGGTAAGGATTTTTCATCCATTGCAAGGGAACTTTACTGCTCTTGTTGTCCACATAAATAATCAATGAAGTTTTTGCCAAAAAATCATAATTTTTCATCTCATCCCTTCAAAGATTCTACATCCTTGAGCCAAAACCTAAACTGCCTAAAATTTAAATATCTTGGACAAATTCCAAAAAGTACCAATTTACAAGAAAACCTTTACATGGGGCAGTAGATCACTCAATTGCAAACAGCAAAAGACTTTCCTAATCTTCTTTCCAGTGACAGGATTCCGTTTGCATCGAATCTATGGCTATTTTCTCAAAGCCAGTTACAAAACAACCATAAAACAACCAGAAAGGGACAGAAACTGCATCAATTGATGATGGTCAGCGGTTGTCATTTCATTTTTAACACAAGTCTACTGTTTAGGGGATTTATTTTTCGCCTCCGCTTCCTTTCTCAACATTCAAAATTCAATCTTGCACTCGAATCACTTTTTACAACTTGCTGTAAACCGATTTTTATGCCTTCGAGTAAATCCTACGAGCAATTTTCAAATCCAATGATGTTCGTTCAGAAGACTAAAAACGACTCTGACCGTTTAAAAACCCTTCTTTTTTTGCCTCCGAATGCAAAAAAGAATCGTCAATTTACGTCTTGAAAAACGACTTGGGAAAAAAAATCTTTTCGCTCTTTTCTTCATCCAAACCACTTTGATTTTTTTCAGTCTACTCCTTATGCTTACTTTTACATTAGATTGGGTCAAAAAATCTTTTCATACTTTTCCCGCCCCCTCTCCATCTATTTTTATTTGAAGCAAGACATTGAATTCATTGAAAAGCTTTCAAGCAAGCCTTCATATAAATTGCTATTCAATGTCACTGGAAGCTGGGGAAAAAACAGATTTTCAAACTAAAAAGTCGTTTATGAGTATTGATTGACAGCTTATGTTAAGGAACTGCTTATTCAATCTTTTTCACCATTTTTTAATGATCTGGACTTCACAACAAATCCTCTCACCGAAAGTTGTGTTTGTCAGTCACTTGACTTCATTGAACAATTCTGTGATAAAATGGATGAGCGCCACCACTAAAGATGCAATACAAGTTTGTTTATTTGAAGATTTTTTTGACATCAAATGATTTTTACTTGAACTGATTTCTCATTAATTATTGCAAATTGATTGACAAATTCTTTGTTTTATTGCGTTTCCTTTTCGACTCCTTTTTTTGACACGTTTGATTATAATGAATGAAAATGTATTTGCATTTTTACAACTCACCTTAAAATTTAAGGTGAGCTGCAGACAAGATTTTTTAAGATTACTTTATATTTATACATGGATAAATGAAAATAAAATTAGGCCACAGCGACCCACACCATTCAACCCTATCTTTTTTGCCTCCGAAAATGTCCTTGGTAATTCTCCGCTATATTGTGGATCACATTGATCAAAGTCGTACCACACAAAGTTTGTAATTTTAACTGTAAAAATTGCCTAAAAATTTGTCAATTCTGCCTGAAATAGTTGACTTCTTTAAACATTTGACTCACAGACATTTTGTCCCAAAGTGGTTGCATAATTTTTAATTTTAGGTGGCTTAAAATATGAGAAATGTGAGATGAAAGGTACACAAAAACCTTTACAAAAAAGATCATATATCACAATATTTGAGTGTTTTTGCCTAGAATTATTTAAAACGTACCGTCAAAACCCGTGTTTCAAAAGGTTATTTCTTCAAAATTACAGAAATAATTTTTTGAAGCTCTAAAAGCGTTTTAATTTCAGAATTCCTGAATTCATCTTTCAAGGCCAATCAATAAAAATATCTAAATTTAATATTTTTTGCTTTCAAATTTAGTTTTTTGGTGGATTTTATTTCTTTTTTTTTAATTGCCTTATCTAAAAAAAATTTTCATTGACAATCAAAAAGTTTTTATTTTTATATTTTTGAAATCAAAGTTTATCTGGTTCTTTAAATATATTGATTTTTATATTTATAACATTAAAATGTTAACCTGTTGAGTTTGAAATTGAGCTTGATACCAGCAAACATGAGTTAATTAGTATTTATTATTTATGTTAAAAGTGTCTCTACAAATTACAATGCAACTAGAGTACCCTCTGTTTTTTTAATCAGGAGTTAAAACATTAGCTAAATATGTTTTCTTTGGTTGAAAACTGTGATTCTTATCATAATTTAAACCCTTGTGCCTCAAACCATAATTTGTTGCCTTGTAAAAAAGCAGTCAAATAAAAAGTCCTAGTAAAAATTTATTACCTGACAAAAAATAAAGTGTAAATGTTTTGAAGTTATCTTTGATTTACCACCAAAGGTTTGGTACATTTTTCATACATGATCAATTATTCAATATATTGATGAATGCCAATACAAGATAGAAAAATATTTGAATAAAACCCAAAAGTAGAATTTTCAATAATTCATCCCGCAAACTACTAAATTGAGAGCCTTGAGGGTTGACATGGGATCTTATAGGAAATGTTTGAAGTTGAGTTAAAACCACTGCACAATTCCATCCCCTAGGATCCATTATTGGCTCAACCAGAGTAATCTAAAAAGGCAGTCATTAAAATCTTGTTTAATTGGCCATCAAAAACAAAAGGCCAAGACAAAGCCCAGATAAGGTGCAAATCTTTGAGTTCTGTATGAAAATTCATTATCGGATTGGTTTATTTGGGAATCAAAATTCACAAGATGCATAAGCGTTAAAAAAGAATTTTGAGTTGGAATCCAATGGAGACGATGGTTGGATTTAAAGGGTCTAATAGAGATTCCTAGAGTACAGCTGTGTATTAAAAAATCTAAATAATTATGAAAGCTTATTTCCAGTCTTTTTTGCTCATAGAAAACCATATTAATAATTACTTTGCTTGTTGTAGTTAGGCCTTTAAACTTGCATTTTACATGCTCTTACAAATTCAACTCTCAGATTTTATTCAGCCAACGACTTTTACCAAATCATAAAGAGCTCCAATAAAAGATGAATTTATCGATAAAGTCATGGAGTTGGGAAAAAATAAATTGAATACGAAGAAAAAAGGCAATTTTTCTCTTCATCGATTAGAGAATGTTTGAGCTAAAAAACACATAAAAAAGGTCTCCCTTTTCCTTCAGCTAATGTTAAGTTTGCATCCCAAGTTCCTAGAGAATAAATATTATTTTGACAAAGAAACTTTCCATGGGGTCATATTGCCTTACTTTCAATCCCAGTTTTAACATTACCCCCCCCCCCTCCCCATGTCCAGGGGTCTAGCAGTAGCTCTTTCACCCTGTATAGCGGTCAATGATTTTAATAAATAAATTATACTTGAAATGATTTATCTTAAAGTCACTGTTCTTCTCTTGTGAGACTTTTTTGTTTAAGGTCTTGGTAATCATTTCATTGAAAAAGGAAGATTTCTTAGGCATGAATCTTTAAGCATCTTTCAACTATCCATGAAAAAAATCCAACATGCAGTCTAAAAACCATAAAATCTAAAAACCTTTGTAGATAAGATGAAAGTAAAGCCTAATAGAGGTAATAAAACTGTAGTAAATTTGGCCAGCTCTACTTTCTGTCTTTCAATGTGAAAATAACATCGATAAAATCTCAACAGAGGAAAATTTAAACTTTTTGAAATCTGTTTTGATCATTGAAAATTTGATGATAGCGGTTTGCTTGCTTAAAATAGACAGATGACTGTTGGATATTTTCAAAAATGTAATGATTCTCATCAATTTTATTTTCAATTACCATTAATTTAACAATGTCTCTTAATTTTGTGCGAATAGGACGTGAAAAAGGGATTCATCAAACAAAATGGATACTTGAGGGTCAACACTATTGGTCAATGGGTCTAAACATTTATCAACTTTTATTCATTTCATCACTTTCGTGATACTGATCTATCCTTATCAATCTGATATTTTTCAATTGAAAAAGTCAGACATAATCAAAGGTTAAACAATTCTTTTACCTTCTTTCAAATCTTAAAACCTTTTTAAGATTGAACAGGCCATTTTAAACTATCAATGAAATACTAATTCTTCGGAATATTAGTGTAGAGTTTTAGTTAAAGAAGAGTTCAACATTAATTTTCCAACCACAGTTACTTGTACATGGACATTTAAGAATGAGCAGCAAACATTTTCTATTTCTATTCTGAGTCCGGCAAATCAATGTAAAACTTTTCTGACTGATTTTATAAATGCTTTGAGATTATTCAAAACAGTTTGATTGGTTAAAAAGTTAGTTGCTGAATTAAATAGTCAGTCAAATAAAATTTCATCTACAGGCTGAAAAATCTTGTACCTATTTGTAAAGACAATTCTGATTGCTCTAATACTTGGACTAATTTCAATTTACAAAAGGAGGACTTTTTCATATACTTTTAAAGTCACTGTAAAAATTGACTTGGAATTTTATTTTAAATTTTAGTAGTTCCTATTCTATAGCTTTTGATTTGAAGTTTTGATTCTCTGCCGGATTTTTACTTCACTGGTAGTCTTTCAAGAGTTATCAGCTCAACACTGTTTGGTGACTGCAAGAAATAAAATGAAAATGTCAAGAAAAAAAATACAATGAAAATTTTAGTTAACTTTTACTTTTTGTGCTGGAAAATGCAATATCTTCATTAGATTCTCTTTCTGAGATCCTTTTCCTGCCCTTGGTGCTCCATATCCTGGCCGACCCCAAAATGTTTCCCAGTTTTCAAAGTGTCTCATTTGCTCTGCCTGGAATTTAAGCTTAAATTCAATCAACAAAGTAATGAAACAAATTTGACAATTAGATCATTTATTTTCTTTATGAGGTACATTATGTCTAGATATTAATGTTAAGGTTTGTGTGGAAGTTTTTGAATCAGCAAACTAACATATGCCTTATTAGTGTGGTATCAGCTCAGAGTCAAACTTCAATTGATCTTTTTCTTGATGCTTAAAATCATTTGAAGATATTTAAATTTACATCTTAACCAAGCCAGAATGCAGAGAATGACAGGATGCGCAATCTTTTCTTAAACAGACATCCTTTTTTATCTTGAAAGTAATTCATTATCATGACCTCACCCAGCTTGCAGGAATTTTTCAATAAGTTAGACTTAAATAAATGAAGGAACAAATGAAAGACCAACCTTATTTTACACGAGCTGTATCACTAATATTGCTAAAAACTATGCTGAAAGTTAGGAATTTGATTGGCAAAATCTATCACTGCAATATTTTAAACAAAAATGTTGGGCATTTCTAAAACTGATTGTGATTCATAATTTAAATTGTCATAAGTTATTGTAAATTTTCCTAATATTGCAATCACATTTTAGAATGACTATAAGAAATCTACACAATTTATTCTATCCACCATATCCCACATTCAGATTGTTTGACACTAAAATTGATATGATTCCTAAAACCTGACTCAATATTTTCCTTCTTACTCTGAATCCAGTCAAATGATATTAAAAGGCTATGACATTTATCAAAAAGAAAGTATATTTGCCTGTTCATCTTTCCTGCGCTGTTGGAGGCTAACTTCCTTATAAACTACTTGTGACTTTAGAGCATCATGGTATTTCTTCTTTTCACTGGTTTTATCACTACCCCTTAGGAAAGCACTTGCAAAAGGGTCATATCTACAAATTTCAAATTTGCTAAAAGTTTTTTGTAACACAATTATACTTCAATAACCTTTTTGGATCAGCAGATTTTGTCACATCTGTTGTGGATAATGAGTGGCTCATCATGTATCCAGTTGTGGGATCTTTGCGAGGATTCCCAGTTGATTTGTCTTTGAGCAAAGGTACTAGCTCTACACCGACCTAAGGACAAAAAAGAAAAGCTAATAAATCAATTGTTAAAAATGAAATCTTGCTTGTAAGACTCACACTACTGTTTAGGTCCAGATGTTCCAAGTCTTTCCTCTGCCTGTGTTCGTACATGTCTTTCTGCATGTCAGCTGTTTCCTCGTGTAAAATAGTTGGATGGCGCTTCCTTGGATCCCCTGAGCCACACCATCCCTATTCAGATAATATTGATACAAAAGAAATCTTTCTTAAACCCACTATATATTCTTTCAAAAAATTGATACTTTATTACCATTTTGTCAAAGAAATTTTGTCCAGTCACAGCACTATTTCTCCAATAAGTACCCCCAGGACCAGGTCTTCCCCATTGGGAACCCTCTACTTGAGCCTGTTAAATCGTTGAACAAAATTTTTAAATGCAAAAAGCTCCACATCTCAAGTAACCAATTTCACTTTTTGATGCAACTGGATGATTTTCATGTCTGATATTTTGAAATATTATTGGAACAAAATTATACAGGTTACCAATTGTTTATGAATATTTATGTCTCTCTCTCGTTCCTGTTGTTCCATCATCCTTCGTTGTTGAATTTGCTCCTCTAAATGGAAAAAATACTTTATTTAGACTTGGGGCCAAAGAATCCAGAAAGTTATTCAAGCAGTATTGATCCTAAATAATACAAAAAATCGAAAAATACCCAGAGCTCTTTTGTAATGCTCTTGATCTTCTTTGTTTTGCTGATATCTGATTGTATTAAAAATAGTCTTTTGGACAGATTCATTATTTTGGAAGCGGATTTCAGTATTTCCATAAAGAGTAGTTCTCAAGCGTCCGGATGGTGATCTTACAGGAGCTCCACATCCCGGGCGTCCAAAAGTTAGTGCATCCTAAATAAATACATATTGGAATCATTAAAGTAAAAATCTAAAAGTTAAATTCTTTATTTTCATTTGGCATTCCTTAACAATTAAGGATTTTAAAGATACTTTATGTCTTTTCAGGTCTTCTTCTTTAAAAATGTTGTGTGGCAACTCTGGTTGAAGGTTGATTTTTTGTTATGATTTAAACTCATGTCTTTAAATAAAGTGTTAGGCTCAAGTGATTCAATTATTCAATCGTGTAAAACGATTATTCAAGCTTTTTAAGAAATTTCTCAAAATGAAAAATGAATAAGACACCGGAAAATCAGATGATTAAACCCCTTGTTAGATTATTATAAAAATTTTCAGCTTTGTTTGTAAGTATGAAAACTTTACCAATATTTTAATTACTCCAAAGTTATTTAACTCACAAGGATTAATTGTTACTTAACAGCAATCAAGAAGCTGTTTTGAAAGAGGACCCTTACCTTAAGAAACTTTGTTTTTTTGTGGAAATATCTAGATCAAGGCTATCTTTACTTTTGTGGGAAGTTGCACAAAATGTCATGTTAGCAAATAAAGTGCATTGAGTGTTGGTCTGCCTTGTGGGACCGAGTCAATTTCAAGTCGAATTGACAACAATATAAAGAAAAATCTGAGGTCTTTTCTAAGCTGTTTAGAATTTCCAAAGTGTCAAAAATATTTGGCTACTGAAAAGAAAGTAGACAAGGTTGACCTTTTCTTTTAGAGTACAAATTCCTCATATTTTTTTGTCTTAAAGATGTGTACAAACTAACTAAAAACTTTTAAATGAAGTCAACTTACTGGAGATTCTTCTTCGATTTCATTTGTTGGTCTGTAACGCATAGAAACCTGAGGTGGAGGTGGCTCAGTATACCGTGAATAGTAAGGATTTACTGATCTAGAATGAAAAAATTTCATAGATTTTTGTAAGGGTATACTCCTGTCTCAATGATTAGTTTTCTATTCTATTTGTGAAAAGGGCACAATGAATACTTTGATGATTGATTGAATGAAATCTTTCAAGATTTACATTTCCAAATTATTTTGTAATTAGCTTGGTTGAAAGCAAGGTGAAAGTTCATTAGTTATAAATGGAGTTAATGGACACAAAGGATAGGTATTCAATGTCCTTTTGAGTCTGTTTTGAAATCCTAAGCATCAGGCTTACATAGCTGATCTACTACAAAATTAGAATTTACCTGTCCATTGGAAGGTCTTCTCTAGATGTCCTCAATTGAGAATCACACAATTGATGCTCAGTAAACTTTTTTTTCCTTATATTGTTGGTTGGTGCCCCGTGGCCTGGTCTTCCAAAAATTTTCTGTCTTGATGTATTTCGAATCTAAGGACAAAAATGCAAAGACAATATCAAACAAGATTATGTTATAATTTTTTTGACATTTTCCTCCATGAAACCATCAAAACAAATCAGCCTCTGACCTCACTCCCAAAAATAAAAAGTTGCTATGCAAGCTATTACATCAAAATGCAACTTTGCTTCACCTGACATATCCAAGTTATATTTTTCTATCCCTGTGGTGACAAATCAAGGTTTCTTGTATTACAATGGCCTCAAATAAATGATAGATTGCTATTTACAGTACCAAAACTCATCAGCTTATGGTTTGACCTTCTTTTATTGGACAAGTTTTGTCATGGAACAATTTGTGCTTTCTTTTGGAATGTTATTTTCATATTTGATCAGACCTTTTGGAATGAAAAGAATCAAAATATCTTGTTTAAGTAAAATATGAATTAACAATTAGATAAATGAAGGCCAAAATTTTGGCAGCTTTTTAGGCTTTCAAACGTTTATAGATGTGTACAACTTTATATAAAAATCAAGGTCTTTTTATTTACTTAAATGTGCTAATGCTAAAAAGTTAATTTTTCACTCTCATAATTAAATCATATGCTTCAAACATTTCTATGTGACATTTTTGTTAATTTAAAATTTAAACTCATGAAAACTCTAAATGATTATACTTTTGCGTCTCACTCAACCTACTTAAACATTTAGTTGTATCATTAATTCTTCTGTGTGCTCTCAAAACCATTTCACTGTGCCTTAAAATCAAGCATTTCATATTTAAACTTGTTGAATTCTTGGTTCTTCCTTATGAAAGAGGACAGGCTACTAGGGATAAGCCCTGACCCGACCCGACCCCACCCCACCCCACCCAAGCATACTTTTGACCCGCAGTAAATAAAAGGCTGACCTGACTTTGACTCTGGTACTTTTTGAGCCAACCCGAATAGATTTTTTTTGACCCAAAGGGGAAAAATTGAAAATTTGGGATTTTTAGGTGAACATTTCCAAACTCAGATCTAAACCAAAGATGGCTGACCCAACCCGAGCCACAAAAAATTGACCCGGTCCCATCACTATAGGCTACACATATTAAGTTTAGCAAAGTTGGCTGCTCTGCTTTCTTTATAAGGTAAGGTTATATCACTGATATTTACATGTTTTTCACACCATCCAATCAGAGATTGTGCTTGTTTCATTTTCAAAGTGCATCAACAGATTTTTAAATTTTATAGAATAGGATTTCAAAGCTCTCAAATCAATTTGATTCTGTGACTACCATTTTTTAAAAGCCCATGATTAAAAATATCCAGCAGATAAATTATCACAGGAAACAAATGCTGGGTCAAGTAATGTTATGCAACTTGAATGTAAAAGAACCAGAAATGCCCTAATGAGTAAAATGAGTAAAGTTAGCTGGTGATTCAAAGAAAGAAGCTTGATTAGCATCAGGGTTCAGGGAACTATTTGGTCAGCACTTTGGTATGTTTGATTGGCAATTGAGTAATCACTTATTGAAATAAATCCATTAATTCAGATCTAAGTATGTGTTGGCCAAATTTATTTGAATGCTTTTTATCAACTCAAAGGTTTTTAGGAAGGGAAACTCAAGTGCAGTGAAACAGCAAACAATTATAGAGAATGTCATGAGATGAAAATTCAATCTCTTTTGTAAATACTGACCTGTTCTTGCTCTCTTTGTTCCAGCTCTAGCTCAACATTCTTCTTTGCCAACCACAGGGCTTTACCCTCTTCCATGATCTCCCGTTCTCGCATACGTCGACGATCTTCAGCAGAATGACGATCCATTTTATCAAGGTAAGACAAACTGTTGCTGTCAAAACCTGTATCTAGTGCATATAGCCAATCTGAAAAGAATTTAAAAGCTTTCTTTTACTAACTAAGGTGGTTCATTCCACACATTGTGGTATTTAACCTTTGCACTCGTGAGGTGAAATGGAGGTATTTGAAAGGAGAGAATAGGTCAAAACTATCATACAGGAATGTCACAAGATGAAGAGCTATGAGGATTTTGATGAGGAGGGTTTTTAAAAAGCACCAAAACAAATTTTCCAACTTAATGCTTTATTACAAATGTTTCTTATTGACATTAAACACATGAGAGTGAAAGCTTGAGACATTTTTAAAAACATGAAGATGTTTCAACGGCCAAACTCTTTAGTTAGTTTAAATAAGGAAAAATTACAGGATCTGACAATTTATCTGAAGTACCTTCGATCACCAAACTTTGATTCTCAGTATCAATCAAACTACAAAATGAATCAGTGTATTTTACAGCAAAGATCAAAAAGAATATTTAATAACTTACACCACGACAATATCCTATATACTGATAAAACTTATTTCCTTTCTCTTTCAAAAGTTTTGATTTTTAGATCTTTGATATTTTAACTTATAAAAAGTATGATAATAAAATTCAACAATTTATATTGTAGATGGCAAAAAAATGTTGTAAATAAAATGTTTCAGCCTGAGCCCTGAACAGGGAAAATCAGACACAAATTATAAGCAGAAAAGAAAAAGCCAAAGTCAATTTTTAGAATCAGTGCTTAACCTATAACAGCCAATTTATGTGGGATATAGGTTTCTGTTTCTAAGATGAAACTTTATGTTAATTAATCAAAGAAAATTTTTTTGGCAGGTAAATCAGTTCAGGTCGAGGAATTTAAGTCTACTAAGAAAGTTACTTCCCACTTTTATATTATTGCAGGTTATATCCTACAAGGTTGCATCATTTCAATTTTTTTCGGTGACTAAGTATCCTGACTTCAATTTGAATTGAATTGTTCTTTATTTTGCATATTTTGTCTCAATACGAGGTCTCAGGTTTTAAATACCGGAATTTTTACCCTCTTTATATCTTTAAACCACCCCTTGAGACTGACCCAAGAT
>Ga0194133_10008500_pt1 | contig 11956 bp, 11 predicted proteins | sample TA2KigOf40mmetaG_FD_155448 | JGI IMG/M metagenome (GOLD analysis project Ga0194133, IMG submission 155448) | Freshwater microbial communities from Lake Tanganyika, Tanzania - TA2015055 Kigoma Offshore 40m | ecosystem: Environmental > Aquatic > Freshwater > Lake | place: Tanzania: Lake...
CCGAGTCATAGCCCTGCATCAAGGGGTAGAGGAACTCATGAACCGAGATCGGGGTGCCGGCCTTGAAGCGGACATGGAAGTCATTGCGCTCCATCATGCGAGCCACGGTGTACTTGGCGGCCAGCTGAATCATGCCGGCAGAGCCCAAAGGCAGTGACCACTCACTGTTGTATCTAATCTCTGTTTTACTGGGATCCAAAACCAAACTGGCCTGCTGATAATAGGTCTGAGCATTGGCCTTGATCTGCTCGGCGGTCAGCGGTGGGCGGGTGCTGTTGCGCCCGGAAGGATCGCCGATCAGACTGGTGAAGTCGCCGATCAGGAAGATCACCTGGTGTCCCAGATCCTGCAATTGCCGCATTTTGTTGAGAACCACCGTATGGCCCAGATGGATGTCTGGCGCCGTCGGATCGAGGCCGAGCTTGATCCGCAGGGGCTGGCCGGTCTGCTCGGCGCGAACCAATTTGCGCACCCAATCGGACTCGGGGATCAGTTCCTCGCAAGCTCGCCGGGTCACGGCCAGCGCATGCCGCACGCCCTCAGGGAGGGTGGGGTCCGTTGGAAAGGCTTGATTCATATAGGTTTTAAGGTCAAACGGAGGGGGTGGGCAAACATCAGGAGGCCTCTATAATGACCAGCCCGCCTCCGTGCGGAGCGCTGCCAGCCATTTTAAGGTCCGGGCCGCTTCCCCTCGGGCCGCGTTTGTGTGTACGACTGAGATAAATGTTTTGAATCTGCGCTCCCTGTCATCTCTACTGGCCCGCGCGCCAGCCTTGATCGAGCAGCACCCCCGCCGGGTGACTGCTGGCTTGGCCGTGCTTCTGCTCGGAACGGGTGTGACGGCCTTCGGCGTGGCGCCACTGGCCCCGGACGCGGCCGATCTGCCGGTTTCCCAGGTGGTTGAGGCGGTTCAACCTCTGCCTTTGGCCGCGCAATCGGACACCTTGCTCACCCACCGCTTCAACCTGTTTCGTACCGAAATCACCCGGGCTACCGACACGGCCGACAGTCTGCTCAGTCGTCTGGGCATCGCCGACCCGGCCGCCGCCGCCTTTTTGCGCAAGGACGCTCTGGCCCGCCAGCACATCTTTGGGCGTCAATCCCGCACCGTTACAGCCGAAGCCGATGACGATCAGCGCCTGCTCAAGATCAGTCTGCGCTGGGCGACCGAGGACGACGACTTCTTCAAGCGCCTGGTGATCGAGCGTCAGGGGCTGGGCTTTGTGTCTCGGGTCGAGACTGACCGCTACAGCCGCTCGAGCCGGGTAGCCTCCGGGGGTATCCAGAAATCTCTGGAGGCCTCCATCGACCGGGCCGGCCTGGACGCATCGGTGGCTCGCCAGTTGCATCAGATCCTGGGGGAAGCCATCGACCTGACCGGCAACACCCGCAAGGGCGACCGCTTCAGCGTCTACTACGAAGTGCTGGAGGCCGATGGCGAACCCCTGCGTGACGGTCGCGTGCTCGCTGCCGAAGTGGTTTACGCGGGGCAGTCCATCCAGGCCATGTGGTTCCGCGATGAGGAAAGACCGGCCAGCCGCGGTGCGTACTACAGCATGGACGGGAAGGGATTGCGCAAAGGCTATCTCGCACCGGTCGAATCCGGCAAGATCACGAGCGGTTTTTCAATGCGCCTCAACCCGGTGCTCAACCGCGTGCAACCCCACCGCGGCATCGACTACGCTGCCCCCCCAGGAACACCCGTACGCGCCATCGGCGAGGGCGTGGTTTCATTTGCCGGATGGCAAAACGGCTACGGTAATGTGATCTTTGTCGACCACGGCCGGGGGCGCACCACGGTCTACGCCCACCTCAATTCCATGAATGTCCGCGTAGGCCAGCGCGTGACGCAGGGGCAGCCTATCGGGGGGGTCGGGGCCACCGGCTGGGCCACGGGCCCCCATCTGCATTTCGAGTACCGGATCAACGGCGTCCACCGGGACCCCAAGATCATGGCTTCGGGCAGTGGCCCGGTCCCCTCAGCCTCGATCGCTGCCTTTCGGCAGAAGGCCGGCCTGATGCAACAGCAGCTGGCAGCTGCCGCGGCGCTCCAGCCCTCCCTTGCGCAGTAGTTCTTCGCTGTTCATCGGCCTGATGTCGGGGACCTCCCTTGACGGAGTCGATGGGGTGGTGGCCGATTTCAGCACAGCTCCCCGGGTGCTCGGACATGCCAGCCGCCGCTTTGCGCCGGCACTTCGGCAGGAACTCCTTGCCCTCAATCGATCCGGAGCCGACGAATTGCACCGGGCCGCCCTGGCCGCCCATGCACTGGTAGCCGTCTACGCCGAGGTGGTGTCCGAATTGCTGCTGCAAGCGCAACGCTTGGGCCTGGGCCCGTCGGACATCACAGCCATCGGGGCCCATGGACAGACCGTACGCCACCAGCCCCCAAGCCGTGGTGTACCCGGCTACACCTTGCAACTGAACAACCCAGCCTTGCTGGCTGAACTCTGCGGTATCGATGTGGTGGCCGATTTCCGCAATGCCGACCTGGCCGCGGGCGGACAAGGAGCGCCCCTGGTGCCTGGCTTTCATGCAGCGCTCTGGGGCCGATCCGACGCAGACATTGCCGTACTCAATATCGGAGGCATCAGCAATCTCACGCTGCTGCCGGCCCAGGGCCCGGTCCGCGGCTGGGATTGCGGACCCGGCAACGCCTTGCTCGATCAGTGGTGCGAACTGCACACCGGTCGACCCTACGATGACAAGGGCGCTTGGGCTGCCAGCGGCCGGGCCAATGCAGCGCTGCTCGAGCGCTTTCTGGACGAACCCTTTTTCAATTTGCCACCGCCTCGCAGCACCGGCCGGGATCTGTTCAATGCCCAGTGGCTGCAAAAACGCCTGGACGGGCTGCCTCCAGGGCTTTCGCCCGTCGATGTGCAAGCCACATTGACCCACCTGACTGCCGAGGTCTGCGCGCGCGATGTGGCCCAGCATCTGCCCTCCGCCACCGAACTGCTGGTCTGCGGCGGAGGAGCGCTTAACGCCGAGCTGATGCGCAACTTGCAGTGCAGGCTGCCTGGCGTGCGGGTTGTGAGCAGCGAAGAAAGGGGGCTGCCCGCCCTTCAGGTAGAGGCGGCCGCCTTCGCCTGGCTGGCCTGTTGCTGGTTCAAACGGGAGGCCGGCAACCGGGTTGAGGTCACGGGCGCCAAAGGCCCACGGGTGCTGGGCGCCCTGTATCCGGCCCGCTGATTAAAAAAGCCGCCTACGGGCGGCTCATTCAGGGGTACCGAGGCTTTCAGACCGAAAAGCTCGAGCCACAACCGCAGGTGCTGGTGGCGTTGGGATTCTTGATGACGAACTGGGCCCCCTCGAGATCATCTTTGTAATCGATCTCGGCGCCCACCAGATACTGGTAGCTCATCGCATCGATCAGAAGGGAAACACCGTTCTTGGTCATGGTGGTGTCGTCTTCATTGACGATTTCATCGAAGGTAAATCCGTACTGAAAACCTGAGCAGCCACCGCCTTGCACGAACACGCGCAGCTTGAGGTCGGGATTGCCGTCCTCGGCGATCAGTTCGGCCACTTTGGCGGCGGCCGCGTCGGTGAAAACCAGCGGCTCGGGGACATCTGTGGGCAGGGACTCAGCAACAGCGCTCATGGCAACTCCTTGTGGAGACAAGACGAGATCGTACCGTAAATTGATCACCCACAGGCTCAACCCGCGCGCTCGTGGGCCCTCAACAAATTCGGCGGCCGAGACGCACTCGAATAAAAAAACCGCCAGGGGCCGCAGCCGCAAGGCGGTTTCTTGGGGGCGACAGGCGATCAGCGCTTGCTGAACTGCTTGCGACGGCGTGCCGAACGCAGACCGACCTTCTTACGCTCAACCTCCCGCGCATCACGGGTCACGAAGCCGGCCTGACTCAGAGCGGGCTTAAGCGCGGCGTCGTAATCAATCAGCGCGCGGGTGATGCCGTGGCGCACCGCGCCGGCCTGGCCGGATTCGCCACCGCCGTGCACATTGACCTGAATGTCGAAAGTCTCGAGGTTGCCCGTCAGCGCCAGCGGTTGCTTGGCAATCATGATCGAGGTCTCGCGGCCGAAATAGGCCGCGATATCCCGGTCGTTGATGGTGATCTTGCCGGAGCCTTTTTTAAGAAACACGCGGGCGACGCTGGATTTGCGCCGGCCGGTGCCGTTGTTCCATTGACCAATCATCTGCGCTCCTTAGATGTCCAAAGACTTGGGCTGTTGGGCCGTGTGCGGATGCTCGGCACCGCCATAGACCTTGAGCTTCTTGATCATCGCGTAGCCCAGCGGGCCCTTGGGCAGCATGCCCTTGACCGCCTTTTCCAGGGCGCGTCCGGGATGCTTGGCCTGCATGTCGCGGAAGTTGGTGGCCGTGATGCCCCCAGGATAACCAGAATGCCGGTAGTAGACCTTGTCCAGGGACTTGGCGCCGGTTACTCGCAACTGCGAGGCGTTGATGACGACGATGTAATCGCCCGTGTCGACATGAGGCGTGTAGGTGGGCTTGTGCTTGCCGCGCAGTCGGAGGGCCACTTCGCTGGCGACCCGGCCGAGAACCTTGTTAGCGGCGTCAATCACAAACCACTCATGCACGACCTCAGCGGGTTTTGCGCTGAAAGTTTTCATGAATGTGCTCTTGAAAATGATCCCCGAGGGGACCTCAAGACATCTATTCCACGGTCGGTGCCCCTCTGTTGGGGGCCTCTTAGGTGGTTTCACGGCCGCGCCCGTGAGGGCTTTAGCCGCGTCTCCCGGCGGATGCCGTGCGCTGGAGAACCCGGCATTATAGCCACCCCGCCCAGGCCGGTCGCCCCGCCGAGACCGCCCGGGCCGGGCGCCTCGGGGGAGCGGTTAGCATCGGAGGATGTTCAGTTACCGCCACGCCTTTCACGCCGGCAACCACGCGGATGTGTTCAAGCACATCACCCTGCTGGCCGTCCTGAATTACTTGACCCAGAAGGACGCCGCGCTAACCGTCATCGACACCCACGCCGGTGCCGGCCTGTACCGCCTGGACGGTGACTACAGCCTGACCAGCGGTGAGGCCGGCCAGGGCGTGCTGCGTCTGGCAAGCGCCCTGCGAGACCCCCAACAGGCCGTCCAGTCGCCCGCGCCGGCATTGCAGGCCTATCTGGATCTGCTGTCGGAGTTGAATCCGGACTTTGGCCAATCCAGCGATCCTGCCCGGCTAGCGGTCTACCCTGGCTCACCGTATATCGCCTCGCGCTTCCTCCAGGGGCGCCACAAGCTCAGGCTCTACGAGCTGCACCCCACAGACTTCCGGGCCCTGTCGGGCAACATGGCACAGCTCGATCTCGGCCGCAGCGTGTCTTGCCACCTGCAAAACGGCTTCGACGCCCTCAAGGCCTTGCTGCCGCCGCCCTCGCGCCGAGCTCTGGTGATCTGCGACCCCAGCTACGAACTGAAAACCGACTATGGGCGGGTGGCCGCGGTGATAGGCGAGGCCCTCACGCGCTTTGCAACCGGCACCTATGCCATCTGGTATCCACTGATCCCCCGGCCCGAGGCGCACGACCTGCCCAGGAAACTTAAAACCCTGGCCCAGCGAGCGCAACGGCCCTGGCTGGACGCCACGCTGACGGTCAAGAGCAGCAAGCTGCGCCAGACCGTGGACGGGGAGATCGTCCGACCGGGCCTGCCCGCCAGCGGGATGTTTCTGATCAATCCGCCTTTTACGCTCCATCAGCAGCTCGAGGCCGCCCTGCCCCAGTTGGCAAGCTGCTTGAGCCAGGATCAACATGCGGGCCACAACCTCGCCCGTGGCGACTGATTTCCGGCCCCAGCCTCAGCGTTCCTGCAAGCGGCCCAAGATCTCACCGACCGCCTGCGACTGGTTCATGGTGTAGAAGTGCAGGCCGGGTACGCCGGCGCTGAGCAGCTGATCGCACAGGTCGGTCACCACATCCAGACCAAAGGCCTTGATGGAGGCGGCATCATCGCCATAGGCCTGCAGGCGCAGCCGGATCCAGCGCGGAATCTCAGCGCCGCAGGCCTCTGAAAACCGCAGCAGCTGGCTCGAGCCCAGAATCGGCATGATGCCCGGGACCACCGGCACATCCACCCCCAAGGCATAGGCATCATCGACAAAGCGAAAGTACGCATCACTGTTGAAGAAATACTGGGTGATAGCCGAATTGGCGCCAGCCTTGACCTTGGCCGCAAAGGCCTGCAGATCGGCCTGGGGAGACTTGGCCTGGGGATGCACCTCAGGGTAGGCCGCCACTTCGATGTGAAAGGCCTCGCCTGTCTCGGCGCGGATGAAGGCCACCAGGTCGCTGGCGTACTGGAACTCGCCACCGGCGCCATAGCCGCTGGGCAGGTCGCCACGCAGGGCCACCAGGCGCTTGACGCCCAGGGCCTCGAGCTGCGCCAGCTGCTCGCGCACCCGCGCCCGGGTGGCGCCCACACAAGAAAAGTGCGAGGCTGCGGCCACACCCTCGGCCAGGATCTCACCCACGGCGGCAAAGGTGCCCTCCTGGGTGGAGCCGCCGGCACCAAAAGTCACCGAGCAGAACTCGGGGCGGTGCACATAGAGCTGCTGGCGCACGGCGCGCAGCTTGACGGCGCCCTCGGGCGTCTTCGTTGGAAAAAACTCAAAGCTCAGCGGCGGCGTCTTCATGGCGATGCGTCTCGGTAACTATTGCTCAGTTCTTGCGCTTGCGTTTGGCCGGGCCGGGTTGACCGTCGTGCGCGGCCTGGCGATCGTCCTCGTCGGGCAGCAACTTGCGGCGCTCGCCGCGAGGCTGGCGTCTGGCCACCTGCCGGGCCGGTACCTCGGGCAGGGCACGCTCGACCTCACGGGCCTTGCGCGCATGGATGAAAAACTCACGATTGCCATCACCGCCCTCAATCGGCGAGTCCAACCAGGCCAGCACCTCCAGTCCCAGCTCGGCGCAGCAGCTGCGCAGCCGTTCCTCCACCAGGGCAAACAGGGCTGCATCCTTGACGATGCCGCCCTTGCCCACCTGGCCGGGCTGCAGCTCGAACTGCGGCTTGACCAGCAGCAGCGCATCGCCGCCGAGCTTGAGCAGGCGCACCATAGCCGGCAGCACCAGGGTGAGCGAGATAAAGGACAGGTCGCCAGTGAGCAGGTCGAAAGGCTCATGAGCGCCACCTTCCTGTGCTTGCTCAGCGCTGAGAGCTGCGTCATGGTGCGCCCAGAAATCCTGCAGCTCCAGCGAGCGCGCATTCACGCCCTCGATACCCACCACGCTCGGGTGCGCGCGCAGGCTGGCATGCAGCTGGCCCTGGCCCACATCGATGCCCACCACGCGGGCTGCGCCCTGCTGCAGCAGGCAGTCGGTAAACCCCCCGGTCGATTGGCCCAGGTCCAGGCAGCGCAAGCCAGCGACCTTCAGGCCGGTGGCCGCGAGTGCGCCTTCGAGCTTGAGCCCGCCGCGCGAGAAGTACCTGGCCTCGGCAGTGTCAGTCAGGCAGAGCTCGGCTTCTGCCGGGATCTCATCGCCGTTCTTGGCGATTGACCGCCAAGGCGCATTACCCTCACGCCAGAGAGCCCCAGAGGCAATCAGGCGCTGCGCCTGGGAGCGGGTGGCGGCATGGCCGCGTTCAACGAGAAGCAGGTCGGCGCGCATGGGTCCATCCCTCCTCCCCCAACGCGGGAGGTAGTCAGACATCAGTAGCGGTAGGTGTTGGCCTTGTACGGGCCTTCCTTCTTCACGCCGATGTAAGCGGCCTGCTCGTCGGAGAGCTCCGTCAGCATGGCACCAACCTTCTTGAGGTGCAGGCGGGCGACTTTTTCATCAAGGTGCTTGGGCAGCACATAGACCTGACCGACCTGGTAATCGGCCTTCTTGGTGAAGAGCTCGATCTGGGCAATGGTCTGGTTGGCAAAAGACGAGCTCATCACGAAGCTGGGATGGCCGGTGCCGCAGCCCAGGTTCACCAGGCGCCCCTTCGCCAGCAGGATGATGCGCTTGCCGTCGGGGAAGATCACATGGTCCACCTGGGGCTTGATCTCTTCCCACTGGCACTTCTCGAGCGCCGCGACATCGATCTCGTTATCGAAGTGGCCGATGTTGCAGACGATGGCCTGGTCCTTCATGGCGGCCATGTGCTGATATGTGATCACATTCTTGTTGCCGGTGGCCGACACGAAGATGTCGGCCTTGTCGGCGGCGTATTCCATGGTCACTACACGATAGCCCTCCATGGCGGCCTGCAGGGCGTTGATGGGGTCGATCTCGGTGACCCACACCTGGGCCGAGAGGGCGCGCAAGGCCTGGGCCGAGCCCTTGCCGACATCGCCGTAACCGGCGACCACGGCGATCTTGCCAGCGATCATGACATCGGTGGCGCGCTTGACCGCATCGACCAGCGACTCGCGGCAGCCATAGAGGTTGTCGAACTTGCTCTTGGTGACCGAGTCATTGACATTGATGGCGCGCAGGGCCAGCGTGCCCTTGGCCGCCATTTCATTGAGGCGCAGCACGCCGGTGGTGGTCTCTTCGGTGACGCCGATGATGTGCTTGAGGCGACGGCTGTACCAAGTGCCGTCCTGGGCCAGCTTGGCCTTGATGGCGTTGAACAGGCAGACCTCTTCTTCGCTGCCCGGGTTGTTCAGCACGGAGGGGTCGGTCTCGGCCTTAGTGCCCAGGTGCATCAGCAGCGTGGCATCGCCGCCGTCGTCCAGGATCATGTTGGGGCCTTCTTCGGGCGTGCCCTTGGCCCCCTTGAATTCGAAAATGCGGTGGGTGTAGTCCCAGTAGTCGGCCAGGCTCTCGCCCTTGTAGGCGAACACCGGCGTGCCCTTAGCCACCAGGGCGGCGGCAGCATGGTCCTGGGTGGAGAAGATGTTGCACGACGCCCAGCGCACCTCAGCGCCCAGGGCCTGCAGGGTCTCGACGAGCACACCGGTCTGGATGGTCATGTGCAGCGAGCCGGTGATGCGCGCACCCTTGAGCGGCTGGCTCTTGGCAAACTCTTCACGGATGGCCATCAGGCCAGGCATTTCGGTTTCGGCAATCTTGAGCTCTTTGCGGCCCCAGTCGGCAAGCGACAGGTCGGCAATGGCGTAATCCTGGGTGTGCAGGGGCTTGAGGACGGCGTTCATACGAGTTTTCTCCAAACAAAGACAACAACTCCCCACGGGGAGAGCCAAACTCGCCACAAACCTAGAGGGGGCCTATCGACTCACCCAAAGGGCCCATGACGGGCGGGTGAGCGTCGTTGCAGAGGACAGTTTCCGAGCCTAGACCACGCGGGGGTGGGTTGCAACGCTCCTCGGAAACTTAAATTTTAGCCCGATTCAAAAATGGCCCTTCACCGCCAATCCCGAGTCCAAGCACCCTCTGGGGTTTTATCCGCCCCGCCCAACCGGCTGACTCACCCTTGCCGGACGGAGAAGATCCGGGCATATTCAGGGCCTCAACAAGGGGAAAGTATGGGACTACTCGATGGAGTGATGGGCAATGCCTCAAAAATCGACAACAGCAAAATCCAGCAGGAATTCATGAGCAACCTGAACGGGCCGATCATCATTGAAGCCACGGGCCAACTGGGACAGACCACCTTCAAGCTTTCAACCCCGATGGCTACGGCCTCTACCGGCACCGCCAATGTCACCCCGCTGACCACCACGCTGGCGGCCATGCTGGCCGGTGGCGACCCCACCCAACTCAGCGCCAGTGCAATCACCGAAGCGCAGCTGGCCACTGCCAAGCAGAAACTGGCCGAGATCGTCGCGCCTGTTGTCTCAACCATACAGGCCCCGAGCTCGGCCGATCCCATCAGTACGGCTTTTGAGGCCAACAGCACCGGGGTAGACAAGCTCCTTGATGCGCTTGACATCCGCTACCGCAGCGGGGCGATCGTCATGTCCAACCGCCTGGAGAAAGTTCAAGAAGGCCAAACTGACTCTGATTTATCCACAGTGACCGTCACGGTGACTTCCGGATCCACGCCCTCCGCCTCTGGAGCCCTGCCAGCGGGAGCCAACATCAACACCTCCTGGCTGCCGCAAATGGCAAGCGCCCTGGACGCTTGCTTTGCCCTGACGCCAAGCCAGCGTGTCACGTTTGCCCCAGACGTTGCCGGTATCCCCATCGCCAGCGCCCTGCATGCCACTTGCGAACAGGCCCTGGATTAGCGGTACCTGCAAAACAGCTACGACTTCAAGCAGCGCTGGGTCTATGCCCTCAAGGATGCGAGCTTCAACAATACAAAGTTCAAGATCCAACTGCGCTATGTCGTGGCAGATGCTTTCGGCGCTGGAGACGATGCCTATGTGGTCAATCTCCACTTCAAGGACGCCGAGGGCAACGGCTACAGCCGTCCCGAAGTGGTTCGCAAGGTCGGATCCGACTTCAAGCTTTACGGCAACCAAAGACAGGCTGAGGCCTACGTCGAACCGGTCATCACCCAGATCACCGAATTCGAAAACAGCTCCTCATCGGGTAACCGGATCGAAGGGCGGCTCAGGCTGGTCCTGACCCCTCACCGCGTCATGTCAGGCGGTGCAGGACAATTCGTGTACAGCGCGGGTAAGGCTGCCCCGCAATATGTGTGTGCCTGGGTAACCGGCCTGGGCCTGCCCGGCGACGGCGTACTCGGCGGAGACGGCAAGCCGCGCGGCGGGATTTTGATCAAGGTGCCCCGCAGCGACTATGTGGCCCGCCAGGACTACATGGCGGTTCATGTGAAATTTCCGGACACCTTCAATCCCGAAGGCGTCCTGAACGACAGGAAACTGCTTCTCAAGGCCTGCGCTGCCCGGGAGTGGAACGGATCGGCCCACGAGGTGGCCACCTGGAACACGAACAATCAATTCACCATCGATTCCGCCAAGATCGATGCCTCGGGAACCTTCACATGGCCGACGAGCAGCGCCCTCACATGGTCTGGAACGAGCAACACTTACAACGGAACGGGCGGCAGCCACAGGACCGGTACTTACCGGATCAATCCTGTCACAGACGACACCAAGGCGGCCTACAAGCCCACCGTGATGCCAACCTACACCTTCTACGCCTTCACGGTTAGCAACCTTCCGGCTGCAGCGTCAATTTACACCGATGGAAGTTACTCTGGAAGTCGAGCCATCCCCATCATTTCCAACGACGCTGCCGGAGAAAACATGACAAACAACTTCTTCAGCAGCGCTCAGATCATCAAGGCCCGCATGGCCGGCGCCATGCCCTATCTGGAGACCAATGCCAACGGCGTCTATGTCGGCAACAGCCGCTTCAGCTCGATCACGCCAGCCAAGGCGCAAACCTTCCTGGGCGCCGACGCACCCGCCATCGCCAATGGTGGTGCCCTGGATCTGAGCTGGGTTGTCCCCAGTGGAGGCACCGGGGTGGACCGGGTGGGGTACTCCTGCTGGGCCAACTGGACCAACAGCGGCAGCGAGGTTCGCTGTGGCCCCTCTTCTTCGAGCAACAGCTGGGGCGTGCCTCGCAGCGTGACGAGCAAGACCTTTACCCTGGAGGAGGAGTGTGAGGGCCTGGGTGCCAGACAACTCAGGACAACCCCCTCTGTCGTTACTTCATCGAGCAAGTACCGTGAGCTCTGGACGAGAAGCTACGATGAGGAAAATCGGCAGATTCAGGGTGTGAGCTACGCCAGGCGCTGAGCGCCTCCTCACCCCCTGATCCGGCAGAGCCAGGCCCCATGGGCCTGACTGCCGCATTGAAGCCTCCCCTTGCAGGCCCTGCTTGTTCGATCCTTCAGCTGCGCGAGGCAGGCTCAGGCGGATCGCTATGCCGGGGGCCAGCCGCTCAGCCCGGCGGCGCCAGAATAATGCCCAGCGAGGCGTCCAAACTCTCCGAGGGCAGGCGCTTGAAGCCTGAGCGCGCGTAACGCTGCAGGCGCCCCAGCACAAAAGCATGGAGCAAGGAGGCCCGGATCTGGGCATCCACAGTGGGCGTCTGCGAACTGGCGCCTGCCTGACGCAGCAATTGGCGCCACTGGGCCTCGAGCTTGTCGAAAAACAGATTCATCC
>Ga0194133_10008501_pt1 | contig 11956 bp, 8 predicted proteins | sample TA2KigOf40mmetaG_FD_155448 | JGI IMG/M metagenome (GOLD analysis project Ga0194133, IMG submission 155448) | Freshwater microbial communities from Lake Tanganyika, Tanzania - TA2015055 Kigoma Offshore 40m | ecosystem: Environmental > Aquatic > Freshwater > Lake | place: Tanzania: Lake Tanganyika...
CCGGCGACGGCGCCAACGAGGACTAGCGCGAGGTCTTAGCGACGCACAGCATCACCTGCAGCATGCGCCGCCGAGGCAATTGCTATGACAACGCCGTCATGGACGCGTTCTTCTCGACGGTTAAGAGCGAACTCGGCGAGTGGTTCGACAGCTACGGCGATGCCAAGGCCGAGTGGTTTGACGACCTCAAAGTGTTCTATCACCAACGGCGTCGGCATTCCTCCGCCGGGCGGATAAGCCCGGCGGCGTACGAGCGCAAGATGGGTTACGCAGCGTAATTAAACCGTCCACCGAAGCGGATCAAGCTCACACCATGCCGCGGGCATTCTGTGGGACGGACAAGAACCGAACAGAGACCGTGACAGCGTTCAAGAGGCTGAAATCGCTTCGACATTCACAGCCAGCTTGAAGTCGGCTGCAACCTTGGCCACGTGCTCAATATGGTGCACAAATTCGGCGTCGTCCAACGTAGAGAGGAGTTGATCGACCAGAACGAGAACTTCGGTCGAACGGTCGTTGATTGCAAATCGACAGCTCATGCCGGGATCTGCATTTCGTTTCAGTAGGTTGAAGGCTAGGTCACGGGTCAGCCGTGGCTTCGGTCCGACGCTCAGCAGCGTGAGAGCCGGAGCCGAGAATCTGACCATCGGCCCGTTCCCGTGACCGGTCTGGATCAGCTCAAGATACACGGGGTGCGCACGCCCATCTTCTGCCGGGACAGATGCCACGAGCCCATCGTCGCCGTGCTCTTGAAAATCGAATCCAAGGTGTTGTCCCATCGTGAGGAGGCGCTCCAGTCCGTGGTCAACTTCAATCGACGTACGGGCAATCTCGTGGGACGAAGTGCTTGTAACCCATTCTCCTTGGAGTGTTCGGATCGGGCGATACGTCACCGTGGGGCTGGGGAGGTGTGATGGCACCAGGGCGATTGGATTCGGTGTTTGCAGCAAGGTCAAAAACACTTCGCCCAGATACTGCAGCCAGTGCGCGGGCGCGCTCATGTCCGACGCTGCTTTAAAGCGAGCGGGCATGGCGCGTAGGCCTGTTCGCATCGCGGCCAAGGCGCCTGCTGTCCCACGCACAAGGGCGCCAGGGCGCCGGGCGCCATTCAGCGTCACTTCTCCGCCGGCCAGTCCGTCAAGGTCGCCCCGCAGCAAGAGGAGAAGAGTTGCCCGCTGCAGGACGAATCCGTCGTCGGCCAGCGACTGAGGCTCTGCCTTTGATGCGAGTACGTCGTTGGCGCGCGCGGCCCAGCGGTCTAGCTCCCCACTGGCGCGCTCATCCTGCGACGCAAGACAGCCCTTGGCCTGCTCAACCGTATCTGCAAGCACCTGCTCACTTGGCCAGCCGCCCTCCACTGGGTAGCGCCGCAGGACGGCCACGAGTGCTGTGAGGAGGGCTTTCTCGGCAGGCGAGGCATCGACAGGACCTCCAAGAGCTGCGCTCGCAAGCCGCTCGGGCCACGACCCGGCCCGTCTTCTCGCGTTCTTCGTGAACAGGTACTGCACACCATTCATCCACGAACGCCTGCCTGGAGAATGCGTCAGCAGAAATGCCAATAAGCCCGTAAGGCAGTCGGCTGTTCTCACAGCCCGAATCTCGTCGTCAATGTTTGCGCTGGTTGCGGGCTGAGAGTCGACATCCGCCGGAGAGGTCGGGGCGTCTTGTGCCTGTGGTGATTCCGGTCCTGATGTGGCGGTGGGACCGCTGACGGCTTCTTCAAACAGGGACGGGTCCACGCAAAGACAGATGCCCGTGCTGGACAGGTCGTAGTTCGAGAATTCGAGGCTTTCGAATCTGTCGCGCTCCTTCTCGGTCCTGAAGGCCAGCGCTTCTACGTCCGAGACACAGATAGCTTCGACCGAGTCCGAACAGCCGGGGATCGCCAAGCGGCGCACAGAGTGGTCTGGTCGGAGCCGAATCGCGATGGGGATGACGTTCCTTGCCGATTCCACGAGCGCACTCACCGATCCATCGGCTAGCGAACCATGAGCCCAGCGGAGACGGAGACTTGTATCGGACGCCAATAAGGCGTCACCTTCGAGCGCATCCGGCAGGAGCGCCCCACGAGCAAGTAGCGGCCCTACGGTGAAGTTGCTCGAGAGCACGATCGTGCGTGGCTTCTCCAACAGCGGTCCGGTCGTGCCCTGGAAGAGAGGCCCAGCTTCGCCTGTGGCACGCCTGGTCGTGGACCGTCTGGGCGTGTCCGCCATGGTCAATCCTCCATCCACAGGTCACGTGGCGGCAACAGTGTCCAGATTTCGTGCGTCCGCGTCTGGTCGTCAATGGCCACCCACAGCTGCGTCCGTGCCCGAGAACACATGACGTAGAGGTTCATGCGAATCGTATCGCGCTCGGCACCCTGGATGTTGATCGTCTGCAGCTCGGGGAGAAACACTGCATCGAACTCGAGCCCCTTGGCGCTGGCGAAGCACAACACCGTCACGACGCCAGGCTTGTTGAACGCCAACTTGGAGGCGTCATTGTGCTCGTCATCCCTCTTAGACGTGTACGTCTGGACGACGATGTCTGTCGACTTGAGCCGATGGGTGAGCTTGTTGAAGAACTTGCGTCGTGTCGCATCGAAATTGACAAGGACGCCCACTTCCTCATTCGGATGATTCTTGGCGTAAGTCACCACTCGATCGACAGCGGTATCAAGCTCTGCGACGAACACGCGGGGCTTGTCACCCTTCGTGCTTGGCAGCTGTGGGATGCCGGTTGGGAGTCCCACGTAGAAATGTGCTGCGAAGGACGCAATCGGTTTCGTGTTCCGATAATTCCGCTTCAGCCCGTACTCTTCGTCTTCGGTCAAGAACGCGTGTGCCTGCCTGATCTGCTTGATCGTCGAATGCGTGCTGGTGATCCGCTGGTTCTCGTCTGCAAGCAAGCACAGAGATGGACGTTCGTCCTCGTCCAAGTTGGCAAAGACCTTCTGCTGCACCTGAAAGAGCAGGCGATGGGCATCGGCTGGGAAGTCCTGTGCTTCGTCGAGTATGAGGTGCCCCCAGTGTCCGCTCGCTCTCAATGCCGCATTCTTGTCGCCAAAAGCCAGCTCGATCGCCTTCGCGTGGTCTTGTGACCACTTCCGTTGTCCGTTCACGTCGACACCATTACTGGTGGGAAAGCGCGTCCCGGTTGCCGTCTGCCACCACTCGTTCAACCACGTCTGGAACGTCAGTTCGTTACCGGTATACCGCGTCAGAACGTTGTTGAACACCACGGAAACGACGGGCTTTCGGCGCTTCTTGAGGGCACGCTCCCTGAGCATCGCCACGACCGTTTTGCCGCTGCCTGGAGGGCCCGTGACCAGCATGGTTCCCTCGGTGGGAGCCGCAATCACTTCCTTCTGTTCGCGGCTCAATTGAGACTCGGACGGTAGCCTCATGGTTCCACTCTTGCCTGAGCGCCTTGAAGATAATCAGTGAAGAAGCCACGCACGCCCGACGTGCTCTCACCAATGACCAACTCGCGGTCCAGCAGCGCATTGAGCTGGCTGCAACTCGTTTCCGGTACCAGAGCACAGGCATGGCAGGCGGCGAGGTCCAGCTTCTCGAAGCCGTGCTCGGGCACTTCGCGACAGATCGGATCGTTGGAACACCAGGTCGCTCGCTCCAAGGCGGAAGCAATCGTGCGCCCCAGGCGGTCATTATGGCCCTGGCGGACGAGACCTCCCAAGGACCCTTCCGAGTCGCCGTCGGCGGTGTAGATCAGGAGACCCACCTTGTCTTCGAAGACGTACAGCCGCTCTCTGACCGATGCACTACCGTACCCTGACTCGTAACAGAGCTGTCGCATCAGCAAATGCGAGAACGTGTGCACCATCACAGACCGGGCCGACAGGCCTGCAAGGTGGGCGAAACGTTTCGCGCCACCCTCTCCCTTTCGAAGGCTTGCATTGATGTTTCGCATTCGTCGGGAGATGGCGGCCTGCTGATCGCGCTCCCAGGCTGCGATCGCGCTGGTCGAGAATTCCAGAAAAAATCCCTCGCCGAACACTTCGATGGCCGGCAACCAGGTCTGGTGCGGCTGGATACCGAGATCGGGGGTGACTGCCGTCGCATCTGGGCGAACCCTGCGGAAGGCACGAAACGCCCTCACTTCACGCAACCGCTCGACCAGGTAGACGTGCGAGATCAGCGACTCCAACTCCGGGAAGGGACTGTCGGACTCTGTGTCTCTTCGGACAATCAGTGGCGGCTGTGTCCGCGCGTGGGCTGTCGGCGTCGTCAAGGCGGGCCATTCCTCCAATAACACCTGTTGCTCGCTGAACGGGTCTGTCGGCTGCTCATCCGTCGCCGGAGCCGAGAAGTGGCGCCCGAGCCACGTGCTGACATCGGCCTGAGTAATGGTCTGACCAAGTTGGCCTGATGCGGACCGGGCAAAAGGGGCGACGAACGGCTCCGCTTCGCTTAACGTCGTTACGCCCAGTGCACTGATCATCGCTTGCATGACTTCGTCGAACTGTGACGTTGCGTCTGGTTCGACCGTCGTCAAGTCCAATGCGGACACGATGTCGGCGTAGTGCACCGCGGTCTGGCTCCGCTGCAGGACGCGCAACGTCTGGTCGCACGACGTCTCGTCCGATCGCCGTTGCCACGGGTGCCGTCCCCAGCACTTCTGGCCGACGCGCTTGAGCGAGTTCTGATTCAGCAACTCCTTCAGCGTACGTCGACTGTCACACCTACCACAGCGAATGACGAGTGCATCCAGGGTCGCGCCTTTGTCGCCACGGGCTTCAAAGTAGAGTTCAGGCGATTGCGGACTGCAGGGAGCCGTGGCGCCGGCTCGACCGGAGTGCGCCCAACGGTGCCAGTCCACGTCCGCGATGTGCCCCCCCTCACAAACGGCCACGTAGCGCATGGGGACCAGTACCGCTCCGCAGCCCCGTGTCGCACATTTTGGCACACGACCCTTCGCGCGCACTTCCTCTTCGCGCCCCCACCGCCACATCCGCCGGCATCTCGGGCAGAACAGCCATGACGGAAAGCGCTGCACCTTGAGCTCGATCGTGGGTGCGCCGTCCCTCATGACCGGAGGTAGGCGAAAGCCATGTGGTGCGCCCAACCGGTTCTGGAGTCGAGGAAGAGAGATCTTGGGCGCGCGCTGCCAGCCGTCACCGCGGGTGTCGAGGACGACGAAACACTCCTGCCCCCAGTCGAGAATCGCGCCGACTCCGTACGGATATATGGCTTGTGAGCGTGGGATAGTTCGCTTGGTCGTCATTCGTCGCCTGCCTCCCCGCGCACACCGAACGCCACTTCGCCGTCGACATGCCGCATGGAGTTGAGGGTCGGCCAGTGCCCATTCGCTTGGTCCCCATCGCTGGGGAACTGTGCGAGAAGCGGATGGAATTGACGCGCATCCGAGAACGACAGCGGCGCCCCAGGCTCGTCCCTCCACCGCGCCCAATCGGTGAGAAGGGTGTCTAGGTGAGTCAGGAGCTCTGCCCGTTCGTCTTCCCTACAGGCTGCTAGCAGGCGGGTCCGAAACATCTGGATAATCGAGGCTTGCTCGGGGTCATTTGGATCGAACTCGCCGGCGTCGCGGGGCTCGATCCATGCCAACGTGTGTCGTAGCGCCAACACGAGGCCGGCGTGCAGAGCCCGCTCCCGGGCTGGTGGAGAGAACGGCGTAACCGTGGCTGGCTCGACGACCCGGTAGAGAGACTGGTGATACGACTGGAACGTCTCGTAGTGCGACCTATCCCTGGGGCGAGTCGCTGAGTATAGGGCCAGCACGATGCCGGGAAGCCGACGAGGATCACGGCCGACCCGGCTGGACGCCTGGATGTATTCGGACGTAGCCTTCGGCTGACCTTTCACAATCATCAATCCCAGCCTAGCGATGTCTACACCGACCGAAATCATGTTGGTGCAAGCGACCGCATCGATTACGGTCGGGTTCGGCCACTCGACTTGCATGCGTTCGATCGCTTCACTGATCTGCGAGCCTTTCAGGTTTGCAGACAGTTCCTCGATGGAGTCGAATTCGCGTCGCCGCGCCTCGTCAGGTTGGAGCACTGACAAGCGCGTGCGCACGTCATCCCGGAGCATGGTGGTCGTCTTCCCGAGCTCCTGGCGGCTGTTGTGGTAGATCACCTGCGTCCAATAGCTGTCCCGTGCCAGGGACTGCGACTCCGGAATCTCGGTTGACACGGCGGCCGCTGCAGCCGAGACCTGAATTAGGGACGTCAGACTGGAGTACAGCCCATGCCCCATTGCCCCAACAAAAGTCCGCCCCGGCGAATCGAGGTCTTCTTTGCTGAAGAACGAGTTCGCCGCATCGAGCCCTGGAGGGGGAAACACCGACGCCGCTCGAGCGTACAGCGTCCGTGACTGCTCTGTGGCCCGCTGGATGGTGGCCGTCGCGGCGACGTACTTTGCGGGCAACCCGCGGCTCTTGAGGACGGAATCGATACCGGCTTCGTAAAGCCCCGCGATGGTCCCGAGCGGACCGGTGATTAGGTGCAGTTCATCCTGGATGATCAGCGACGGGGGCAGGATACTCCCCCCGCCAAAGAAGACGCGGGAGCTGGCATCCCAGACCATCCTGGCGAACTTGTCGATGGTGCCGATTAGGAAGGTGGGTGGCCTGAGATACAGATCCTCGTCCACCATGGAGACTGGGATCTCCCCGTTGAGGACACATCGCGAGTCTGGACAGTTCATCTTGAACGCCGTTGGCGTGACTTCCACACCGTAGTCGCTTCTGCGGGCACTCTTTCTGGTCGGAATGATCCGGGTTCCACAGTAAGGACACGTGCGAAGCTGGAAGGGATTGTCGGGTGTCTCGTCGTCGAGGATGCGGTCCAGCAGCTGTCGAGCGCCCGGGGACCGGTCCGAATCGTGATCCAACGCGTTCGGCGTGGTCGACCCTCCCACCCACAGCCCGAGCCGAATTGCCTGCTCTCCGAGCCCCAGTCGGGGCTGCTCTCGCCGCATGGTCTCCAGCACCGAAATGAGGGTCGCGGCCCTTTCGAACTGCTGCGATGTCAGCAGACGCAAGGTGTACCGCATGAGAACGGCCGTGCCGGCGCCTGCCTCGCCATGTCGAATGCGTCGCAAGGCGATTTCAAATGCTGCGAGTGCCAGATACGCTTCGGTCTTTCCACCGCCTGTGGGAAACCAAAGAAGATCCAGGGTGTCTCGGTCGGGGCTCTCAAGATCGGCGAGTGACTCGATCACTACGAGTTGAAACGCGAGTTGGAACGGTCGCCACGACGGGGAAGCCTCTGCTCGGGTCCACGGGTCGATGGGCGTGACGTTCCCTTCGCCGAGCCCCTTGGGGCCCGTCCGGCGGGCCACCCACAGGAACTGCCTGAGCATCGCTTCCTGGGCGATACGAAACGCTTCAAGGACGGCTTCGTCGGAGGCAAAAAGGACGCCGATACCCTTCCGCATTCTGGCAATCGCTCCACGTTGTCGCTGAACCATGCGAGTCGCGGCATTCGCATCGGTCCCCTTGAGCTCTCTGGTTGCGTCGCGCTCGCCATCGACCCATGTGCCATAGGCATCGACCATTGCCTCGATCGCCGTCCTAAGCTCGGCGCGTGGGGTGCCACGGTCGGCGAGCCACCGAATGTCGAGGCAGCGGCGCGCTGCTTCGGGTAGTGAGATGCTAGTCGTCAGCCCTCGGACCTCAAACATCGGCAGGGGATCCGCCTTGATCGTGCGAACCGTAGGCGTCGAAGGGTCCCATGACGCGGCGCAACCGTGGCCGATGCCGAACGTCTTGCGCCGCCGGTAGGAGACAGCCAACTCCTCGTCTTCCTCGTGGCGGGAATAGCGCGCAATGGTGGGATACTCGCCGATGAAACCGTCAAGAAGGTAGACGATGAACTCGCACTGAAAAAGCATCTGCTCGATCTGATTTCCTGGACCCCCTCCCTCCGCATTCTGAGTGTTCACGAGGCTTACCGTCACCAGGTGGCCGTTCGCTCTCGGGCGAAATACGGCCGTGATTCGAGCGCGCCCTTCCCAAAGTGGCGTGTCCTCCGTTGCTCGGACTCCCGCCTTGGGCACCCGCAGCTCGACTGTAGTGGGGCCGACCGGAGTGCCAAGAGGGCGACGTATCCAGCGGTCGGTGGTCGTGGAGTCCGACTCGTATCCTGCGCCTTGGACAGCGACCGAGAGCACGCTGCCACCGGATACAAAGAAGCTGATGCCCATGGATGAAGGCAACGCGTCGTAGGCCAGCGCAATCGCCGGGTCTGCCTGTTCGTCGCCGGTCGTCACAGCCTGAGCGTCCTTCTCATCGTCCTCCCCGAGGTCCTCGGACGCAACCGACGCGGGGAACAGCATGCCGCACAAGTAGCGCCAGTACGGTCGACCGACGATAGCTTCGTCATCCAGGCCTGCTGGCCCCAGTAACTCAGCCCTGATCCGATTGAGTACCTGATCACGCAGCTCAGTCATGTTGTGTTGTTTGAGGGTTAGACGATAGCAAGATGACGGTGCTGGGCGTGGGCGAGCTCGGTCGCTCGCTTGGGTGCGGCGAGTACGCAAAGGCCGTAATTGGCGCGCGTTAGCGCGACATAGAATTCGCCTTTCCGCTCTTCGGCTGCCGAGTCAGCCAATGCAAGGACGAAGATGATCGGACGCTCCAGTCCCTTGAATCGGGCGGCAGAACCCCAGACTATTCGCCCCGTCAAGCCCGCCGCTACGCTGGCGACGGTCAGCGGCGTGAGCAACCGGCGTATGGTCATTGGCAAGTCCACGAACTGAGGCGGTTCCGTAACGCCTTCGGTGACGATACCAATATCGCCAGGCTCTGCGCCACCATCCAGCGACGCCTCAATTCGCCGAGCCAATTCTTTAGGTACATCCGCTGGCAGCACTGCAACCGTCTGCGGGCGGTTACCAAAGCCGGACACTTCGGTAAGGCCTATCTCCGCCCCCGTCCAGAGTTGAACTTGTCGGACGATTTCCTTGGTGTTTCGACAATTGCGACGCAGGGGCAGCTTCACGGGTCTACCGGTAGACAGCCCGGTCTGGAGGTAGGACAAGCTCTCTGAATCGAAACTTCCTGCCACGCCGGCTTGATTGTTTTCGTCCATGAACCAGCACCATCGTCCCTCGTCCAGGCCGCCCTTCACGCAGGTCGACAGCGCGGCCAACGCGGCCATGTTCATAAGATCTTGGCCTTCATCCACAAGAAGTACGTCGGCGGGGGTGCGCAATTCCGCGGTGAGAGAGTCAATTGACGTAATCGAAATCGTTGGGTCTGACGCGCAACAGCGTAAGTGGGTTGCCAGGAGTGGACTGTGCACCACGACGGACACTTGCAGCCCTCGAGCCGCACAGCGCCTCGCATACTGCATCATCAGGAATGTCTTGCCAGTGCCAGCTCCGCCGGTGACGATGGTGCGTTCGTTCTGCTCAACAACTTCTAACCGTTCGTATTGCTCCTCGGTCAAATGCTGGAGCTCGGTGAGTGTGGCGCCAAGGCTTTGACTCAATGGAGGGTAGACGTCAACGTCGGGCCGCAGCCTGGACCGAATCTCTCGTATCTCCTCATTCGTCAGAGTTGAGGCGCCAGCCTGCTTGCCTCCCCAGTAGGACACCAGGTTCCTGACGTAACTGGCCGCGTATTCCGGTGTCGCCACCATGAGCCGATCCGCAGTGATGGCCGCAGGGCATTCGGGTGTGTCAATGTTCCAGTCAATGTCTGGAAAGACGACACCGAAGCCCATTGGAATTCGTCCGGAAGAAACGGCTCTCAGCTTGTATCGCGTAGATAGCAGTTCCTTCAGTGCATACATCGCCGTTCGGGCCTGCCGATACGGCCCCTCTGAGCTCGTTCTCGTGCGACCGAAGCGGTCGGTGAAGTGCCACAGGCCATCCTTGCACTGAACTCGGCCCCCCTTGACCTCAAGGACTAAAATCGCTGTTGGTCCCACGAGGAGAAAATCAATTTCAGCCCAGTGCTTGTATGCGTGCTCGCTACAGTTCAGGGAATGATAAGCCGTCCATGTGTCCCCCAGGCTAGCTTCCTGTAAGACTCTGAAGAGCTTTGCCTCTGCATGGCTATCAATGCGCAAGAGGACGTCAGGAATCATCCGCACTTCTGATACCAGCCTTCCGTAGTCGTTGACGGTGACCGAACTCCGGAAGTGTAGCCGAAATGATTCAGTTGAGTGGCAAATCATGCTGTCGTCAGATGGCAAAGGGGGCGGCGACTAAGGTACAAAAGACGGGCAGAGAGGGACCCGCCGCCCATGGTTCAATCCGGCCTGATATTCAGATTTGCCACTTTTGAAGGGCCACCCGATAATGAGCAGTAATACTCATTCGTTGGTGCCTCAACGAGCGCCTAACTGGTGAATTCAAGGGCGACTCGGTAGACTGGGTGGAGAAGCAGACTCAGTCCGAGGGTCATTTTATGAAATCAGGCTACCGCGGCTCATATTTCACTCGGGGATTGAGGCACTGGAGGAATACGAGTGTCTCATCCCAGACATGCCAGCGGACCTTGGTGCCAAGTTTGCCCAGACTGCATGCCTGGCGGGAGCACGATACTCACAGTTTGCCCGAGAGGGCAGTCAGGGCGGCGGCGTATCCCAGCCAGCTTGGCACCGCATCACCAATCCACTTGGTCAGTGACTTCTTAAATGGTATCTCGCCATCCACCGAGAAATCGTAGGTGTCAGGAAAGCCCTGTATACGCGCTGCCTCGCGAGCGGTAATCACCCGGCGCTGGCTTGGATGGATGTACCGGCCACGGCCGGGCGTCATGAAGCCGGTTGTGATGGTCTGAGCAGGCCTGTCCCAATACATTCGGCCATACACGGCAGGGTAGGTGTGCCCATCTTTGTGGCAGTCCGGCCTCTGATGGTTGGGTAAGTCATACTCGTCGTGGTCGTGAAGGTAGTCAATGCGCGACCTGTTTTCCGGAGACAGTGCTGGCGCATCATCCATGAATGAACGGTAGGGCGCATTCTCCAGGTCGCCAATGACCTCACGTAGTGTCATGGCGGGATGGCTAAGCAGGGTTGCTGCATGTTCAACGGCCACGTGGGGATTCGGCATCTTGGTTGCAACCAGGAAGTGACGCCGTCGGGTTTGCGCGCCACCAAGCTCACTTGCACTGAGAATGCCGGCGCTTACGGCGTAGCCCGCAATTCTCAAAATTTTAGTCGCCACACCCACAACATTGGTTCGGTCTGCGAGCACGTCGGGTACGTTCTCAATCACAAGTGCTCGCGCACGCAACGCGATCGCTGTCGCTGCAACACTTACATACAGCATGTTTCTGGGGTCGCTGCGTCGGGTGTGATTGTTCAGGTTGGAATGGCCTTGGCAGGGAGGGCCAGCCAACACAAGATCAACCTTTCCGACAAGTGCCTGCAAGCGCCCGTCCACGATTTCGGGCTCATAGGCCAGCTCAGCGTCAACTCCTCGCCCGTAGACGTGATAATCCACGACCGACGCAGCGTTTGCTGCGAGTGCGAGGCCGGGCCTGAAATTGCGGCTGTAAACAGCCAGCGCTTCAGCATCGACATCTATTGCCGCTAGCGGTACGTGGTTCATCCCGCATGCCTTTATGGCTTGAGCAGCGCCGAGACTCAGCCCACCGGAGCCGCAGAAAAAGTCTATGGTATGCACGGCCCCAGTGCATTCAACCTCCACCGGCATGCCTTTCAGCTGCTGTGCCCACCATTGGCGAGCAAGCGGGACGTCCTTGAGCGGGGTGCACTTCAGGTGTGAAACACCCCGCAATGAGCCGGCTGTGACGATTCGGGTGATGCCGCCGCGTTTCCGCTGATATGTTTCCGATAACGAGGCCAAAACTATTTGCCCTTTTTCAAGTCAGCACTCAATTCGCAAATCAAGGTGTCTGCCTGCTTGGGAGTCAGCAATTCAAACACGACGTTGGCGCGCATTCTTCGCAGCCGCTTGGCAAGCATGCGAATGCCTTGTGGCTCGTCGCCGCCGGCGATTCTTTTGGCCTGTTT
>Ga0194133_10008502_pt1 | contig 11954 bp, 9 predicted proteins | sample TA2KigOf40mmetaG_FD_155448 | JGI IMG/M metagenome (GOLD analysis project Ga0194133, IMG submission 155448) | Freshwater microbial communities from Lake Tanganyika, Tanzania - TA2015055 Kigoma Offshore 40m | ecosystem: Environmental > Aquatic > Freshwater > Lake | place: Tanzania: Lake Tanganyika...
AAGGGGGATGTCACTTTGAACTAATGCAACCATTTTGCATGCCACAAAAAGTCCGCTTTTGTCCAGAAAACCTTTTCCACCTGGGTCTGATAAGTCCCAAATCTTGAAAAATAATAATAAAAGTGATGCAATTTTCTTCCTCCAAAATATCTGAAATGGCTGCAAGTCGCACAAGGTAAGAGTTTGAAAATACAAAAATTAAATTTCTGTTATACGATAGAACTCTTTCGTTCACGTTTCAGCTTGCTATCGTTGTAGTTGTATTTTTACAGCTTTTCCTAGACTGAAGTAAAGAGTTACCTTTCCCAACACATCATCTGGTAGCCCTGACTTTTTAAGGAATCCTGCAGCCGCCATCGCCCCAATCTCACATTTTCCCTCGGGATCAAGCCGTTTGTAATAGACCTCATATTGAGGTAAGAATGCACCAGCAACCTGAAATAGGATTTATCAATATCGTTCATTCATTCATTTTAGAGGTCTCTGTTCTCATGCTTCTTATAAGACACCTTAAACTTATCATGAGGATAACTAAAACTAAAATAATGTATGAAAGAAAAAATAGCATACAAATAAATTTATATTTTTCTATACGCTATCAAATCAACACTCAATAATTTGTGTAAAGAAATGATAAAGTTCTTAATGTCAAATGGGGACAAAATTTATTCTTTATAAACAAAAGATCATGTGCTAAATGGACATTTCCAGCATGATTCGCAAAGCTCCGATTCATTTTCGTCCCAACTCCCCTTCTCAAAGCATAATACCTTACTTTCTCTCCAAAACCACTGATCATGTGATGCAGGGGGAAGTCCCCCAGTCTCGAGATAGCACATGAGGGAGAGAGAATTTCCAAGCCTTTGGAAGGCATGAAAATTTGACGGAGGGAAAGCTATTACTTTAAAAACTTTCTTCTGTTTTTTAACTTTAATGCCTTATACTGTTTAAAACACCCAAATAATTAAACTCAGTAGTGATGACTAAATATTAAAATTAATCAACCAGAGAAGCAGATTAAAAATTAGTCCTTCCTGCACTTTGTTGTCACTTTATCAAAATTACGATTGGACTAAAAGTGAACTCCTTCATTCAGTTATAAGGGTCAAAAACAAGAAGTCAAGTAATATAAAATTAGTACAAAAATATTTGGTGACCTTATAAAGCTATAATTAGTGTTACTTTTACGTATTTAACTCTTAAATTTTAGAGAAAACTTAATTTTTACCTTTTCTGGCGCTGGCAGCGAAGACATTTTGCAACTTACTGTTTAGTGTTTATACATGCCGTAGACAACTGTGGCCCTGAATTCAAATATTGCTCGCATCCACAGAGTTACAAAAACATCACAGAAAACGAAAAAAAATAAAGGCAGGGATGCCAGATTTTTCGACAAAATATGGTACAAATTCGACCCCATTATCAAGCGGATGCGAGATGCTTTCATCGTTTGGGATTCGAACAGCAGTGGTAGGAGGAGGGCAAAAAGGCCCCCGAACTGTTAAAAGTTTCGAAAAAAATGTAGGCCAACCTGGCTTGACAAATCCTCAAGAAACCCACCGCAGCCCCATTTCACCCTAATAACTAAGCAGGAGTAATCCTATTTTTTCTGACAAATTACAAAGAATGTTACCATGTATGACCATTCTCCATTCTCATGCGTTTTGTTGCATCCATCGTGTGTTTTCTAATCAATAAACATCAATAGTTTGGTTTGCTGAGTGGTGAATTATCAATGAAGTTCATCACAGCATGTATTAAAAAAATAGCCTCAGACTGACGTGATTTTTTAAGCTTTACTTGACCCTGACAACAGACCCCTAACTCTTTGACCTTAATGTTATCCGAATTTTGTTGATATTTTTAGGTCAACGAATCGAAAAAGATGAATGAGACGTTTCTGGAAGAATCTTTATATTTCAACTTATCGTTTAAGCCAAGTGTATGCTCTGCGAGCACCCTCCAGACCTGGCTTTTTTCTCTCTCTTACTCTGATGTTTTGAGTTAATAGTCCCAAGACCTGCATTTCTTCCACGGTATTTTCATTCACAAAGCTCCTCAGACATTTAGCAAGAGCGTAACGAATGGCACCTGCTTGTGCAGACATTCCACCTAAAAAAATTATCCATGTCAATATTTTGACAGACCTATCTATTCATCAAATTGGTTTTTCCGAATTTCACCTTTTCCAACTTTACACTCTATGTCTATTAAGTTGGTGAGACCGGTTACTTGCAGAGGATAAAGAATCTAAGAAAATTTTCAATAACTAATCTTTTCCAATTTTTTGTGTGGTATTTTTACCTGATATCGCTCATTTATACAGTCAAAGTAACTTAGGTCAGTAGTGATTGAAGGAAAGTCTAGATGGGTCAATGAAAATTTCCCAGAGCCAGGTTTTGTTACTCTGACGTGTGCCAAAGCATTTTTTCGCTGACCTTTATTTAAATGAAAGAACATTAAAAGTAAGAATTCAACATAACTTTAACAAAACTAATACTATTTACCTACGAACTCAACAAAACTTCGACCATCCTCCCCGATTTCCGGCTGTGGGACGACCTGTCTGACATCATGAACAGAAATCGAAGATCTGAATTTGAATATGAATGTTTTCACTCTATATGAAAACGGATGTTCCAGTAACCTATCCAAAGCTTTTATCAAGTAGTTATACTGGAAAAAATATGATTTTCGTTAAATAAAAGTTCAAGTGTAAATCAGTTTCATAAAACTTACTTGGGTCTCACTAATTTTTTCTTCAAAAAGCTTTTCCATCTGAGCTTTGTCTAACCAAGATGTTGATGCCATTAAAACTTCATTAAGTACCAAATCTGGATCTGGTTTACGGTTCTGCTTGGCCATTCGGTCACCGAAGAAAGTTAGATTCTCCTTAAAAAATTCAACAAAGTTTGCTAAATTCAAAGAGCAAAGAGCTTAATCTAAACAAAAAAAAGTTACCAAATGATCGACAGTTTCATACATGCTTTGAACATAGCTCGGAGAGGCACAATAAAAGAATGGATGGAGCGGTCTTCCTTCCTCATTGAATTCAGCATCTTTTGGTTTGGGGAAAACCTTGAAAAAAAGGGGGTCGAGAAATTGAAACTATGAACCGAATTTCGTTGTTGTCAAAATCACCTCTTCTGGCGGCTTCATTTTTGGTCTTGCCTCATCGTCAAATAATCCACTTGGAAAAAGATAGTCAATAGCCTTGTCAATATCTTCCTGGGTCATGGAATCTGGATTCATTCCCATCATATTTCCCAAATGCTTTTTACCAAGTTCAAATTCACTTCTCTCTTTAGCAATAAATTCATCATGGGTTCGTTTTTTTAAAAGATACTGCTTCATTGCATTGCTCATTGGTTTAGCGTCGTTGGAGGGACCCAAAGAGACAGCATTTGGCTTGACAGGATTTCTTATTGAAGAGGTCGTAGACAATAATCTGCTGGATAAAATAAACTGCCTCTGGGCCGAAAACGGGCCAAGACGCAAAGCAGCAGCAGCAGTGCACATTGCTGTAAACCTCACAATAAAATTGTCCTTTTCGAATATTTAGGAAATATCCTAATTAGGGCCGGAAAACATCTTCTTAATAGACTATTAAATTTTCACACTGTTTTGGGTTTCGGCTGACACCGAAATTCGAAGTTTGCTTTTGTTTGTTTACTTTTTTAATCACCAATTCATAGATTTCTAAACTTTTAAACCGAAGATTGTCACTCAACCTCTTTCTTTACTTCACCAATTTCAAAATTTTCTGATAAAAGAAGTAGAATTTTAACAATACCTATCTGAAAATGAACTTTCAGAATGATATACAACATCTGGTTGTTTTGAAGATATCTTTATGAAATTGATGATCAAAATTTTAGGGTTTCATGCCATTGTTCACCTCGCAGGTTTGAAAAAAAAAGTAGCCCTCTCAAGCAATGATACTGTTTTAGGTTACATTACTTCTTTAAACCTTTAGAAAATCCAGTGAGGGCTTAGAAATAGCTGTGAGTTGAAAAGTATTAAAAAGGATGTTGATTGCACTTCACAGATGCTCTTTTGTGGATCTGAGCGATTCCAGCTTTGATCAGAAAATATTTTGCTAAACTTGAACTCATCAGAAATATTGGGATCCAGAGAGCTAACTCTAATGTCGAAACATGCAAATCCCAGTATTCGGTTGGTATCTCTCAAAATTTTACTTATTTATCCTTTAATTATGATGTATAACTTTAAAAGATTATTTTCAGAGGATTATGAGTTCTGAATGAAAAATACCTTTTATTCATCCAATATTAAAAATTTGCAATGTTTGGTCAACTCATTTGTTGTTTGTAAATTGTTAATTGATAATTTGACCAACAACTTAGGGTGTATAACTAAGTTGTAAAATTAAGTTTGTAAAAATATGAGCGAATAAATCGGAGAATGAATTGCTATCGAATGTTCTACGGGGAATATTTGATTATCAATTTACATTCAGCTTTTCAGTGTTTGAGGCTTTCTCTGTTGCATGAACATTCTGTGTTGAAATCGTTCTTCCAATTCATGGTTGACTGTGGAGTGGAGAAGTAGGCCCAGAACTCCAGCACGTCTGTCAAATGAAGAATTAGTTGTGAACTTCTATTAGGAGATATAAAAAAATTTACTCACGAGGACATTGCATGCTTAACTTGACGCTCTTGCTCTAACAACTCATCGAATTTCATCCACTAAAAAGAAATTATAGCTCCAAAAATTATTTTCTTTAATTCTTGTTTAAAAATACCTGTCTAACTCTTTCCATATCTAATTCTGCTCTTCGTAACTTTTCCCAACAAAAATGAGCGTTGCAACGTCGCTTTGACATGCGACAGAATGTGAGCTTGTTACTTTTGTCAGTGAGAGGAAACCCACAAACCTAGATTTTAAGGGAATTTTTATTTCAAATCGTAGAGGTAAAGTCATGTTTTGGCACCTCGTCGTCTCTTCCTCCTCGATCGGGATGATGCTCATGGCACAAAACTTTGAGCCTTTTACAGTATGACTCTTCTTTTGGATTATAGAAGTCGCAAAACATTCTAGCGTCCTCAATAGATGTTTTAAAACGGGATGCAAAAGATGTTTGAGATTCCATCTAAAACATTTGGGAATCAGCTCGATCACTTTCTAAAACCTCAATTTTTTTACCTTATTATAACATCTTTCCATATGCTTAATTGCTGTCTTACAATGGATATCGACCCCACACGTTACACAATGTATGATAGCCTCTTCACTCTCATCATCAGGAATATCTTCATCGATAGTCTGACTCTTTCCTTTGTTGATCAGATTTTCTAGTGAGTGAAATTCCACATTTAGCTGATCGAGTCTCGAGCGAACTTCATCCTGTGAAAAGTTTTTTTCATAAGGATTGTTGTGATAATGTGACAAATAAGCTAAGTGAACGGAAACCTGCTTTGCGCGCAACGTCTCCAGCTCTTGCCGGTTGGTTTGCTCTGCAGCACATCCTGTCAAATTCCATTGTCTTACCCTCTCAGGTAAAGTTTGCATTATTCTTGCAGAGGCCTTGAGTAAGATTGTTAAAAATTAAATTGCTGCGACGGCTAACATAAGCTTTCAAACAAAAACTGAAACTTACTAGACCGATTCCACACTTGTCTGAGCAAAATTTTGATCCCCTTCTTGATAGGTTGGTACATCCTCGACCGTAACAGTGCACTTCTCGTTCAAGAACAACTTCTTCATCTGAGGTATTGGCATCATTTATATCATGCCGTTTTCTCTGCCTGGCATTTCTTTGTGCAGCAGCAGCAGTAATTTTTGCGGGTCTCTAAAATATAGTGTGGACGAAAAACTGGTGGGAGATTCTTTAAATTGAATTTCAAAAAAATAAGTAAAACGCCAGTTTTTACGTAATTAATTAAATAACTTTTGGATATCAGTAAAGTGTTTCCTTACTTTATTTACAACAGGAGTTTTGTGATTTTTCGTGATTTTTTCTTTGGGACCTTTTTTCTGGCTGTTTGTTTCAAATGCAAATGGTTTCCAGTCTTCATCGTGATCAGAAGCTTTATCATCGTTGGACTCTTCTAGATGAGCTTTTTTCCGTGGAATTGATTTTCCAGGCCTATAAGAGTCATCGCTAGAATCTGCAAGAAACAAAACAAAGTAAATTTCATATTCTTTTTGTTTCAATAATAAATGGCACAATAAGTTGAAATACAGACCAGATAGTTCCCTTTTGACTACGGGAGCTTTAGGTTTCTGGTCTAAATTGCTGAATGACTTGGTCTCTAACTTGACTCTTTCCTCTTTGAAAAGCTTCGCTTCTGTTTTGGAAAATTCCTTAGGCCTCGGTTTCTCTAATTTCTCACGGATCAAATCCCTGTGCTTATCTCTCACTTCACTCTTGTGTTTTGAACTTTCTCTTCGTTCTTTCTCACGTTCACGTTCCTTCCTTTTTGCTCGTTCTTCCTCAGTTTCTTTTCTCTTTTCCTTCTGGCCATGTCTATCTCTTTCTTTAGAACGGTCTTTATCACCATGTTTATCTTTTTCCCTTTCTTTGTGTCTGTCCCTATCACTGGGCTTTCCCCTCTCCTTTTCTTTCTTTTTTTCTGCCAAATATTCTTTGTACTTCGACTTAAAAACAATTTGCAAGTTGGGCTTCTTCGATTGACACTTCTTGCAATAGTACCTTTTTATAAACTGAGCTTTTTCTTCTGTTACTCGAATGCAGTCACCATGGTACCATTCCTCACAATGATCACAACATCTAAAAGATATTTCAAGATTAAAGAATGATATATATTCAATTGTCTGTGTTGTAAGATGGCGCCAAGGCTTGTAAATGTAAATACAAATTAACAACACAAAATATGTAAAAAAAACCTTCAACAATTCTAATTAGGTCGGATTCCCATTACAAATGATTATTGTTAAGCTCCTGACTCTTGTTAAGAGTAGGTGTCTTTTGATATGTATTTGTATGAGTCTAAATAAAGCGTTAATAATATGTTAAATCTACAAAATAACTTACATCATAAAGCGGCTAACATCTGTTGACCTACAAATGCAGTAAACTTCCCCGCCCATGATTCTTTGATTGTTTTAAAATGAAGTAAATTAGGTGAGAATTCTATAAGAGTTAAAGATTAAACAACAATATTCGCAGATCGCAGTCAAAAAATATCTGAACAAAAATCAAATTGTAAACAAAGCGTAGAAATCTATGATACCTGTATTGGAAAATCCACAGAGCTCAATCAATCTAAAACGTAAACACAAATTCTAAATTCTAATCCAAGTTCAGCCAGCGTTAGACTTGCGGCTTAAAACTATTTTCTTCTTAGAAATTGTATATTTTTGGGATCAAGTACTCAAAAAAATCATGGGTGCTCAATTGTTAATGAAACCATTCTCATTCCTCAAGTCTTCTCAGGTTGTTTAAAATATCATCAAATTTAATTGAAGGATATATTTACTGCGTGCTATATAATATACAACTTAATTTTCAATCTTCTAGGGGATCATTACTACCACACGAAGCATGTCAAGAAAGCGAGAAACGCTTTACGGATGGGAATTCGGACACTCTATCAAAAATGAAGTCAGAAAAGAGAAATGGATCAGAAAAAAATGCATTAAATCTAATGGATATAAATGGTATGAAGTAGACCCTGCCTTTGGAAATTCGAACAAAATAGCAATGAAACTTATGTCATTCAAAACTTGATTTTTATCAAAGATAAGATGAAATTGCCCTAAGAACATTTTGAATTTTGTTTGCTGTTTCAAATTCTAATTCTTGGACAATCGTAGAATTTTTTCTGTATCTTTTATACTCACGCTTCCATATAATAGCTTTTTGTTATAAGGGTCTTCAATAAAATTTGTTTTTAGGAGGGAAGAAAACGGACTTGAAGTACAACCATTATACAAAGGAAAGATATCCAGGTGAAAATGAAATTGAAAAGACTTAATCTCCAAGAATTTTATTGAAACTGTTATCTTTCAAATGTAACTAACTTTTTAAATAACATATTTTTTAAATTCCTTAAAGTAAAAAAGTCTTCGGAAATTTTTTAAATGAAAAAAGGCACAAATATTGGCGAGGTTCATTTCGGTTGGCCATCCGTACATTTTGTTTGTTAATATAATAATTCATCAAGACGATATTTCGTAAATGATGAATCAAAAGTTAATTGAGATTACAGTAACAAAAAATAAATAAAACATCAATATTCTATAATTTTTAGAATGCCAGATTGGAGTGACGCTGAAACCCAGTTGCCAGGCACCTTAACGATTGAACAAGAAAGAGCCAGAATGGAACAGACAGAGCTTGCCAAAGCAGTTTTTGAAGCTGCAATGATTGTGAAGAAAGCACAATCTTTTGAAACAAATAAGAAAATAACTAGTGGTTTATAACATTAAAATATATTGTAGGTAATCACTTCTCTGTACTGAGACTTTTTGAGACAAAAGTACACATTTTTAAAAATAGTTAATCATATGTGAAACTAAAAATGAGACGGCACACTTTGAGGTGGTTCAGGGTTACGCCCAGGTTGTAAGGTTAGGTTAACTGATAGTATTCATTAGCTTCTGGTTAGAAATCATTTTAATTCCCTCTGCATGCTATCACGTAATCGAAAGGTTATCTGGGGTTGGCTAGGTTCGACCTACCCTCCGGTCTCCTGTTAGATGACATGATCTCTAGGTCATTGCGCCCCATTGATGCCTTCTGCAACGAGAATTTCAACTGGTTCTGTCACAAAAAGTTTAGAGCTCGGACAATATTAAGACATTAGATGATTATCATTAAACTTCCTGGTTCAATTTCAAAACATTCAGGTCACCTTTCTTAATGTACATGACCTTACAAAGTTGTCCAGATTATTCTGCACATCTTTTTCCATAAAAGAGTTTCAAAAAAGAGATAAAAGAGTAACAAAGGTGGGAGTTATCCAGAAGAGGGGTTGAGCAGGAACGGCTTGAAAATTTAACTTGGAATCTTACAAAACATTTGGGAAGATAATTAATTAGTTGTGGCGTAAATCAATGAAATGAATTATCTTGTAAATAATTTCATAAAAGCATATCAGACTTTTTTCACATTTCAAAAAAAGAATTAGATCCAACTTCATAATGAAACTTTATTTCAGAAGTTTATTTGCTGAAATAACTTTCTCAGAAAGCAAATATTTAGTTTGTAACTTGACCTCTTGATCATATATCATTGCTCTGTGTTTTTCAAAAATGTTCGACGGCATGATCCGAATTTCTTTTCAAATGAACGGAAAGCAGCCTTTCAGAGTGTTGAACATATCGATTAAGGTCTATAATGCCACTTACAAGGGAAAAAGGTTGTGGAAAATATTGACAATGTTTAAGCTGAAACTCTAAAGATTAATTTATCATTAGCAAATGGCCAACTTCCATCGATGCCCATACTCACTGACAACATTGAAGATGCCCAAGAAGAAGTACAAGAAGAGGAGAAATCGATTGATGGTTGTTTCAATTATTTTTTTTATTTTAATAAGTAGAGTAATTTAAAAATTCTATAATCTAGAAGACAAAGTTCAAAGTCAAACTCCTGAAAAAAAATCTGTCAAGAATTGTGGCAAATCTTCAAATTTTCGTCTTGCCTATAGTTCAGCAATGAGTAAACCAGTCTGTCTATGCATCATTTGGGTTCATTTACAAGGATCCACATCGACTGATCAATCTTTAGACACAAGAGTATATTTAAAAAAAAATATTTATTTGATAATATTTTATATTTTATTATCTGTATAAAAAAAGCTACACAGATGCATGGTAAAAAGGAGACCGAAGCCTGTATCAGAGGGTCACCAAATTGTCTGTCACAGATGTGCTTTTGGTATAAAAATTATTAAGTTTCTAAAATCTACTTGAATGAAAAAAGGATTTTCTTTCAGGTTTTTCAAGTTATAGTCTCTATCTTGACCATCTAAGGTCCAGCCCTTGTGGCATCCAACAACAAGTTGCCAATAAACCAAGAGGTCTCAATAATCAAACCAACAACCATGTGTCACAAGACAAAAAAAGGTATAGATTTTAGTTTCAACTTTTTTTTTTCGTTTTCAAATGACGAGAAGTTTCCTTCATAAGTTCATTTTGCTCACCAATAACCTCCACGACTTCAACTATGAATCAGCGTTCCTCTGATTTGATTCGTTTGGCAAATTTAACTCATGGGCAATCATGTAGAAGTTGGAATACTCATCATTTAGGTGAGAATCTCAACTGAGAAAAGACTTACTTTTATATCTTATTTTTTACTGTAGCTGAAACGTCAACTACATCAAGCAAAAAGAGAAAGCTCAACTACAACGAGTCCTCATATTCAAAAGTATGTTTTGAATCATGTGAAAAAATTAAAATTCTACATTCAATAATCTTTTTTTTTTACAAAGTTTCAACCCAATCGTATTCAGCCAACTGCCCCATGGGTCATGTCAGGTCCAAGGTATACCGCAGCACAACGTTATGACTGGCCATTTCAGATGATGCAAACTTTCAACCACCCTCAAGCCTCAGGTTTTTGCCACCCATCCAATCATTTTCCTTATCCTTCAGTTAATCAAGTATGAACTTTCACTCCATCCAAACTTATGAGGTGAAAGACAAAATTCCTCTTTTTCATTAGTTTTCGATCTCAAATCCATTCAATTTCCCTTCTTTCGGATTCGGATATGGTGGTTCCGGAAACAATCACCAATCTATGCAAGTGGCTCAACCCACTTACCCTTTCCAACAAGTATCACAAGGTTTTGGAATGTGGAGAAACGAAGCATTTACTAATTATGGTAGGAGTTTTAAGAAAGTTTGTCGAGCTTTTAAGAGAATCCTTGATGGACCTGTAAACTCAGTAGTTCCAAATCGTTCTGACCTGGACCTTTATTGTAACTGGAGATGGTCCCAACCAAATTCACAGGATGTCTTTAAGATGTCCTTTGACAGAGAGTGGAGAGAAAGATGGAATCAGCAGTTCTCAAATGGTTTGATTCCTACAACTTTTCAAAATTTAAACTCATTTTCCAAGTTGTAGGCCAACAGAGGACAAATTTTGCCACATCTTATAACATGAATAACTCCTATCAGGAGTTCTCTCAACACCAAGAGCTCGATATTCATCAAAATTCCAATGAAAATTCAAACTTTGTTCAAGAATCTGATGAATTCAGCTCCATGGTTTCTCAAGAGGACCTGAATCTGGTATTCAAAGTTTATTCTTCAAAAATTAAGTGGAGTGCAATTCCTTAATTTTAAGCAATTTTTTAATTTTCAAAGTTAAATTTTGGAGATGATAATCTTTTTTCACTTGATGATGACTTGGCATTGGCCACAATTGAAATCAGTGACGTTCAAGAAAGTGAACTCTTTGCCGATTCCGTTGAGAGCAACATGAATGGTTTGGAATCAATAATGTTTGGAGAAGAAATCAGTTCTGAAGGAAGTTCGGTAAATAACACACAGGTTGTCACTATCCTGGCTGACCCGTTTAAATACTTTATTTTATTGGGATAAATATTGTTTAGGAAGATCTGATTCAACAAGCTGTTAACGTAAGTGGGATGGATGATATTTTTCAACTTACTCCGGACTCCTCTGACATCTCACCTGAAAGTAGGTACCAAAGAAACCCTTTTGACAATAATAATTTCAATTAAACAAATTGGTGAAATCATTATAATCTGATCTAGTACAAAATCACGAGCGTGACTTTCCTGGAGACGAAATCAATTTTTCTGAAATCGACACAGGCTTCAAAATGATCCCTCATCCTGTTGTTACTCCTCAAAAATATTTAAAAGAAAGTAAAAAAAGACATTTTTTATTTCACTGAAACTTTAACTGAAATTATATTTCCCAGGCAGTAAGGATCCTATATTGACCTCAACGGCAAGTATTAATCAAGCCCAAAACCTAAAGGCAGTTAGAAG
>Ga0194133_10008506_pt1 | contig 11950 bp, 6 predicted proteins | sample TA2KigOf40mmetaG_FD_155448 | JGI IMG/M metagenome (GOLD analysis project Ga0194133, IMG submission 155448) | Freshwater microbial communities from Lake Tanganyika, Tanzania - TA2015055 Kigoma Offshore 40m | ecosystem: Environmental > Aquatic > Freshwater > Lake | place: Tanzania: Lake Tanganyika...
AGGACATCGTCAAAGCAGTGTTTAATAGTCTCTGGAATAATGTTCCCAACAAACTCGCAACCCAATTACGCGAAATGTCGCCAAACAACTTTTATGGAGAGATAATCAAGACGATTATGATTACTGCCGCTGGTGCCGAGGGCATTTCTCTCCGTAATGTGCGGTTCGTCCACTTGATGGAGCCTTATTGGCATCCTGTGCGTCCCAAGCAGGTCATTGGTCGTGCCAGGCGTATTTGTAGTCATCACGATTTACCCGAATTGGATAGAACCGTCAAGGTCTTCTTGTATCTGATGAAATTTTCTGAGAAGCAGTTGAGCGACACAGCATCGATCGAATTACGGCTCAAAGACCGCAGCAAGATTGATGGAGAGACACCGCTTACTAGTGACGAGGCTCTCTACGAGATTTCCAACATAAAAGAGAATATCAATGAGAAACTGCTGATTGCAGTGAAAGAAACGTCGATTGACTGTGTAGTCTATCAGAAGCAGAATGTCAAAGAGGGTGTCAAGTGCTATGGGTTCAACACACGCAATCCAGAGAAATATGCGTATGTGCCGGATTATACCAAGGAAGAGAAGGATCAGGTCGCAAACGTCAATAAGAAGGTTGAGACATGGAAGGGAGTGAAGGTGACTATTAACGGACGCAGTTATGCTATGCGTCCGAACTCAGATGACCCTAAGACTGGTATTCTGTATGATTACGAGAGTTACAAGGAATTCCAGAAGAACCCGAGTTATTTACTCAAGTTTGAGGGTCATCTTCGGAAGAATGAGAAGACTGGGGAGAGATACATTGATTTGAATCTTTAATGTCGAGAGAAACTAGACGGTGCTTTTCGTGTTTTTCTGCTCGTAGAACGCGATGTTTCAGTAATCCTTGTCTCTTAATTGTGTTTCTATTTCTCTCTACAGTATGATATACTCTCTCGTTGCGAGGCAACAAGTTGTTCGTCAATTCCTGCGTATTAAACGGTTGATTAAACCCGTTGTTCATATATGTCTTAATGCTTGACAAATATCTATCAGAACCGAGACAATGGACAACATTGTATTTTTTATCGCAAAACTTGCTTTTATTCTTATATTTGCCAGAAGCCCACTGATCTGTGCGTAATTCTTTTTCGTTGTCCATATTTGTTGAATGTCATTAGTGTAAAGCATTTAAATGTATTGTGATACTAATCAATATATTTAAAATTAAATATGTGTTTTTTTGAAGATGAAGACAGTTATTTACATTTACTGGAACGCCGAGAGAAAGAATTGCGCGAAAAATGTAATGATTTGTTACACAAAAACGTTTTGATTGAATATGATTTAAAGATACAAAAGGAGAAAGTTGCTGAATTAACGCTTGAATTGGAAAAACTGAAAGGAGAGAAAACCACTTAATTACCAAGAACAATCTTCTTCATATTTTTTCGCGAGAATTTCAATCGACGGCTGGTCAAAATAGTGCCATTCACCATCCATGAAATACATGATTGACAACGGTGCGTTGTCCATGTATGTCTCGCTGTAGTAATTGTCGAAGAACTTATCCAGGCTTTCTTGTGTCATTGGTCCTTCTTTTTGATAATACAGTTCATTCACGAGAGCATCATAATATCCGTCAATTAACGCTGTTTCCAGTTGGTCTGCGGTTGTCTGTTTTGTCTGCACTGAAACATATGGTCTCTTGTAATCCGGGTGAGCAGTCTCGACGATGTATGGAATAATGGTGGACGACGACATTTTGTGATTTGTAGTTTATTTAAAATTCACAAAATATGTTTAAGTCTTTTTGTCGAACAGTTTTCTAGCCTCACGTATCTTACAATAAAAACATGGTGCGTTGTATTTAACACTATAATCTATTCTTGAAGAAGTTGAAGGATAATAAGGACAAGTACAATCTGTTGTTTCTTCATATAGAATTAAATACTTATTTCCGCTTCTCTTTGTTAAAATTGCGTCGCCATTTTCAAGTATTTCATATGAATCGGCGTTGAGTTCACGTAACCAATCAGTTGGGTCTTCAATAGGAAAATACTTAACAACAGGTATTTCCATTATTAAACTTTATTGTATTGTGTGGTATTATTTTAAATCCTTTCTTACTTCACAATATTCACAATAACCATCGGCAACCTGCTGAGGTTCATTATTTTAGCGTCCATTGTAATCTCTTTATCGAGTTGAACTATCATCGTGTTATAATCCTTGTTCTGATTGAGCCCTTCAATGTTAATATGCTCTTCATCGCGAATGTTTACCTTACATACACCGACCACCTTGTATTTACTATCATTCACCTGGATCACGTCATTTGGAGAGAATTCTCCGCCATTGGGCTTAACTTTAATATATGACATCTGAGCATCGTTGAACTTTGCGTTCTTGTTTATTTTATTTGTGATTTGAGTGCCATTTATGAGGGTTTCCATTTGAATAAGCGGTGTTATGTTGAGCGGTTCCTCGTGTTCGTCATAGAATCGCAGGGCAATCGTCGCCACAACCGGGTTCGTCTCGCTGCTTATGCTCTGATTACACGTAAAATAAATATAATTGCCGACTTCCTTGTCCTGACGGTACATAAACTTCGGCTGCGACGAAGATGCCGGCAATAAATCACCATTTACAAAAATTTCCACATAAATATACGGCAAATCCGCGATTCTACTATGAATGTCCATATCCAACTCATTTGTTGTTGTTATGACACGATTTGGTATGGCAATATTGTTGATGTGGATTGACTTGAACGAAACGAATTTTTCATTGAGAGAAATTACATTGTCATGGATGTTCTTGGTAACCAGAGTCTTTTCATCAATATTCAACTGAGGTTTCTGAAAATTCTTATTCCACCACATATTGGCATCTGGCTGTGATGGATTAAAGTCGCTTCCTGATTGTCCACCGGAAAGCATAACATTCGGTTGATTTGTCGATTCCGATTTGGGAGCCTTTAGAATCGTTTCATCTGTTTCCTCTGGGTCGGGTGTAAACACTTCAACCGCATTGTTAAACATGACAGTTTTCTCTGGCAAATGACGCTTAATCGCTTCTCTCGTTAACTTTTTGGATGGTGGCTGTTGTTTTACATAATCAAGATTTACAGTAGGCATGTCATGAGAAACAATGTTGCTCTTTTTCTCGACTTTATTATGATTTTCAGTGTTTTGAGATGGAACTCCATTTGGATTCAGCCAAGCCACGGCAATGTCCTCGTTCTGCTTCTGTATTTTCTTAATTTGTGCTTCTTCCTTTTCTCTCTGTGCGACAATAAGAGAATATGCGTCATCTGGGTTCACGCTGTTGAACTGTTGTTTCATATTAACCGCCTCTCTATCCAGTTCTTCCTGTAGATTTATATTGGGCTTCTGAGTATCCACCTTATACTTGGCAAAATCTTGTCTGGCTGCCTCGTAATTCCTTGCCAGCATTTCTCCCTTGTTTGTCTGCGGCACTGTTTGATTTGACACCCATCCATTGATGTGCTTATACAAAAAAGATATTGCCTGTTTATTCTTAGTAGTCGTATCTACTTGTCTACCGAGAGAACGGTCGACGTCGACGAATGTATCCTCTAACACGCGAACAAAATCAGGAATATCGCTCAACATAAGGCGGAACTTCTTCTTAGTATTCTCTTGAAGGATTTCATAGACGAGTTCCTTGTTTTGATTGGAGAGAAAGGGGAGTTGTTGAGGTTGAGCAGCGTAATTGGGTGGCATTTGCGTGTGCATTTGCGGTTGTTGTGGCAAATATGGGTTGTTTTGCATGTTAATTAAATATATGGCTTGTTTTTATATATTTAATTTTTACGAATACTTATTATTTATTACTTTTTGATTTTCTAGTCCTTTTTTTTGATTTTCCGCCTGATTTTAATGTCTGTTTTTCTATTTTTTTTCTGTTTGCCTGCGTATTTTTAACCCATCGTTTGGTTAAAGGGTTGAATATTTTTTCAGTGGTTGGTTCTATTGGTTTTTCAGGAACAACTTTATCATCTGAACTTTCGACCAATATTAATTTTGGGCGTTTTTTTATTGTTCTTTTTTTTTTCGGGATAGGCGATGGTATTGCTATTGAATCATCTTCAATTGCTTCTGTTGCAGGGACTAATACTCTTTTTTCATCTAATTTTATTGGCGATTTTTTAGGTTCTACTTCATTTGTATCTGGTTTTGGTTCTTCTTTACTTGCAAGAAATACCTTCCAAAAATCTTTTTTAAATAGCGAAATTACCTTATAATTGTATTTGTGATCTTGAAATTTAACATATTCCATAAGTTCAATAAACTTGGGATTGTTTAAAGCCGTTTCTATATTTTTCAAATTAGGAATACCATCTATAATAGCATATGAAAATTGAGTAAGACCATATTCTCCTTTTACATCAACAACTGGATAGGTTCCATGTCCATTAGACCATATTACTTTGGGAACAAACATATCTTTTTTTTCTGTTTTTGGGTGTTGTATGGAACTATAGAAAAACTTAATTCCATCTCGTGTTGTTATTGTATATACGCAAGGGTATATAAACTTTTCGGTTTTTGCATTAGACATATAATCTTTTCTAGTTTCATATAAAGAACTATCATATAACACATTTACTTTATCTTCTCCTTCAATTGCTAATAGTTTTTCATATAAATCAAATCCGCCACTCGGTATAAATTTCCAACTATTAATATTTTTTTCAATTGTTTTTCCATTAATATCAGTTATTGTTGTAACATTATTTGGGTAAATTGTATTTTGTAAAACATAATAATCAAAATTTGTTCCAGACTTAAATACTTCTTGCCCCTTTTTAAATGTATTCATACACAAATATTTTAAGTTTTTACCTTGAATTAAATTAAAAACGTTTTTAAAAACGCCATCTGGACTTCTCCATCCTGATGGATGAACAAAATTTAAATACCCTCCTGTTTTTAATATTGTTAATGAATGTATAACAAAAGAATGCCATAATGGTTGCGTTTTTCTATCTCCTACTTTTAGTTGATAAGGTGGATTTCCCATTACAACATCAAACCCAACAAAATCAACCGGTAATTTAAAATCTTTTTTTATATCCATTTTCAAAGTATCCCCTTCATAAATATTTAATTTGTATTTGTCGCCACAAAATATTTTCTTATAAATAAATACATTCTTTGTTGTGAGTTCTGCAGAATATATCATATGTTCCAAAATGTGTTTTCTTCTCTCTTCTTCATCAGGAATTATTGAAATTAATCCTTTCATCAATCGTTGATACACGATAATTGGAAAATTACCAATACCAACCGCAGGATCTAACCACTTAAAACCATCTTCTGTAAATATGCTTTTTCCATGTTCTTTTATGTAGGCTTCATCTAATTTATCCAACATTTCATTTACCAACGACAATGGCGTAAATACTTCACCATTTTCCTTTTTCTCTTTTTCTTTGGGTTTTAATTGTGTATCAATATATTTTAATAATTCATCAGGTTCATTAATGGTATAATAGTGCTTTTTTTGTGACATAATTATTTTATTCACAACTTGTTTATCTTCAGCATCATCCATAGCATTCAGAACATCATCTATCACTTTTTCTGGGTATATTTCCTCTACGTTTCCAGATAAACGACCGTTCAATATTTTCAAAAACAATTCTTTGGTCTCTTTATCTTTGTAAACTAACGCAGTTAAAGCATTAATGTCATCTATTACTGTAAGTTGTGCGTTGGTTTTTGATGTGTCAGTTAGTATACATTTTGCACCCATATCCAAATAAAGCGTAAAAATATTTAATAACGATATAAATTCGCTTATTACCTCTGTTGCGGTTTGAATTAAATTTATTTCTTTTTCTTCTTTTTGTTTTTTCTCATTTTTTTTGCCTGGAATAAGTTTCTCCTTTTTCTTTCCCGGTTCAACCATTTCATCTTCACCTTTTTCGTCAATAACAGCCGTTTGTCCTTGTTGATTTTCTATCGTTATTTTTTCAAATACCTTTTTAAGTGTTTCTAGTTTTTTCATATCAAAACTAAATTTACTAATAATTTTTTTTATATTTTCAACATTTATGTTCCAAGATGCATATAATTTATTGAACAATTCCTTTACAAATTCATCCCTACCCTTATCGTCATCGCCGTATTTATCTTGTAAAACATCTTTATCAATATTGATTAAATCTGTAATTTGACGATATTTTTGTATGTCTTCATCGTCTGCTCCTGTTTTTCTACTTATGTTTGCTGAAAATAAATTTACGTTTGTCAACGCTCTTTGCGGGTTCATATCAACCATAAAACCGAATTTTTTCGCATCACAATATTCTATTGTTTTTTCATCACAAGAAGGAACATCTACTTCAGTCATTGACCTAAAAAGCATTTGAAAAATTGCGTCGGCACTTGAAACTGAATTCCATAATGTTACTATATCAACATTACGAAGAGAAATGCCTAATTGAAGGCGTTGACCCGCCAAAATGATTAAATTATCCTTCTTTATTTTACCATCCTTTATTGCTTTTTCTACTTTTTCAATGTCGGTTTTAATATTATGTGGATGTCCCATATATGACACTCCGTTTAATGTTCGTCCTTTTTTTGATGCGTCTTCAATGTCGACTGCTATAAAAAAATGATAGTTTCGTTTCACGTCATTAAATTCATTTGAATTCATTAATAAATTCACTAATGCTTTTGTTTTATTTTTTATATTTCCACTTCCAAGCGGTAAAAACCATATTTGCGATGTTTTGTGTTGTGGTTGTAACGTTCTGCATTTATTCAAACATATATTTCGGATACGTGGTAATATACCTCTACTTCTATAAAATGATTGTCTATCGTAGTCTTCTTCTTTATCCGGATAACCAAAATAATACCGCATCATTTCTTTTATTTGTTCTTCGTTTTCAAAATTATCACTATCACCTTTCGTAGCAAATAATTTATTCATATCCCAACCAAATTCAGTATCACCTATTTTTAATTTTTCAACATTCAAAAACTCTTTATCCCATAATGATGTCATTAAATATGGTTTTGGAAAAATGGCATAGTCTTTTTTAAATTTTTCAATAAGTGAATTGCCTGTCTTGTCTCCAAAATATTCTAATGCCTTTTTGTAAATATTGTCTCCAAATTGTTTTTGTACGGGGTTGTCAGTTATTGTTTTTTCATCGATTGTTTGCATAGTTTGAATATCATTCATGTCCCATGTAAGCTTACATTCGCTTTTAACACCGTATGCTTGTAATGGTTTATTATAGGTTGCCGTAACATATATCTTGGTAGTTTTTGAAATTGCGCTATCCAACACTTCAACAATTTGTTTCGCCTTTTCAGTACTCATACCAAAATGTGCTTCATCTAAAAACATTAAATCTATATCAGGGTTTGAGTGAAATAGTTTGACGATTCGCTGTTTAATTATTTTTATATCTTTGTCATCCTCAATTTCCTCATCATGTTCCTCATTCTCGGGAGGTTCGTCGTCCTCGTGGTCATTGTCATCGTCATCGTGATTGTCATCATCATCTGCTAATATTTTTTCAGCTTTGTTACCCGCTTTCCATCCTAGTTTTTGTTTTGATATAATAACTACACAATGCCTATCTTTGGTTTTACAAATTTTTTTTGAATTAACACCATCTTTATATGTTACAACATCTATACCTAATTTATTAAATTCTATATATTTGTTAAAAATTGTTTCATATTCTCCAAATGTTTCATTGGGTGCAGGAGTGATTAATAAAATTTTTACTTTTTTACCTGGGTGTATATGTTCTTGTTTTTTTACATATTCAAGTATTGTTCCAGCCATTATATATGACTTACCAGAACGTGGTATCGCGCCTACTAATATATTTTTTTCTTCGTTTTCAATTAAATTGTTTATTTTTAATATAAACAATTCTTGATGAAAACGAGGTATAAATACATCCTTCAAAACACCCAAATAGTTTGTTTGGAACTCTTCAATATTGCTTGACGATTGTAAATAATCATATTGTTGTAATATTTTTTTAAGTTTAAAAAACGCTTCTTGTAAATCTTGTATATCATAAATATGTTCGTAGTTACCGCTAGGATTGATATATTTAATTAGAATATTACTTGAACTATGTTGTGATTTGAATTTTTGGATTGCACTTTTTTTATCTCTAACAAAAATATATAATTTTATTACTCTGTTTTTTTTTTCGTGTTCTCTTATCAATGAGCATATTTTACCAATGTCATAATGACTAATATCCTTTTCTTCTTTGAAATATTTTACAGAAATAAAATATAATTCTTCACCTACAATTGGGTCACCTTTATCGTCGTATCTTTTATTTATAAATGTGATATCTGAATATCCGCCAGAATTTCCACTCCTGACTGGTTGTAATAAATATCCACTGGGATTATTATTTAATTTATTTCCATCCCAACAATTTGACTGGAATTGTATACCAACGTTATTCGGATTTTCATTAATAATGTGTGATGTTTGTAACTTACCTTTTATTGCCGGTAATGTTAAATTCGTTGCGCCAAACTTTATACACAAGTCCCATAATCGTTCATAATAAAATCCCTGTGATGAATGGTCTTCGACAATATCACCTTCAACCACTTCAACCCATACGTATTTTATTTTGTCTAGTATATCGTGTTTAACATTATTCGTGTCTTTTATTGTAGTTCGTATAAAGTCCAATACGGTTTCTTTACCATAATCTAAAATGTCACCCATTATGTAATATACTATATATAAATACTATATATAAATACTATATATGAATACTATATATGAATACTATATATGAATACTATGTATATATAAATACTATGTATATATAAATACTAAATTATACCCGCATTATATAACTAGTGAATCGCAGTTTGATTAACAGTATTTTTATTAACGGTATTTTTATTCTTCAACATCCAATTTACTATGAATTACACCTTCCTCGCCACCAACACGAACCATTTCGCCACCTTATCATCTGCTGCTTCCGATGCGTCCGCCGCCTCGCTTTCTATTTTACATCCTAGACGACCGAGTTCCGCACGAACGTCGTCTAACATCTTAATATGTTCGGAAATAATGAACTCACCGTTGTATCGCAAGACGCGGTGGCCTTCCGTCAAGTAGTCGCGCCAATTCGCCCCCATCAGCGACTGACTGTAAATACAAATATCGGCACTTTCGTCGTCTTCTTGTGCGGAAAGGTCGGCGATATTTCCGACGCGGGCGGTGCTTCCTTCCTCGACGACATGGTCGTATCCTTGTATCGCGAACTTATGGTCTTTGTCCGCGTCCGCGTAATGCTGTGCGATATTATTGCGACCGCATCCGAGGTCAAGAATACGAAGGCGATGCTTGCGTTTGTTGGCGAGATGGGCGATGATGCGATTACGCGGGATTTGGGACTGGTCGGTATAGCCCTGAAAACTGACATCACGTGCGGCGTGGTATGCGTGCCATTCCGCGGGGTTGGACCGCAGTTTTTCGTGGGTTGTAGTGGATTTTTGTGAGGACCACGCACGACCGGTCAGTTTATAGGGGGAGTCGGTTATGACGCGTTTGGGGTGTGATGGATTTGATTCAGGTGCAGAACATTCCAAGGACACGGCCGGATTGGGGATGAGATGGGACTTTTTGATTACGAGACAGGGTTTGGGTTTGGTGGGGGGTGGGGAGGGGAGGGGAGATGGGGATAGATGCGATTGTGTTGGTTGTGTCTTTTTTTTTTCATCCTTGTGCCATAACCATCCAGGTATTTCTTCTAATTTTTTAATCCATATTTCATCTAAATTCTTTTTCCGATATTCTCTTTTAAACCCAGTTATGGTGTTGTATATTTTTTGCTCACATTCATCACCTGACCGGTTTTTTGGCAATCGTTGAAATTTCTTTTGAAAATTAACCAAATCATTGATATTTGCGTCTTTGCCATTCCAATACCATCCAGGGATTTTTTCCAAATCACTTATTCGTTGAGAACTAGATGGTAATGGATTTCCAGATTTCTTAGAAATCATTTTTCCATCACAATAGCTATCTCGTTGTTTTGAACACCAGTTTCCAAGACTTTTAATTTCGCGCGGTTGTCCTTGAGAGGCAGATGGCAGTTTGTTATGTTTTTTTACATATTCCATCAATGTTTGGTAATTTTGTTTCCACTCTTGTTCATCGGCATCTACCCTTGTAGTCAAATATTGAGAATATGTTGGGTCTTCTGTAAAATCTTTCCACGCCTTTCTTATATCTAAATTTTTCATACATTCTTTATCAGAAAGGCGGTGTTCTCTGTCATAATTTCTTTTTTGGGTTAGATACCATATTCCAAGTGTTTTGGTCCTAGGATTCTTGGACTTGTTTGATGGTGGTTTATGGTTATCTTTTATATGTTTTTTCAATTCTTCAAATTTAGTAAACCATGCTTCAACAAAGTCGGAAGGGAAATGACCTGAATATATTGGGTTAGTTGTAAAATCCGACCACATCTTCCGGAATTTTTCTTTTGACATAATTTGTTGGTTGTTTTTGTAATTCGTCACATTTGTGCTAATCCATCGTCCTAGTTTTGCTTCGTTTTTATCCACAGAATGTTTATTGGGGCGCCTCTCGTTGTCATCAATGAAATTGCGAACATCCTCCAAACATCTTTCAAATTTTCCACCAGGTGTTATGTATGAATGATATTTTTCTTCAAACTCGTCCCACAAGTTTCGTATTTCTTCTTTTTTTAAAATTCGTAAATTGTGTTTTGCGTTTTCTTTTTGATTTCCTAACCAACGTCCTAACCGAGTTGTCTGTAGAGGAGCTTTTTGATATAAATCTATATAGGTTGCACATTCAATAAGAGTAGTCTTCCAAATTTCAACAGTGTCCAACCGCTCCACCTCACACTCCAACACTCCCGACCCAAATTGCTTCCCTATCGCGACATCCCCAATCTTCCAAAGTAATTTGATTTCATCATTGGTGTGGATATTCATTCTCGGGCGATTGGTCGTATTTGGCGGATTCAGGCGTTTGCGTTGAGCATCTTCATCTTCCTCTTCGTCATCATTTAGAGGCACAATTCGGTGATACCTGGTTTCCATTTCGCCATCTTCGTTTTCTTCCTCTATCTCGTAGAAACGCTGAATCGGTCGTTCGTATTCATCCTCTTCTTCTTCGTTGAATCCCCGATAAATAATCGGTTGTTCTGTATTACTCGTGTGGATTTCCACTCTCTCACCATTTTCAACCAACTCGTCAATCTCATCGGGGCACACCCAATCATCAGGGTCATATTTTCTTTTTTGTGATTCAAGTGCGTGCTTTCTCTCGGACTCCGTGAAATTGCTCGGATATTTCAAGCACAACTCATACAATTCAGGGTCTTCCTGTTTCAGCGCCGCACATACATTCATAATCGCATTATAATCGCCATTCTCTCGGTCGTTCAGTTGTTCGCGTATCAGTTTGTCTTGGACTTCGGGGTCATCTCCCGCCTCGCGGTATTTATCCCATCCGATACAAACCGGTATAAGAACCGTCGCTGGTTGTCGTTCTACGCCTTCAATCTTCCGACAGATGCGTCCAATATTTTGAATGATGTCTTTCGGCGACGATTTCGGGTCTACAAACACGCACATGTTCGCCTTCTTCGTATCTACACCCTCACCAATCGTTCGGCACGACGCGACAATATAGATTTCGGTGTCAGAGCATGTATCAAACGCCCCGAGGATTGCGTCCTTGTCTTTTGTGGTCGCGGTGATTGCGCGGAAAGTGATGCGTTCATCAGCGAACAACCCGACCTTTTCGGGAAACTCCTTCGCACACACCGAACGAAACGCCTCGACGAATTTCGCTTTATCCACGAATCGCAATACGGATGTTTCCGAATCACTCTCTGCTGCTGCATCAGCATGGAATGTAAGCACGCGTGTATTTCCCGTTGTCAG
>Ga0194133_10008508_pt1 | contig 11948 bp, 8 predicted proteins | sample TA2KigOf40mmetaG_FD_155448 | JGI IMG/M metagenome (GOLD analysis project Ga0194133, IMG submission 155448) | Freshwater microbial communities from Lake Tanganyika, Tanzania - TA2015055 Kigoma Offshore 40m | ecosystem: Environmental > Aquatic > Freshwater > Lake | place: Tanzania: Lake Tanganyika...
TATGTCTATAATCAATAAGGCATCCTCAGTCAGGGTATAAGTAATCTGAATTGATTATAGACATAATTACGTAGGACTCTATCAAAAGTGCTGATCACACATCAATATTGCCTGTGTCCAGATTATTATTTTCACTTGCAGTTTAAATGCGGTTAAGTTACCTCCCTTCCACGCACACCTCCGGGTGCTCCTACTTCTGCACCCTTGCGTTACAGACAGATGTTAGGGTTTTCTATATATTATTTTATACATCAAGAAAGTATTGATAGATTGAACTAAAAACACTAGCTGAACAACCTAAGCCATGGAAGAGCTCAGTGAGAAGATACTCAGGGGACTAAAGGGTACAAGTGGGAGTCAAAGTGGTACTGTGAGGCAATTGTTACAGCTTCAATGAAGAGTGGGTATAAGAATGAACGCATTGAGGTTTTCTTGTGAGAAATAGGCTCCACGATATCAATTGAGGATTTGAGGTGTCCTTAAAGAAGATGTTTGAGTTTTGAGGGGTCTATGATCTTTTGCCCAATGCAAGTTTGCCAATACCAGTTCGCCCAATGCAAGTTTGCCTAATCAAGTTTGCCAACCATGCAAGTTTGCCAACTACAAACTCGTTTGTAGAACAAGTTCTTAGTTGCGGTAGGGGGTTGGTTGGGTCAGTCTAGATTAGATTAGGTTAGGTTAGGTTAGGTTAGCAGGCAAACTTGAGTAGGCAAACTTGCATTAGGCGAACTTGGCATAAGGCAAACTTGCATTAGGCGAAAGATCATAGTATCAGTTGTGAGTGATAATTGGTTGATGAAAGGGCCGTTTATTGTGTGGTTAAAAGAGACTTTTTGATGGAACAACCAAGGAATTAGGAGACAAGGTTGCGTTGGGGTTTTTAAATTGGCGTTAGAGGGTGATCTGGGTGTTAGATATTGACTAAGGAGGTCAAATGGAAGTGTGCATATGGTTGTTTACAGGTGGAAAACTTTAGACCGGTTGTGTGAAATAAACAATCATAAGCCTTAAAAATTAGATTAATATACCTGTGAAAAAAGTCTGTAAAATTCCACCTCGGCATTTCACAAGCCCACTTCTCACACACATTTTTGAAATAGTCCTTCAAAGAAAGAAATGAAACCGTTTGTCAAGTCTTACTTTTTTTACAATGATAATTCAATCTAACCTGGCCAAAAAGCTGCATTCCCATCACAGCAAAAATGAAGATAACAATGCCCAAGACAAATGTAAGATTTGACAAAGCCCCGATTGAGTTTGCCATGATGGTGAGGATGTCATTCAGGGATTTCCAAGACTTTGCTAACTTAAAAACACGCAAAAGTCGAAATGAACGAAGCACAGATAATCCACTAATGCCATCTGCAAGAAGCTCAACCAACGACAGTAACACAATGATGAAGTCAAACACATTCCAGCCACTCTAAAATTTGAAATTAGTCACAAACAGTTTAACTCTTTCGTACTTATGGTCAGTAATCACCCCAAAGAAATATTTTGGACTCATTGCAGCTAACTTTGCAAATGATTCAATAGCAAAAATAGCAGTGAAAAAGTAATTTCCTTGCTCCAACAAGTTCTTGAAAAATGGAGACCTAAAAATTGATTCAAAATTTCATTATACCTATTAAATCAATTATCAGGTAATTGAGCAATATGTTTTCAAGCTGCTAAAAAATCACACAACCTTGAATATGCATATCTGAACTTTGATGAAAAATTATCCTCCACAAGCGAAGCAAGTGGAGAAGTGCAAAAATTTTACTAAGGTAGATTTTTTTGCCACGCACACACATTTAAGGGAAGCAGCAAAATGTCATCCGTCTGTATGTCACCTCAAACTTGTCCCTCAGTTTAAATGATAAAGAGCTGAAATTTTGCATATAGACTTCTCGTATTTTGACTGGGCTAGAAAGAGCCCATTTCTCAGCCCCTCAGACAGAATTTCAAAAATCCCCTGCGTAACTTTTTTGGCATTAATATGAGGCGTCTTGATGGAAAATTTCAACTCTCTTGCTTTCAAACTGAGAGAGGAGATGTGGTTTAGAAAAAACCTTGTAATGTAGTTTGTTAAATGGCCGTTGCTTTCGATGCTGATCGTGGAGGGTTCTGGATTTTTCAACGTACAAAAAATGCACACCTACTTAATTTTGCTCTTAACACTCAAAACTTGAATTTTAAAGCAAAGTTGTACAAATATGTAATATTGATAACTTCCTTCACAGTTTTCATGATAATTTTTAGCAACTTTTGTTCCATTGTTTAGTGATCTGAGGTACAAAAATGCATTAAAATGAAAGAGAGCTGAAAGTCTGTTCATTGTTAGTCAACACTACAACAACTTTACTCAAAAATAAATTCTCTGACTTTAACACCTAAATAAAATTTCCATTGATTTATGGAAATCTAAATTTATGAGACACTTAGTTCTTTTGTCAGCTATAGTGTAAAACATAATTGTCTTTTTCCCAATTATTACTCACATTCCATCATATTCTGTGTTGTAGTGATCCATGGCCATGAAGATGACGTTGACAGCGATACACAATGTGATGAAAAGCTCAGTGAAAGGGTCAAAAACCTTAAATTTGTATATATTTTTTAATCAAAACTGGTTCAAGGCACTTTTAACTCTTTTCAGCATACCAATATAGCAAGTAACTCGCTTAGTTTGATCCAAATCCAAGCACAATCCCAAATGCAAAAAATGTCAATGGTCTAGAAAGTATCATTGAAAACTTTTAGTTAAATTATTGAAGCAAATAAGGTAACTCTTTGCAGAATGTATGTTATTGAAGACACATTTTTCTGGCCAGGAACAATTTTTATTCTTTATGGCATTCTGGGGTTTCAGGTTGCCAGGGATAGCAGTTTTAGATCCCCAATCAGATGTTGTCACTTAGCAAGTTAAGTTACATGCAGCTACCCTTTTTTTTTGAAGCTCAATAAAAATGTGTTACCCTTGAAGCTCCTGCAACAAACGCTCTTTTGAACTTGTCCTCATCCTCATCTCCATCCTCAACTCCATTGGGACGTTTCTGTAGGTTAGTAAGTGAACGGTTTGGAGTAACACTGTCAATGATGTCGTTCAGAATGCTTAAATCCTATAACAAAATAAACTTTGTTATACAATTAGCCAATCAGGCCCTGGGGCTGCTCGTGAAAAATTTAAAGCTGGCCCAATAAAACTTTAGTCTACCCATTGCAACTTTTAAGGCCTCTCAGGCCAGCGATTGGGGGACTAAGGGTTCAAAAGTGGTGACAACTAAGCTATTTAGATTCCCTTCCAGAGAAACTTTTTCTATATCAACAATTTTCAAAAAATGATCCTTCAGCTTATGACCCCTAGGCCCAGGGAGAGGTTCTGAAAAATATCTAACCCTCCCTGTATTTGTTTTTTCATTTTCAAAGGCCCAGAACAGAAATTCCATCATGATTGGACTATCATTTTTGAATTAAGGGCTCCATTTCACATCCCTCATTTCTGGGCCTAGGGACCAAATATTAAGCACCTCATTTTGACTAAAAAGTATTAAGGCACTCATCTGGACATTTTTTGTGATCTGCAAAGGTTTTAGAGCTTGGGGTACCCCAGGGTCAGGGGACGGGTTGGTGTGGTCTAACTTGTGTTAACAACCTTCCCTGAGTTAGTGCAGAGGCCCGTACAAAATTTGTTGGAGATTGGAAGGATGAAAACTGGGATAAATCACTTGCGCTTTGATCATATATTCAGCGTTAAACTACACTTGTCAAAGTTATGAATTTTCTTACGCTTCTTGAAGGTTTTCTGCTCAAATCACTCTCAAATCCATTATTGATCATGAATTGGTGATCAATCACTGGCTGATTTGTTGAGAGAGATGATTGCTTTGTCTCAAAGTCATCCACCTTGAAAATAATTAACATATGAAACATTCTCAATATTTTAAACAAATGCATCTCTTGAAATAAAAAAATGTCACCTGATATTTCATCATTTGTTCTGTAATGACTTCAACATTAGAGACTTTGTCAACTTCCTCCTTAATAACAATAAGAATAGTTAATTTTCATTAAGTAGAATTTACTTTTATTAAATAACATCCATGATTTCTCTCATTTCTACTTATTTTGTTGTGTTTTCAATCAAAAGTAAAATGATCTTCTTAAGCATGAAACCAACACTCATTTGGACTTGCAAGGATATCCTTGCATTGGCTCACTAGGACCAATTGCCTCAAGATCACTTTTCTGTTTTCACCCTTACTGCCCTGTTTTAGCATGAATTAAAGAAATAGTATCTAATGAACTTCCCTTAAACAAAATGGGACAACACCTTCAAATGCAAATACAAAATAACTTTAAAAAGTGATCTTTTTATTCGACAAATTGATAAAAACTGAATTCCTCTCACTTGTGACAAAATCCCATGAGCTACTGCTGTTGCAACCGCTTCTTGGGCTGCCATTTCTGCTTCAAATATTGCAGCCTCCTCTGCTGCTCTTATTACTTCTATTTCTTCAGCCTCCCTGTAATTTATTAAAGCATGAAATGGTTTTTTAGCCATGATGAAATATAGTTTTCTCACTTTCTGGCTTCTTCTGTTGCCTGCCTTTGTAAATCATCATAGGACATGGCAACAATGGCCAAGATGAGGTTAATGAGGTAGAATGATCCAAGAAAAATATTGAACAAGAAAAAAATGATGTGATATGGACCAGCAGTTCGCAGAGTTATCTATGGCATCATCAAAAAAAATAGTTTGTAACAATTTAAAAATTATAGTAAATCTTTCCAGGTGCATCATAGTGTTCTGTTTCTTAGAATGATTCTTCAATTAACATATACCTTTTACCTACCTACTTAATATATTAACACAGTCAAAGAGCTGCTAAGTTGTTTTCCATTTTTTCTTCAATATTTTTATACCAAAAATATTGATTTTTTTAATAACCTGATAGAGATTTTCCCAGAAATCTTGTGTCATTAGTCTGAATGCACAGAGGTATGCTGAGCCAAAGTTGTTAAAGCTGGTGTAACCATAATTGGGATTGGGACCAACACCCTGAAAAAAAATCAGATTTGAAGGAGAGATATAAAGAGAGGATTTTCTTCTTTTTTACCTGGAGACATGTTGTACCCTCTGGACATTTTCCTGCACCCGTAGCATTCCCACACATGATATGTTTTCCAGTTTCAGGTGCCAAGTACCAGCTGCAAAAAATGTTTATTGAATGATCTAAGAGAAATTTATCTTACTTTAGCCTCCCTTTGGGTTGGGGCCAAAAATGTTTGTCACGGGTCAGTTCAGGTAATTTTTTGTTGCTCGGGTTGGGTCAGCCACCTGTGTAGCTGGAAAATTCCCCCTCCCCCCCCCAAAAAAATTCCTAAACTTTTTACCTTTAGGGTACAAAAAATTTCATCGGGTTGGGTCAAAGCCAGGTCAGTCGCTTATTTACTGCGCCAGGTTGGGTCAGGTCAGGGCCCACCTCTAGTAGACACATGTGTATCTATGCACAGCACATCATCATGCAAGAACTACCATACTAAACTTTACCATATACTTATAAGGGCCTTGGAACATGCCAAAAGGAGTGCTTTAAGCCCAGTTTAACACCCCTACAGTCTTTAGGGGATAATTTTATTACAGGAAAGCTCATTTTACCTTGGGCAATAGCCAAGACTTGTAAGGCTCATAAACAATAAAAAAAGTCTCACCTTGTTTCATTGTGAATCCAATCATGATAAAAACTATCATTCATGACATCTCCTTCAAAATTTATGACACATTTCTGACTTAGTACTCCCATGTACACCTGGAAAAAAAGAAACATTTTGAAAAAGCACTTTTCAAAATCTTTTTGAAGTTCTTACTTGTAATCCAAGGAGAGCAAAAATTGCCAGGATAAATAAAGTGAGAATAATAACATCTTTTAGGTTCTTTACTGAATACATTACGGCACTGACGATAGTTTTAAGCCCTGGTATTACAGCAACAGACTTTAGTGCCCGAAAAACTCTAAAGACTCTCAAAGCAGAGAAGCTTCCCTAGTGTCAACCAATAAATATTCTTTAGCATATTCAAGTTGTAGTTGACTTTTTAAGAACTCACAAGATCGATGGTAAGAGTGACATACGACATCAAAATGACAACAAAGTCCAGCCAGTTCCATGCATCTCTTAAGTATGAAAAATCATCCAAAACAAAGCCTCGAGAGAGGACCTTTATGGTAGACTCATATGTGTAAATGGCTGTAAAGATTATTTCTGTAGCTGAAGTATATCTGAAATAAAAAAAGAAGTAATTTTTTCATCATATGTGCACCACTGTTCAACAATCATGCTCTAACTGCTGAGCAAATTACCTAAGGCCATAACCCCCAGGAATAGCTTTTTCATTATTGAGGCACCAACTAACTCTCCTACCCTTATCTAGGATAACCAAACCCTAGCCTGCAGGGCTCTTAACCCCCCTTACCTAACACTGTGTGGCTCTTGACCCCCTTCCCCTAACCATGCGGGGCACTTGACCCCCCCCTCACCTAATCCTGCAGGGCTCTAGACCCCTCACCTAACCTATAGCCTAACCTTACCCCTTTAACCTAACCCAGCGGGGCTATTTCATTGCTAACTTAACTTTAATTTTTGTCTGCTAACTTTACACTGTCTAACAAACCTCCTGAGAAAAAAGGTAGTCCCTAACCTATAGCTCAAAAACTTTGTTTTCTAAATAAGGAAAAAGTTAGACAAAAAAATATAGCAAAGACTTTTTACTTTTGGTGAAATGTGGTGAAGAGAATAGAGATCAAACATAAAGAAAAAGCCTAATCAGATACCAACTGTTTATTTGACTTAGAGCAGGGTTTAGATACATTTAAAGCTGATCTGTGAATTTGGCGGTCAGAGTTGGGGGGTCAAGCTTAATGAAAAGGAATGTGGCTAATATCAGAGAAGGATACCAAGCGTTAATATTAAAGGACAATACCAGATTAGAGTTGTCGATCAACGAAAGGGTGTGGTGATCAAAATACCATTAAGAAAGTCATTTAGCTGACCGTAAAAATATTTTAAGGGAAAATATAACTTTTACTGCAACTCATATTGAATCTTGCCTTAGTAGAAAGCAAAATTTATCCTGGACTGCAACCAGTTGATCAGTTATTTCAAAATCAAAATTTTATGACCTCGACCACAAACCATTTATTCAATATTTAAGCAATTATTTTTGAATTCTGAATCAGCTTTACGAATAACAGATTATTGATTCGGGTTCTAAATGTGATTAATGCAAAGTTGAGGACATTTTTCGTTCAAAATTTATCTTTGAAGTCAATCAGTAAAGCTATAAATTTATAAATGTTTGCCCTATTTCTCTAACTTTTTCAAAATATTTCCATAAGTTGTATCAATACCTTAAAGAGTGGGTCGCAAACACATCAATATTTTTGTAATAAGTCAAATTTTTTGCACTATTTTTAGTCTTTAATAATTTATGAAGCTTCAGTATCTTTTAGAAATGTTTAAAAATTCTGCATTTTCAGGAAAAAAGGGAACCACTGGAGGTCCATATGTCTCAATGTTCAATAAAACGCCCCTGAACAACAATTTTTGTGATAAATACTCTTAAAATCAGCCTTTTTACACAAGAATTAAAAGTTTTAAATATTGACTAATAGATGCAGAGAGTTTCTCCTGCCTTATCCTCGACTAATTTGATTATTTTGAATTAGAACTATAAGCTCTCTCTACAATCAAACAGTGTTAAATCTTTGAAGAAAAGAAAAGAAAAACTTGAATGACATTTCTTGTGTCACACTAAAGGATAATTTTCATCTACAGTATAATTATACTGAAAGGTAAGTTTTCCTCAGAAATAATAGCTAAAGTCTAGCAAAAACTTTACAAAAATGAAAAAATACTTTTACCAAGTTTTGTATTTACTGTAAGAACATTTTAGAGATCCAGCTTTTAATGAGTCAGGGTATAGTAACATAGAGGGTCGTCGAGGCTCATGGCCATGACAACTAGCTGAGGACTGGGGTTCAATCTGGGGTCTAGGCAGATCTCTGACCCCAGAATTTGCCTCAAATAATCATCTAATATGATAGTCAGGAGTTATAGTTGTGCAGTTTGCTTGCATAAAAAACCTGATTTACTTATTGAAAACACAAACACAAAATAATTACATCAGAAAATGCCATTTCCAAAATTTAACCAGGGATGAATGAAAGACACAATGACAGTGTAGGAAACTGGTGAAAATCTAACACTTCAGTATTAGAATAATCAGTTCCTCAACCAGTCATAAGCTGCCAATAAAAAAAGGGTCAAGTGTTGGCCCAAATCTGATATTAAACTCCATTCTGCTAGCTATGCCCTAAACTGTTCTTTTACAAATGAAGCTCATGATTTTTTTAAAGGTTTTTCTTACTCTGTATCTGGTTGAATCATGACATAACAATTTGAAAGAATCGTGGCCATGACTGCTGCACTAAAAATTGGATGAACAAGCACCATGATTGCAATCCGCCGAATTGGATGGAATGGAGATAGGAAGAAGAGACCTTTGTTAGCATGAAACCTGTTTAAATATAAGTGAAATAGGAGCATTAAGATTTAATCATTATAAATCTAATATATTTTTAGTTTTGAAAAGGAATCAAATTTAGTATTTTTTTGTAGCTGAACTACCTATAGTAGTCGCCATGCAGCCGAATGATCAAAGGCACTGGAGGGAGTGCTAAGATCTAAGGTTGGGGGCTTAATAATACCCAGCCAATGCCAGCAGTTTTTCAACCCCAGAGTGCAAAAAATCAACAAGCTGCCCTTAGTCTGGGTAATAGTAATCTGCAGTGACACTTATAAATATAAATGCCTTGAGTAATTCATCACAGGAGTCTAAACTACACCAGATTGTTATTATTCTTGGCTGATAATTTCTTCATTTGACAAAATGGTTTGTTAGACACATTATTAATAAGGTTTAGACCTGCCCTTACGTAGCTAATGCTCGACTCACGTTGACCCAATCTCTCATTTACTGTATATTATAATCGATTGGTTGACTGATTTTATTAATAAACAAAGCCTGACTGGTAATCATCCAATCAATCCAAGTCAAGAGTTCATAGACCATTTTATGTACCCCACTCTCCCAGTTCTTTGTTGGATGTCATAACCATCATTCATAATCCTTTAACCTTCACCCTCAACCCATTAAACCTGACCTTTAATCCCATTCCCAAACTCTTATAACTTGATGCATAAGATTTTGCATAAAAAATCATAACATCTTGAACCTGCATTATATAATACCACCTCCAATTTTCAAAATAGTTGGTGGCTTTAAAAAAAGCATTTAAGTATCATAATTACAAGTAATGATTATTTCTACCTGTGTATGCTTTTGCCCTTGGAAACGACCATGAAAGTCTTTTTGTCTCTATAATAAGGGTCAATGTCGACAATGGGTGTGCAGGCAAGCTCCAGGGGAAAGTCGGCATAACGACGTGGAAGACTGCTTCCTAATAATTGTATTCTCAATAATTACTAGTCAGTTGTAATGAGACATGGGTTTGATTTTACCTTGATTGAGCTTACTGTTCTGTTTGATTTCTGTCATTTCTTTTTCTTCTTCGTCATCTGACAAATTTTCGTACATTCTTCTTGCACGGGCACCTTGGCCATATTCCTAAAGCAAATTTGAATTACCCTAAGCCTTAATTCTCAATTAACAACAAACTACAAACTGAGACAAAATGTGTAAGAAGTTGTGATGGAACCAGGTTAGATTTTTTTGAACCGGGTTGGGCCGGGTCAGACATCTTTGGTTTGAGTTTAGGTTTGGGAAATTTTCCCTAGAAATCCCAAATTTTTGATTTTTTCCCTCCGGGTCAAAAAGTATCCAGATCAAAGACGGGTTGGCCTCTTATTTACTGCAGGTCAAAAGTATGATTGGGTCGGGTCGGGGTATGAAGGAAAGGTAAATCAGAATTTTAAACAAGAGATTTTGAAATGAATTAGATTGATTAAAATGAAATTAAAATTTCTTTCAAACATGATTGATTTTTTATACTTTCAATTATTTTCATTGTTGTAGGTGTTTGGGTTGTAACCATGGAGATAATAGCACTTTAACTTCTTCATGTAAACAAAGTATTAGTTTTTTCAGAGCAGAGAAGGGAAACTTTCTAGATTCTTATGAAGAAAATCAATGCTTGTAATTTTTTTCATACCATCCCATCTAATTATATTTCACTCATTCAAAAATATATTTTTAAAAACATCTGTTATTGTCCCATTTTTTTGATATTTTTATCTTATTTACAATCTGACCTGGTTACTGCATTCCTAGTAAAGTAGTAATCCTTTGATCTATCATTAAAAGCAAGCCTCCAGACAAAAATGCAAACAAAATGTTACATGGAATGCTTAAATATGACAAATTTTCTATTGAAATGATTGAAAAATATCAAGTTGCTGCCGGTCTTAACATTGTTGGTGGTGACCCTTCACAATCAAGAAAAGAGTCACCACTGAATTTCTTATTTACTCAATATGGCACTTTTTATATACTTATAAGAGACAGATATAATTTGAACTTGAAAAAGATGTTGGCAGTTTATTCAAAATAGAATCTGCACAACTATCAAGATTGTTTATGTGTTATAGGTAAGGTTGATGAGTGAGACTTTGTTATGAATGTAGAAAGAAACAGAAAATTGATTGCAATTTAAATACATATCTAAAGTTGTTTGAATACACCAGAACTATATAAAATAAATTTAAAAAAGGGCTATTTCACGAAGTTTAGAGGGAAGTTTTTTTTCAAAAAAAAACAATACTTCAATCAAGAAGTATAAATCTTAGTATTTTTCAAAAAGAGTTGAATTTTTTAATTTTTCTCAATGTTTTCACAGAGTGGCCATACAATCAAAATTGTGGCATAACCTTTTTACCTATTTTTAATTAACTTGATGGTTTTCGCTCAACCTAACTGCGACATTTTTGATATGGCTAAAAAGGGCTTACAAAACTGAGTGTGATTGTTTGGAAAGAAAAAAAATATGAATTTACATGTTGGGTGTACTTATATGTGTTTAAAAAAATAAATGCTGTTTTTCAGGCAACCAGTTTTGCAAATATGAATTTAAGCCAACATTTCTACATCAAAGCTAAAATTAGAACACTGGGGTTGTTGTAGCTCATGGCTATGACCACTGGTTGTAGACTGGGAGATTGGGGTTCAATCCCCCGTGGGGGCGAATTTTTGACCCCTGGATTTGTATTAAAATAATCATCTAGTCAGTGTTGACGGTTGTGCAGATCACAAGAACAAAAAAAAAATGATTTAATTATTAAAAACACAAAACAATTACATCAGAAAAATACCATTCCCAAAATTTAACCAGGGATAGTTCAGGTGACCAAAGACACAATCATAGTGTAGGGAATTGTTGTAAAGTTTAATGCTTTGGTATAAAGAAGAATCAGTTCCTCAACCCTTAAGCTGTCAATCATAAGCTGTCAACACACATCAACCAATGACTGAGTGAGGTTGACATGAACTTTTGGACCCACCTATCTCACAGTTATGGGTCTAGATATACAACTAATTGTTTGAGAAAAAAACTTTTGAAAGTTAATTACAAAACATATGTTTGGCAGAGTGTCTCAAAAATTTCCAAAAACCTATTGGACTACTCTATGGCTCCTTGGTGGAAAAAACCATGTCATTTTGGACAAAAAGTAAAAAGCAAAAGTTGTTTGGGATTGAAATGTGAGTTATTTTATCAAGACAGATTAATCAATTTTGAACTGATGACCTACTCATTGTGCAGCTTAAGTGTCTCTAGGGGCAAGGATTGATTGTTCTAGCCTTAGGTTGTCTCACCATGAGCTTAAGAGTCATGAGAATGGCTGAGACTATAACCCATATCCCAAAGGAGTGTGGGGCTGTAGGCCATCTT
>Ga0194133_10008509_pt1 | contig 11946 bp, 6 predicted proteins | sample TA2KigOf40mmetaG_FD_155448 | JGI IMG/M metagenome (GOLD analysis project Ga0194133, IMG submission 155448) | Freshwater microbial communities from Lake Tanganyika, Tanzania - TA2015055 Kigoma Offshore 40m | ecosystem: Environmental > Aquatic > Freshwater > Lake | place: Tanzania: Lake Tanganyika...
TGAACCACGTGGGTAAAATAGCTGTAGTTTTATATCTCTAATCCTGCCCCCGGGGCGCAGGGGGCTAATAACATTAAATCTGAAGGAAACACCTAACAAAATTGTTTACAAAACAAAAAATGTTGAAATTTCACCCAGGCAATGCCAGGTACCCTCAGCTAGTGAAAATTAAAAAGAGCCTCATTATTTCGTAAGTTTAGTTCTCCCATTCTAGTCAAATAATACAATAATTTGCTTAAATGCGTGCTATTTTGATGAAATGTATTCCGATATTTATGTTGAGACTTTATGAAAACCGGTTGGATGCGAACTCTCCAAAAAATGCTCACATCTTGAAGAGAGGCTCTCTTTTTATCTTCTCACATGTTCAAAAGCTTTTTCACCACTAAGCAATATTATTGACAGTAGAAGGAAAAGCTTCAAACAGATTTGGGATAGAAACAATAAACTGCATATTTCAGGGATGCGTTGCCTCCTCCTCCTTGTTGGTCTGTTGGCCTTTCTTTTGACATGTGCAAATGCCAGGTAAATTTTATTTTTATAATAATAATATTTTTTTTATCCCAAACATAATCAACCTTGGATCCCTAGTGCCCATCAAAATTATAGTGTCCATTTTCCCAGTAAAAAGGTATATTGTCTAAAAAATGAGCCCTCCTCATGGTCGGTGTGGCCTAATGGACATGGCAGCTAGCTGGGGATCTGAAGCAACATAAGACACATGTTGCCAAAAAAATTAATCCCTCTCAGAATTAAAAAAGTGGGCCTTTAATGACTAATAGCGAGTACGATGCTTCGGCGTCGGAAATTGTAGGCGGAGAACGGAACGGTAATGCCGAATCAAGAAAATCAATCAATACTGAACTGTTTATTGATAGGGAAGTGAAGCTTTTTATAAAAAAGTAAAGGAGGGATCGGATCAAGGTGATCAGATCAGGAAATATCGGCCCTTTGGAAGAGGGTAGAATATTGGCGGGAATAAATACAAAGAATCAATACTGAACTGTTTATTGATGGGGAAGTGAAGCTTTATATAAAAAAGTAAAGGAGGGATCGGATCAAGGTGATCGGATCAATAAATATCTGACCTCTCGGAAGAGAGTAGAATATTGGCAGGAATAAATACGCGGGAGTATGAGAACAGCGGCAGCCTGTTTAGGTAAACTTGCTACTAAAGGGGAAAAGAAAGCTAAACAACGCAGCCTGTTTGAAAGGACTATGAGCTTGAAAAATATCGTAGCGCAAAAAAGAGGGTAATTGAGAGTGTACTACGATACTAAAGTGCTGCAAGGCAAACGGTAAAAATTGAAATTATCTTTTCCTCAAAAAGTCTTGCGTATATTTTACAAGTCGTTGCAAGTTACCTTAATTGATTATGAGTTATGAGTTACAGCCATTAACCCTGCAATTCATGCTATGAACAATTCTAATATTTGATATTTTGAGATATTATAATATCCAAAAAGAGGGAAAATGTTGATTCGCCTACTGCCATTTTGACTGCTGTCATTTCGCCTCTGACGATTTGCCTACAACAACAATTTGCCTACTGCCGTTTTGCCTATGATGTTTCGCCTACAATGATGATTCACATTCTGCGGTACCAATTACTAGGTTTGTTTAGGTTAGGTTAGGTTATCAATGATTGTAAGCAAATCAACATAGTAGGCGAATCGCCGTGGGCAAAACAACAATAGGTGAAGCGTCCGGTAGACAAATAGACATGGTATCCCAAAAAGAAGTTATGAATAGAAAAGGAAGGCTTTACAAAGACCATTCTAAAAAATAACAATATCTCAAGTTTTATACCCTTTCAAGAGAAATCTGAATGAAGAAAAAAGGCTGGACCTTGCTTGACTAGAAATAGTATCTTAGTGGTCGAGAATAATGAGTAAAAGGATAATGAATGTAGCCTCACTGTTTTCTTCCAATTTTTAAAGCTCTCAAGGTGAGGAATGCTTGCACTTCAAGTTACTGTTTCAAAAAGGTCTAAAAAAAGGAATGCTGTCGTAGACAACAAATTTTTCTAATATCCTGAACTTGACCATAAAAGCTTTTGACATTTGGATTCGAAAGGGTTTGTATCTCGTTGATATTTGCCTTATTCATGAATGATAAAATCCTGAATGCTTCTTCGAATAGCCAATCTAATTACCTTCAACATTTTTTTGTCTCTAACTGAAAAGCAGATGAATTTCACAGCCATCTTTTTTGCCATAATTTTTTTTGCTTTGTTCAGGAGAAAAAGTGAGATTGAAATAAAGCACACCAAAAGAAAATTAATTTCTTTTTTAACCGAATCAAAAGAATGAAATGAATTTCTGAAAAAAATCACTTACTTTGCCACATTTAATCCGGCGAGGAACTTAAGTACTGCCCAAATTCAGTGTAAAAATGAGAGTAAATAAAAAAGGCTCTAAAAATATGTTTGAAGAGCAAAAATTTGTGATAGTAGTTCTGTTCAGGATAAATTCATCTAGCAAAATATATAACTTTATCATCATTATTGCAGTCTTTCAAAGCTAATATATATTCACTGTGGGGGTTGGCTTGAATTTTCTGGTGTGGATGGGGATTGAACCCAAAGCCCTAAAACTCTGCTTTTTTAAAATTGCCTCAGCCTTTGTGCCATGTGATCCCTGTGGATCTAGTTTCATGAAGTGTATCCAATTCTGTACATCAAGATAGAGGAAAGGGGTCAACACCAGTGATGGGTCCGGGTCAAAATTTTTTGACCCAGGTTGGGTCAGGTCAATTTTTTGTTGCTTGGTTTGGGATTGGTTGGGTCAGCCACCTCTGGATTAGGAAAATCTCCCCTAAAAATCCAAATTTTCCAATTTTTTGCCTTCGGGTCATAAAAATCTTTTTAAGTTGGGTTAAAAATACCCGGGTCAAAGGCAGGTAGGCCTCAATTTTTACGACGGATCAAAAGTATTTTTGGATCAGGTCAGGGCCCATCTCTAGTCGATACAGCCCATGGCTATGACAACTGGTTGGGGATCGGGAGACTGTGATTGAATTGCTAGTATGGGCTGATCATTGACCCCTGGATTTGCCAAAGTGTTCATTTAACATGACGGTTACCTCAGTCAGGATTGATGGTTGTTCAGATCACATGAGCAAAAACCTGATTTTATTATCTAAAACACAAAATCAGAAAATAGCATTCCCAAATTTTGACCAGGGATAGTTCAGGTGACTGTGGACACACAATAACAGGTCACTACCAAAAATAAGGCTGTGTATGCACGTTTGAATAGAGTACTATGATTTTAAGGTGTTTACACGTGTTTTATGGTACGACTAAATTTGAACCAATAACACGTGTATTCCCGAGTGCCACGTGTTTAACAGGGCCGATACACCTGAAAACAGGTGGACTCACCTGAAAGTTGGCATTCAGTTTGTCTTATTTTTGGTAGGGGTAGGAGGGATAAGTTGTAAACTCTAATACTTTGGTAATTAGAAGAATCCATTCCTCATTCCTCAAACTATAAGCTATCAATCAATGCATTGTACCCTGTAGTAAAAAGTCAAAGGATTAGATTGGATCATTCAGAGATGATACAAAAAAGGGATTGATTGGGGAGAAGTCACAGATTAGATTAGTTGCAAATGGGATCATTCGTCATGGGAAATCAACATTTTAAAATGTTTTAAAGCAATTAAGCCAAAATGGCATTTGGGCCATGAAGCAATAATGTGCTTATTCTACAAATAAGCAACTATATGGTATAAATAAACATTATAGATATAGACCTTCACTGATCAACGAGGGTCCTCAATTTTTTTACTCAGACAACAATGGACCTTCTGGATTAGGATTTGTTGAGGATCTTTCAAGGTAAAAACATGTATAAAGCGTATAAGAAAAGCTTTTTTTATGAAAGTATTAAAAAAAGCTCATCATTGTAATTCTCTAAGAGGAAATCAACTGTCCTTTGAGGATCTGCCCAAAGCCAGTCCGTCTAGAATAAAGTTGGAAATCTCTAACGATGCAGATGTTATTAAGGTTAACAATTTTCATGATGGTTTCAACTCAAAAAACAACCTTCATGAAGTATTAACTGGCGACTACTACAACAACAACATAAAAAAGAAAGGTAACATGCATTTCACTAATTAGATTTTCTGGATCATTTGAGGAATACCATTGAGATTTACAAATCATTCAGAGAGGCAAGCTAAAGCTTTGAACAAGCTATACGAAGATATTGCAGCCAAATTTCCATTCTTGGTTAAGCAAGGTCTTTTTGATTCCGGAACTTCTCCAAGTATTGACCATCTTCTATCCATGACAGTCTTCAGTCAGCCGAAAATGGGATAATAAAAAGAATGCTGAAAATGATATCTCTAGAAAAGCAAGGATGACTTTGGCTAACCCAAGGTTAGTGTTAATAAAGAATACTTAATGTTTTCCTTTTCAAACAAGTAATGACTTTTGAAAATGTAAGCAATGATTAATGTTATACATAAAATAAAACTCTCAACTTGATATTTGATTTTTTAAAGGTAATTTTACCTTATTTTTAGTCTTTTAACAGGGCTTAAATGCTATGGGGTAGTTGTTAAAAAGCTAGTTTTGACCATTTTTATTTGTTCTATATAGCATTTGAATATCAGGGTCAACCAAACTCCCAAACACTGCCAAAAAAAATTTTGTCTCGCAAAAAATGCCCTGATGGGTGACTTGATACTTTTTGGTCAAAAGTGAACCATTTAATTCTTGCCCCCTCCCACAACCCCCCAAGAGGTCATAGCTGAAAGGACAATTTTTGAAAAAAATTGACTTATAAAAAGCTGCTCAGGAAGGTATCACTTTCTCAATACGCTCTATCTTGGTCATAACTATAGGTGTCAGCACGGCTTGACCCGGCAAGCGTGGGTTGGGTGGGTCCTGATTAATGCGCCAGCTGTCTAACTCAGAGTTTGCTTGTACAGCTCTTTGTTGACCGCTGAGTTTGCAGCTGGCACACTCCCTAATCCTCTTTCCTGGAAAGAGGTGATGCCAAGTTTTATCATTGGCATCATGGCTGTTGATGAGAATGGAAACTCTGCTGCAGAGGGGTCCTTAGACCCCAACTGCCCTGTGTTTGTGAGGCTGAATCTTGAGTTCCCCAATGCCTCTTGGAACGACGCACAATGTGCAGGAAGCAATCTTCTTGGTAAGAAACATTCTTCCTTGAATGTAACCCTGTGTACTTCCTTGTAGCACTGGGCCCAGATGCTGCTTAGCCTACTAGGTATGCAACCCCTGCACTACGAAGTTCTTGGTTTGGACAAGCAAATTGTCTCTCTTGAGTCTGACCTTGAGGCCGAAGACATTGAATATGAAGCTCTTTCATATATGCTTTGTAAAATAAAAAACCTTATTTGGTTTTCTGAATACTTAATCTCCACTCCAAGGATGGTTGGCTGGTATAAATCTAAAAATCTCTTGAACAACCTCTTTGTTCAAAAAGAAAAGTGTGAATGGCCACAATAAAAGAGGGTCAACTGCACCCTCCCTTTGTTTGTTTGTTTGCTAGAGCTCCTCAAGAAAGTGTACTTTTCAGTATTGGGAAAAGTTATTCACTTTTTATTGGGTTATCTTGGAAATAAAAGTTTTAATCAAAAGTTGTAAAACATACTAATGAGAGTCAGGGTCCAGTCAATGCTGAGCCCTTGTTTGTTGCTAAGTATAAAATGTAAAAAAGTTTGTGCATTTCACCAGAAAAATAAAAATCTTGGTCTTAACACAAAATTTGAATGAAATAAAAAATTGCAAGGTTCATAAGTGAAACATAAATAAAATTACAGCTAAATTTTATGAGATTTTTTGTCCTCCATAATTCACAATTTGGAATTTCCAAGTGTGTTCTATTTCTGTCAACTTTGTCAAATAAATATCTGTTAAACAAACCATAGCAATGTTCCAAATAGAAATATTTGCAATATAAATCAAGATAACTAAAGATGGGGATTTTTTACCAAGGTCAAAAAGTACTTAGTAGTAAGATAATTTTTGTGTTAGAAACTTCCTGCTTGTGAGAGTAAAAAACCTTTTCTTAACCACCTATTGGTAAGACTAAACTTTAGAAAAACTTCAAGAATATTCAAAAGGTTGTAAGAAAATATTGATTAATGTTTTTAATTTTAATTTTCATTTAATTCCAGTTTCCGAAAGGGCTGGAAGATGACAAAACCAAACTAAGTTTTGGAAATGTGACATTTTTAATATTACAGCATGCTTTTTCCCTCAGGGCTCTCTTTTTTAACATTCTAATTCAGTTTATTTGTAATCTGAATAATTGATTCATTCATTAAGAGGTCTACAATGCAATGGAAATAATAATCATGAAACAAAGGTCCGGAAGAAAATGGAAAATATTGTTGGAGATCCTGTTCAAGACTTTCTAACTCTATTCACCAGAAACAAGCTTTGAAAAAGCTAAAATGAGACAAATTTATAATGATTAAATACTTGAAAAAGAAAGTTGTTACATTTATAAACTAAATTATCTCGGTTTTTTCTCAGCATGAAAAATAAGTCTCTCAATATGTAATTTAATTTGAAGCAGACCTTAGATTGATCTGATGAGGAGGTCATTCATATAAGCACAGATTATAGTCAAGGTAAAAGTTTCTTTCTCTAAAAACTTGCAACTGAATGGCTACTTGTAGAGTACAAAACTGGCTTTATGTCAGCAAGTCTCCCAATCCAGATGATTTTTAGGCCTGCATTTTAAAGGACACTGTTCAAGTAAGACATCATTGGCCGTTGAAACTGCAGCTACAAAGTTGTTTGTCCCATTTTCACGTTGGGTTGGGAATGGATTTGTCCTTGGAAACCGTTGACATGAATATGCATCGTGACTAAGAGCACTCCATTTTGCCCAAGGCCATATATATCTATGAAAAAAATTAATTTCAAATCTTGGGTTGATAGCCTTCTTATGTTTTGGGGTTCCTTATTCCAAAATCTGATGCTCTGTGCTTCTACAATCTTCGTGGATCACTCTTATAAATATTCTGTCCCAATGCTTAAGAACAAACAGTATGTTTATGGTGCAATCACCTTTCTTTCTATCTGAAGTATCTCTGAATCATTCATAAAGATTACTCTTTTTAAACCACATGGTCTCCATGGCATAGAGATCATAAGCACTTTCCTGTATGAGAACTAGTAACTAAGGTTGTGGGTTTAATCCACAGTCATCCCAACAATTTTTAAACCTGAATTGCAAAAAAACCTCAACACTCTGTGTAATAGAAATCTGCAGTGACCATAAAAATATTCAAATGGCTTTAGAAGGACTCTTTTAAAGGTGTTGATTGAGAATCAATTATTATCATTTCTTCCTCAAGTGATTCATTGTTAATTTTACAACCCTCAATGCTGCATGAAAGGTTAATCCGACCACAGTGACCTGATCTTTAACATGTATGACTATATTTGCATACCTTTTCAGGAATCCTTGATCAGGTCCGTAAGTATTCCTAGGTGCCCAGAACAACATGTCCTTTACAGCTACTCCAAAAGCCTCATCAATAACTTTTCTCTCCAACTGTCCTAATCTTGCTCCCCATCCACTTCCTAGAATCTCTATGGAGTGTGCAGGATGGTCTCTCATAAAATGAAAAGCCTAATCCATCTTTAAACTTTAATTTGTGCAAAAAAAATGAGGAAAAAATTATTATTACCTTGTCGGAATTCAGCCACTCTTTAACAGCAGCTGCTTCTCTAGAATTTAGGAGGGAGTCTAGATCCCTAGAGACCATGTGTGATACCTTGAATGATTCAAACTTCAAAATGGTTTTTCTAATATTTAAATGGTTTCATCATACCTGTGGATCGAGAAGAGGCATGAACCTCCAATTCATAGGAAATACTTTAGAAATGTCCCCCAAGGATGGTATTTCTCTTACATAACATAAATCCAGATTGGAATCATGACAGGCTGCATTGCATAAATCTCTCATCAGTGGATGGTCATTTTTTAAATCGTAGTAAACTCTAAAAGGAAAATTGCTCAATCATTTTTGTAAAAACTAATTTTTGTTATTACTACCGAACAGTCCATCCTGGATAAAGTGTAGGAGCTTTTTTCAAATTTGCTAAAATTCCTTCAAAGTACTTTCTGCTTTTAGACAACTTTGAATCTGGATTTCCATAAAAAGAAAATGAAATCACCTAAAATTTAACTTGAACATTAATTCCTAATTAATAGTGTATGTATATTTGACAATAGTTTTCTGATTTCATCCATAGCATTTTATAATTGGAGTAAAGGTAATTTATCATTCAGAGTTAAAATTTCGATTTCCATTAAGCATTTAAAAAATTTTGCCTTAAGAAAAATTTCAACGCTATAACTGAGTCAAAGGCTCACTTTCTGCTTTGCTCCTCTTTCAAAGCTATGTTTACTGCAGGCTGAAACTGATTTATTAGCTCCATTGTCTTGGCCCAAGTAGGTGATCAAAGTAATAGCGTCTATCATCCTTTCACAATTACATTGCTCAACTTTTACCCTCCTCTTAACCACACTGGGTTCATCAGACCATTCTTTGGGACGAGAAGTACGTTGACTGAGCATACGATGATACTTTTCACTAATCTTTAATATAAACTCATTTGAATTTTTTCAGACAAAAAAAAGATGTAAAACCATATTACTTGTGTTGCCCATTTGCTGGATTCTGGATTCCATAACATAAACATGGACCTGATAAAAAAAGAACTTATTTTTCTTAATTTCCATTTTCACTTTAAGATATTTCATTTTATCACATCAGTCATTTCCTTGGGTACAGATGATGGTTGAAAAAAATGTTCACAATAACTTCTCTGGGTTAGTTGCAACCCACACAAAGAAGACGTATGAGTCGACAGAAAAAAACCAGCACTTAATACCTTGTTCAGAATATTTTATTTGCAATTCATATGAATAAAGATTTGAAAATATATTCTTTATAAACAAACAAAATTCAGTATTTCCTGAAGCGTGTCACATTTATCAAATGATGACGAAACATTTTGGATTGTAACTCTTTTTTTCAGTCTAGCTGCCTGTGAAAATACTTTTTTCCTGGTAGGAAATTTTGCAATGTGAAATTAAATGGGACTGTAGTGCACCAATTAAATATATTGCAAAGATGAGAAACCTTTCATGGTTTTATATTGTCATGCATTAAGTGTGTTGAACAACTTCATAGCTTGTTTTAAGTCATGGAAAGTTATTTGCAATTAGAAAAAAGTTCATGATACAAAGACCAACTTTAAAAGACATACACACATCTTAAAAAAATAGATTGTACTTCCTCACACTACAATCTTCATTTGTAAGTTGAACATTAATTTCATGAATTCAAAATCTCACATTTGTTTTCACAAACACTATTTATTTTTGGAAAGATATCATTTATGATTTTATCATTTTGCATTCGTTATACATATTCCAATTTATCTTATGTTTGGCCAGATTTTTATGATTATAGGCCCATATCCCTATTAAAACACATTTTGTTGGTGACCAATTTAGGATTTGCAGCTCACCTTTTGGTTTTCTTCATCCCTCTATTTTGTACTTAAAGTGCCATGCTGAGTTGTAATAAGATTTTGGTACTGATTATATTTACCTTATTATGAACCCCCTGGCCACATTTTACTGCTTTGCCAAACCACAAAGCATAAATTTGTCACATACTTTATTTTTAAGACTTTGTTTACTTTTTAATTCTCTGTTTGACCAAATATTTAATTACTCTTGAAAAGTATCACTCATGAAACCTTTTGTAAAGTTCACACAAAACTTCTTTAAATTTATTGATTCTCTCAAATTTTGCAACTATATGGCTCCATCCTTATTTATGAATAAAGATATTTATTCTGAATCTTAATTTTATCATGAAATATCTATTAGATTCACCCATTGTTTTAGAGACTGTATTACCCCACTTTGCTTAATTGACATTTTCAGTGCAGAATTTTTGACAGTATAAAATTTCTCTTTATTGTTTGTTCCAAATACTTACCAACTCCAGATTTGACTGTTTGTGTAAACCCTTTACAAAAACATGAAAATAGTTTTACCTTAATGCTTGGTAGTTGGTAGAATTTGCATCAAAAAACTTGTCTAAAATATTTACTGTTTGGTAAATGATTGGCTGAACAGGAATATCTAAGCTCTGAAAAGTAACAAAAGTTTGTATAAGTTCCACTTCAAATCAACCCTTTCTCAGATGCTGTTAAGACTTTTTTTAGCTGGAGAGAAAATTTTAGATAAAAAAATTAACTTTGAAAATTGATTGAACCTGCCACATGGGATCAAAGGCTTAAAACTTTAAATGTAAAATATCAACCAATAATAGTTAGTCATTGGAAATAATGGTTGGATTGGTTTTTTGTACAAAAATAGAAACTTTTCTGAGATAAAAGTGAAATTTCATGACTCAAAGTTAACTTTTGATTGCATTGAAATGGTTAAGCAGCTGACCTGGTCGAACGTGAGAAAAAGGAGTCCGCAGTTTTTATTCAAAAACTCGCGATCTAGTCATCCAATTCTGTACCCGAGAGGCTCAAATTGTCAGTGAAGTCGTCGTCGTCACGTCTAGCAAACTTAGAAGCTTCGAGGAACTCGGTATTGTACAGATTTTGAAGTTCAAATTTCAAAAATTTTTTGGAAGAGTCGTGAATCGACACTCCGTAACGTTCCGATCCAGTTTCTATGGCTCGGGCCTTGCTGCTCACGACAAAAGTACTAATTAATAGTAATATTTTTCATGCCCAAAAAAGATCTACTCGATTCACTAAAGTAGCAAGAGCAAAAAAGGACAACAAACCCCTAAATTGTGTGTGTGCATGTGCCTCTGCACTCACTGTTTGAACTTGGTACCGGTCTGGCTAAAAGGGCGCTCATCCTTGGTTGTGCACTGCGTGACGACAAACCAATGGCAATGAGACCTGGCTTTAGATCTGGGCCAGATGATGACAGTAGTGGGAGTGGTGTGATGTGTCCGCTCTAATTTTCTTGCTTTTGATCCCTCAGTAATTCCCAGTTTCTTTTGAAAATTTCATTTCTCCCCATGCATTCAATCGAGTCACCCTTTGTTGTGATGCAGTTGGGTCAGGGTCATGGGTCAGCTGCCGGCACCGATGACTCGGCGAGAGTCGGTGCAATGCAGCCTCGAGGTGGTGCCTCGGCCTTGAGAGCCACCTTGGTCTTGATTCTGCCTGAGATGGATCACAACAATTCAAAAAGAAAGGCAACATCCCCATGCGAATCCAATAAAATCAAAATTGTCAATAAGATCAACATCGCAAATAAAACTGTCACGAAAATGCCAGAATCAGATATGGATACAGGGTCCACCAAGTCTCTTACGTACAGAATTTTGACACGTAATGGAGAAGATTTCAAGGGCGCCCTTGACAGGACCATGGCAATGAAAATTTGGATGGCAAAGGACGGCCTCAACCTACCAGAAAAAATGATCTATGGAGTTGCATTGGTGCAAATTCCTGGTAAACCGTTCCTCTTTGATTACCACCTGCATGAAGTAGTTGAGATCGATGATGTTCGTCACACTTTCAAGACAAAGTTGAACAATGATGAATACACAGGAGAAATCGTCCTTCCAAAGCCAATTCCACCGGCTCTTGGTGAGGAAGTTGAGATCAAAATAACTAGAACAAGGTTCAAGCTGTCAGTGGAAGAAATTACGCAGTGGATGACCACTTTTGGAAAGGTAACAAAGCCCTTCGACTATGAATACGCTCCAGACTACACTACGATCAAGTGTGATGATGCCGTTGGAAAGATGACTCTGAGAAAGCATGTTCCTGGATTGCTTCCAGCCTTTGGCCGAAAAATGACCATCAGATATTCAGGCCAACCAATACAATGTGGGAAATGCTTCCAGTACAATCACATTCGTAAAGAATGTGAAAACGAGCGAATCGATTGG
>Ga0194133_10008510_pt1 | contig 11946 bp, 10 predicted proteins | sample TA2KigOf40mmetaG_FD_155448 | JGI IMG/M metagenome (GOLD analysis project Ga0194133, IMG submission 155448) | Freshwater microbial communities from Lake Tanganyika, Tanzania - TA2015055 Kigoma Offshore 40m | ecosystem: Environmental > Aquatic > Freshwater > Lake | place: Tanzania: Lake...
TATCCCAGACACATGTACTGGTTTAAGCTTAATTGATAGGTTTCACCATTAGTGATTTTTCTGTGAATAGATATAGGAATGTAAGCATAGGCAAAACCAAGGAAAACAGCTCTGTTTGACCAATATATTTTTTAGTGACTGGAGTGAGGGAGTCTGCCATGTCATCTGCAAAGACTTTCAGATGGTGGCTCTAGAGGCGCGGGGTTTTTAGTCGTGAAAGTTCAAACTTAATCAGCTATCTATCTATCTTCTATCTATATGCACAAAAATGGGCATACAGATGTTTGTCTGTTGGCATGTGGAGGGCTAATGGAAATCCAAACCCCTGCACCAATCAGGATAAAATTTTGTAAGCACATCCCCATCTGTCCAAGGAAGCTTTTGGTTCATGTTTGATCCCAGCCCCCTCCTCCATCTGGGCCTGGGGGGGCCTGAAATTCTAAAAGCTGAAGGACACATTTTTATTACTGTTTACAAAACAAAAGATGTTCAGCAAGTTGCAAATTAAACTGGGCAGCGCCGGGTACCTCAGCTAGTAAAGATTAAAGATTGTAACCAAAATTTGTAAGGTTCAAACTTTAATATTGGGAAAAGTTCAACCCTTGAAAAGGTCAAACTTTATCAAAGTACTCTAATTTTTTGAACTCTTCAATAGAAGCGTTGTAAAGTGCATCGGGAGGAGTTGAACCGAAGGCGGAAATTGTGAGAGATGACAAGATGAGCGAATTCACAGTGATGACCTTCCCAGAATCAATACTGAAGCGAATTGTTTATTGATAGCAACAAGGGGCTTTATGTACAAAAGGGAGGTAAAGAAACGGATCAATAAAAATACTGGACCTCTTGGAAGAGCGTGAACTGAAACGGTGGGAAAAGCAATGCGGGAATGAAAACAAGGGCAGCCTGTTTGGAACATGAGTTACATTACTTGGAAGGAGAGACAAACTAAGAGAAGCCAGTTTGAAAAGACTATGAGCTCAAAAAGTGAAAAATATTGCAGTGCAAAAAATATTTATTTGAAGTCATGAATTGTACGCCAAATACATTTTAATATCACTTGACCGATGAGATTGTCTAACCTAAAAACCTTTAACCTGTTCTAAAATCTTTGCTTATCTTAATTCTTGATCTTGTGCCACAGTAAAGCCTATACTTAATGCTAAATGTAACCCTAACTATGTAACCCAAAACTATATAATAGGCATGCGACGGAGGGTTCTTTGAAGAGCCTAGCTAGCTATAAGCTAGCTAGCAGGAGGATTAACTGGGATTTTGAAGAATTGCGTGCCTCTAGCCAGCAGAAAAAACCACCTGACTAGTCTAGGTTGCCATATCTAATAACTTTTACAGCCTTATTCTAATAAGGTCATTCTTTCCCTGGCTCCATTATACCCTAGACGTCAAAAATGGCCATAACGCATACTTAAATATAAATGTACCTCTGCTTTCACAGTAGCATAAAATAAAATAAAACCCATAACCTTGAACTAGTTGAACCCAGAGGCTGCATGGTTGCTCAGGCCCAGTATAGGCCTCTTTGTCTCTGTATTAAAGAAGCGAGGTTGAGTGATTGCACGACTAGATCTTGAGAAAAAAATACAAAGCTGTTGAGTTTTGCTTCACACAAAATTATCTTTTCATTTATTTTCTAGCCTATGCTTGTAACTTTTCGTCTCATAGATGGAAATAATCCTTCACTCTGGTCGTCTTTTGTTTACATTATAATTTTTATCTTTGTTTGTAAATTTAAGATTACGCACGAAGAGAAGATAAGTACAAATATTTTATCGAGACGTTCCGCTGGTTGGATTAACAGGTTTTTTTCAAAAGTTTGAATTTGAACAAAATGATATTTTGAAGTGACAATTGTTTGGAAGATTATGAAGTTGATCAAAAACATGGATTAAGGCTATTTGAAAAGTGCAAAATCAATGTCAAATTCATAGGAACATCATGGCATCTGTTGAAAAAGTTAGAGTGAAAAAAGATGAATCTAAGAGTCGATCGTCAAAGGTGAGATCAAAGTAAAAAAAGTTATTGATTTGTTAACATTGGCTTTTGGGTATTTTTTCAAAAGAAAAAGTCCACTGAAGTTACTTTTGAAGATCTAGCTGAAACCGTTCCTTCTCCACCTTCGATCGAAGACTTTTTACCTGGTAATTTTCTATCTTTCGATCCGAACATTTCTTTTCTTTGATTGTCAAGTTGTCATTCTTCACAGAATTGAAAGTTGAAAACAATCTGTGTGAAAGTCAAACAGTACACAAAGTCGATGTTACCGAAACTGAGCCTTGCCTACCATACAAAACTCTAAGCCTTAGCTTATTGGAAGCAGAAGAATCATCTGAAATTCTTCAAAACAGGGATGCCACACTTGAAGCAGACTTTCAAAGTCAATGCGAAATATCATGCCCAAGTGCCCCACCCCAAACCCTCGAGGAAAAATTTGAGTTCGCAACACCCCTCAGTGATGAGGAGAATCTACAGTCAATCCAGTATGCTGTGCAACCTTTCACAGAATCTCAGGTTTATTGGAAATCTCGAATCAGAGTATCCTCATTTTAATTAAAATTATTTTAGCTGAGGGGGCTCTATGTCAACCGTGAGCTGACCACTGCGTCAGAGTATGTGAATAAATTCTTGTCAGATGAAACAGATACCCCGAGTGATCCATTCTTCAAGCTTCTCGAAGATTATTGTTGTTCCAGACAATCACTTTTAACGACTGAAAAGTCCTTTCAAAAACTGACTGTCTCAGTAGAGGAAGACAAAGTTAATCTCTGGAATTTGTTCGACAGTAAAAGTGAGGTTGAGGCTGAGTGTCAGGTAAACGAAGCAAGTATAGAAAGCATTAGGTTATGGACAATGTATGATAGATTCAATTTTATAGGACCATCTTAAAGTAACATCTGTGCACACTTATCAAACTTGCCAGTTCAATGCAACCATTTCGGCTAACCTTACAACTTCAATGAAACAAATAAGAGAATTGTTACTTGAGCAAGTTTCAGTTTATCTTTTCCAATCCAACTTAAAACGTCTTGAAGTAGAGGAGCATCTCAACAAAGTCTGTGGCTCAAAAGATGTCAACCAGTTACAAATTTTGCGTTGCATCAGTGTCCTATTTAACTTTATGAGGAGGCGACACAACGACGAAAAGTTTGTAAAAGATGTGAAGTTGTGGCTCGAACAGGTATATATTTTTTAAAGCTTTAAGGCTTGATTTTTCTTGACGACAATCTCAATGCATTAAGCAAGGTTCTAAGTTACTAATATGTTTTCATTTGACAGGCTATTGAAACTTTGTACCATCGTTTTGATGACGTGTTTGAGCATCACTTATTTCTTTTGAATCATGTACTTCGATCTCCTCCTGGAATGGGAAAATGGTGTGCAAGTTTTATCCAGCCTCCTGGTAACAAACTGTTAAAATATAAATAGTAACAAAGCAGTTTTTGGTTTAAAGTTTTTATAATATAGCACCAATTGTTGGAGACCAAGACGAAGATGTGGATTTTCAAAATCTTCAATTGAATCAAATGCTTGCACTTGTTTCGATCCTATTTTCTCCAGTCAGAGAAAGAAAAGAGTATTTGCCAGAGTACCTCGTTGACCTATCGAGGACACCAAATAAGGTTAATATACCTAAGTTTAGTCAATCTTTGAAATCTACCAATTTAAGATTTCCCTTTAAATTTTAAAGGTCATTCTATTTAGCCCTTGCATCACTTATTAATCAATTTCTAACGAGTCATTAATTTTGTTAGGCTGTTTCAACTTGTGAAATTTGGACAGTTTTAGATTCTGATGGTGAAGAAGAACCATCTTCTCCGTTTTCTCACTCACAACCTCTGATGAGAGAGAATGATATTGTAGCTATTTTCAATCAAATGCCGATTGATTCAATGTTCAGGTAGTTTATAGTCTCAGTTCTTTTTTTGACCTGGAAAATTTATCACAACACTTTGAAATTTTCAGATATTTGTTGCGAATACAGCAAAGAGATGGTGAAGATGTATATGATCCGTCAAATTTTACCTTATCTGGTTTTGTCAAATTTTGTGCTTTCGCCACTCAATTCATCGAGCTCCTCAAATGTGGTCTGGAAACATTTAATGCGCCAACTTACCAACAATTTGCCAAAAGAATAGGAAGATTAGTTTCACAAACTGTTCAGGTTTTTTTAACTTTTGAAATAACTAGACAAAAAAGGAAAGTAACCAGACAAAAATTAATTGCAGTATGTTAGTGATCATTGGCAAGCGTACTATATATCTTGTGGCTCACGGTTGGATCCTGCCATGTGTCAACGCATTCAAGTTGAGCACGACAGTTTTTTCCTCAGAGCTGTAAATTGCATCCTTTCATCTCGTAATATGGGCATGTGGCAATACCTCGCTGTGCTTCCTTTTAATTATATTGGAACTGAAATGCTATGGAAAACATACGCCAATCTAAATTTTGTTTCGGCAGAGCTGGAGGGGTACAGTCTAGATAAACTGCACACACTGGGTAGATTATTTTATCAAGATAAATACCTTTTGCATTCTGTGAATAGGGTGAAAAAATTATTTTTGCAGACTCTGATGAAACGGTGTCCTTTTTTCAAAGTCAAACAGTCAAATCCAAGTTTCTGGAGTCTTTTGAATCCTTGTCATCAAACGGTAAGGAGAAAAAAAGAATTTAAAACTACAACGAAGATTGATTTTTGTTTGAATTTCTAGAGAGAATTTTTCTTCTAACCACTTTTTCCAAGATGGCTTCTTCGCGCTCGTATCAAGATAAGAGTTTCATTGAGACTGTCTTTATTCAACTCGTCGAGGTGGGATTTTTGACACCTGGTTTTTTTGACAATTGCAACAAAGCTGCGAGAGATCTTTTGTCGGACATATCAGGGACTCACCCATGGGTCATATCTTTCTTTGTTGGGAAAATTTTTCAGTCAAAACACATTATGGGAATGGGAAAGGTATCAACGATTAAAACAACCTAGGCATATTTGTATTTTTTAACAAAATCGACCCTAGAATTTACTGCATCTCGTGAAGTTTCTTCAATTGTCACTTTGGAGGCCTGATGAAAACACGTTTTTTATGGTCTCCCAGTGGCTCACAGAATACCCACCATCATCAATCGAAAGTCATTTGGCAAGAATTATTTTCGAAAAGATGGATTGGACCATTCAAGAGAAGGTAAAAAGATCTATTCGTCAATTCTAGTTGTCCTAAGTTATTTAAAAGACAATTTTTTCGTTCTCTAAGTTGGGTGAACCAACTCGAAGAGCTCTTACGTGGAACTTTCACCAATCCTTAGCTCTCTCGATTGTTGAGACAAACATAAAGCATTCACCAGACATCATTCAAGAAGAAGGTATCAGAAGTTTTTTCTCAATCATTTTAAAGTGAAAAAAGTTTTCATTTTACTTACTTTAACTCATAGGCTTTCTTCAGGAAGGGATTCGTCACATGTCTAACATTGCTTCATTTCTTTACAAAAAGTCTCCCGAGCAAATGTTGACTTCATGGTCATGGGAAATGGTGTCTAAACTAAGGTTGCATTCATCAGATCAGGTATGATTTACAGCTACAAAAAACTACTATAAATCTAACTTGTTTTTTTTCTTAATAGTCTTTTGAAGAAACATCGGCTTTTTTTCAAGGCTGCCAAAAGTCTCAGATTTCAAAGTTAGACGACTATGTGGAGCTCTCAGCTTCAGTAACAGCTAAAAGCCCAATAGCATGCTACGTGGCCTTATTGCTCACAGACTTAGGAAATTGGTAACTTATAGTTTATTCGTGTTTGTCAAAAAAAATTGAGACTTTTTTTTTACAAAGCCGTGAAGAGATAATCTCCAAGGGCCTCTCATGTCTGGAGCTTTTGACCACAAATGGTCGTTTTGATCATGTCATGGAGGTGCTCCTACATCTTGTACCCATTTTTATTCGCTTTCCTGAACAACTTGCTTTCAACGGCGTGCTTAAAAAGGTTATCGAAACGATCGTTTTTGATGATCAGGTAATGACTAATGATTCCATAATTTTTAAACTTCTGAATATTATGCTTTTTGTAGTCGTATTTACAAAACCCAATCGAGCTAATGACGTCTGACGGTCCTAGTCCTGTCTTGAAAGAATTTGCCAACATGATAACAAAGCAGCTTTTATCATACCCTAAGTATAAAATCCTTTTTTTCCAAGTGGATTTTCTTTGAAAATTTGCGACTTATTTTTCAGATATGGCCTTTTGAACGAAGTACCTTTGACTGAATTGTGGACAAGAATTTTGACCAGGCTCAACAAGTGGAATACCAACAAGAACACTCTCTTCTTGATTGACAGCATTTGCAGAACTGTTTTCAACAAAATTGAAACCAGAGCCAAGTTAAAGGCCATCATGTTCCAAGTTTTAGAGGTATAAGATTTTCACGTAATTGTATAAAACAAAAATTCACCAGAATTTCCAAACAGGAAATGCGGTCTGTTGAAAAAGGAGGCTTTTTTTCTTGGAAAACAGACGACCTAACGTGCATAACACTCATTCCCATATCGTCGGGCAAGTATCCATGGTTTTCATTCGTAGCCCTTGAGGTAGAAGAATCCTCAGAATTGTTCCAGAAAACGTGGCCAGCGCTTGTAACTGAGTGTTCCTTTGACGATTCAATTGCAGTTGAAAGTGCTTTGAAAACAGTTGCTCAAAGTCAGGGAATACAAGTATGTCCCAACATTTTATATTGAATGAGATTTGTTTAGTGTCAAGATTTCAACTAGGCCTACGGATGCAACAACCTCCCGATTTACAAATGGAGCAAGCTCATTCTCGATACTCCAGCCGACCACCCTATGCAACCCTTACTCGCTCAAAAGTTTTTCCATTTCTACTTATCACGTCAATCATCTTCTTATCCAGCGATTGGACCAAAATTTTTTATGGGGATAGTAAACTCCATGTATTTTGGACGACTCCAAACGAAGCTCAAGGCAATTTTGGAATTTTATGAAGGCACCGACGGAGCAAACTTGGTATATTTACACGATTACTTAAAGGTTTAAACAGAGCTTTGATCCTATGGTTTTTAAGAACAATACTTTGAAAGAGTTCTTCAACGCTTGTGCTCTGTGGAGCGAGGACCAAATGATCCTGAGTCCAACACTTCATTTGCCATCACTTTCACCAGCATTTCTTCCCGAAAAGCTTTCCTTGCTCATCAACAAATCAGAGGTGCTCGTTTAGTATGATTGACACAAATAAAATTTATCAGTGTCTTGTATAGGACCTTTGGTTGGAGCTCATCAACTTTGAAGCTTTGAGAAGATTAGACGATCAATCGTCGATGGAATGGGACAAACTTCATTTTCGTGACGCTTTTAAACCGCTACCTTCTAGGCCAAGACTTCTATCTTCGGAAATGCTCCCATCAGAGAGAATCATACAAAGGCTAAGGTTGTTCCGAATGAATCATTTTCAAAAATTTAAGCATATTTATTTGTTTTTTTATTTGAAGGTCTAATGATGGTTCTCAGCCCAGGCCCTCCAGCAGGCCAATAAGTCCACCCTTGTATTCTTTTTCAGACAAGATGGTGGTGAACGCCACTGTGCTTCGCCAAACCCTTTCACCAATTGTTTTATCGATCACAGATTTTTCCAGGTAACTGAAAAAATGGTTAAGTTGTAATACAACAATCGAAGTTAGTTTTTTCTTTCAAAAGAGATTTTCTCGAGAAAAAACTCGAATGCAGTGCGCTCATTGGCTCCATGTCTGAACTAGTGGAAGGTCTGTACTTGAATACTGAGGCCGAAGTGTACCTAAAGGCTTCATGCCAAGGGTCATATGGCCCAAAAGGTGAAAAGCTAGGTTGTGCTGGATCTGCAACAGTAAAGCATAAATTTCTTGAGGCTCGCAAGCAGGTTGCCTTTTCAAAAATAACAATGTTGAATATGGTTTCATGGATTTTTTCACTCTTAGGAAGTGATAGAGCATCAGTTAACATCAAAAAGAGAAGCATTTGAGAAACTTTGTCACACGTTATTGTTTCAGCCACCTTCTCAAAAGGTTCTAGCTTCAATTATGTTACTGGAGAACATAGCAGAGTAAGTTACGCATCATGTCGGATTCTTTGAAGCTTCAATAGTCTTTTTCCCCAAGGTTCATTGTGCTAATGTATCTGAGGTACAGCGTGAGCCAAGCTCCATCTGAAGGTCTTCAAGTAAGAAAGATTACAATGCATTTCTATTTTTATCGCTTTTTTACATTATTATTTTTTCAAAATTAGAATTATGGAGACCTTGCTTCCACTCTTTTCTACCTTATTGTCGATGAATGTCTTTGTGAGGAAGCTCTAGTCTGCCCTCCGATCAAATTTTCCCTTTCTTCTTGCCTGGAACGTCTTGGAGACGCCGTCATTTCAAAGGTTTTAGTAATTTTTGAAATATTCAGACTCCCTAAGACAAATTTTGAATTTATTTGAAAAATTATTTTCAGAGACCAAATGATGTTATTGCAATTGTGAGTCGTTTGACATCCCGTCCGTCTCTTAGCCCAGTTTTGGCTCAGTTTTTCAATCCAGAATTGTTGACCAATCCCACTTTCATATATGTGTATCAAGAAATTTGCAAAATTTCAGAGTCTAGCTCTGACACCTCACTTGTCATGCTGTCAAAGGTTACTCATCTTAAAAGAAATGCGCCCTACCGCAGAAAAAGTCTATTTTCTTTTTAATTTCGGTTTAGATGTCGATTGACAATTGGAATTCTCGGTGCCTTCCATCTGCTAAAGAAAAGCTTGAACTAATATCTTTGATTGGAAGTTTTCTAAAGAGGTCAGGACTGAAGCCTAAAGAGGAGTCAAAATTGCTACATGAAATTCACAAGTCAAACCTTGTAAAAACTACAGTAACTGATCTGGAAAATCTTCTGGGTTCTGTAGTCACTTTCTTGCTTGCTTTTACGGAATCTCAGTCACTTGATCCGCTGGTGAAATTCCACAGATCATTTAATATCAATGCTGTTTTGCAAATATTTGATTAAATATTTCAGGTTTGGATTGACATTACAAACGGTCTTTTTCGAGGTGCCTATACATTTAGAATCACAGATAGTCTGAGTGATTGGGCCACAAAGAGTGCAGCATTTGCAGATGCCCAAACAGGCATTCAACTTCCAGTGGTACACAAAATCTTTTCAAATGACATTATAGTTTTTCATTAAACATGTGATATTGATCGCAGATAATAGAGTGCGTGAAAAGGGCAGGACTGCACTTTAACAAGGAGCGACGCAACGTGGGCCTTCATGGGTTATACATGAAGTATCCGGAATATGTGAAGCCCTTGACAGCCTTCTTCTCTTTATGTGGTCATCTTCTTGTAGCACTGATGGCAAAGCAAACAAAGTCTCTTCAACCCGACTTAAGTCAGTTTTCCTCTATAAACTTTATCGTCACCAGAAATTGATAAAATTTTCTTTCCCGTACTGACTTATTTTTAATGTTTTCTAGGAGTGACTGCAATTTGGAATCAGATCGTTTTTCTTTTTGAGGCTTGGGTCACCCCACTGCATGATGGCCAACTTCAAGAAGCAGCAACGTGGATTCAGCAATTAGCTGGTAACCAAAAGCTTCTCATGCCATGGGCCCCTTCTGACGTTAAAATTGCTTCCGTCATGACAACTATGATGATGAAATGTGCTGAGTTTCTGCATTTTGTTGTACCTGGTAACATACCATCACCAAGATGTTTCTTTTCCATGTACTTAAAAGAGAAATTGTTCTTTCATTTAAGCAAGGAAATCTTCAATATCTCTCATCTGGGAATTCTACTGTCACCACTTTGCACATCCAGAGGTGCGCGACTACGTTCTTATTATCATCCACGAAGTCATGCTAAACAATGTCCAATGGACCTTGTTCAATCCAACTGATGAGGATCTCAGACTCATGGGATCCGTCATAGATTCCTTTCTTCCCATTTCACACGAATTTCTTGGCAGAATTTTTGTCGATGCATTACCAGAGATTTTTTGTCGTAGTCAATGGGAACTCGTCAGGGTTGTGTCACCAATTTTTCATTTAGTCGTAAAGCTCTCTTCAGAGCCACAAGTTCGAGCGGTAAAAATATGTATACCTTTTCAGTTCGAAATAATTATCAACTATTTTTCTGGTTTTTAGAACGGTCGTCTGTTACCAATAATCAGAAATGCATCCAGGTAAAAGTTGAGTTACTCTCACCAAGCGACACGTGGATTTAATTTTTTTGCTCAATGCTTTCAAGTATCCCGTGGTCTTTGGTCGATTGCCATACCTACGAAAATATCATCTTGTGGTACACCATGTCTGTAGATTGCAAAGTGGTGATTGATCATGACCAAATGCACCCACTTGACACTTGCATTCTCAGGTAGTTTAAAATTTCGTGACTTTATAAGAAATTAAATTAAAAAAAAAATATGAAAATAAATTTCAGCCTGCTCAAGGAAGTGTCCTGTCCTCGTGCTGAAGAAAATGAGCCGTCAAATAATACTCGTAAATTTCAAGATTACATACGGTGCACATCTCGGCTTCTCGTTTCATGTTCGAATAAGCAGAAGAGCTTTTTATCTAGTCAAGTAGCTGCCTTAAAAGTAACGCTAAGTCAACTTATTGACAACCTCAACGAAATAGCTTTGAAAGGTATTTTTCCAATCCTCAAGTAAATGCTGTTTTTATATGTAAAAATGATTTCCTACAGTACGAGCAAATAATGGAATTACCACAAATTTACTTGAGAATCTTGTGCGGGATTCACTTGCCATTTTCAACAGCAACTCTGCATCTCTGCTGCCAGAAACTGCTCTCGAGGTTTTAAGCAATAAGAGCAGCAAAAACTCTAAACTTTGCAAAGAGCTTCTTTTCGTTTTGGTTAAAATGGCCCCATCAGCAGTGCACGATCCTCTTAGGGTTGCAAAAATCGTAGAATTTGCTTTGGAAGAATTGTTTTCCGACCAGGGCGATGACTTATTGGAAGATAATGAAGTTTCAACCTGGGACGAAGTCTTTAAAAATGTAGTAGTGCCAAAAGAAGATAAGTTGAACCAGGTAAATTTGATTCTTTGTACTTTTATCTTTCGACCATTTTGATAAAAAAACCTTCCTAGATTGTCGACCAAGCTTGCCAATCGGGTTGCTGTTTGGCCATTTACGGTTTCTACGGTAGACGCCAATTTGAAAAAGTTTCAGATGAGCAATCAGTTTTGAATACCCTTTTGACTTGCCTGAAGAAGCTTCGACTAAGGTAACAAAAAAAGTCACCCGTCTTCAAAATAATGAATGAAACAAAAAAATGTTTTATATCAGTTCAAGCTGTGAACCGAAGCTTCCCCTTTTCTACACGGAGATTCTTCATTTGATTAAACGCCAACTTAATGTTGGACAGTCCCACTATGTTGTCATCAAGTTTATCAACGAGTTCCTCGTCACGTTAACCTCCATCGGTTTAGAGTCTGGTCAGTGACTTATAAAACCTCATTTTTTGGCTTTCCAATTATTTTCGAGCTCTCCTTTCAGATGGATCGTGGAATTTTCTATCAGCACTTACTTTTTCCTCACCCTACAGAGCAAGTGTGCGGGCAAAGTTCCTAGCCCTGGCTCTGGCACTTTTTTTGAGATCTCAAATGCTGGAAGGACCATCATTGAGAACTAACGAGAATTACCTTGAGCTTGAAGAGTGGGATTCGATTTTTTTTAAATTTAAAAACCTATTCAAATATCTAAACATCACCTTTTTCAAAGGAAAAATGATAAGTTGGCATATCTTGAGGAGGCAGAATTAACAAGACTTCGCGAAGCCCTGGACGGCATGAAAAAGAACTTGGGAATATTGGACGTGATTGAGTGGGCTCTTCAAGTAACCCAAGATCCCAAGGTATCTGTTGGTAAAATCATTTCTGTACCAAATAGGTAATTTTGAAATTACT
>Ga0194133_10008511_pt1 | contig 11946 bp, 6 predicted proteins | sample TA2KigOf40mmetaG_FD_155448 | JGI IMG/M metagenome (GOLD analysis project Ga0194133, IMG submission 155448) | Freshwater microbial communities from Lake Tanganyika, Tanzania - TA2015055 Kigoma Offshore 40m | ecosystem: Environmental > Aquatic > Freshwater > Lake | place: Tanzania: Lake Tanganyika...
TCCAGGCAGCCGCCTCTCCTCCGGCAGTGCCCGATCCTGTGTTTCCCCAACCTCCTCCACCCCTACCCCACACGCGCCACACCTCCTGGATCACAAAGTTTTCTCCCGTCAAACCAAAAACAGGTTTCACCCGCGACCAGATCATACAATTTTACTGCTCCGGTGGTGGCCACGGTGGCGACGTAGCGCTCTAATGTCACCTCAAGCTTCCCTTCTTTTCCTCTGATCTCAAGGTCCTACCTAGGATTTCCCCCGTGCCATCCGGTCAGCCTCTAGCATTGTGTTTCAAAGGATCGCCACACTGCACCGCGCTCAGCCGGGATTAGTGTTAACTGAAAATAAATCTTTGTTTTTCAATTTATTGCTTTCGTGACGGGGTATAAACAGGGTAGTCTGGGCACTTGAACTGCTTTACCGTCAGCTTACCTCCGAAGCCTATCAAGGTGAATGGTAAAAATGTTTGACAGAACTTTCTGAAAACTATCCCCCCTTCCTTCATACTTCCCTGAAGTGCTGTGAGATTTGGTTTCATTAGATGCCTTCAAAGGTCATCTGACTAAACATTTGTGACATAGAATCAGGAAACAATGCATTGAGGTAGTCTGTGTGCTTTTTAAGAATCAAAATGCCCTTTAGGACAGCTTAAACTAAGAGTGAATGAAGTAGTTTAATGATAAATGTTGAGTCAAAATTAAGCAATGCACTGATAATTCATTTTAAAAAATCAGCATAATTTTAAAAAGTTTAAATTAGAAAATGCAGCAAAAGGACATTCACTTGTCAGCTATAGTACGGAAAGATTGTGTCTAAAGTCCCACTCTTAGAGTATCGTTCCCAATCTTCGAATTAAACAAGTCTATGTTTACACATTTAAAGATCAAGTTCAGTCTATTTTGTAAACTATGTTTTCTTATCTTCCGTTTAGATGGGACTTGAAATGTTGGTCTTCGATTCCTCTTTTCATTAACATACATGGAGCTCTTCATGTAGAGATGGGCCCTGACCCAACCTGAACATACTTTTAACCCACAGTAAATAAGAGGCCAACCCGACTTTGATGCGGGTACTTTTTGACCCGACCCGATGATATTTTTTTGACCTGAAGAGCAAAAAATAAAAAAAATTGGAATCCAATGCCAAACCCAAACCAAAGATGGCTGACCCGACCCGACGCGACACGGGTCAAAAATGATTGACCCGGACCATCACTATCTTCAAGTCATTGCCAAGCCGAACTGGAGATTTCCTTTCCGTGACTTTAAGGGTGACAGATGCCTCAACGTATGAGGACCACCGCCTTGGCGTAAGTCAAGAACTGAGATTGTCGATTTATGTTCTTGGGACTTTTCTTGAGTAGTCTTCAATTGCAATTGTCACTTCCAATAGAATCCAGTTTTTGGATTAGAGGTCTGGATTATTCCATATTGCAGATCCATTATAAACCAGAGAGAAATATAAAAGCCATCAGGCCAAAGGCAAGGATTATCTAAGCTCAACTTGTTTCTTAAATTAGGAAAAGGAAAAATCTTTTTGGCTTTCTAGCATTTTTCATAACTATTATATTTCAAATCAGTAGCTAGTGCCTCAATGATGGATGGAAAATAAGTAAAAAGAGGTTATGTAGGAACTTAAAATATCACCATCTTTTCAGTGATGAGGCTATCCACTTTTTAAGAAATGGCTGTGAATCAGAGGGGTCATGGGTTCAAACCCCTGCACCTTCAGTCAACCTTTGACCCAGGGTTGACACATAAATACACCAAAAAATAAGAAAATAATTCCCAGTCTGGCAACAGTGTGCCTTATAATGAAAATATTTCAAGTTGTATAAGAAAGTAAAGCAATGAGACTCATTATTATCATTCAATCAATATTTTCTAAGGAATTAAGTTTCTAATGCAACAAATAGCAACTGAATTTGATGAAAAATAAATAAAAAAAAGATTTCGCCCAACGTGGGGCTCGAACCCACGACCCTGAGATTAAGAGTCTCATGCTCTACCGACTGAGCTAGCCGGGCTGTTGTTGTAAAAGAGGAAAATAAATAAAAATATTCACAAAGGTTTGAAAAAGAACCGGGAAAACAACAAAAGAATAAATTTGGTTCCATTTTTCAATTACTTTTTTTTTCAAGCACTTGGAATTTATTTATTTTTGCAATATAGTAATAAAACTAAATTTTAAAAACCCTTTTGTAATTTTATAATCTTATGAACTTTCAATAAGTATGAATATTGAAAAAATAAAAATTGAACAAATTAAATTTTTATTTTCTTATTTGGCTTAATTCAATCTTTTTTCTTAAATTCTATCCTTCCCAATTTGCCTTAGGCTTTTACTCGCTTAGCCAAACTCGGGACCTGGTTAGAAATAGTTAGAAATAGTGTATCAAAACAATAACTTAATATAGAATAAACTATAGCCAACTGGGGCTGGGTGGTGCCCGGGAAAATTTTAATGCATTTTTTTAAAAGCAAAGTTTTTTCTCCAGTGATCTGTTTAGGTTTTGGAGTTTGGGGTACCCCGGGGTTAGGGGATCAGGTTAGCGGGGTCAAACTTGCATCAAGAACCTTCCCCGGGTTGGTGTTGAGGTCTGTGCAAAATTTGCTGGAGATTGGCAGTTCGGGTGTGAAAGAGGGACACAGACTCGGGGAAGGTTCTTTAAGCACCTTCAATATGGGTTAATCAAAAACAAAAAGAAAAGAGACAACAGGAAGGCCAGAGATGTAAGACTCTGAGGGGATTTTAAAATTCTCTTGCCGTAATTGACAAATCGAACCTTTCTATAGGCATTGCTTGAGAGTCCCTAGTTATGCAATCATGGGCAGCCTCCTGTCCAAGTGTATTGTATATTAGGGTTGTTCTCATTTTCTGTTGTGATAATTGCTGAGAGTCAGGGTGGTCTAATGGGCTTCCGGCTGGAATTACATCTCCGTGATGCTGGTTCGGGTCCTTACTGGGCTAACACACAGAAAAAGGGACCACTAACTGTCTGCCTTTAATTAAAGCAGTTTTGCTTGGAAGATCATAAAAACTGATTTTAAAAAATAAGGTTGCCTCTTAATTGATAGGTTTGGGTTTGGAAAATTTCTCTGAAGATTTAACGCAAACTACATTTGCCAATGCTTGCCTGGCCTAGAAACAACCCCCCTCCCCTTTGTTGCTGGGGTTGGGTCGGGTAAGCCATCTTTGGTTTGGTTTTGGGTTTGGAAAATTTTCCCTAAAAATCCCAAATTTTCCAATTTTTTTCCTTTGGGTCAAAAAAATTCCTACCGGTTGGGTCAAAGTATCCAGGTCAAAGACGGGTTCGCTTCTTATTTACTGTGGGTCAAAAGTATGCTCGGGTTAGGTCGGGTCAGGTCAGGACCCATATCTAGCTTTGTAGTTAAAAAGTCATATCAAATAACATAATTTGTGAGTAATTTGGTGTGAGAAAGACACTTGAAGTCTGCCAACATGATAAGAGAGTTACTTTAATCTTGAATCAAAGTTTTCAAAGATATTTTTCGACTTTAACTTTTTGTGTATTTTTGCTTTGCTATCCAGGGTAACATCTTTCTCATTTTTATCAAGAGATATTTAAGATTACATATAAATGTCAGCTTTATCCAGTTGCAAATGTTGTTTGTGAGCAAGATCAATTTCTAAATCAGTACTCAACCTGAGACATGAACTAAAAAATCTTCAGAAGTGTAATATTTTAAGGCTTAGGTTTAGTACTAACAGCTCACTTAAAAGCCTAAAGGATTCTAGTTTTTGACTTTGATAGAGTGAAAACAAAAAATGAATTGACACAAACATGTAAAAGGGTCACACCATATAAGGAATGGACTAAATATTCTCAGGCGAGCCTTGTTATTAAATGCCTCAAAATGGACATAGCATCAGACTGGGAATCTGAGGGTCCGGTGTTCGAACCCTGGCGGCCTCAGGCAACCTTTGTCTGACCCCGGGTTGCTAAAAACAATTAAGTAATTCCCAGCAAAAAGAAGTTTGCTTATAATGAAAAAGAAAATTAGCAAGGTGTACTATAAAAGATTTAAAAAAAATAGGATATAGCCCTGCCTACCTGAAACTTAGACTACAGGAGAAGCTCTTTTTCACAAGAAAGCAGAACAGAGTCAGCAATTTTTTTTAAATTGCGTAAGGAAAGATCAGAAATTTGAAGAAATTAAACACTCAGTTTAATAATGGAATTAGGACTACTGGCTGGATTTATATATGTAAATGCCTGAATTCATACATGGTAAACTAAGGTGAGGGTATTGAACGTCAAGATATAAACCCAACAAGATACTAACTGTTTATTTGAGGAAAAGGAGGGGTCATATTCGTTCAATAAGGATTTGGTGGTCCTGAAGACCTGGCCGTCAAGCTTTATATTAAGATTGACCTTTGTAAGGTTGAAAAGATTGTGACAAGTATCAGATGGGAACAAAATGCTGTAATACTAATGCATAATACCAGATTAAAGTTGTTGATCATTGAAAGGGTATGGTGATCAAATGATCATTTCTATCAGTATCAGTTGGAGCCTTGATTGACAGCTTATAATTGGTTGAGGAATTGATTCTTCTAATACCGAAGTATTAGACTTTACAACAATTCTCCTACACTATTATTGTGTCTCGCAGTCATTTGAACTATCCCTATTAAATAATTTGATGTAATTATTTTGTTATTTTAATAATCAAATCAGGTTTTTGTTGATGTGATCTGAACAACCATCAATCCTTATTACTGAGTGAACCATCATGTTAGAGGATTATTTAAAGACAAATCCTGGGGTCAAAGATTTGACCCGACTGGGGATTGAACCCCAGCCTCCCAGTCCACAATCAGATGCCAAAACCATTAGTAGCAATGAGGTGTAAAGTCGAAGACTTTGCCCTAAAGTTCTAATAACAGTTAAATCCAGGTAAACTATAACAAGGGGAACTGCTTTTTTGATAAAACTCTTTCAGAAATTCTAAAAATATATTTTGTAATATGAAAATATTTATTTGAAATAAATAACATTTCTCCAATTTTCGAACCAAGCTTTGTTGAACCTTTTGCAACTGAAGTATGATCATTGGGTGATTATGGGGACTTAGTTAAAAGAGTAAATAAACTCCTTGGAAAGACTGCTTAAGTAAATTTGGAAACCGGAAAAGTCCCACAACAAATGTAACCCAATTCAGATCAATCTATCAGCACTTTTAAATTGTCCAAGATAATTTTGCAAGCTGTTGTTCAAACACTATTGGAGAAGTAAAACGCCCAAATTCTTAATTAAGATGGCCTCTTTGACTGACGCAAATACATACTGAAAAAAAGTTTTTATTTATGTAGTGCAAAAAATATTTTTTTGCATGGAAATGTTACCTCAATGTTCCTGGTGTCAACTGCTGTTGTGAAATGATGATATAATGTTTTTTTCATTGATGGCAAAAACCTTTGCTTGGTAATAAATAAGTAAAGGATGAAGGTTTTCACATCGATGAGGTCGGTAGGATCACCCCCAAATGCACGGATGGCATATTTTTCTGTGAATTTCTGAAAACATTGAGATAATAACTGATGATACCAATAAGAGTTAATTAAGTAGATGTGCATTTTTTGTACGTTGAAAAATGAAGAACCCTCCAAGAGCAACATCTAAAAGAGCGTCCATTTAACAAACTACGTTTGCCAGCTCGCCTGGCCTAGAAAACCCCCCATATCTCAGGCCCCAGACAAAATTTTAAAAATTCTTTTGTGAACTTTTTTAGCATTAATATCTAGTAGTGATGGGCCAGGGTCAGAAATTTTTGACTCGGGTATTGTCAATTTTTTGTTGCTTGGGTAAGGTCGGGTCAGCCATCTTTTGTTTGGGTCTTGGTTTGGAATAATTCCCCTAAAAATCCCGAATTTTTCAATTTTTTCCTCTTCTAGTCAAAAAAATCTCTTTGTGTTGAGTCAAAAAGCACCCAGGTCAAAGGCGAGTCAGCCGCTTATTTATTGCAGGTCAAAAGTATGCTCAGTTTGGGACAGGTCAGGTCAGGGTCCATCTCTAATATCTAGTCTATATGCAAAATTTCAGCTCTAAAATGCTATCATCATAAAAGTTCTAACTTCTCCACTTGCTCTCTTCGTTCCCTCTCGGAGGATAATATTGTGCAGTATAGTCTCAGGCAGGGATGTTTATCAGAGTCACGACATAAACCTGTCTTTGGGCACTGCAGATTACTTTTACCCTGACTGAGGGTGCCTTGTTGATTTTTTTAGCAATCCTGAGTTGAAAAATTGCTGGCATGACTGGGGATTTGCACCCACAACCTTAGATCTTAGTTCTCCTTCAGGTGCCTTTGGCCACTCAGCCGTGGGGACCTAGTACAGTCTCATACAATGTTAATGCACAGTTAACATCTTTATAAGAGTCCTGCCATAAACATTTAAATCTTTTTAAGTATGCCTTGTAAATTTTTTTCATTAAATGTACACTTTTTGGCTATGGATTATTTTCTATTTTTTTGGCAACCTGGTATCAAAGTTTGCCTTGAGGTACCTGCTGGGATTCAAACCTCAGACCCTCATATCCCCAGCAACCCCCCAGAATCATGTCAAAAGTCACTGCAGATATGTTAACCCTCTGACAGAGGTTGCCTTGCTGATTTATTTTTGCAATCCGGAGTGGAAAAATTGCTTGAGATTAAATCCCCTTGTCAGACCATCAAGTAAAATCAAGGCTGTACCTGTATATCTTCTGAATTTTCAAACTCCTCAAAGAATTGGGAAATGTCGACTTTGTCACGAATCACTTTGTCATACAAAAGATCCATCTAGAGAATGCAAAGTTATATATGAGGATCTAAAATGAATGAAATCCTTATAATTACCTTGTTTAAAAAAAGAATGCATGAAATGTCTGCAAAAATTCTGTTGTTGATGATTGTGTCGAAAATGTTTCTGGACTCTTGAAGCCTGTTCATTTTTCTATCCTCCAGTAAAACCTTCACATTGAATTGAAACTGAAATTATCACACAAATCATGAGGATTTCAAATGAATATACCTGGTCGAATTCCGACGCTGATGCAATAAAAATGACTGAGGAGACATCATCAAAACACTGGAACCACTTTTGCCTTTGGGTTCTCTGGCCACCCACATCTACAAAAAGAAATGGAATGTTTTCGATGTTCACGAGAAACTCTTCAACACCTCGGGTTGTCCGCCGTGAATACAAAATGTCCTGTAAATTATCACTTTAAAGACTTTTAAGGTATAGAATAAAGGTGTGAAATTCACTACTTGATGCGTTGGTTCATAATGCTTTTCGCAAACTCTCTGGATGTTATTGAAGAAGTAAGCTACAGAGTCTGCAAGTTGGTATTCGGATCGTCTTTTGTAAGTAGTCTGGATTCCAGGATCACTCCTGAAAAATAAATTCAACTTTGACTTTTTAGATTAAAGAGAATGCTTAATAAATAATAATCTTGTGCAGTATAGACTCAGGCGATGTTGATGCGCAACCAACACCTTTATAAGAGTCCCACCATAGAAGTTTACGGCCACTGCAGATTACTATTACCCTGACTGAGAGTGCCTTGTTGATTTTTTTGCAATCCGGGGTTGAAAAATTGCTGGCATGGGCGGCTGGGGATTGAACCCACAATCACAACCTTAGATATTAGTTCTCAGTCAGGTGCCTATGACCTCTCAGCCATGGCGACCCCAATAAAGTTTTAACATTTTATAGTAAATTGAGGTCATGTAAGGTAACTTGGTGGTTTTGATCTTTTTTTGGGTAGGTTACCCCAGGCAGGTGTCAAACCCGGGCAACCAGGATGGAAATCTGGTGCGTAACCTACTTGACCACCATGACTCCTGTTTGAGTCTCAAATTCCTCCCATGCCATTAATGTTGACATCACAAGCAATTTAAAGGTAGTAGCAGCAACTCTTTTTTGTGCATAAATGTACATTATTAAAAGAGACCGCTTGTTCGCTAAAAATGCAGTATCCTGCTCTTAACATTTATTCATTGGCCAGATCTTTGATATTGCCTTTATGAGAAGCACAATTTTGCAAAAGAGCCAAGAGTATTTTATAGTCTCATTTCTCCTTCTCTGTCAACACTTGCAAACCATCAGGTGTTGCACCCCATCCTGGCTCAACACTCACTGTTTCCTCATTTTCATTTACTTATATTCTTAAAAGAAATAAAGCATTCCACTATCCTTAAGTGTTGTGACATCACAGGAAGGGCATAAGAAAGGGAAAGTCACTTACAGCACCTCTTGAAAGCAAGATTTCATATCCCTTATATTATCTTTCTGAATTTAATATCTATCAATAGTATAGTAAAATGACTTTGTCGCCTTTTAACTTTATTTTCAGTTAGAGTTATATTTGCTTTAAAATGTATTTACGATCAACTCAAAGCTTATTATAATCACGACACCCTTTTGTTGATCGATACCTTTTATCAGGTAGAATCCTTTAATAATGCCACCTGCTATTCCCTGGCCACAATCCCTTCCATTTCCATCGCTAACTATTGATACAAGCTTGGTCACTCTAGACATTATTGATCTGCGTTCAATGTATATAAAGCTGTACCTTCCTAAAGTATACAGCTATAGTATCTTGTTGGTCTTATTACTTGACGTTCAAATCTGCTCACCTCGATTTACCGTACAGGATTAAAACTTTAGATGAACAAATACTGCTTCTGATTTGAAACTTGACCCATGGGTGAATAAAGCCAAGTTAGACTTGGGATCATCTTGCCCTTTTGAAACTTTTATCCTTTCCTTTGACTTATTTTGCTATTGTAAACAAAAGATCAACTGACCATAGACTTTTCACCATGGGTCCAAACTCCATCATCATTTGGCTGTCCAGGGTTGCGAATCGGTCAAACTCCAGAAGGTTGTCTCCAAAGATCTTATTGTTGTAGTTATGCAAAGGTATGTTGAGCTTGCGGTTGGCATCAATCAGGACACGCATACCACGAATAATATTCTGAAAAATTCAATAATATGTCATTCATTATAAATGTGGCTGGACAGTTTCCAATTAAGTTCATTCTTCACACGGTCACACATATTGAAATAATGAACTGATTGAGAAAGTAAAAAAATACTTGAAAAATAAGTTTTTTGTATTCCATAAGTTGGTCGCTTTCGAACTTGACCCCATGGATAATCTTCATTTGTTTGAGGAAAGTTGATTTGCCTGATTCCCCTGCTCCAAGTAATAAAAGCTTGACTTGACGTTGAAATTTTCTCTCATCAAGCTAAAAGTAGACAATAAGAAATCATAAACCTTCACATTTGGTCATTTGGAAAAAAGAGTTCATTGAGACTATATTTAAGGAACCTCAGCTCTAGGCCTTTTGCCTTGAGGATTAAAAAAATCATTTTCACATAGAGACAGAGTAAATTTTGACACACCTTTATATGAAAACAAACATTTGAGCAGAAAAAAAAATATTTCAAGTGTCTTTTCATATCAAATTTCATCCTCATTTGAATTTCTGCATTTTGATATATATATCTTTATTTATCAAATGATTGCTTTATCGATAAGACTTCAAAAAGTTTGGCTGAATGACTTCATCCCCCATGCAAACAATTAGATAAGGAATTTGTTTTGTGATAAGGAGAGAAAACTGCTTCATAAGATGTCCAACAATAAGTTTAAAGTAAAAATAATTATCATTTGATGTTAATGCGTGATCAACACCTTTATAAGAGTTCCGCCATAGAAGTTTATGGTCACTGCAGATTACGTACTATTACCCTGACTGAGGGTGCCCGGTTGATTTTCTTAGCAATCCAGGCTTGAAAAATTGCCGGCATGGCTGGGGATTTGAACTCACAACCTTAGATCTCAGGTCTCAGGCAGGTGCCTGTAACCTCTCAGCCACGGCAACCCCTTTGTAAATGATTCTTTTCTTTAAAAACTTACCTTAAGTTTCTGATCAATTCTCTTGCTTATTTGATAGGATTCCAATTCTTCTTGTGTTTTTCCACTACATCCACATGACATCCAGTCGTTGATCATGTTGTAAGATTCTGTCTTGTGCTTCGTCATTTGTTGTGGTGCAATGCCAATCAAGAAAGTGGTTCTTTTTTTAGAATAATTTTCAAAGTGTGTGTGACACGTTCCACACTTCCAGGAAAGGAATTACTCAGACTTATTTCACCACTTCAAAACAGACCAGAGACACACAAAAAAACCTGTTTTAGAATTCCATGAATAGTATATTTTCACAGGTAGTCTGAAGCAACACACTGTCTTGGATAGGTAAGGACTAAAAGTTTCTATAGATCAAGATCGACTATTTGTAATTTGGGCGTCACATATACAGGGACAAGACAGGGGATGGGGGTTGGAGGGTGTTCAGGTTAAACGGACGCTCGCCGTCGAACCTGCCTTGGCCAAAAAAAAATGCTGCTGATCTCAGCACAAAGATTACAAATAAAGTGTTTTAATCAAAGGGAAAAAATGGAATGATTTAAATGAAATTGATATCATAATGGTTTTTTTTTAAATGAAAAAATAATCTAGTCTATTACGTTCACTTGATGTCTAAAATAACATTTACGATCCAATGGAAACAACTAGACCATGAATATTTTTTTTCTAAATCATGATTTCATTCAGGCGAGTTTCTCTTCCAATTCTTAACGACCGTTTGGACTTGCAAAAAAAAACTTTTTTTCTCTTAATCAGTTGAAAAAGGAATCTGTTTTTCTTCAGACGAATTTCTCAGTAAACAAACATGAATGTAACAAAGTTACAAAGAAGATAAACAGATGAAGCATTGAAGCTAAGGGAGTCCAATATAAGAAGGGTAAAAATACATGAAATGAAGATTTTCACTGGAAAAAAGATTGCCGCAGTGTCATCAATCAATCAAATTTCAGTTTACCAATATGATGGAAATTTACAATAGTCGCTTAAAGACACAAAAATTAGTTTTTAAATATGTTTAAATTTAATTAGATCAACTCAATTTAGCTATAATGACCTCTTGTTTACTTAGTCTAAATCAAATATTTCTTATCTTTTCCTCCAATCATCAGTGGCATTTAAGATCAAACTAACAATATTTTCCTTTGAACGCATCTAACTTATTATCTTACATTAGGAAAACTTTTGGGTCTCCATATAATGTTTACAAATAAAAAAAAATTAAAAAATTGCTAGATAATTATAAGTGTCAAATAAATAAAAATTCCCAATATTTTTTATCAATTCAGTTTTTATCTGATTGCTTTGCTATGATTCATCCTGCATTTTTGTCCGGACTCGATATCGAAAAAAAGAAAAATTTATCACCGAACCTCTTTTATTTTCATCATGTTGATCCAACAGATAATTAATCTAATCTACTTTACTTCTCTCATATTCGTTTACTATAAAGGGCTTCACCTTGCAGGAAAATGAATTTTTTCCCTTTGAAAATTTATCCGCAAAATTGACTAATAATTTTTCCAATAAAGTTCTAAGTAAACAATTTATTTTCAATGATAAAGTATATAGACACTTTTGACAAATTAAAGTAATGTATGTTTCAATCTAGTGATGGACCAGGTCAAAAAATTTTGACCCTGGTCGGTCGGGTCAGCCATTTTTGCTGGGTTTGGAAAATTTCCCCTAAAATCCAAAATTTTTCAATTTTTCAATTTTTCCCCTTGGGATAAAAAAATATCTTCCGGTTTGGTCAAAAAGTACCCGGGTCAAAGACAGGTCAATTACTGCAGGTCAAAAGTCTGCTCAGGTTTGGGTTGGGTAGAGTCAGGGCCCATCTCTATTTCAATCTAAGCAAATTACTTTTAGCCTTGATTTAGTCTCAAGTCTAAAAAGTTTGAACGTCTAGGTAAGCCGACAATAATTAAACTTGATACCATGTTTTTTTATACTGGACGCTTCACTTACTGCCATTTTGCCTTTAATGGTTAACCTGCTAC
>Ga0194133_10008514_pt1 | contig 11945 bp, 10 predicted proteins | sample TA2KigOf40mmetaG_FD_155448 | JGI IMG/M metagenome (GOLD analysis project Ga0194133, IMG submission 155448) | Freshwater microbial communities from Lake Tanganyika, Tanzania - TA2015055 Kigoma Offshore 40m | ecosystem: Environmental > Aquatic > Freshwater > Lake | place: Tanzania: Lake...
CCACCGCCAAGGACATCGTGCTCGCGATCATCGGCGAGATCGGCACGGGCGGCGGCATGGGCTACGTCATCGAGTACCGCGGCGAGGCGATCCGCGCCCTGTCCATGGAAGGCCGGATGACGGTCTGCAACATGTCGATCGAGGGCGGGGCGAAGGCCGGTCTCATCGCCCCCGACGAGACCACGTTCGCCTACGTGGCCGGCCGGGAGCACGCGCCGAAGGGCGCCGACTTCGACGCCGCGGTGGCCTACTGGCGGACGCTGCACACCGACCCCGACGCCGTCTTCGACCGCGAGGTCGTGCTCGACGCCGCGACGATCGTCCCGCAGGTCACCTGGGGCACGAACCCGGCACAGGTCACCGGCATCGACCGGGCGGTGCCCGCTCCCGCCGACTTCGCGGCGGCTTCCGAGCAGGACGCCTGCGCCCGTGCGCTCGCGTACATGGGGCTCGAGGCGGGCACGCCGATCCGGGACATCCCCGTCGACTACGTGTTCATCGGTTCGTGCACCAACAGCCGCATCGAGGACCTGCGGGCGGCGGCCGACGTCGTCCGGGGCCGGAAGGTCGCCGCCGGGGTGACCGGCTGGGTGGTCCCGGGCAGCTTCGCCGTGAAGGGTCAGGCCGAGGAAGAAGGCCTCGACCGCATCTTCAGCGAGGCCGGGTTCGAGTGGCGTGAACCCGGCTGCTCCGCCTGCCTGGCGATGAACCCCGACAAGATCCCGCCGGGCAAGCGTGCCGCCTCGACCTCGAACCGCAACTTCGAGGGCCGCCAGGGACCCGGCGCCCGGACCCACCTGGTGTCGCCGGCGGTCGCCGCCGCCACCGCCGTCGCCGGACGGTTCTCGACCCCCGCCGACCTCGGCTGACCGCAGGAGCCATCGATCATGCAAGCCGTACGCGTCATCACCGGTCGGGCCGTTCCGCTGAACCGCTCCGACGTCGACACCGACCAGATCATCCCCGCCGAGTGGCTGAAGCGGGTCGAGCGCACCGGGTTCGGCGTCGGGCTGTTCTCCGCCTGGCGCGACGACCGGGCCTTCATCCTCAACGACGAGCGGTTCAGCGGGGCGAGCGTGCTCCTCGCCGGCCCGAACTTCGGGACCGGCTCCTCACGCGAGCACGCCGTCTGGGCGATCATGGACTACGGCTTCGCCGCCGTGATCTCCCCGCGGTTCGGCGACATCTTCAAGAACAACGCCGGCAAGAACGGTCTCGTCACCGCGCAGATCGACGCCGACGTCGTCGACCGACTGATGGCCGCCGTCGAGAAGGACTCGACCCTCGAGATCACCATCGACGTCGAACGCCTCGTCGTCGCCGTCCCCGCCCTCGGCATCGAGACGCCCTTCCCGATGGACCCCTCGACTCGGGACCGGTTCCTGCAGGGCCTCGACGAGATCGGCATCACCGAGCAGCACGTCGACGAGATCGACGCGTTCGAACGCACCCGCGCCGCGTTCAAGCCCTCCGTCAGCGCCTGAGGTCGCCGCGACTCAGTCGATCCCGAGCAGTTCCCGTTCCGCCGCCTCCGCGGCACCGGTGCGTTCGAGGTCGGCCACCGTCATCGTCGTCGCCCGGCCGAGCACGGCGATGCGCCGTTCGACCTGGTCGTGCACTCGTCGGGTGAAGTCCTGGGAGAGCTGGGTGGAGACCGGGTCGTTCGGATCGTCGATCGTCGGCGACACCTCGAACCAGAACGCCGCCAGCTCCCGCAGCCGGGCCGTCGCCCCCTCGAGCAGGTCGGGGTGCTCGGCGAGGATGCGCTGGCACAGGTAGGTGCCGTAGGTGATGTGCCGGCCCTCGTCGGCCCGGATGTGGCGGATCCCCTGCTGCATGCCGGGGAACGCGTCGAGCAGCGCGAACAGGTCGGCCCACAGCGTGTAGCCGGAGATGGCGAGGCATCCCTCGACGAACTGGTTGTAGGTCACCGACGCGTCGAGCATCGCGGCCGGCGACCGGTCGACCAGCACCCGCCGCATCGAGCTCGGCAACGCGCTCTCCCACATCCCCACCGACTGCGCAGGGTCGTAGTGCAGGCCGAGGTCGGCGGCCTGTGCGGCGAGCCGCTCGTAGTAGCCGTCGAGGTCGGCGCCGACCGCTGTGAGCCACCGCCGGAAGAACTCGAGGTGCTTCGCCTCCTCGAACGCGAAGCTCGTCAGGTACATCGCCTCCTCGAGCCGACCCTCGTCCGCGACGGCGAGCGCGAGCGGGACGATGTCGAGCGTCACCGCCTCCTCCCCGACGAGGAACCCGGTGCACACGTGCAGCATGGCGTCCTGGTAGGCGAGCGGCAGCGCCGCCCAGTGCTCGGCATCCGCGCCGAGGTCGATCGTGGCGGGATCCCACGCGAGGCGCTTCGCCTTGTCCCACAGGCGCCACGGCAGACACGACGTGTCGACGCCACGAGGCGAGGACCAGCCGCCGACCGTGCGCGACGGCCGCAGGACGACGTCGAGCTGCTCGACGGCGTCCATGGTCAGCTCTCGAGCGCGTGGACGCTGATGATGCCGGGCCGGGCCCGCAGCTCGGCGACGACCGTGTCGGGAACCGGCTGGGAGGTCGCGAGCACCATGGTCGACGGCGCACCCGTCGGGTCCCGTCCGACGTCCATGTCCTCGATGTTGATCCCCGCCGCCCCGAGGAGCGTGCCGACGGCGCCGATCATGCCCGGGCTGTCCTCGTTCTTCACGTAGAGCAGGTGCGGCCGGGGCGGCAGGTCGACGACGTTGCCGTCGATGTGGGTGAGACGCTCCTCGCCCCGCACCCCGACGAGCGTGCCGGACACGCTGTTCCCGCCGCCGCGCACGGTGAGCCGGTTCACCCAGTCGACCGAGGTCGACGACTTCGTCTCACGGACTTCGACGCCCTTGTCGGTGGCCATGAGCGGCGCGTTCACGTAGCTGACCGGCTCGGCGGTCGACCGACGGAACAGCCCCTTCAGCACGGCGAGGGTGAGGATGCGGGTGTCGGCCTCGGCGACGGGGCCGTCGTAGCCGACCTCGAGTGCCGTGGGCACGGTGCCGTGGAGGGCGACGAACAGTGCACCGAGTCGCTCGGCGAGGCCGAGGAAGGGCTTGGCGATCTCCGCCACCTCGCCGGCGGACACGTTCACCGCGTAGGGCACGAAGTCGTTGTTGAGGGCGAGGACCACCATCTCGGCGATGGCCTCGCCGGCCTTGTCCTGCGCCTCACGGGTCGACGCACCGAGGTGGGGGGTCACGACGACCTCGGGGAGGCCGAACAGCGGTGAGGACGTCGTCGGTTCCCGGTCGAACACGTCGAGCGCCGCGCCGCCGACGTGGCCGGCGACGATCGCGTCGGCGAGTGCCGCCTCGTCGACGATCCCGCCCCGTGCGACGTTGACGATGCGCACCCCCGGCTTGCAGCGACGCAGCCGATCGGCGTCGAGCAGGCCCACGGTCTCCTTCGTCTTGGCGACGTGAATCGTGAGGAAGTCCGCCTGCGCCAACAGGTCGTCGAGATCGAGCAGTTCGACGTGGAGCTGCCGGGCCCGGTCGGGCGACAGGTAGGGGTCGTAGGCGACGAGGCGCATCCCGAACGCGGCGGCGCGCTGCGCGACCAGCCGGCCGATTCGGCCGAACCCGATCACGCCCAGGGTCTTGTCGGCGAGCTCGACGCCCTCCCAGCGGGACCGCTCCCAGCGACCCTCGACGAGCGCGGCGTGCGCCTGGGGGATGTTGCGGGCCTGGGCCAGGAGCATCGCCATCGTGTGCTCGGCCGCCGAGAGGATGTTCGACTCGGGGGCGTTGACCACCATCACGCCGCGCTGCGTGGCTGCGTCGACGTCGACGTTGTCGAGGCCGACCCCGGCCCGACCGACGACGACGAGCTCGTCGGCGGCGGCGAGTAGCGCCGCGTCGACCTGCGTCGCCGAGCGGATGACGAGCCCGTGCGCACCCCGGATCAGCCGGTGCAGCTCCTCGACCGACGGCGCGAGCGCGACCTCGACCTCATGGCCGGCGGCGCGCATGCGCGCGAGGCCGGGTTCGGCGATCTCCTCGGTGACCAGGATGCGTGCCATGGGACCTTCCGTGGGGCCGCGGGCCGTCTACGACGACGCAGAGCGTAGGGTCACGATAATGGCCGACTCAATCGTCGTCGTCGGAGCCGGACTGTCCGGCATCATCGCCGCCCGCTCCCTGCAGGCGGCCGGGCGAGCCGCGGTGCTCCTCGACAAGGGCCGCGTCCCCGGTGGCCGACTCGCCACCCGCCGGGTCGCGGGCGGGACCCTCGACCACGGTGCGCAGTTCTTCACCGTCCGGTCGGAGGCGTTCGGGGCCACGGTGGCCGACCTCGTCGCCGCCGGGGCGGTGCAGGAGTGGTGTCGAGGATTCAACGAGACCGACGGGTACCCCCGGTACGCGGCGGCGAACGGCATGAACGCACTGGCCCGGACCCTTGCGGCGGACCTCGACGTGCGCTGCGACGTGACCGTGCAGTCGATCACCCGTGGCCCGGACGGCTGGCGGATCGCCACCGGCGCCGGCACCCTCGACGCCCCTGCCGTGGTGCTCACCGCACCCCTCCCCCAGGCGCTCGCCCTGCTCGACGCCGGGGGCACCGCCTACGACCCCGAGCTCGCTGCGGTGACCTTCCACCGCGTCCTCGCACTCCTCGTCACCCTCGACGGCGCACCGGCCGTAGGCGAGCCGGGGGCCCGCCAGCTCGGCGACGGTCTCTTCTCCTTCGTGGCGGACAACGCCCGCAAGGGCGTCTCCGCGGTGCCGGCCCTCACCCTCCATGTCGCCCACGGCCCCTCGGCCGACCGGTGGGACGACCCCGACGACGACGTGCGCGCCGACCTGCTCGCGGCCGCCGCCCCCTGGATCGGCGGCGCACGCGTCGTCGAGGCGCAGCTCAAGCGCTGGCGCTACGCGGGCCCGGTCATCCCGCGGCCCGAGCACGGGGTGACGGTCGACGACGGGCTCGTGCTCGCCGGCGACGCGTTCGCCGGGGCCAAGGTCGAGGGGGCGTTCCTGTCCGGCCTCGCTGCCGCGGCGAGCCTGCTCGAGGGCTAGGCGCCGAGCGCGAAGGAGAGCGCCAGCAGCCCGAAGGGCAGCGCGACGAGCGCGGCGAGCACGCCTGCGGCGAGCGCCCGCCGTGCCGTGTCCGCCTGCCAGAACGGCGCCACCGACGCAGCGTCGGACACCCCGAGGTCGACCTCCTCGAACGCCCGCACCAGCGCGCGGGCCCGCCCGAGGTCGGCACGTTCCACGACGACCGCCGGCCCGAGTGCGAGGAGATCGGCCCCGAGCAGGTAGTCGGCCTCCTCGACGTCGACGACATCCGCCGCCACGCCCGCACGCCGCAACCGCAGCACGGTGCGCTCGGCGAAGACGATCCGCTCGTAGTCCACGACCACGGCGGCGTCGGCGTAGACGAACCGACGGAACTCCGTCACGGCGTGCCCCCGACGAGCTCGACGACCCGGTCGGATTCGCCCGCAGGCGCGGTGATGCCGAACACCGTCCGGTAGAAGAACAGCTCCGCCCGCAGCGCATGGGCGATGTTCGTGGCGTCGCGGAACCCGTGCTGCTCCCCCGGGTACTCCACGTAGGCGTGGAGGATGCCCTTGCGGGCGAGTGCGTCGGCCATCGCCCGGGACTGCGCCGGTGGGACGATCACGTCCTCGCTCCCCTGGAACAGGATGATCGGGCACGACAGGCGGTCGGTGTGGTGGATCGGCGAGCGCTCCCGGTAGCGCTCGGCCGCTTCCGGCAGCGGGCCGACGAGCCGGTCGAGGTAGCGGGACTCGAACTTGTGCGTGTCCGCGGCCAACGCTGCGAGGTCGGCGACCCCGTACTGCGAGGCGCCGGCGGCGAAGACGTCGGTGAAGGTGAGCGCGGCGAGCGTCGTGAACCCGCCTGCGGATCCGCCGCGGATCGCGAGCCGCGCGCCGTCCACGACGCCGTCGGCGACGAGGTACCGGGCGACGGCGACGCAGTCCTCCACGTCGACTACGCCCCAGGAACCCTCGAGCAGCGACCGGTACGCCCGGCCGTAGCCGGTCGATCCCCCGTAGTCGACGTCGACGACCGCGAAGCCCCGGCTCGTCCAGAACTGCACGGCGAGGTTCAACCCCGGGTTCGCCGCCGACGTCGGTCCGCCGTGCGACAGCACGAGCAACGGCGGCAGGTCGTCCGCCGGTGCGGCGACGTCGGGGTTGGTGGGCGGGTAGAACCATGCGTGCGCCACCCGGCCGGCGGCGGAGGGGACCCGCAACCGACGGGGGGCGGCGAGCAACGCCTCGGGCACCGGCAGCGGACGGGGCGCCCGCACGAGTTCGGTCGATCCCCCACCGAGGTCGAGCCGGACGACGGCGGACTCACGGCGCGCGCCCGCGCCCACGCCGACCACGGCATCGGGGCCGGCGGTTCGCACCGCCTCGAGGGTGACGAGGTCGGTGGGGACGTCACGCCACCCGGATCGGTCGGCGGCGACCACAGCGAAGTGCACGCCGTCCTCGGCACCGTAGGCGGCGGCGACCCGGCCGTCGGCGAGCACGGCGAAACGACTCCGTCCGAATACCCAGGCCGGAAGGGCCACCTCGGCGTCGGGGCCGGGGAGCCGCACGGCATCCCCACCGGGCAGGCCGTCGGGCCCGGGGAGGAGCTCGTGCAGCGTCCAGGCATCCGTACGGTCCGAGCAGAACAGCAGACGTCCGTCGGCCGTCCATTCGGGTTGCACGACCGACTCGCCGTTCCCGCCGGCGAGGTGCCGGACGTCGGTGAGGCCCTCCTCGCCGAGTCGCCCGACCCACAGCTCCGCCCCGTCCCAGGGGAGGTCCGGGTGGTCCCACGCCAGCCAGCACAACACGGTGCCGGTCGGGTCGAGGCGCGGCGCGGCGACGAAGTCGCGGTCGGCGACGAGCACGACGGGCTCGCCGGCCCCCGACGCCTCGATCGCGACGATCTCGTTGCGCGGCTCCCCGTCACCGGTGTGGTCCTCGCACACGACGACGAGGAGATCCCCCTGCGGGTGGACCACCCCGTCCGCGTACCGGAGGGCGTGGGTGGTCCCGGGCTCGGGGGTGACCGGCACCGGTTCCGACGCGCCCGGGTCGAGCCGCCACAGCCGCTGGTCGGACCACGAGGCCAGGAACAGCGTGTCGTCGGGCCCGAGCCACCAGGCACCGCCCCCGTACTCGTGCACCCGGGTGCGCGCCGACCACGGCGGGCCGAGCACGTCGATCCCGTCGCGGACCGGGACGACGCGTCCGCCCTCGGACGGCCGCGCCTCCGACCACCACGTCCCGGTCGCGCCGACCCGGACGTCACCGAAGCCCACGGCTGCGGCGACGACGGTGTCGGCGGTGAGCGGGGACGGCCAGCCTCCGTGGCCGACCGTGGTGTGGCCGGCGGTCACCTCAGCGACGGCCGAGGAGGTCGGCGACCCGACCGACCCCTTCGACGAGGTCGTCGTCGGAGAGCGCGAAGGACAGGCGCATGTAGCCGGGGGCACCGAACGCCTCCCCGGGCACGAGAGCGACCTCGGCCGTCTCGAGGATCACCTCGGCGAGCTCGGTCGTCGTGGTCGGGGTGCGACCCCCGACGGTGCGTCCGAGCACCCCCTCGAAACTCGGGAAGCAGTAGAAGGCGCCCTCGGGCTCGAGGGCGGTGACCCCGTCGATGGTGTTCAGCAGCTCGAACATGCGCCGTCCCCGCCGCTCGAACGCTGCCCGCATCGCACGGACCGCCTCGAGGTCGCCGTCGACCGCAGCGAGCGCGGCGACCTGCGCCACGTTCGACACGTTCGAGGTGGTGTGGGACTGCAGGTTCGTCGCCGCGGTGATCACGTCGGTGGGGCCGATGATCCACCCGACGCGCCACCCGGTCATCGCGTAGGTCTTGGCGACCCCGTTCACGATCACCGTGCGGTCGGCGAGCTCGGGGACGAGCCGAACGATCGAGGTGAACTCGTGGTCGCCGTAGGTGAGGTGCTCGTAGATCTCGTCCGTCATGACCCACAGACCGCGCTCGGCCGCCCACCGGCCGATGGCCTCGACCTCGGCGGGCGAGTAGACCGCCCCCGTCGGGTTCGACGGCGAGACGAACAGCAGCATCTTCGTGCGGGGGGTTCGCGCCGCCTCGAGCTGGGCGACCGTCACCCGGAACCCGCTCGACACGTCGGTGGGGATGATCACGGGGACACCGCCGGCGAGCTCGATCGCCTCGGGGTACGTCGTCCAGTACGGGGCCGGGACGAGGACCTCGTCACCGGGGTCGAGGAGGGTCTCGAACCCGGCGGCCACGGCGTGCTTGCCGCCGTTGGTGATGAGCACCTGCGACGCTGCGACCTCGACCCCGCTGTCGCGCAGCGTCTTGCGTGCGACGGCCTCGCGCAGGTCGGGCAACCCGGCCGCAGGGGTGTACCGGTGGTTCGCCGGGTTCCGGCACGCGGCGACCGCAGCCTCGACGATGTGGTCGGGGGTCGGGAAGTCCGGCTCCCCGGCGCCGAAGCCGATGACCGGCTTGCCGGCGGCCTTGAGCGCCTTCGCTTTCGCGTCGACGGCGAGCGTCGCCGACGGCGCAATCGCGCCGACCCGACGGGACACACGGGAGCGTGGGGCGGAAGTCACACGCCTGTTCTACCGCCTCGGGCCGGTTGACCGGCAGACTGGTCGGGTGCGCACCCCCGACATCCGCATTCCCACCGACCTCCTCCCCCGCGACGGCCGCTTCGGCTGCGGGCCGTCGAAGGTCCGCCCCGACGCCATCGCGGCCCTCGCCGCCGCGGCACCGGAGCTGCTCGGAACGTCCCACCGGCAACCGGCGGTGCGGGCGCTCGTCGGCCGTCTCCGTGCGGGGCTCGGTGAGCTCTTCTCCCTGCCGGCGGGCTGGGAGGTCGTGCTCGGCAACGGCGGGTCGACGGTGTTCTGGGACGTCGCGACCTTCGGCCTCGTCGACCGGCGCAGCGAGCACCTGAGCTTCGGCGAGTTCTCCTCGAAGTTCGCCGCGTGCACGGCCGCGGCGCCCTTCCTCGAGGATCCGGTGGTGATCACGTCGCCGCCCGGATCGCACCCCGACGCTGTCGCCGACGCGTCGGTCGACGTGTATGCGCTCACCCACAACGAGACCTCGACCGGTGTGGCGATGCCGCTGCGCCGTCCCGCCGGCGCGACCGCGAACCAGCTCGTCGTCGTCGACGCCACCTCCGCCGCAGGGGGCCTCCGGTGGGATCCGGCCGAGGTCGACGTGTACTACTTCGCGCCGCAGAAGTGCCTCGCCTCCGACGGCGGCCTGTGGCTCGCGTGCTGCTCACCCGCTGCGGTGGAGCGGATCGAACGGATCGCCGGATCCGGCCGCTGGATCCCACCGTCGATCGACCTGCGCACGGCGCTCGACAACTCCCGGCAGGACCAGACCTACAACACCCCGGCGCTCGCGACGCTGTTCCTCGCGCTGCACCAGGTCGAGTGGATGAACGACAACGGCGGCCTCGACTTCGCGGCGGGCCGGAGCGACGCGTCCGCGGAGGTCATCTACTCGTGGGCGGAGGCGTCGCCGTTCGCCGTGCCCTTCGTCGCCGATCCGGCGCAGCGCAGCCACGTGGTCGCCACCATCGACCTCGCGGACGGCGTCGACGCGGGGACCGTGTCGTCGGTGCTCCGGGCGAACGGGGTCCTCGACACCGAGAGCTACCGGAAGCTCGGCCGTAACCAGCTCCGCATCGCCCTGTTCCCCGCGATCGACCCCGACGACGTTCGCCGGCTCACCGGGTGCATCGACCACGTGGTCGGTGCGCTCGGCTGAGGTTCACTCGTCGCCGTTGCGCCAACCCTCCGGCACCTTGCCGAGCTTGCGCAGCCGGTCGGCCGCCCAGATCGGCATCGGGAGCATCACGTCACGGTTCAGGCGGTCGAGCATCGGCCCGTCCTCGGCCCACACGTGGCAGGTGTTGAGGTTTAGCTTCGTGCGCTCGCGCTGCTCCTCGATGGTGATGTCGAGGTTCACACCGGAGGACTCCTCCATGCGCATCGACCACATCGACTGGAACGCGACCGGACCCATCGCCTGCAGCAGCGCCGTGGTGTGCGTGCAGCCCCTCGGCCCGCCGAAGAGCTCGCGCACCTTGTGGGTGTAGCCACGGGTGATCGACAGCCCGATCAGCTCCTGGTAGTGATCCTCGATCCGTCGACACTCGACGTGGGGGTGGACCTCCATGACGAGCCGCGCGTCCACGATGACAAGGTCGGGGATGCCGATCTCGATGTCGACGACCATGTGGTGGATCGTCATCGGCTCGGGATCGTCGGGGATGTACACGCCCGCCGGCTTGGTGTCCATCACGGTGCCCCGCAGCAGAAGCCGGTCCTCCGCCTTGCGGTACGCGACGACGTCGTAGACGCGGTTGTGCAGGACCGGGTACTCGAGCGGCGGGACCGTCATGGCCCGTCACCGTACCCGGCCCTGCCCGACGGACTCACCCCTTGGCGGCGGCGAAGCCGGCGTCGAGGTCGGCGAGGATGTCCTCGATCGACTCGAGACCGACGGAGAGGCGCACGAGTCCGGGCGCCACACCCGCTGCGGCCTGCTCCTCGGGAGTGAGCTGGCTGTGGGTGGTCGACGCCGGGTGGATCACGAGGGAGCGCACGTCACCGATGTTGGCCAGGTTCGAGTGCAACGCCAGGGCGTCGGCGAAGCGCTGCCCGGCCTCGGCGCCGCCGTCGATCTCGAACGCGAGCACCGACCCGGCGCCACGCGGGAGGTAGCGCTGCGCCCGCTCGTACCAGGGCGACGACGACAGGCCGGCGTAGGCGACCGATCGGACCTCGGGCCGGGCGGCGAGGTACTCGGCGACCCGCTGCGCGTTCTGGACGTGCCGCTCCATGCGCAGCGACAACGTCTCGAGCCCCTGCAACAGCAACCAGGCGTTGAACGGCGCCACCGATCCGCCGAGGTCGCGGAGCATCTGGATGCGGGCCTTCACGATGAACGCTCCCGCGCCGAGCATCGGCCAGTAATTCAGACCGTGGTAGCTCGGGTCGGGGGTGTTGAAGTTCGGGAACCGGTCGGCGTGGGCACCGAAATCGAAGGTGCCGGCGTCGACGATCACCCCGCCCATCGCCGTGCCGTGGCCGCCGATGAACTTCGTGGCGGAGTGCACCACAATGTGCGCGCCGTGGGCGATCGGGTTGCACAGGTACGGCGACGCCACGGTGTTGTCGATGATGAGGGGGACGCCCACCTCGTTGCCGAGCGCAGCGACCTCGGCGATGGGGAACACGTCGTTCTTCGGGTTGGCGATCGTCTCGCCGTAGAGCGCCTTGGTGTTCGGTCGGATCGCGGCGCGCCACCGCTCGAGGTCGTCGGGGTCCTCCACGAAGGACACCTCGATGCCGAACTTGGGCAGCGTGTAGTGGAACAGGTTGTACGTGCCGCCGTAGAGCGACGGCGACGACACGACGTGGTCGCCGGCCTCGGCGAGGGTGAGGATCGCCATGGTCTCGGCCTGCTGGCCCGATGCCACGGCGAGCGCTCCGGGGACCATGCCGCCCGCTGCGGTCGGGATGCCGCCCTCGAGGGCGGCCATGCGGGCCTCGAAGACCCCCTGGGTCGGGTTCATGATCCGCGTGTAGATGTTGCCGGGCTCCGCCAGAGCGAACAGCCGGGCACCGTGGGCGGAGTCCCGGAAGCTGTAGGCGGTCGTCTGGTAGATCGGCACGGCGCGTGCGCCGGTCGCCGGGTCCGGCTCGGCGCCGGCGTGGATCTGCAGGGTCTCGAAACCCCAGGTCGGTTCGGTCATGTCGTGGCTCCTCGGAGGCGGGGGGACGAGGGCCGGACTCGACCGGACCTCGATTCCTGACCAACCTAGTCAGGAATCGGGGTCCGGGTCGAACCGGAGGTGGGGCGACTCAGCCCTGGCCGCCCGACGCGTCCTGGACGCGGGTCTTCCCGGCCCCGATCCACGGCATCATCCCG
>Ga0194133_10008515_pt1 | contig 11945 bp, 6 predicted proteins | sample TA2KigOf40mmetaG_FD_155448 | JGI IMG/M metagenome (GOLD analysis project Ga0194133, IMG submission 155448) | Freshwater microbial communities from Lake Tanganyika, Tanzania - TA2015055 Kigoma Offshore 40m | ecosystem: Environmental > Aquatic > Freshwater > Lake | place: Tanzania: Lake Tanganyika...
TTTACTGTGGGTCAAAAGTAGGCTCGGGTCGGGTCAGGGCCCATCTCTACTCGTAAAGCTAGGGCAAGGAAGGGGAAAATTTTGAAAAAATGCAGGAAAGAGCTCAGCTGGTCAAAAAATAGCTAAAAGCATAAAAAGAGAGATGAGGGGGCAAAAAGTGGGGTGGGGGCTTAGCTGAATCTTTATAAAATGGTAAAACGCTATAGAAAAAATGGCAGATGAGGAGGGGTATGGACGGCTGCCTAGGTGCTCTTAGACATCAAGTACAATAATAATTAATTAGAACTGCTTTTTTTGCTGAAAAATGCGGACCCTATTTGTCATATACTTGATTTACTCATCTTTAAGGTAGTAGTGATAATAATATGGTGCAGTATCTAGGCTTATCCCATGTTGACAACCGAATATAACCTTTATAAGAGTCCCGCCATAGACAAAGAATTACAACTATGGTCACTGCAGGTTACTACTACAATGACTGAAGGTGCCTTTTTTGCAATTCAGGAAAATGAAAAATTGCTGGCATGGCTAGGCATTGAACCGACAACCTTAGATCTTAGATCTCAATCGGGTGCCTTTGACCACTTGGAACGGCATCCCCTCAAAAATATTATAATTACTTTGTGTTATGACTCTATAGACAGGGCTTAGAAAAGAGAAAGTTAATTACAGTACTTTTATAGCTTCTTAAAACTGAGGAAAAAATTCAAGGTCAAAGATGGAGGTCAAAAGCAAACAATTTTTCAACCTCATTTTTTAAGCTTGGGGTCTAGGAAAACATCAATGCTGGCTTTGTGCTTCATTTTAGAGTAATCAGTATAAGTACTAATATTTTGGTATTGGTTTAAACTGTCCTTATGCAAAAATGCAGCCCTCTAGCTTTTAAACTGAGGAATAAATTTAAGGTCAAAGAGAGAGGTCGAAAGCAAATAAAGAGCTAGAAGTTGATTAACCAGTGATAGCAAAGTAGATTGGCCATTGAATTAATCTTCTATTTAAAGAAGTTTTGAACAATATCTGGTGCAGTGTCCTCTGTGTCACTGGAAATAGTCTGTTGGTTGGCTACATATCCCCTATTTGCTCGAATGCTTGCAATCTTGATGAAATTTTCCAAGACCATCCAAACCTGTCCAAGGAAGATTTTGTACAGGTTTGACCCCCGCCCCCACCACCCTGGGCCTGGGGTGCTTGAAACCCTAAAAGCTGAAAGACACATTTTTAAGATGTTCAGCAGGTTGCAAATTAACCCAGGCAGCGCCGGGTACCTCAGCATACATAATTTTGATTTGTTTTTACAATCTAGGGAAAAAATGTTTTAAAAAGGGCGTTTTGATTGATAGTATATATAATTTCTTTTTTGGTTGTCAAATGTGATTTTTGAAACTACCCTCAGCCTCAACATATGGAAGCGGCAACTCCAATAAATGTTGAAAAAAATGTAAAATTCAACAAACAGAGAATCGAGAGAAAGACTACGTGATATCATTTTTAAAGACCATAAAACATTCCCCATTTCCAAAAGCGTGCAACTTTTTACAAGTTTAAGCTTAAGAACCCATATATGGGAATTCCAAAGAATCTAAGTTAGTGTAGTGAAAAGCTTTTTGAACCTTAGTGCCTTATGTTATCCTTCATTCAAAATAGTATGGAAAAGAACCTTAAAGATTTATCATCATTGAAATTTCAAAAAGTGTTGAGAACAGACCTTTGAGAAATAAAGCAAGAAGAAGATATTGCTTATTTTATGATCTGATTTTTGTAACACCTTATTGAGTAAATGAGAACAGTGTTGACTTTGCAACAGTTCGTTTGACTGAAAATTGTATCTTTTAGTCACTTGATTTTTTTTTGATAAATGTGAATAAATGAATAAGAGATAATTCTAATCAAGTTTCTGCACAGCAATCAATCCTGACTGATATATTTTTTTTGTCATTTCTAAGTGCGTCTTGTGACTTGCGGTCATTATTTAAGGCACACTAGGTGTTTTTTGTGGTTTTACTTGGGCCGGAGTCGAATCCGGGTTGCTGGGATAGTATTCCAGCTTCTTACCACTCTACAACCCTGACTCGTCATTTGATTAAATGATCAATTAAAGCTAATCCAGGGGTCAAAGCTTCAACCTATGTCAGGCATTGTACTCCAATCTGCCAGTTCTCTACCAGTTTATTGTCAAAGCAATCAGCTACAGTAATGGTAATTTAGAGTAATTTGATTTGTGACATTAAAACCATCCTAGATTGAGGTACTTCATTAAAGTGCTCTCTCTGAATAAGGCTGCTTTGAAATATTTTTAAGAGTCTGACTTATTGCATCATTTGCACCTTTTCATTTGTTTTCAACTTTTCTCAAATTACAATGTTTTGATGTATGTAGATTAATTATCCCTTGATTATCATTTGAATGAACCCTATGCGTTCTTACTAGCGGAATAGTGTAGACCCAGTATGATCACACATACCTCTCTAAGAAAAAATAGTCAAAGAAAAAATGCTAAAGATACTTTAATGAAAATAAAAGAACAAACTTACCTGCAAATACTTAAAACTAAGGCCTAATTATCTTGCACACTCATGTGTCTGTAAATGGTGAAAAATAACTAGATAACGGGTTTAGGCATGTAAACCTATTTATGGACATGAGAAGCAGGAGCTAAGTGATCAACCGTGTTGGGGAATCAAATATGGATCGATAAGTTGTATGATAAAAGTAAAAGTATTGAGATTCTTATGGGCCATCCACATGAATCTCAATCACATTTCCCTTACAAGCCATATTTCAAGCCACTTTGCCAAGTTAACTTTAATTTCTGTGCAAAGCTCCATGGTACAATTGATTAATAGGGCAAACATTAGATGCAAGGCTGCATGGCTATGAAGGTAAGATAATCCTGTAGTTGTGCTACATCTCGCCTATGAACCCAACCTATGATGTTCTCGAACATAAATTTTGATTAGATCAGAACATTTAGTGATGATAACGTCAGAAAAAATCTAAAAAGACAATTTTTCCATTATTATTTTCACTCGACAAATTATTGAACTGTTTTGACTATAAGGAATTTCTAATTTCTGTGAAGTGTTTTTTCAGTAAATTTCCCCCTTATCTTTTTTTCAAAGCAATTTCAAGTAACTAACCTCGAAAGATTCCTTTTGATTTCCAACAGGACATACATGCTTTCATGTGGAAGTATGTGTGTCCACCACACGGCTTCTAAAAAGTATAAAATTGAGATGTTTTCATGTCATTTTTGTCAGATGAAGCCTAAGATGGTAGAATACAGATACAAATGAAGGGGCTGTTGTAGCACCAATAAACAGTTCAGTATATTCATTCATTTTCTTGATAGGGTGGGTCATCACTGGGTTTTTAGCTTGCACTCTCAAACTCTTCAAGGCCACACACCTGCTCCAAAAAATTGTTTGAACAGCTTGGAATCTTAAAATTCTTAATGTCAAAGACTCTTTTCTATATGAAAGACACTTTTGATTCTGGGCAGACAAAGTCTAATTACTTTTAAAATTCCTTGGAGGCCTGGAGTCTATGGTTGCAGATGTGCACTTATGCTCTTAAAATGCCATTTAGTAAAAAAAGAACTCTAATATTGAATAGAGCAAAAATGCATTTAGATTTTTTGTTGTCCAAAAGCATGCAGAGGTTAAGTGCAGTGTCATTATTGAAATTTTTGAGTGATTTTGTTGCACAGATTAATATTAACTGAACCCTCTGAAAAGTGCTTGGTATAATTTGAATGGTTTTGAATTTGGAATCAATTTAAAAAACCTCATACATTGTCAAAATTGGGACAAAAATCTTAAATTAAGAAAATTAAGCTGAATTTGTGGTTGAAGAAAGTTGACTTTTCTTCTATTTTCATTGTTCAGTTCCTAGACAAAATTAAGTTTGACCACAACAAAAGGACTTGAAAAAATTAAAAAAAAAGTCTTCATTAGGATATTTTGCTTTCAATTTTATAAATCAACACTAAGAGTTCACTTAAGATATCATCCATGGATGCTTTTTGAATTTGAAAAAGCTTTTTTTCAATCAATTTGCATAAAAAACTGCCCTTGAGCCAATAACTTTTTCCTTTGTTGGATTATCTGAATAAATTCTGGATTTTCTTCATGCTAAAATTGATTTTTCTTTCCAAAAAAGTCAGTTGTACTTTGAGTACTGGTTTCCATTCAATGTACTTCCAATAGTAATTTAATCATACATTTTATCAATGAATGTAACTTAAGTTCTTTCTCATCATGACTGGGCTACTCTTAAGTTCTGTTAAAGAATCTGTGGGCGTGATTTGGACTTGCTTTTTAAAGAAATGTGAGAAAAAAGGGATGTAACAAATGACAATAAGTCTTTGCCAGAATGAGAAGTGCCTTGGCAGCCCCCTCATTACAACATATAGATAGATATGGAGAAAGTAGAATGGGACTGTTAAATGAATAGTTATAATATTAGCTTAAAATAACAATCCTGTGCAATATGGGCTCAAGAAACAAAAACTCAAGGGAATTGCCTTTATTAGTCATTTCAGATTATTATGACTCTAACAAGGAGTGCCTTGATGATTTTGAAAATTGCTTTTACAGCAGGGATTTAACTCACAACCCTAATCCTAATTCACTGTCAGATGCCTTTTATCTCTTGTTCACAGACCAATTTTTCTAACTGAGAGCTCCTTGAGGTTGAAGTCTAGGTATTGGTCTGGGTCAAAATTTTTGACCCGGGTCCGGTTGGGTCAGCCATCTTTGGTTTGGGTTTGGAATATTTCCCCTAAAAATACCAAATTTTTTTAATTTTTTCCTTTCGGATAAAAAAAATCTCTTCGGGTTGGGTCAAAAAGTACCTGGGTCAAAGGCAGTTTGACCTCTTATTTACTGCGGGTCAAAAGTATGCTTGGGCCAGAGCAGGTCGAACACAGATAACTGTCTGTTTTTGCATCAGTGAAGGAAGGCAGGAACACCTTTTTTATTAGGTCTTCTTTTTTGACTGGGATAAAGGACTTTTTTGATGGTTTTTGCCAACCCGTAGTCAAAGGCAAGTGCCAGGGATTGAACCACTGACAGTTCAATTCTTAGATTGAATTCCCAGCCCAACACTATACTGTTAGGTTACGTCAACCCCCTATTCTATTAAAATATATTAGACTAAAGTGGATCAATTTACAAAATATGAATATCAAAGGGAACTTTATCCAACTCTGTCTGAGTTGGACATATTAAAGAAACATTCATCAAATTTTTAGTATTAGTATAATTTATTTGTGTGGATGTAACTGGTTTGCTAGGAATCATATTCCATATGCATGTAATTATGCTTTCTCCTCAATTAAAGCCTCATGTGTTTGACCCCTAATGATACTATTGACTTTGGAACTTCTTTCTTGAACCTTCTGTTGTTTTGTGAGATAAAAGCATGCCAGAAAATTCTTTCTTGTTAGTCTTGGCTCGATCATTGTTGCATTCAACATCAAGTTAAAAATTATTCGTATAAAAAAGGCAGACAAACTTTTTTTTGGTAAAACAAAAGTTGTAGGAAAAGGATAGAAAAAGGTCAGGAAATACTGGAGATCTTAGACTTATTTAATCATTTCTATGAGAATCTTTTCTCTAAGATTGATTTATGTGCAGAAACTTGATTAGAATTATCTCTCACTCATTTATTCATGTTTATTAAAAAAATCAATTGACTATAAAACACAACTTTCAGTCAAAAAGAATGGCTGTAAACTCAACACTATTCTCATTTACTTGATTTAGTGTTTGAATAATAAGTTCATAACTAAAGCTATCTTCTTCTTCTGAACAGAGTATTAATGTTATTCTCAGCTATTAAGATGGGTTAGAAGATACTTCTTATATAAAATGCAGGCTTAGAATGATATTTCAAAAATTCAAACAGAAATTCTGTTGACATATCATTAATGTTGCAATAAAAAAATGGGCTTTTGCAAGGGATCAAAACTAATGATCAATCAAACTTGATTAGATATGAAGGTATGGTCCTGTCTTTGCCCCCCAATCTATCTAATTTTAGATTTTAGCTGCCAAACATAACTGTTAACCTCAGCTAGGGTTGATGGTAGAATAAAATACCTAAAAATAAAACAAGCTTCAGCCATCAAGCTAGATTGGTGAATCATAGGCCAATTCAAGGGATCATAAAGCACTCTTATGCAATTGAACTGAAGAAAAGTCAATAATGTTATCATGCCAGAGAGATGATACATATATTGAGAGAGATTTCTGATTATTTTTTTTTATTTATAAGTGCCAATAGATACCCATAATTATAAAATTAAATGGACGGGTATTTTTTGTGCGGGGAAAAATACCTAACCCTCTCTAGCCTCTCTAACCTACTTAAAAAATTCATGACTCTGTCAATTTTAAAGCTAGAGAAAAGTTTAAAAAACAACATTTTTAGATTAATGTTTGAACAATAAATGTTGTTTTATAAACTTTTTTTGACTTTAAAATTGTGGGAGCTAATAAAAAATGATAACAGCCATTGAACATAAAACTGTTCTAAATTTAATCTTGAATTATGGCTGGGGTTTAGTGTCTCAGGCTCAAACCCCAGTAACATTTGACCCCAGGTTAACACAAAAATCCAAAAAAATGTTACAAAGAATCCCAGCCATGACCAGTGTCTTCATGGCTGTGCTTTGCCAGACACTTTCCTCAAAAAATAGTGTTTTCAATAATCAGTATCTTGCTTGAATTTAATCAAATTCAGACATGAAATGAAGATACTTTGATACAACTTTTTTTTACAGTTCTTATGAGAGAAAATGCTTTTTCACCTGCTTGACTTAATTGAATAGCTACATGTTATATCACGCTTTCTTTTCCATTAATGATGTTGCCTGGCGTGACTAGAAACCTCGCCTAATGGTCTGTTGTGTTAGCACATCATAACTTTCTCTCTTTGTAAAAGATAAACAACACATTAGATAAAAATATTCAGAAAAGAACATTCACATTTCCTCTAAAGGTCTTAACACTTTCGAGATCCATTATTTTTTGAATAATGGCCATATATAGAAGTTTTTTTTCTCTCTTCAACACATGTAAAGAGCTGTTTTTTTTCATGGCATAAAGAAAAATCATCTACATAAATGATCCAGAGAAATAGTTCATTCAAAAAGCTGAGATTTTTTTTGTGTGTGTATTTTTGACTCTCAACAATAGACAATTTGGGGTTAGTTTAATGATGTATAAAAGATTAAGTCAGTTGGCAAGATCAAATGCATTTTTGCTCTACTTATAAATTGCTTGCATTTAGACATTTGTCCAATTCATTCAACATTTATGACTACTTTCAACCTAAGATTTTACATTTTATGATCTCATAAAAATCTGAAATGGCTATGAAAGTATATTTTGTAAATTTTTTTATTCTAAGGCACTAATTAATGATCATGTATGTTGGTAAAAGCCAAAAAGACAACAAGATTGATTTATACCCCAGTCAGCACTCAAAGATTTTAATCAAAATGTCAAATATTTGGAAAATCATGCAACAGGATCACAAATTACCTTTATGTCAAACATGCAACCTAGGGAAAAAACTTTTTTTTTAGTTTTTTCTCTAGAGAACAGCCACAAATTTCCATTATCAAATTGCAAAGTGAATCATCAGTATTCAGTAATCAGCCAGGCTTTTATAGAAAAATGTTTCTGGTTGTAATGTTGGTGCTGATTAATTGATTCATGGATACTAGTTTATGTGGCATGATTCTAAGGAATCCTTTGAAATGTAAATAGCTTCCTCTGAGATAAAGATATTATGAATAGTTGAAAGAAAAAACAAGTCAACAAATAATGATCCAAAAAAGTATGATTTTCTAAACTTTCTGCATTATAAAAGCAAATTCCAAGCATGATGACTCTTTTAGTTTTTCACATGCTTTAAGAAACAACCATTCTTATTTTAGTTGAAAATGTTGAGAAGGTATTATATCTCACACATTAATGAGTGTGCAGTATAAACACATTCGATGTTAATGCATGAATAACGTCTTTATCAGAGTACCGCCAAGGAAGTTTATGATCACTGCAGATTACTATTATCCTGACTGAGGGTGCCTTGCTGATTTTTGTTGCAATCCGGGGTTGAGAAATTGCTGGCATGGGTCGGGGGTTTTAATTCACATCCTCAGATCTTAGTTCTCAGTCAGGTGGCCAAGACCTCTCAGCCATGGCGACACCTGTCAATCGGCCTCGTTGAAATGGGATGGTGTTGATCTTCTTGTCTTATTTAAAAATATCTTCCTTATAGAAGTAAAAGAAAATAATGTAATGGAAATTCTCTCCTTGCCTGGCCCAAAAAAACCCCCATATCTCAGTCCCAAGATAAAATTTCCAAAATACCCTCGGTGTCTTTTTGGCATTAATATGAAAAGCCTGTATGCAAAATATTATCGTAGTACACGCTCTTTTACCAATATTTTGCGCTACGATATTTTTCACTTTTCCAAGTTCAAACTCGTTTCAAACAGGCGGCCGTGTTTAGTTTCCTTTCCCCTTATCAGTAGTAAGTTCACCTAAACAGGCTGCCGCTGTTTTCACTCCCGCAATTATTTCCCGCCATATTTCTGCCCTCTTCTGAGAGGTCCGTTATTTCGTGATCCGATCACCTTGATCCGACCACCCACCTTCACTGTGTATATAAAGCATTACCATTCCCTAAATAAACAGTTCAGTATTGATTCTTTTCTTGACTGGGAAGGTCTATTACTGGGTTTCCGCTACGCTTCCACTCCCGCTCTCGTTTCACTTCTGCTCTCGCAAGTCCCATCTCCGCTTCTTGACGCCCGCAGCACCGAACGCGCTAATATAATCTCTCTAGTTTTAAAACTAAGGGAGGAGTTTGAGGCGACAGACAGATGGATGACATGGGCAAAAATCTTTCATAGTAAAAACTCTAACGTCTCCACTCATTTGCTTTGCTTGCTCGTGGAGGAGAGACAAAGTGACATGCACTTTTTTACTCAAGATAATTTACTTCTAAAATTTGAAAGATTCCAAATGATTTTTGGGTTGCCTATCATCAGATTTCTAATGCATCGCAGTAAATATAAACCATGCCAAAATGGGAAAATGTTTATTCGTCTTATGACGGTTTGCCTAATGTCGTTTCGCCAACACGATTCACCTGCTATGACTGTTTGCTTACTGTTTCCCTAACCCACATGCTTTGGGGTGGCGGGTTGGTTGGTTTGGTCAGATTAGGTTAGCATTAGGCAAACAGACATTAGGCAAAATGACAGAAGGCGAATCAGCTATTTGGTGAACCATCGTAAGCAAAATGTCCGATATACAAAAGATTATTAGATGAATCTGCCAAAATATCTCATTTCATTTTCAAACCAATAAACCCAATTTTTCACGAAGGCTCATATAACTTGTGATCAAAGCAGTTCAACATACCTTTTTTCAGCCCTTAATCTGAAAAGTCCTTTCCTTAATTATTTACTGACATTTTAATCCATAACCAGGAAAGTTGGCAGACAAGTAAATTCAGATAGCTTTGAAAAAAAAGTATGTGCCAATTTATTGATGAAATGAAATCTTTTTTTTTCAAATGTAAAATGTAAAAATGTTCCATGATGCAAGCTGAAAAAAAAGAATTTTTTTCCCTCCAAACTCATATTTGTGAATAAATAAAAATACAAACTTTAAAGGTAATGTTGTTTCCTTCATCGACTAGTCCTTGAATGACTTGAATGGGTCGTTGTAGAAAAAAAAGATAAGAAAAGAGGAAAAAGAAAGAAATTCTTGATTAAAACTTGCCAAGGTCCCCTGAAATAGTTTTCCACGAAAATTCATGGGACGTCCTATTTTTCTTGTCCTAACTACTTCTTCTCTGACAACTTTTTTGCTCCAACATTAGGTAACTATGCATTCATCTTGGACAAAATTACATGGCGTGTGTGGGTCCTTTGCTTGAAAACTTTTAGATATTTTTTGATTCAAGCAGCTTACATTGGGGAAAACTTCTTCTTATACCCTTCTTCCAAGCTGTGTAAGTCTAATCTCAAAAGGAAATCATTAGTGAGAGATAAAAAGGATCAAGCATAAGACAAATAAGAGAGGTTAAGATTAAATACAGATCAGATGGAAATAATAGGATTTGTAAATTATCATGAGTGTGGTGATGTGATCTGTGTTGAGATTGGCGGAACCTCATGTGCGCAAAATAGGGAACCCAGTGATGATCTTCCCAATAAAGAAAAGAATCAATATTGAACAGATTATTGCTTGAATGTGAAGATTATTAAGTGTCAAACTAATCTTAATTAACTTGTTTCTGTTGACAAATTACTAACGGAAATCCAAACCCCTGCACTGATCTTGATGAAATTTTGCACGCACATCCCCACCTGTCCAAGGAAGGTTTTGGTGCAGGTTTGACCTCCGCACCCTCTGCCATCTGGGCCTGAAACCCTAAAAGCTGAAGAACAAAAGATGTTCAGCAGCTTGAAAATTAACTTGGGCACCATCGGGTACCTCAGCTTATAAGAAATAAAAAACACCTCTTTGTTGCTTATTGAGGAAAAAAACAGACTTTGGCCTTTGTCTAATTTGGCCATCGCTTAAAATAATTTGGTTGAAGTCAAGTTTATTAAAAATACCAGAGAGGCAGTTGCCTATATCATTTCCTTTAGTTTTTTCTTGAAAACCTTGGCGTTCAGTGGAAACCACCCGAACAGTATCAATTTGCACATTCTTTTGAAGCAAATTACGAACGATGATTGACCGATTCGTTCAGTGCAATAGTCTATGAGTGCAATTTTGTTGGGAAACCTGGAAAAACTAGCTGAATGCTGAATTAATCTATTGGTTTGTACTGTGTTAGTGGGGTTAGTACAAAGGGCATGGAGCACAAGAGCGTCATTCACAATTCTTGTCGAGTTAAAGAACTTAAGTTTCGTCATTTCACAGAGTTCTTTATTTCTGAATATTCTGTTAAAGCCTGCTGCAATTCAGTCTGATTGTTTAAAAAAACCAAAGCATTGTGTATATAAAGTTTAAAACATGTGTTACTCAAGAAATCAACCAGTTAGTATCTGAGGTACTCTAACTTTTGTATCAATGCTTATTACATTTATCAAAATATTCCAATACTTTCTTAAATTGATATTAAATATATCAGTAAAAACGCAACCACTATTTTTGGCTGCTCTTTTTTGAGATGAAAAGTTAACATCAGCATTTTCTAATTCTTTTTTTTAAGAAGAAATAAAACCAGTTTTTTTCTGTTGCCAATCTGTTTACAATTTTCCTGGTGAATTTAGTCCTTAAAAAGCAGATTGTCTTTTTTGATTCTTTTTAGCTACAAGAAGAGAATTTTCCAATTAAGTTAAACTGCAAGTGAGGAAGAATCAAAGTTCATTTAATGCTTGAACAACTTTAATGAGAAAACTTATTTCCAATAATTACTTTGAAGCTAAAAATCTTTCACTTTGTTTCAAACATAGCAAATAAAGTCATGTAAGTTTTTGCATAACTTCAAACAAAGTGATTAAAAACAAATGTCCAATATTTTGTACAAAATGACATTTTTAAATGTGAATTTTTCAAAAAGACATGAGCTTCTTGAAAGTTTGAAAGTTTTGCAAGAAATCAGACAGCTTTTCACAAAAGTTGAATTGACACATTTCCTCCCAATTTACACTTAGTAACATCACATTTAGGAGACACTTTTCAAAATTGAAAAAGATCATCTTATCTTTGTTACAGTGAAATCTGTTTTTGAATCAAGATTATATAGAATTTATTGTTAATGATAAAAAAACAAGTAATAACTAGTTTTTCTCTGTACAAAGTTGAGTGAAACATTAGATAGCATAGCTACTTTTAGCCTAATTTTTACATGTAAATAAGTTATTTTTGCCAAACCTTAATAAGTTAAACTTAGCTTTTGAAACATTA
>Ga0194133_10008517_pt1 | contig 11943 bp, 8 predicted proteins | sample TA2KigOf40mmetaG_FD_155448 | JGI IMG/M metagenome (GOLD analysis project Ga0194133, IMG submission 155448) | Freshwater microbial communities from Lake Tanganyika, Tanzania - TA2015055 Kigoma Offshore 40m | ecosystem: Environmental > Aquatic > Freshwater > Lake | place: Tanzania: Lake Tanganyika...
GTGCGCGCATATTTCAAAACGCGCACAAGACACCATAGATGTTAATTAAACCATGAGTCCTTCGTACCAGCTGTTGATAGCCTTTCCACTGAAATAAAATTGTTATTTTTCCAACGATATTAGCGGTTCCCTTTGTGCTGAGGTCAATCAATACAATTAAGACTATCCTTTCAGTTTTTTCACTTTTAACGCCTTCATCAGTGGTCAAGATTCGTGAAGAGTGGCACTGAGTTTTAAAAGAAAAACTATGATCAGCTGACGTGCACGTGCGCCCACTCTACCGATACCTACTTCATCTCTTTGCTCGAAACCATGGAGAGATTTGATGGAAAATAAGAGAAAAAAAGAAGACGAGCGACGCGAACGGGAAGGTTTCGTCTTGAATGAAATTCGGGAACTAAGCTAGGTCCTTTTAGAAGTAATAAAAAAAACTGGTGTGTTTGGTTGTGAGCCTGTTTGGTAGTTACGCACAGCTGAAAGTGAAACTCGGCAGTTCCTACTTTTATTTTATTGCCCACCGTGCGGTCACCCCGCTTGCTGCAATAGTGAAATTAAGTAACTTCGCTCGGGTGTTGGACGGTCAGTAGGTTGACAGCGGCAACAGCACATATAGCATTCGTTCACACTGAAGATGGAAAAGTCAGAAAAGTTTGTGTGAGTTGCTCCTTCATTCCAAACAGAGGTTGTTCAGATTAAAGCCATCGTGATGCATTTTTCAATCCCTGACACGGTGGAACATTCAGACCATAAAGGAATTTATACGGTAACACTTGTGCCTACAGCTTATTATTATCTGTCACTTGATCTTTTATGCATTGCGTTCTGTGCCCTATTCAGACCTACGAAGTTCATTTGAATGGGGTTCACCACTGCTCTGTACGCTACCGACAACTCTATAGCCTTCACGAAAATCTCAGGTTGGTTGGAATAAAAGAAAATGAATATTAGAAAGTTCCTGTCAATCAATCATCACACATGGATTTAAAAGCTTTTTTTTTGTTTCGATATGCGGCCATTTGCATGACACGTTTTGCAATCCTTCATGTTACATTTTCCAAAAGCTTGACACGTCTAAATTTTATTTTCTGACGGATTGATTGACAGAAGTAGAATTTTGTGTTTCACATCTGTCTCAAGTTCTTGAAATCTCCCTTTTTTTACAAAATAAAATACAGGAAAGAGTTTCAGCCGTTCACTCTGCCAACTTTTCCGCCCAAGAAACTCTTGCCATTGACACTACCTCAGGTAAATAATAATCGAATAAAATTTACCTAACTCTGTTGCACTTTCATAGAAGTTCAAATCGAATGACTTCAATCGAAATAGAACGTGTCATAACTTAACCATTTTTCATAGGTGGAAGAAAGAAGACTGCTCTTAGAAAAGTATTTGCAACTCCTTTCTCAAGATCCCCGTGTAATTTCTGCTCTTTCATTCAATGGATTTCTTCTTGGAGCACAACAAGAAACCTATCAGGTAGGATGATTCGATCATTCAATCAGTGCCGTTTTGATAATTGATGTTTCGGTGCCAACTCTACCTTTTTCAATATAATCTACTCTCTATAAATAGCAATTAAATTCTAGGAAAGTCTCGTGGAAACAAGTGTTGAAGTTTTCTTGATGAACGAACATAAAATTTTGATCAGAGGCTTGACAATTATGCAGACAGAGGAAGTTCTTGAGGTAGTGTTACAGCACGAAATAAGAGTATGTTAATTTTTTTACTAAGTGCAATATTTTTCTGAAACTGACAGAGAGTTTGCCAACAGCTTGGAGTTCCGGACGAATTGGTAATTTTTAAAGTTTGATTTGGTAAACTTGTACAATTCTGACGAAAAAAAACCGATGTGAAATTTGATCCACTTTTGCTCAGATCAAAATCACACATTAGATTTATTTCCCTTTTCCTTCTTTTGTAAAGTTTTGCTACCTTAGATTATCATCACATTATTTATGCCGAATAAATTTCAATGAATTATCAATTTTTCTGGTTAATCAACATTTACAAATTGAACCACACCTTCCATTAAAATGAAAAATGTATGTATCATTTTAAACTTTAGGCTGTTCACTTTTCTTTGTACCTTGTTCGCCGGGAGGGTCATCATAACATGTCGATCGTGAGGAAGCTTCAACACTTCGAAGTTCCATACATATCGGCCAAAAACGACAGATCTTCAAAACTTGTCCTTAGAAAATGGTAGTTGATTTGATTTACTAGCCGACATTGCAATTTTTCATCTTTTACTACTTAACTTTTCAAGTTCGTGGGACCCTTCAATCGATGACTTACTTTTGAGCAATCCAGTAACCCTGAATCTTCTTTATATTCAAACGGTGTCTGACGTGGAAATGAAATGGATTCAGGTACCTCGTGAAACAGAAAAACTTTTAGCTCGTATGCAAGCCCGAGGAGCCAAAGACGAATACATGGAAACAGCAAGGGGATTAACTGACTTTGGTTATACCCACTTTTTGCCATGTTTTTGTGATTACCAAAGACCAAATTCAAAGTAGGCAACTTTATTGATTATTCTTTCATTTTGTCACGGCTAACTGGACTTATATTTTGCAGCACTCAAATACTTATTGGTCATCGGGAGCTGGTAATACGGGTCGTTGGGGTAGACGGCGAAACGAAGGATAGCAGATTTCGTGTGACAAAGATGCGTTGCTGGAAAATAATGACCTTATCACAAAGTCAAGGAAAGATAGCTGAAATGGTAAGTTGAGATTCATTTAAAAGACTTAAGACACATTTCAAAGTTTTACTTTAGGATGATGACCCCAATCTCAAACTTGAGCTGAGCTTCGAATATTTGATGTCAAACGATGAGATGAAATGGATCACTATAATTTCATCACAGGTTCATCTTTGGTCAAGTTTCCAATTGTGCCAGAAATTCACTAAAATAAATTGTTTTTTTCCAGGCAATTATCATGTCATTAAGTCTTCAATCTATTGTTGAGGAAATGTTAAGGCTTAAGAGCGGAACAAAGCAACGAAAACTAGGAGAAAAAACGTCCACAATCAATTTTCCTTTCCTAAGAGCAGACGGGTCAGAGGCTATTGTACCTGTCAGGACGGGAACCAACGAGTTAAAGATGGAATTGGCCAGCTTGACAAAAAGGGTAAACATTTGGGGGTTTGGAGAAAAGACTTTCCTTAAAATCTGTTGCAATTATTTTTAGACAACTGCCTCTCAGAGTCAGTGTATCAAGTCTGGCACTCGGACACTCATGGAACGACAGTATTCAGTGAAAAAGCTGAGTGAAAAATTCAGCGTGATCAACATGAGGACGGCATCAAGGTATAAAGCACCCTAAAAACACATTTGTAAGGAATTTTATGCAACTTTTAACATTCTAGAGCCGCTGAGAATGTTTTTATTGAAAACGAAGTATTTCAAGAACTTAAAGACGAAGAATTGTGATAAGATTATCAACGAAAAAAATTGTCATTTTAGCAATTTCATTGCAGTCCAATCTAACAAATCGAGATAATCAGAATGAGAGTTCTATTTTGTCATAATTAATTTTAAGTTACTTTACTTGTCATGTTTAAAAAGGATTATATAATTAATCCAAATTAAAATGGAAATCTAGTGTTTATTATTGTTTTTGAGTGCATCTAGATTATATTTTTGATCTTTTATTTTAAATAATAAATTTGGTTATTGGAAATTGATTTTTGAAAAACAATAATTGTTAATATGATTTCCTAATAATTTATTTTTTGACAAAAACTTAACACAGATATTTTTCAATATTTGCGAAGTTAAACTGTCTTCGTATTGGAAGTTGTATTTTTCATCACACTTTCTCAGCCAAGACTTTTTTCTGCTTTTTTACTCCATCTGTGGTCTGAACACCGAAGCAAATTTCTGTTAATTTGTTGGAGTCGATGAGGACCTTCTTGACAATAAAAAAGACGGAGCAGAAAATCGTCACAAGGATCATGATCCCAGGGATGGCTACAAGGTACCATGTACCAGAAAAGATGTCTTTGGCCACAGTCACTGATGCACTCTCTTCCCTCATTTTTATAAGCTAAAACATTTGATTTCCTTTTCATTCATTTACAATTGAAATAAATATGATTTGCTTAACTTACCCAATCTGATCGACTATTCAATCCTGATGCCTTTTTGTCAATGATGGATTTTTCTTTCACTCAATTTTCTCCAGATTGAATAGATTAACCTCGAAGATTAATCTGTGAGCTAATGGACAAACGACGATTAAAAGTTTGAATTAATTAGCATTTGAAATAGTGTACTGAAGGAGAAAAATCAAGTTAATGTTGTCTTCTTTACCAAACCTCATTTTCTTTCAAGATATCCGGTCAGTTTTAATGAAAATCCATGGAAAACTAGAATACCCTTCACTGTTCAAAGTATTGCTACATTTATATCTGCTAAAGTCATTTTGGGCTACATCAGGTATTATTGCATTATATTTTAATGCAGTACTTAATTTTCACGCTGAGTTATTTTCTTTTGTCAATTTAGATGTCACACTTAGACCAATGAGACATTTGTGGAAGAGGATTTAGGGTTATCCTAAAAGTCGTCGATGGTCAAAAGGTCATTGAGTTGATCATAAACCTATTTAAAAGGATATGAAATTAAGGTGAAAGATGGTAAAGCCATTTTACCACAAAGATTTCATGGTCCATCAATAAATAATAGCTTGGCAATTGGTTCTTTTACTGACTTTAAAGGTTATCACAGAAATATTTGGGTTTCTTGATCTTTCTTCTCTCTTAATGAAGGTTGACCCTATCTGGGAGCTTGAGTTTCACCCAAATCTGAAAACTGAACTTTAGGGAACATTCCTAAATCAAAAGTTACGAACCTGGAGGATTGTCCATCCAGGGTACAGCAAATCCAGACTTGAAAAAGGAGTTAGATGATGGGTCAGGCAGCCAGGCTTATTATTCAAAAAAGGAAGTTTAGGCAGATTTAGTGTAGACCGCAAGCCAAACACCCTAGAAACTTAAAGTGATTAAGACATTTTGATGTGAAAGTTTTTATTTGAATTTACTTGATCTGATGTTTTTTTGGTGGGGCTGTGCAGAACAGATGAATAATCTGTTGGCCAATTATATGCGAGTCTGGGCTGGATAAAGAAAGAGCCATTCTTTGACAGACCTCGGGCTCGTGAACTTAAGAGTAGTGGATCCCAATAGAGAAAATCAAAATCTAAAAAAAAGTAAAAGAAAGCTGCTGGGGTATACCTAATTTTGCAAGGTAAACCCTTTAAAGTTCAAGTCATGTGAGTCAAATGCATTGGAGCTCTATATAATCTAAACTATGAGAAAAATTACCCGCATCCAATATGAAAAAATGATGTGATTAGAGTTTATCAGTTTACTAAGAACTAAAATTAATTGGATTAACAAACCTGTCCAACCAGCAAAAAAATTTTAATTCAAAAGTCCAGTTAAAACTTAAAAATATCAGCTTTCTCATACAAAATACTAGAAAGTTTTTGCTAAACTGTTCATTCACACAAATTACAGCAAAAAAAATATGTAAATCAGGATTCCTTAATCTTTCTTTTCAATTGACTGAAACTAATTTAAGAAGACGTTTATAATACTACGGTTTCCTTTAAAAAACGAGCAGACCGTCAGAGATCGAACTCAGACGCGAAAAACGTTATAAATTAAGAATAAAAACAAGCGGGAATCTTTAAAATCGTAAATATTCATCAGCGGCCGTTAAGTTTTGAGATTATATTAATAGCCGTGACGCGACTGTATATGTTTAAAATTTGAAATTTGAAGTGTTTTGACGTCTGCCAAGTACCAAAGCAGACGAGCCCGACCCGCCTTGCGAGAAAATTGGACCAGCAGACGGCAATGCAAAACTACGGTGGCTTCCTTGAAGATTTCGACATGGAGATTTCCCATGATTTTCCAGTAGAGATACGGAGGCCTCGGTACTTGCCAAAGACTCCTGCTGACAAACTTCACCTTGCCGTCTGGCAGTCAGATCACGAACGTATTCGAGACTTGATTGTCCGTAAGGGTACTGATGAAGTTTGTTCTTTGACAAAGTAAAGCACACCTTCAGACCACTTTGTTGTTTTACCAGGTTTTCCAGTGGACTCCCTGAACTCGCTAGGCCAGACTCCACTTTTTGTTGCCGCTTGCATGTCCAAACCAGCTGTGGTAACTCAATTGTTACACTCGGGGGCAGACCCTAATTTCAGGTAGGTTATGGTAGACAACTATTCTTGTGGGTGATAACTACACGATACTCCTTGATTTTTAGGTGCCAAGGAGGCTACACACCAGTCCATGCAGCATGTTTTTCAGGATCCCGACGCACAATTTCTAACATGTTAAAATTTGGCGGGGACCTTGGGATCCACGATACAAATAGAAAAATTCCAGCGTGAGTCTTTGCTGTGGTTTTTAAGTCGAGAAGCTTTAATTAAAGATTACTTTTTATTTTCAGTGATTGGGTTGAGTACCAGAGAGATGAAACGAGACGCCAGAGATCGTATGCTGTTCTAGAGTCCTTTCGCTTGAATGAGCTTAAAAGTTGCAAGCACTCGAACGAAAATTTGATGACGGGTTTTAACGGTGAAGAGAAATCTAAGGTTTTGCTTGATGCGTAAGGCTAGCTGCCATTTGAAATGTTTAATTGTTGCCTGATTTCCAAGGAAGCACACATCCGACACACTAATCTATCAAAAAAACGAGCCGGTCGATACAAGATGAGGGACCTCTCACAGAGGGATAAGCTCAAGGTCAAAGTCCTGACGGATAACTTCTTAAAGACGTGATAAACACTTTCAATCTATTAATTGTTATAAAGACAGATGAAGACATTTTAGTTTTGTATTAGAATGAAAGAAAATGGAGCCAGACCTGGATCATCATATGAATTAAATGCAGATAAGGTATTTAACATTTTCAAGTGTACTCTTTTCCACAACTTGTCGCAGAGCAATTTTTTTGTGTTGATCCTTGACAGGAAGGAACCCTTAAACTAGAAATCACTCGTTCAAAGTGAATTTTGTTAATAGTCTTATTTAAGTAAGTTTGATGAACTCCTAACCAGAATAGTTTTCTTTTTCACCCTTAAAAGTTCAAAATAAGAAGTCTTAATATTTTCTTGATTTTTATAGAGATGACATGTTCATTTTTACTTTTTTTTATCATTTAATTTTCAGGATCTTTCCGACTTTGAAATTCTGAATGACAGTTTTAGCGATGATAGGTAAACTTCTTTTTATTGAAAAACTAATGGGGTTCTCATTTTAAAATGTCCTAGCGACGAAGAGACCCTTGAAGATATTCCAAAGTTTTCAAGCCTAGATGAGCCAGATTATACATCTCGAAGGTTCAAAGAGAGGTTGAAACGAAGTTGGTCACTACAAGAAAACAGAAACAGTAAAAGTAATCTTAAATTATATCTTTTTTGACTTTGGTAAAATAAGAAAAATGAATTTTTAGCTTTTTCCGGAAACAGTGAAGGAGTGGCTTTTCGCCGAGCATCTGATTCTTCACTTCAAACTTCAGAGTTGTCCAGGCCTGTGAAAGACGAAAACCACTTGAATTTTTTTCTATTCAAAAAGGTTTACACTGCCATAGATTTAAGTGAAGATTTTCCTTTTCACAATATTTTCTTCCACAAATAGGATGACTTTGACCTTAATCCAAGGAATACAGTGCCAAAAGAAAAAATAAACGAAAGGAAATGGGTCAGTTCCGAGCAAGCAATTGGCCAGGTTTGAATTAATTCATTTCCAGTTTTAAATGAAACAGTTGTAACCATCCCACCTTTGCCATGTTCTCACTCTCTGTAAGTTAATTCTGAACCTTTTATTTTAGTCAATTACTACCAAATATAGTCTTTGGGGAAGAAAACATGGCAGTGCTCTTCCCCAAATTGAAGCAGAAAGAAAATCAAAAATCAAGTTTGTTGCGCCTAAATTTTCATCACAAGCAGCATCTCACTTAAAACCACCTCCTGTTAAAAATATCCCAAACCCCACTACTGGCCTGACAAATTTCATGGAGCGGATTCTCAAAAACAAACAAATCTACCAAGATTCAAATTGTGCATACGTGCAGAAGAAACCCATTCCAAAAAATCTTATCCCGAGAGATGCAAAACCAAGTGGACTTGTTTTTAGCGCTGAAAGATATGCAGAGAGCAAACAAACCTTTCAACCTGGCAATCGAAAATTTCAATCGGAGCTTGAAGAACCTGAGCAGAATATTCAAAAAAGCCGCCCATCTTTTACAACTCGACCAGACAAAGATCAAATACTTTATGCAAAACCAGAAGGTCCCATTCATACGAATGGTGTTGGTGACGATGAATACAGGTACTCGTTAGTCATTAGAGTCTCTAGTAAGTTGCTACATCAAATTTACTTTCCAGGTCAATTATAGAGATATTGAAATGTAGGACAAATAATGCAGCGTCCTTAAAGTATGGGTTTTTTTAATTTAGTAATTAGATTTTCGAAAAATATTTTTGCTATCAAGGTCGAAAACTCTTCCGTCGCTCGTATTCCCTGATGTTTTGTGTGGTACCCCAAATTCCGAACCTCGTCCAACCATTAAGCCAGCAAGTCACTTCACTGAAGCACGAGGTGCGAAAGTTCTTTCAAACCCAACTCAAATATCTAAAGTTCATAGGAAAAGGATCCCTGGTTTAGGCTTCTCAGTTGCTAATGTGGTATACTCACTCATAGTGCCATGTTCCTATAAACTGCAATTACCATTTAACTTTTCTTTACGTAGAATCAAAATGTAGGACCAAGAGCAAACAACCAAGTATTTAACTTTGAGGCTACAAGGGCAGTTTTTGAATCTTTGAGGGCTGATCAACTGGTTTCAGAGAATTTTTTTAAGGCTCCAAGGTAGACAAATTTTTATGTTCAAAGTGCAGTCATAAAAACATTGTTTCAGAAAGTTTCATACAAGAATTGATTCCAAGACAAATGTTTTAAAACCTATGGCAAGGAAGGCCCCTCCCCAACCTCCTCCAAAACCCAATCCAGACAGCCAAGAACTGGCTTTTCACTTCAATACGAAGTTTGATTGTATGCCAAACGTTTTTCAAACTTCGACCCCAAGCAGGCCTTCAATTGGAGAAAAGTACGAAATAATTATTTATTTACCTAGAGATGCAAATATTTGCAAAAAAAACCTTCATATTTTAGGCGCAATTTGTTTGTTCATGGCTCAAAATACATTGGAGATCCGAATAAGATTTGTTTCAATACTCTGCAAGGAGATGAAACTCTAAATGGTACAAAAGAAGCACTTTTAGAGGAAGTCTGATTGGAGAAATATTTTAACACTTTTTTAAGACTTAGGATCCTCCATCGACTATCATACAGCCAACTCAACTCCTTTGATGGGAGCTGAGTTAGATATTTCTCTCATCCCAACATCCCAGTCCCCGCCCCCTCGCTTCAAAGTTCATAATCGGAAAATGAAAAATCAAATTGTTTCATCAACTAATGCAATGGCAGATTTGACGGTAGTACATTTTCCAGTTACAGCCTATGTGGTTAGTGTAATATTACTATTTTAGATAAAGAGCAGAAAATCAAACGTTGCATCCATTGTTGACGTTACTGCATCTCTAGCCCAAGGAAAAGAAATTCATTTTGACCCGAAAGTTAAGAGAACCAGTGTTTTGGAGAAAGCTGCTAAAATTGAAGGAGTCTGTTCTCAGTTATAATTTTAAAGAAAAGGGGTATATAACCAACTGAAAGCTTAATTTATAGGGCAACATTTTTTCTTCTTTTAACGAGTGGGCAGCTGAAGATCCCAATCAAAAAAATGAATGCGAGCCTTTAGGTCTGTGCCAAGTTTCCTTCTTTGTGTTCAGGGGCAAATTTTAAATTTTGGTTTTTACCTGACAGATGCGAACAGCGAGGAAGAATGTTGGACATTTCCCCAGCCTCCACTCAATGAAGAAATCAATTGGCTAGAGACAGAGGGACAGCAACTTAATGGTACAATTAAATTTTTCAGTTTCAGCGGACTATTTTATTATTTTGGGTGCGAAAATGAAGGTTCATTTCTGGAAGAAGAAAACCACATCGAAGATTATCCAATTGAGACAAACAACATGGCAACAGGAGACCCTAGTAACGATAACCTTTGGCTCAATGATGAGGTTGAAATTGAGAGCCAAAACCCGGAAGGGATTCAGCATGAAACGATGGAGAAAATAAAAGACCTTTGCCTGAGTGATGATTTAGGTTTTAATCATCAGCAAGATTATGAAACTGTCCAAGAGGACTACGACGAAGTAGATTTTAATCCAGGTATTTTTTTTAAGAATATTCTTCAAGGTCATAAAATTAGACCCGAGATAATTATTTCATCAAATTGGTGACACATTTCAGGTGATGTTGAAAGTCAATCCAGCATAACGAATACAAATTGGGAAACTCTAGGTTCGTCAAACATTTCTTATGGTATCTGACCAAAACTTTGGCGAACCTTTCCTCTCATACTTTTGATTGGAGAACAGCCAAAAATGAATTTTTACAAACAGCTTTGTTAATCATAGTATGTATATTCATTATACAGACGTAGAAAAAGAAAGTCCTTTTAATGACAGACAAGAATATGATGAGCAAAATCCTACAGATGATCAGGTAAGCTAAAAATATTATGTCTGAAGAAAAAACGATCATTAATTCTCCCATCAGTATTTTGACGATCAGCTAGAGAAAGATTGTGTGTTTGAAGAGGCTCATCTCAACTTGGTGGGGGACAGATCTTTTGGTAAAATTATGATTTCATTTACCTCTCCTGCGCCCTGATTAAAATGAATTTTTCAGGATTCGATGGACCAACACAGATTGAAGATTCAACAGAATGGAATCTTCCCACTAATGAATAGTAAAATTTTATGTGTCAAAGAATTCTATTTTGAAAGTTATAAATTATCTTATATAATTCTATAAGAAATCCAATTTTTTGTATTTAAGAATGGCCTTTTTTGTTGGGATCAGAGATGGGGCATCATCTGGGCAAAGGCACACACATTAGGTCACCCATCCTGAGCTGGAGACTTGTTGATGGTTGGTTTAGATCTTAATTCTACCTGGTTAGGCTTTAAAAGGAGGTAGCCCAAACTCTGTAGCAAAACAATTATTTTGTAAAACAAAAGATTCAAACTTGAACTGAACTTGGAAGATCAATGTTTCTTCAACAGGTACATAACAAAACTTTTAATAAACTGAAACAAAACTGGGTTTGAGATGGATTTAGCAACTCAATATATTCATAGAATTTTATGGATACTTTCAAAAATTTTCAGCTGTTTTAACAGTGATGGAAAAAGACATTTTGACATGGAAGTTATAATTATTCTGATCCCTCCCCCCGTCGCCTCTTCATATGCGGAGGAAAGGTTCCCAGCATTTCCTGAGTTGGCCATCAGTGATAGGGAGGGTAAGGAGTCGGCTAGTGGCCTGTAGTAAATAGGCCTCAGAAGAAAGCCATTTTTTGCGGGATTACATCCCCTTTTTTGGGAATGGTAGTCATTAAGGAGGGGGATTACCAAACTTCTTTCAGGAAGCTGGGTGGACTCAACCTTCTGGCAGAAGGCTGCCGCTCAGGAATGGTCTTTTTCGGACGTAAATGCCTGTTGGGACCTCAATCCGAGCGACCGTTATATCTCAAGACTGACTCATATGATCATGCTCGGCTCGTTTACCTGCCACAGGCTATGGGGTGGGTCCTGAGCATCTAGAAGGGGTCGCTATGCTATCTAATATTATGGTGAGGGAATTGGTCCTCGTTAGAATGGTAAGTGGGGGAGGTTGGTGCAAGGTATTTTTTAAGGTTTCGGCAATGGGCGCCAAGAATTTTAGGAGTTGGTTTAACGACCATTTATAGGGGAGCATTATCTGAGCTATGCTCATTGCTTCTATTCTGTTGAAG
>Ga0194133_10008521_pt1 | contig 11942 bp, 8 predicted proteins | sample TA2KigOf40mmetaG_FD_155448 | JGI IMG/M metagenome (GOLD analysis project Ga0194133, IMG submission 155448) | Freshwater microbial communities from Lake Tanganyika, Tanzania - TA2015055 Kigoma Offshore 40m | ecosystem: Environmental > Aquatic > Freshwater > Lake | place: Tanzania: Lake Tanganyika...
TTCAAGGCATTCTGATATTTATGAGCCCAGCGGTCGAACAGTCGTCGTAAGAGATGTTTATATTTTTGATGCTTCTCGTATCGGATCCGATTATGGATCTCATCCTCTTGTATAATCCGAAAATGGATATTGAGTTCGATTAGAAAAGACGGTATGTGGCCGATAATGGCACGGTCATAAAACTCCCTTCCGCATCCTTCATTATAACGATGGTAGGATTGAAAATGATGCGCCAATAGTTTCTCAATCACACGCAGTCTTGACCGAGAACATTGGCCTACATCGACCATCAACGGAAAATGTCCTCCGTGAAACTCACCTGTTCTGTAAGTATCACTGCGGTTCAATAGAGAAAACGAGATGCCCATTTTATACACATTCTCGGATCGATACCACGGATTATCACGAAGATAAATGTATCCATTTTTTTTCTGATTCAATAACGGCATCTTGATTACTTTGAATATTCAAAATAATGCTCTACAAATTCAATTTTTTGTTTTTCAATATGATGATGGCATGGCCTCCTCACTCAGTTCTTGGATATATTGCTTGTATCGTTTCTCGGCAAAATAGATATCGTGTTGGAGGTTCTCAATCTCCCTAAATGTCGGTTCAAGGTCTTGGATCAGTTGCCTGTTCTTGGGGATGGCAATGAAGAGGTTGTGTAAAATTTCCTTATTCAGATTCCCATGCTTGCCGATGGTTCCTCTGCCGTATTTTTGTAAATCGAGTATGCTTAATATGTAGTATAGAAACATCTGTGAAATTGATTGATTTTTCGAATTCAGATAAACAATTGCTTCATTACAATACATTTCTCTTCCTGCAATTCCCAATTTGCCGATTGATAATTTAAAACTTAATAAGATGCTGTTTTTGGGGATTTTACGTTTCGCCATTTTCTGTGCCCCTTCTGCCGTTAAACACTTGTTCGTTTCATAAACAACATTACCATAAAGATCAGAGACCGCAACCCATGGAATATTACCATTTTCCCAATATTTTGATTGGTTTGTTTCAGGGGTTGCACCCATATTTATATCTGTTATATCACCCAATTTTATATTTTCGCACTCTTCATTCTCTGTAATGTCTCGTATCCTATCCTGAACCCGTTTTTCCAACTCCTTCACCCGTTCCCGTTTTGTCTGAACCTCATTATAGGGTTCAGAGATCTTTTCCGTCAACTCCTTGAGTTTTGCTGGTGATTGGGGGACAGGAATAAGAACTTTTTGTAGGATCTCTTTATTCAGATTGCCGTGTTTACCTATCGTCCCGCGACCATATTGTTCTAAATCAAGCATGTCAAGCACATAATACAAATACATCTGTGGAATATGTGGTATTTTTGAATTGAGATACACAATCGCTTCATTACAAAACATATTGTCTTGCCCTGCTATTCCTAATTTTCCTATCGACAGTTTGAAACTGAGCAAGATACTATTTTTAGGTATTTCACGACTCGCCATTTTTTCTGCTCCTTCTTGTGTAAGGCATTTGTTTGTTTTATAGGTTCTTTCATTATTGAGTTCTGAAACTGTAATCCAAGGAATCGTTCCGTTCTCCCAATATTTAGATTGTTTCGTATCTGGTGTAGACCCCATCTTTATGTCTGTAATATCCCCCAATCGTTTGAGTTCATATCCCTTCCCCACTCTAATCTCTCTCTTGAGATATTCTTTCGGGTTCAATGAACACATCTCATGTGCCAGAATCTGTTCTCGTGTCGCTTCACATACAACAGATGCTGACACTCCCTTGATGTCTCCCTTGTTCTCCACAAGATACACATCCCCCCCAATCTCTTCAAACCGATCATCAATGTATCGTTCCACCACCAGATCACTGAATTTTATCGTGGATGTCTTCTCCTCCGTATTATCAAAGATGACGATCGATGTCTTGGTCGAGGTGTTCTCAAACTGATCCGACGGCACGCTGATGATCTCTCTCACATTGAATTTCTCCACAAGAACACGTCTGATGTCCTTGTAGGTCTTGTTGAAAAACACCCCTTCTTTCAATACACCGACCGCCGTCCCGCCGACATCCAGCAAGTCCATCATCAGGATAAGAGAACAGCTCTCCTTGTCGTTCGCCTTGTCAATCTTGTTCCCAACAATAAAACGATTGATCCGTGCACTGCACGTCCGACGGCTTACTTTCAGCTTATCCTGTTGTTGCTTATACTGTTTTTCTTGTTTTTCGAGTGCTTTCAGTTGTCGTTGACGTCGAACACGGACTGTATCGTCATCGAGTGTCGTTAATTCTTTTTTGATATAGTCCATAATCTTTTGTTGTTTGATCATGGTTTCCGTGGTATCCTGTTTATCTCCTCCGTAGGGAGGATTTGTCAGGATATAATGGAATTTCCGATCCCCGAATTCATCAGCAAACGAACTCCTTGTACCCAGACGAAACTCATCGGGGATGGCTCCCGTCAGACAGAACAATTCCAATCGTGCAGACTTGACTACATCGTCATTCATGTCATAATGATAGACGTTCTGTATCTGCGTCTTCCAATCAATCCGTTCAGGATATTTCTGTTGGAGGTGCTGGACATAGCCCGTCGTGAACCCACCAGACCCCCCAAACATATCAATCATCGGATATACCGTCCCGTCCTCGTTGATCGTTGGTTGAAGACGGTCAACAATAAAATCAACGATATGTCGATCAGTGAAATACGCCCCTAATTCACTTATGGCGGTTTCATCACGACCGATAAAATACTCGTAGATCTTGCCCGACAACAAAACATTACAGGTCTTTTCAATGAGACCGACCTGATCGATTTCTTTGACGAGCCATGAGAAGACAGAGGCTCGGACATTGCCTTCGATCTCATAAAACAAGACATGCCGTAAAGGACTCTTTGCGAGAGAATCAAGGGCGTGTTTGAGGATGCATTCGGTCAATTCATCGTGCTTTCCCTCATTTGCGAGTTTGACCATGTAAGAAAATTCACAATAGGGACGCCGGAGATGACAAACATCAATGAGACAGCTGTCTTCTATTTTTTTCAGACCATACAAGACATTGAACGTCTTAAGTGCGTTCATACCATATCCGATGCCATGATTCCTCATATAATTATGGATCTCGTGGATCTTGTCTTTCAAGGCTTCTTTATTCGAAATCGAAGTGTGATATTGTTGCATAGTTGATTTAAGAGAGGAACAAAAAGAATCAAAATTCAATTTTTGGTGATGAGAAGAAGAATAGAGAGAGGTCTCGAATTCAGAGAGGATGGTTTTGATGTCGGATGTTTTAAAAAGGTGAAGTAATTGCTGAGAGGGGAAATGAGAGAGAAAAAGCGAAAAGAGATTATATTTGTCCGTGTGTTTTTGAGATTTGAGATGAGCGAGATGATGAGAGATCTGATCGGGAGAGGTGCCACAGAGACGACAAGAGTATAATTTATTTCTTTTCATTTTTATATGAAAAGAAATAAATAAAAAAATAACCAAAAAAAAGTTAAAAAAGAATCAAAAAGTGTTGAAAGATTTATCAATCTTTTGTCAAGTTTCTCGGCATTCTCTTTGGTCATTTTTCTCATCTTTTTCGGTGTTAGTCTCATTGCCAAAAAGATTCGAAAATCGCCCAAAAAATTCTCGGCAGTCCACCTGTTCGTGTGTAGTACCGTATCGCTATAAAGTACTTTATGGCGATTACGGTATAAAGGTAATTGATTTTTTTTTTTTATTAATGAATATAAACAAAAGATACACGAAATGTCAAGTTCAAGTCCGGAAACATGTACGATTTTTATATCCATGGCATCTTATCGTGATCCGTTGTGTTTGAATACATTACAATCTTTATTTGAAATGGCCGATCATCCTGATCGAGTATTTGTCGGAATATGTCAACAAAATGATCGATCCATCGATACTGATTGTTTATCAATTCATCACGATCAGGAATTATTTGACATGTGGGTTAAAAATCATGTACGTATGATACGTTTATCACATAAAGATGCACGTGGACCAACATTTGCACGTTATTTTTGTAGCTTATTGTATCAAAACGAAGATTATTTTTTTCAGATTGATAGTCATTCATTGTTTGTCCGACATTGGGATACACATTCAATTCATATGATCAAGACATTAGAACCATACTATCCCCGACCCATCCTTTCTCATTATTGTGACATGTATGATAATTATGAACAATATAAAGAAAATGTCCCTGATGGATATCATGTGACGACGAATATGGGTGCAGGTGTCGATGGCAATGGGATTCCTTATTTACTTGGCGCAAAATATTTACCACCTCTTTCTTATCCTCGCCATTCCATATTCATCTCGGGTCAAATGTTTTTTGCACCTGGTATTTTTGTGAAAGAAGTGCCCTTTGATCCACATTTAGAAGATTTATTTTTTGGTGAAGAAATGATTTTAACTGTGCGTGCTTTTACTCATGGATACGACGTCTTCACCCCAACTCGTCCTATTATTTTTCATGCGTACACTCGAGAAAAAGAACCAAAATATTGGACCGATCGATCAATATCTCAACACAACGCACAGCAAAAAGTATTTTATTTATTACACATGAAGGATACCCCAAATGATGTCAATGACAATGTCAATGACAATGTCAATGTCAATAGCAATGTCAATGTCAATAGCAATCTCAAGGAATGGGATCAATTCGGAAACGGGAATGTACGTTCGGTTGATGCATTTTATGAATGGACAGGTATTCAACGTCCATGGAAAGAACCAGTATCTGTTCGTCAAGAGATCTTTGATTTACCTTTGATTTCCTATGATAAATGGCAATATTGTCAGAAATGTCCAGTCAAGAAAAATTTTCCGACAATACCATGGTCATCATCATCTTACGGCGTTTGGAAACTGGTACTTTTATTGTTTTTCATCTTTCTAATTGTCACCAGTCTACATTATTTTCTATTTTCAAAAAGATATAGTCATAAAATACCGTAATGACATACATGAAATATTTATTTTTGACTATAATTGTCTACCTATAACGCCCGTAAATAACGCCATTTTAGTTTTTTACCACGAATTCGCCCTTGAATTTTAAATCACGACCTAGAGGCTATATGTATATATATGTAGAATGTGTATGTGGATGTTGGATGTCTATTGTAAAACGAAAAGTTTTGAAAAATACAAATGAATTTCTTCATAAATGGAACGTTTTCAAAACAAGTCGGAATGAGATTGGAAAACTTTCATCATGTTTTACAAAACATGTTCAACAGTCCGAAGATATTTCTGTCAAAATTTCCACGTCATGGAAAGAATAAATAATTTTAAACATATTTTGGCTTTCAAGTTCTATGTTAATGTGCATTAACTTATATGGGCCTCTTTATAGTCATTGTTTGTAAAAATTTCTTCCACTCATCTGTAGCTTGTGTTATGGTATAACGATTGTGTGGATCTGGATCCATCATGTTATAAATAATTTGAGAAATAGCAGGGTATTTTTTAAAAACAGGGTAAAAAAGTTGTAATGCAACAATCCCTAACCCATAAACGTCGAATTTACTAAATTGTTCACGGATTTCGATGGGTGTGTACGTAGTAATCATCGACGTATACCACTCATTATATTTTTTCATGAATTCCTCATAAATATAATATTTATGTAAAAGAAAAAGGAGATATTGATTCTTTGTAGTAAAATTTAACCATTTTAAAGGACTTGTGTTTTGTAGCTCGGGAGGCCACACAAAGTAAATTCGATTTGATGATAATATCTTATCACTAAACACAAATTCGTTAGTATTCATAAAATCGTAATCAATCATTTTCAAAATATATTTTTTATGCTTTTTTTTCACAACGATATTTGGTAATTTTACATCTCCATGGACATATCCAGCATTATTTAATTTTTCAAATCCAGTAAGTAAATGAAAAAAAGATAAAAATAATGAATCACCACTTTGTTGCCACGATTTGTATGTTTTCATCATCCATTCTTCTAAAGAAATTCCGTCATTCATCATGTGGAATTTTGCAAGTTTTTTTGTAGACATTTTATTTAAAGGCGGAACAATTTTTCCACCAAATACCTCTCGTTTCGGATCAATCTTTTGTAATATTTGTTGTATATTAGCAAACTGCTTTTGTTGACGTTGAATCTTCATAATTTTAATGACTTTATCTGTCGTGTCTGAATGAAAAACTTTACCACTTGTTCCTTCTCCGATATAGCGAGGAGAATTGCATATTATAAATACGTAGAGAATGCAAAGTAATGAAATTCCAAAAAACAACCAGAACAAATATACAATCTTGGATACCATGTTTTATATATATATATTTATAAAATTTTTCATATGTATTTCATCTCGACTACCGTAATGACACAAAATCTTTTTTTTAGACAATTTTAGTCCAAAAAAAAGATTTTGTGTCATTACGGTATAAAAATCGGACTTTGTCCGATCAACAATAAATTTATTTACGGATAAAATAATTTAGTAATTTATTGGCGATTGCGGTAAATAATAAATCTATGCAACATAAATATTTTTGCCGATAAAGTTTTTTTTATCCAATACGGTAAAATGGGCGAAGACCAAGAGACTTTCTTATTTCATTATCATTGTGTTTTATTTTCAGAATTTCTTTATGTAGATTCTGAGTTTGTGTTGGGTATTCTTTTAACAATCTATTTAATAATCGTATCTTTTCTTTAGTATCTGTTAAACAAAGGATAAAATGTTTTCTTTGCGAGTATCCTGTAAAATTATGTTGATTTTTTGCAAATTTTTCGGTACTGGTAACTGCTAAATCCAAATTCGGAATACTAAGCAAAAAATGGTAATGGTCTTTGTTAGATTTAAAATATTTCGGTGTCATAGCAATATCATTCATAATTTCAGAACGAATATCTGTATTTGGGATCATGTTTATTGATGAAAACAACACATTATGTTTAAACAATATTTGTTTATTAGAATCAATAATAGATTTCATTTTATGAGCATCGGAAGATTGTTTGAATTGATGTAAAATGTCTTGAACGGAAAATACAGACATGACTATTTATTAATCGCCACGATTATCGAAATTTCGTTTACCCTGTATTGGCAAAAAAGTTAATTTCACTTTTTTTTTAATGATTAAAAAATAAAAAAAAAAAATCATCATGACAATTATTGGAATTGTCGGTTGTGGTCCCTGTGGTTTATACATTGCCTACCGTAATGACACAAAATCTTTTTAGTCCAAAAAAAAGATTTTGTGTCATTACGGTATCAAGATCACAGAAAAAAAGTCGGTCGATTTACACTTTTTTTGTAAAGTCCTTTTCAATGTCTACCATCCTATAAAAACTGCTTCCTCAATTGACGAATCGGCTTTAATAAGTCCTCGTATATCGTCTTTTAGAAATGGTCCACCTCGTAACAATAATTCGCGAGCGTAACGTTTATGAGGAACATCTCTTGATTCAAAACTGGCTAACCGAATTAATCGTTCGCGCATATGAATTGGATGGTACAACGCATAAAATTCTGCTAATCCAGTTTTTGTAAGACGATTCGTCGCTAATAAAAGAAGGTATGTCATTTCAGGAAGACGTTGACGGAAAATACGAGTGATCTTTTCAACAGCTTTTGTACGACGGGTATTGTTATGAGAAAACAACATCTCAAATAGCAAACGTGAAGATCTTGAAAACTTCTCCGTGTCTTGAACACATAAAAAGTCGGTAATATAAAGAAGAATATCCTTTGAATGAAATACCCTTGACTTGATAAAATCCATTGCCTGTCACACAAAAAATAAATGTAAAACATATCTTTATTTGGTAAAGCCATTTCAAATATATGGACAACATTCATCTTGCACTTGTATTGTATTGTATAGATTCATGAATCATTTTTGTTATGAGCCTCTATAGGATAAAAAAACCTGATACCGTAATGATCAAAATATTTTCTTTGGCATTTACGATATTCAAATTTTAAACCTTTTTAATAAAAATCGGATAAAGTCCGATCGACAATACCGTAATCGCCAATAAATCACTAAATTATTTTATCCGTAAATAAATTTATTGTTGATCGGACAAAGTCCGATTTTTATAAAAAGGTAAACATTTTAAATGGCGTTATTTACGGCCGTTTTAGACAATTTTAGTCCAAAAAAAAGATTTTGTGTCATTACGGTATATTTATTTACGGATAAAATAATCAAGTACATTATTGGCGATTACGATATAACGAACTCCCTGGAAACAATGAATTAAACAATATAATCATCATGTCGTAATATAAGACTCTTTATTCGTAAAGCTGTGTGAGAATAAATACATCTAAGGTATGGATGGATGTTTAACAATGTTTGACATGCTTCAATACATTCTTGATGTTTTTTTTAATGTCACCAATTTCTTTTTCCAAAACCACTAATTTTTCATCGATAAAAGACCTTTTCTTCTTTTTATGAATATTTCTGTTTTTCAATGTCTTGTCACATTTGCAAGGAACGACTTTTGTCTGTTGTATTTTTGATGGAGGTTGATAAATGGGTACAGATTGTTGTTTCGGTGTTTTTTGAGACATCTGACTCATCTGTATAATAGATTGTTGTTTCGGTGTTTTTTGAGACATCTGACTCATCTGTATAATAGATTGTTGTTTCGGTGTTTTTTGAGACATCTGACTCATCTGTATAATAGATTGTTGTTTCGGTGTTTTTTGAGACATCTGACTCATCTGTATAATAGATTGTTGTTTCGGTGTTATCGATTGATTTATTTGAGTAATAGATCGTTGTGTTGGTGATTTCGATTGAGTTTGAATTGTTTGAGAGATTTCTGAGGGTGAAGCGTTGAACATATTCATTTCTTATTTATTTTTATATAAATAAATAAATTAAATCTGTTTCTTTTTTGTTTTTATTATGTATATTTTTTATGTATTATTTTTATCTATATTGAGTTTTACGTTTACTGGTTTCTTTTATTGTCATTGTCATTCGATTTTACGAAATAAAAAAAAAAGTGTAAAAAACATACAACCGATAGCACAGACAAATCCAGAAGAAGACAATACAAATTCTTGGATAAATGATTTTTGGAAAGTGTATCACACTCCACCAAGAAAAACACGAAAATAAGTACGATCACTACCACGATAATTACCATCCAGACATTCGGTCCCTCTCTCTCTTTACGCACTTATAATACTGATAGAGAGTGTGTGTAGCACAATCAGGTTTCATTATTTATTTTTTTTTTTGTTGGAAAAGAAAAAAGTAATTGTGCATTAAGTACACTGCATCTTGTTAGCAACTTGTAAAATAAAATGTATCCTACTTTATCAATTTTGTACTATCAATGTGGATATTGGAGTGTATGGGCATTATTCTCAGCAATGTTTTACCATTGTATACACCAATCGGATTATCTAGCCTCATATCCAAAATTGTTAGAAATTAAAAAACACTTTTCGTGGATGATGTTGAGTAGTGCATCTGTCGGTGGATTTTATATCAGTCATTACTGTCCAAGACGTTTATATTTACCTCACGTCAATGTAGAATTTCGACACACCTCTCTTGTGTTATGTGACATCCTAGGTCATCACATTCCTTGGTATTTATTTACTCGCAAATACATTCTTCATGAAACTCTTCATTCTGGATTTACAAAACGTGGTTTAGTACGTATGGACATGCCTGTACATGAACCATATACCTCATATATCTCATATATCTCGTCTCTACTTTTTTCCTTTTTGGGGTGTTTGTATTATCGTTACATAGATTGGAAAACAAGATATCATTTATCCACTCATGATATTTTTACTATCGTCGTCGTGTTTTGTTTGGTACATTCTTTTTTATTTAAGAATATAGTTTTAAAGAAGAAACGATTTTTTTTGTAACATAAAATACGAATATTTTATGTTTTTCTATCAAAACAAAAACATGTGGAACCACAATATAAAATATCTTGTCTTGTTATTACCATATTGGATGGCAAGTGGATATTACGGAGAAGGAACCTTTTATGGAGCGGGTGGTGCCGGTACAAATGGATATTGTCAAATTTCAGCAGTGAGTCTGGGGATGAGTACGACGGTCGCGATAAATCCGTATCAAATGGAAGGTGGACAAAGTTGTGGAAAGTGTGTCGAAATTTTTGGAAAAGGAGAAGGTAGTGGTATGACACCCATAATCGGTCCTTATATTGCGATGATTGATAACTTGTGTCCTGAATGTAAAGATGGAGATTTAGACTTGGGTATCCAGGGTGATGGCCGTTGGAAAATTACGTGGAACTTTATTGATTGTCAACGACATTTAAAAATCAACGACACACATATCGATGTCGACAACATGTCATCCAAATCAGTTTCACAACAAAAAACGTCTTTACGACGTCATTCTCAATAATTCATATATACCATCATATATACCATCATATATACCATCATATATACCATCATATATACCATCATATATACCATCATATATACCATCATATATACCATCATATATATCATTATACCGTAATCGCCAATACCTAATGGGAGCGAGGAGTTCTGATCCCTATGGATGAGAATAGGGGGTGGGGGAGAAGAGGTGGGGGAGGAGGGGTTTTGGTGGTTTCTCGTATCTCTCTACTGTTTACCTGACATCCTGGAAACACGAAACGAGCCTAATTTCATGTGTTTTTTACCCTCTCCGACTGTTTTCTTTGTTCCTGTCCTCCGTCTCCCTCTTGACCTCTAGGTAAAGTTCGTAAAGGGTGTTGAACACTTGGAAGAGAGGGAGATTGATGATGAACCAATCGTCGAGGTTGTCGTTTTGAACCCAATCCCACTCTGGTGGTGGGAAGGGGTTGTGTCTGGATGTTGTGTCCCTCAACTTTCTTATTGTAGAGTTGTCGGATATCGTCTTGAATCATGGCTTTTAGATGACGATTTGGGGTAAGATAACGGGTCATCAACAGATTGGTTAATGGTGATCTTATTGGTTGTCCAGGAGCAAACTTTCCAAACCAGGATTGGATCGACGATCGATCATATGTATGTCCATCAGATGTTAACACCGGATCTCGCATAATACTATGAGAAATCGGGCACTCAAATCGTTTTATTTTTTGTTTTTCTCGTTGGGAAAGTGGAGTTGTTTGTAAGAATTGTATGATTTGTTGGACACTAGCTGCCCTCGTTTGTTGTTTTTTTGGGGTTTCATCAACCTTCCCACCTCCCCCATTCTCTCTCAAACTTTGGTTTTCTTGATGTCGTGAAGTGTCGGCTCTCTTTGATTGGTGTGTGGTCATTCGTGATAAAAAGAGTTGTCTTTGATTTTCGTTTTTAAGAGAATGTGAAAACTCTTGAATCAAATCATCTCGTATTTTGTCGTTAGGGATATGTATTGGTGAGAAAATGAACTGTTTCAATCGGAAAAGAGTGTCATAAACTGGGTTTTTCTGGTATGCTTGGCGAATCCATTTCACCATTTGTTGTGATTTTAGTTTTTCATCTGGAATACTCTTTATGTAGCGGTATCGTTGATCATCATTGGAAAGAAGAGGAAGAACTTTTGCGATATATCTAGATCGTTTTTTATCATCTGAGCGATAAATTTTAATAAGCGCTTCCAGCTCTTGTCGACGTTTTTCAGAGTCCGCTCGTTGTTGTTTATCGGAAAGATCTTTGGCATAGTCTTTCATGGCCTCTGATCTGTACGTGGCATCAGGTATCGTCTGAATAAAAGCCAGTCGTTGTTGCGGGTTGGAAAGATCTTTGGCATAGTCTTTCATGGCCTCTGATCTGTACGTGGCATCAGGTATCGTCTGAATAAAAGCCAGACGTTGTTGCGGGTTGGAAAGATCTTTGGCATAGTCTTTCATGGCCTCTGATCTGTACGTGGCATCAGGTATCGTCTGAATAAAAGCCAGACGTTGTTGCGGGTTGG
>Ga0194133_10008524_pt1 | contig 11939 bp, 14 predicted proteins | sample TA2KigOf40mmetaG_FD_155448 | JGI IMG/M metagenome (GOLD analysis project Ga0194133, IMG submission 155448) | Freshwater microbial communities from Lake Tanganyika, Tanzania - TA2015055 Kigoma Offshore 40m | ecosystem: Environmental > Aquatic > Freshwater > Lake | place: Tanzania: Lake...
GCACCAGAATTCGCATAACTTTAATTAAGCACTCCCCGCCCCGTTTTTCAACCCCCGCTCTGTGGCAATTCTGCGACAATAAAGGCGTTAGCACTTTGGGGCTACTTTCCACCTCCACCCGCTTCCATCCCTTCTCTGAAGACAGTCCCGCATCCTAGGTTCCCTGGTAAGACCCATGCCCCTTTCTTGCCCTACACCCTGTTGCCTGCGAAGGTTTTGAATGGCGAAATTGATCAAACGGGTCGGCGGCACCATGTTTCTGGCGGGTCTCGTTGGTTCTGTTTTGGTGCGGCTTACCCTTTTAAATTGGCAGGTCCCAGTAACCCCCTATTTCAGCGTCTTGCCCATGGTTCTACTTTGGGGCGTTTTTCTGGGGATTTTCCTTTTTGTCCTAGGCAGTGTGTTTGAATAGTGAAACTTCTCTACTCAACTTTTTATATCTGAGTACCGCTGGCCACTTTTTTTCCACCCCTCCTCCGACAGCAGTTTCGCATCGTAAAGCTCCTTGGCGAAGAGCCTCGCCCCGGCCTTGTTTCAAACTCCTTCTTCCGCAATACTTTCCCCCGACTCGGACGCTTAGCTTAGCGGTAGAGCGCCTGCTTCACACCCCCCCTAAATACAGTGAGATTAACGACTTACTCTGTTGTTTGTGTAACCCAAGTGTTCTGGAGTGATCTGGAATGCTCTGAATTTACCCTCCACCTTACACAAAAAACTTACACAAAAATCGGGGCCGGGACTTCCCGCCAAACCTAATCCTAATCCTGCCCCTTAATCCTGTTTCCTCCGCCTCCCCGCCATCAGCACCGCCCCGCCAGCGAGCAGGAGCGAGAGCGAGGAGGGTTCGGGAACGCCATTTAAGGCCAGTCGGATGCCGATGCTGGGGCTGGATTCGAAGTTTTCTATGCGATGGCGATGCTCCCGACCGAAACCCGTAACGGCGTATGCACTGTCCCAAGTCCCTCCCCGGATGTACGTCGTTCCTCCGATGTCGAACGTGTCCACCGGAGTCTCGAGCCAGCTCATGGCGTTGCCGTTCATGTCGAAGACGCCGTAGGCGGTGGTGGTGCCTGCGAACATGCCGACTGCCGTGAGGTGGTTCATGGCGAAGTCCGGAAAGTCATTGGCATTGATCGTGAAGCCCAAGTGTGCGTTGGCGAGGCCAGCTGGGTTTCCCCCATCCCAGTAAAAATTCGCCACGTTCGTGCCGGTGGTGGAGAGGTTGTTGCCCGGCGGCGTGTCGTTCCGTGTGGCGTAGTTCCAATACCCAGCGTTCGTGGTTCCTCCCTTGTAGTACGCAGCCTTGTACCACTCGTTTTCCGTGGGGATGACGTAAGTCGGCGCCGCGCCGGTGTTTGGATTGACTGCGCTGCGAGTGACCTGGGCGCCGGTCGTCCTGCCGTCGAGCTGATAGGCGCCCCGCTCGGTGGTGCTCGCACCCTGGGAACCGGTCGGCTGACCATTCGACATCCAGTTGGCGAAGCGGGCGGCGGAGAACCACGTCACCTTCGTGATCGGCCGGTTGCCGGCGGTGATGCCCGTTACGGAAGGGCCGACAGGTGCCGTCGGCGTGTAGGTGTAGGAGCCGGATGACCCAGTTCGGCTGATGCCGGAGACGGGTGCCCAGGTCACGCCCTCGTCGTAGAGCCCGTATGTGTCGGTTTTGGCGACCGCGTTGAGAAAATTGCAGTACTGCGCGATGGTGATGTGGGTCTTTGCGATCGCGTACTCATAGTTCACGCGACCATACCCGGTGGTGTCGGCGGCATTGTGCGGGTCCCCCACCGTCACCATCTCGATATTTAGCAGTTGGGCATGAAGGTTGGGCTTGAAGGCGAACACCGCCAACACCAACACGACAAGTACCCGTCTCACATAGCTACATAAGCACACCCCGCTCCGTTTTGCAAGCCCCGCTCTGTGGGTTTAAGGCGTTAGCACTTTGGGGCTATTGGCTGTTTTCCACCCGCTTCCACCCCTCTTCCGACAGCAGTTTCGCATCGTAAAGCTCCTTGGCGAAGACCCTTGCCCGATCCGTCACCTTGTCGCTCTTGGCTCGGTTCTGCGAGGCGGGCATCAGCTCAAGGTTCATCACTTGGTTTGCCAGCTCTGGGCAGACCGCCCTTGGGATGGTGTGGTCGGCTTCGGCTTCCTGTCCCGCATATTGACCTTTCGTGATGGTGGCAGATTTTCCCCGCCCTTCACCTTTCCAGAATCAAATTGCTTCAACCGCTTCTTTCGGGAATGCTTCTTCTTCGGCCTGCAAAAGTAGCACAAACTGGTTGAAGTGACCTGCCTTGTGACACTTTTCATCGCCAAGTCGTTGACGGCTAGGTAGCTCAGTCGGTAGAGCAGCGGACTGAAAATCCGCGTGTCGCCGGTTCGATTCCGGCCCTAGCCACCATTATTTCTTATTCTCTCCCCCACAGGGAGATGCGTTTTCGGTTGGGCCAAAATTGGTTCGCCTTACAACGTTTTCTTACAACAAAGTCGCCTTAAAAATAATCGAACTTGGAGTTCGATTCCAGATTCCTTCGGCGCGCAAAGTTACGCCTTTTAAGCGGAGAGACCCACAATCCGGGGAAATTATTATGTCCCCATTAAAAATGATTTTTTTAATGCTCCCGGTGTCTTTTCCGGTGTTTTACCGGTGATCTGATGGTGTTACTTCCGGCTATTCTTCCGGGTACCCCCGCGGATGTCCTACCTGCTGTGGTAGGGTCGGAAATGGAATTCATTCCTTCGGAATGTCACGAAAACCGGAACAGACTTCAACCTATAGGCATATGTACAACCACCTAAACCGCCTCCAAATCGACTCAGCCCATCCCCAGAACCTTGGAGCCTCGCCTAAACCTAATCCTCCCACCTCATCGAATTCCCCCGTCCCCCTGCCCGAAGGCTGGGAAGAAGCCACCGTCATCTACGGAGGCCGGCGCTACCACTTCATTTACAATCCCGATACCCGCCGCGTCCATGCACCCGGCTTCCCCCATCTGCCCCTGCACGGGATCCAGCTGCATACCGGCGAGATCATAAACCATTTTGAACTTCAGTGGGACGTGGAGACCGAACTTGGCTACGTCCCCGGCGATGAGGACCAACCTCCCCGCCCGCCCATCGGCTGGAAGCCCAACACCCCATCTTCCTAACACCCCCACGAAAGGATCCACTCCCATGACCAACCTCACCCGCCACCCCGCCCGCACCGCCACCCTTACCCGCCTTTTCCGGGAATCCCGGTCTTACGTCAACCACTTCCGGGTCCACGAGCCCGCTCGGAACCCCGCCCAGGCCATCGATCCTCTCCTGAAAAACCCCCACTTCCCTGATTTTCTCAAATGGGCCTTTCAGGCTGTCACCGTCGCCTACCTTAACCCCCGCACCCGGCGCGGCCTCTTCCGCGCCTTGTTCACCCTCGCCAATCGCGCCTTCGGCCCTGAAGCCCGCAAATCCGGTCAGGGCGACACCGGCTTCGACACCTTTTTCTGCCAAGCCCTACTCCTAGATGACCAGTCCGTCCAACACTGCATCGATAAGGAACGCGGCCGTAAAACATCATCAACCCAACCCAAGACTTAAACCAAAGGAGCCCCATGAATTACTTAATCTTAATCTCCATCTTTATCTCCGCCTTGACCCCGTCCCCGGGCCAGACCAACCCTCCCGTCCTGGTCGCAGGAGACGGCACCTACCTCGGCGTCGTTAGCGCCAATGTCTTCGATCCCGACTCCACCTCCAACCCCCTCGGCCAGTACGGCAGCCAATTCAGCGCCACCAGCATCAACAACCCCTACAGCCTCTACGGCAGCGAATACTCCGTCGAAAGCGCCACCAACCCCTACCTCGTCTCCGAATCCGAGGAAAAGTAAACTCACCTGTCATGCCCACCCGTCAAACGACCACCCCCCGCAGGCCAAGATACATCTACCAAGGCCGGGTTTACGTTCTCGAGTTACGCTCCGAAGTTCTCAAAGAGAAAGGTTTTCTGGAACAGAATCCCGGCTGCGATCCTCATCCCAGCTTGGGCTGCCTCTATGTGGGCTCCACGGCTGACGTGGAAAAACGCATCCGGATCCACCTAAAGGGTCCCGCGCCTGGGGAAAACCCAAGGGTTCGGGGATCGAAGCTCGTCAAAAAATACTTCCTCAGGCGCCGGGACGATTTGGAGCCCCCCGATATTTATACAACCTCCGGCCATGCCACCCTCGCCGAAGCCCTGGAAGCAGAATATCTGAGGGACTCTGGATACTACGTTTACTCCAACTGATCCCTTATCCCTTTCGATCTAAGACAGTATTTGTCCGACCCGTTCTGCGAAGATTCTAACGTGCAAAGGTTCACATCAACTCCCCAAAACCAACTTCGCCGCAACTGCGCTTTCGACATTATCCATATCCTGCTCTCGGCCGGCCTTTGGGTTTTGCTTGTCCTTATCGCCATCAACAAAGAGAAATGAACAACCACGAACTCCTCGACTCCCTCGTCCTCCAACGCCCGGAGCCCCTGGCTCCCGTTCACGTTCACGTTCAGGTTAACGAACAGCCCGAGCCTTACGCCTTCCTAGTTAATTGCTTTTTTTTCTTCGCCCACCTCTTCCCGTATTTCCTCATGGTCGCTCTGGCCGTGTACCGATCCTGAACACGTCGGTGCGTCCAACTAAGTACCTTTCCTTAATCTTCATCTTCATCTTCATCTCTAAAAACCGATACTCGCCTATCTGCTACCTGCTATCTCCTGCCTCCATCTCGGGGCTTCTCCCCTGCTCGCTTCTGAGCCCATCGTCATCGAGCAGTCCACCAAGCTCCGAAAGTTATGTAAAGCATGAAAGAACGCCGGTAATATTTGAAACAAATTAAAACAGGAAAATGCTTTCTTCATTAGCGAGCTTTTTTACCGCCCTTAAGAGACTGAAAGACTGTTTTCTGGGTGCTGGCATATTTTGTATTATTTACCTGTCAATTCCGGTTTTTGTATTTTTGTTTGGTTGTTTAGTTGCGATTACTCTGCCTTTTACACTTTTATTCCACTTAGTATCAGTACCGATCGGCTGGGCTCAGCGTATTTTTGGCCCGGCCAAGGCGGTCGCTCCGGTCGTTTTTGAAGAAACAGAAGGAGATAAATACTATCGCTTTCCCGTAAAAAGGGATGGCGCCTTAGCCTCCAAAGTCCTTGATTTCATTACTTTTCTAAACCAAAGCGAAAAGATCCAACGCCACTCTTTGCCGCGTTTGGTTAACTGGGAAAATCAATACCCATACCCAAAATGGCCAGACGGAAAACGGCATGCCGAATTTCTATTTTACGAAACAAAACTATATAAAATTTCTCTTAATAATTTACCGGAAGCCCCTCAAGAAGCGGAGGATCTTAAAAGGGCTATGCGCTATTTTGGTGAGTCGGTTTTCAACAATTACAGATTTTGCCAACCCCATGAATTAGCCATAGACATGGACCTCCTTTGGAGGGCGTGTGAATTAAGGCTACAAAGAGCAATCCGTGTTCAGTTTAAGAGAATGTCCAATACTGTGCCTTCCACCATAATTCCTGTTGAAAAGGATTTCTGGAAAACGACGGTATTTCCCGGTGCTGTGTACCGGGCTGTTTTCATTGAAGCGAAAAGAAGACAAAGGCCCTACGGATTCGCAAACCGTCAACCAGAGAGATCCGCATTTATCACACCCTGGGATAAAGATCTTTTTTCGACACTAAAAAGTGTTGTCGCCACAAACGAGGAGAGGAGCAGGTTTTTTGAAAATATGGACTCGGATTTTTATCGGATCGCAAGGAATAAGTGGGTTGAAAAAAATCATGATTGGCTAAGAAGGTACTTTATCGCATACGAACAAAGCCGCTCGCTTGGGGATTTTAGTTCTAATAAAAATATCCGAAGAAGGACCTTAGAATGGCTCAAGGAAATTGGGAGGCCTACCTCTAAAGAGGAACTGCAACATGAATTACGTGAGTATATAAAAGAACGAGGTGAATTTATTCATGCTACAAAGAAAAACGATCAAGAAATCTTTTTTTCAAATAGATCGGATCTTCGCGTTTTAAGGAGTCCGGAAGAGCTGCGCTATTTCGAGCAGTGGTATCCATATGGACGAAAAGTCAAAGAGGAGGAACTTGATCTCCAAAATATCGTTTACGGGCTAGTTGAGCGTCTTTTTTTCGAGCATATGATTACCTTTGACGAAATCCTGATGATTCAGGACATTATGGATGGAGATTCTTCAAAACAGGGCTCGTTGGAGGCACTCCGTTTGCTAAAATTATTTCTTGAGAGATGATCTGCGCATTTGGCCGGCCTGGTCTTCGTCTTGGAGCCTGTTCCCCTTTTTTAGCAAACTTGAACCAACTTCATCTTAATCTCTAAAAACCGATGCTCCCCTATCTCCTAGCTGCTATCTCCTGCCTCCTTCTCGGGGCTTCGCCCCTGCTCGCTTCTGACCCCATCGTCATCGACCAGCCCAGCAAACTTCGTGGGGTCTTGAATACGGTCACGTTCCCAATTTCGAAGGAGCTCAACGACATCAACTGGGCGCCGGAAGGCAAAGCCTCGGCCTACGTCCTGGTGTTTCAGGGTTTGCAGGCCTTTGAAGGGCCAGATCCGGATAAACCGGGAGCCACTAGAAAATCCACCCTCCAGATGGTCCACATTATCCCGGCCGATGAGGCGAGGCTGAAAACCCAGTTGGGCAAAGTGATTGAATTCGAAGGCACGCCCATTTGGGGCTCCACCCGTTATCACCGGACTCCGGTCCTACTACTAGAAAAGAAGACCGAGAAATAACACCTTTCGCAACTTCATCCGGACGCGTTTTCAGTTCAATAGCGAGCCGTCCTGGAAGTCACTAGTGGGAGGTTGAATTATGGCTTGGCGTACTTTTTCCAAACCGAACTCATGACAAATGGTCCTGCGGCCCGGATCGCGTAGGTAATCCCTTTTTTGTCAGCATGTTCACGCAACATCTTGGCCATTGTTTTCGGGTAAATATCTTTAAAGGGCACGTCTTGCCCCACCAAAGCATAGAAGGTTTCCACAAAAGCCCCGGCCTCCTTGTCGCCAATAGGCCAGAGGCAAAGTAGCAGGTTCGCCGCACCCGCACGGTAAAAGCCTCGTCTCAATCCAAGCACGCCCTCCCCGTCGAGAGATTGACCCATGCCGGATTGACATGCCGACACACTCACCAGCCAGCAAGAGTTTAGATCGAGTTTTGAAATCTCTTCGGCAGTCAGAATTCCATCATTCGCGTCGTCACGGTATTCAGCCTTCAGGCCACTCTTAAAATTGGGATAGGCACCGGCCATCACCAGCCCTGAACCTTGCAGGGGGTTTTGTTTGGCATACTTGTTGAAAAACCCGTGGGTTCCGAAATGAAGGAACCAATAAGGACCTGAGCTTCGCAGCCTGCTCTCGGATGCATCCAAATCAGTGAAAACCTCAACCTCTCTGGTAGTCGCTTGAAAGGCTGCGATGACCGCCGCACTTTCCAACCGCGCCTCGGGAAGCCGATAAAGTTCGGTGCTTCTTCGGGATGCAATAAGTTCTTTCGCCCTAATGAAGAGTGGTGCCCCGAAGTCTGGATCCACGAAAATACCTACTCGGGGCACTTTTTCACCGGGAAGGACCTTTTCAAGAACCACGGGAGAAACAATATCCCTCGCGGCACTCACGTAGTTTACCTTGATTTTTTCAGCAAGAAATTTGCCGCCGGGGTCTGGTAAGGCTCCAAAGTTCAGAAAGGAAAGCGCGCCGTCGGGACAGAGGATGACCTCTTCCTTGCCGGAAGTTATTTTTTCGAACCACGGAGCCACAAGAACCTGAGCGAGCTCCGCAGCCACCTTTTCGAGCTTGGGGTCCTCTTGGGAGGACTCAACGAGGGCAAGAAAGAGGGAGATCTTGGCCTCAATTTCCTCGGCCAGTCCTAAGTCGAGAATTTCGAATTCCTTCTTTTTGCCCTGAGGATATATCACCGCCACATACCTGTCCTCCGAAAAGGCCCTCTCACCGGTACCGGAAACTTTGGCAAAATCAATGAAGGCGCTTGTTTTGGGTAACGCCTCCAATACTTGTTCATGACTTACATTTTTTAAATTGGTCAGCGACTGCTTGAATATTCCCGACATCACTCTGGCGATATCCTCGGTCAGGTCGGGCGGGTACTCCTTGGAGAAAGTTGCCGGAACGTCCAGCGTGGACACATCCTGAACCAGGGAATCCACCACCATGCCTTTATATAAGGCGAGATTGGACGCCAACTTTTCAGGCTCTCTTGCCATGTACCAAATATCAAAAGGCGTCGAGCCCATCAGCTCCTTGAAGCGAAGTCTCTGTTGCTCAGTCGAAGATGGGGACATGGCCGCACTATTCCATGTAAGAAGGATATCTTGCATAAGCTCGGCCTCAGGTCGCAGCGATTTCATGTCTTTCTGATGGGCAAAAAGACGGACTTTGGCGCTGGATATCTGCCATTGATACACCACCAGGCGGTTGAGATATCTTGGATCCTCAAGCCCAGATCCCGAATCTTCCGTATCAGCCCTTTTTAATTGGCTCAGAAACTCCTGCATTGTTTGGGCAGTCTCCAGCGCTTTATCAAGCCTTCCACTGGATTGCTCAATAAGAAGGCAGGAGGCACAGGCGGCCCAGAGCGCCCTAAAGTCGCGCGACTTCAATGAATCCTGAATTTTTTGTTCTATCCTCTCCGGGCGATTAAGATAAATGTCACACATAATTCGTTTTGCCTTTGCCACATCGTCCCCCTGTTTCTCGCCCGCTTCGAAAATCTTGTCCGCATTCGCATAATCGTCGGCCTCAACGTAAAGGTCTCCAAGTTCCCGGATATTGTCCGTGCTTATGAGATTTCTTAGGCTCTGAAAGCCCCCCGCCCCGGGAAGTTTTTCAAATATTTCTCTCCGGATGGCGATTAGTTCATCCGGTTTTTTAACGTACTTATTGGCCAGGGCATAAAGATGGCGATCAAGAAGACGGAGGGCCTCCGGGTCAATGGCTGACCCTTTCCGCAAGAGGTCGAATATTTCCTGCCGAAACAGCGTGGCGGAGTAGTAGGCATTACCGAGATCAGGGATTTCCATGGCGGAGGAAACAGCCCTTGCCATTAACAGGAAAGAGTCCTCGTTTTGATCAAAGCAGTAACCCTCGACCCGCTTTCGAACCAGAGTATTGCGGGTTGTGGCTAGCAGTTTGTAAGCGCTGCCAAACCGGCCTCCTTGCTCAAGCCGTCCCGCAATCTTAACTCCAGCCGCAATGAAATTATTAATCGTTTTCTCATTCTCATTTTCCTGCATTTCGATTAAGGCCTTCCGAGAGGATTCTAAAAGCTGTTCGTCGTTTTTCGGGTCAAGCCCTCCTTGGTTTTTCTCAGTACCCGGTCTTCCCTGTTTTTTTTTCTCGCTCGCACCTAATGGGCCCACCTGCACTAGCAGCGCAGGCAAAATAAAATAAAATGCTGCTCTAGATGGGCTGAGCAAAAGGCTTTTCACCGGATCCGGCTTTTATATTCATTCGCTTCCGATGCGGCCCCCATTTGAATGAGCGCCTTGTAGCAGACCCGGATGACCGCCTGGTCATTTTGATGGATTTCAGGCAACTGAGCCAGGAGACCCAAGGCGTCACCCGGGCGCGGGGGCACATCGTTCACGGCCTCTAGGGCGGTGCGCAGAACCTCAGATGGATTAGGGGGAATAAGCCCATCCGCCCGGTCGGATATCCGGAAAGTTTCCTCGGAAATGGTTTCACCCTGCGCAATAAGGCGGATCTGATATACCACGCCGGGCTGCAGTCCCGGATCTATCCCAATGATTTTTGAAAGCGGCTGCGGGACCCCCTGATAATCACCCTGCAGGGGCGCCAAATCTGGTTTTTCCAGAACCCGGATCTCGATTTTCACGGTCCGCTCTTTCCAATCAGGGCTCAGCAGCACGATCGGGTCAATTTGGGAACTAATCCCCGAAGGGCTGTAAAAATGCCGCCCGGCCGATCGCACTACGTTCGGTGATCCTACGGATGCGAGGAACGCCTCCGGGGATAGTTCCAAGAGTTCTTTGGTTTCAGGCACATCGGCGGCCAGCCTTAAGGGGCGATCTTGAAACCTCGGGAGGACTATCACTAGGACCGCCGCAAGAACCAACCCCGACCCCGCAAAAACCAAGCGTGGCGGGGTAAACCATCTAAGAATCCGGATTAAAGCACCCTCACGGGCATTTCCTGTTCGGCCGATTTTCGCAACCGCCCCGCGTAGCCGCTCCATCGCCCAAGCAGGCGGTTCCTTCGGCCCCGCATGTTGATAGCGCGATTCGGCCAATAAGGCAGCCAGCTGAGCCTCCGTGGCCGCCCAACCGGAAACATAGGCCTGAAATCCAGGATCCCCCTTGATTTTTTCCCTCAGACTCCCCTTTTGATTCATGTTCATGGTTCCGCCAAGAAAGTCGGCGATGAGGCGCTGCCACTCCTCGGGGGTGTTTCGGTCCGGCAGGATGGGGGGCTCGTTTTGAAAATCTTCCGGGCTGTTCATGTTCTCTCCTTTTTAGAGGGTAAAGCCGCGCGCCTCCAAGCAGCGCCGAACCATCTGCAAAATTTTCATAATCATGACGCCTATAGTCCCCTGCGGAATCTTAAGCTTTTCTGAAATCTCCTTCTGGGTCAGCTCCTCAAGCAGCCTGAGTTCCATCACCTGCCGGGATTTTTCGGGTAGCCCTTGGGCACATTGCTGATAGCTGTCCCGGATTTCTTTGAGGTAAAGCTCCTTGTCTGGTCGCCGGAACGGGGGGGAAGGCGGTTCGACCGGCAAATCTTCGAGTCGGTCGAGCTGTCCTCCGCCATATTTCTGCGCCTTTGATTTTCGGATGGCATCAATGGCCCGACACCATGCCACCCGGGCGGTGAATTTCTTGAGTTCGGTCCATGATGGAATCTTCGCGGCCACGGCGATCACCTCCTCCACCGCGTCTAAAATCACCAGGTCCTTGTCCACGGCCGGACAGTTCCTGAGCGCACCATGGCAGACCGCATAGGCCACCCCCCAAAGAATCTTGTACCCCTCACTCCATGCGGCTTTATCGCCCCTTTGGATTTTTTCGTAATCCGGCAACTCGGCGTTGTCTTCCGGATTTTCAACACCGAAAACGCGGTCGGTGTTTTCAGGCGTCATAATCCTATGTTACGACGGCTGATTCCTCTTATACCAGTCAGGATTTCTTGGGTGGTATGCATAAACCTCTTTCGTTCAATAGTATAGACTGATTTTGCTAGTTTGCCGGACACCTTCTATGCCTACCCGTTTTTGAGGAAATAATAACTTCGCGGGTTTTTTCGATATAGGTGTATGAAGAAAACAACCAACGGAATGAAGAAGGCCAGGAGGCAGCTATCCAGGCTGACCACCCGGCCGGGGATCCACCGCGTTCGCTGGATTGCTCAACAGTTAAGGGCCCAAGGGCGCATCGCTACGGCCAGCTCCCTGGCCCAGCAGTGGGAATGTTCCCACAAGACGATCGCCAGGGATATCGATCTGCTACGAACGATGTTCGATTTTCCGATCGTCTACGACCAGTCCCGGTATCTGTACCGGCTCGAGGGCGCCATTCCGGAGGCAGTTCTGTGAACGACGTCATCATCATCGCGACGTCCGAGCTAATCAAGGAACTCCCCCGCGTGTTCGACGACAGGGAGGAGATCCGGCCTGGCTACTGCCAGAACCATCCCGAGATCCGCGCCATGCCCGATGGGAGCGGCCTGTGCTACGAGTGCAACCGCTGAAAGTTCATCAGGACATTCTTATGAATATTTCTCAGCCACACGTTTTGGTCCGGCTCCAAGAACGATACCCGGGATCCCCTTGGTCGTATGGGGACGTTAAGGAGATCGAGTCCGCCATCCGAGAAAATCAAGTGGTCTTCTCCGCAGACGCATCCCC